>SWBX01006807.1_pt2 | contig 77486 bp, 129 predicted proteins | sample 4693051 | NCBI WGS metagenome assembly SWBX01 (sample SAMN10267272, study PRJNA491770) | bioreactor metagenome | isolation source: DHS bioreactor inoculated with marine | place: Japan: Omine Ridge, Nankai Trough | reverse complement strand
CCAAGGCAGCCACGCCCAAGCCCAAGGCAGCCACGCCCAAGCCCAAGCCCAAGGCAGCTACGCCCAAGCCCAAGCCCACGCCCAAGCCCACGCCCAAGGCAGCCACGCCCCCGCTCCCGGTTGTGGTGGCGGCGACCCAGCCGCAAACGCCCGTTGCCCCCCACGGCGGCATGCGTGGCGAACAGATTGTCACCTCGGATGCCGAGCGCGTGCTCTGGCAGGTGGGGGGCGTCCTGGCTCACCCGGAGGTCCGCTGGAAGATCACGCTCTATGACGGGCTGCCGGCCGACCGCCTCCGCCCGTCGTACGACACCCTCGAAGAGGCGATGGTGGCATGGTCGCCGGCTCCGACTGGCCTGGGAATCATCACCCTTGGTCCCGTGGAGGAAGTCGGCGAGGACCAAGAGCGGTATCTCGTGCTGTTCCGAGGCAAACCCACGACCTGGGTCGTCCTGCGCACTGGGTTGCTGTCGCCCCAGGAAGCCTGGCACGTGCTGGACATGCACACAGGCATCTCGAAGTATCCGGCCCGAACGCGCCAAGCGGTCGTCCGCCGGATGGAGGAAGCAGCCTGGGAGCCGCCCCCACTGGCGAAGGCCGCGACACCCAAGCCCAAGCCCAAGACCACGAGCCGCGCCAAGCCCAAGACCACGAGCCGCGCCAAGCCCAAGACCACGAGCCGCGCCAAGCCCAAGCGGCGCTCCGTTCCCCAGCCCGTGCTGCGCATCAGCGACCCCCATGCCTTCGAGGTGCTCTCCGACCTGGAAGGGCCGACCTGGGCGGAGCTTCAGCGCCGGGACGAGGGACGCTACAAGATGGACAACGGCTTCCACCTGAACCTCGCCGCCTATCACGAGCTTGCCGCCATGGGCGACCTGGCCGAAGGCTTGACCCTGAGCGACCTGGACGCGAAGGCCGGCCTACTCGAAGGGGCTCGCGGAACCGTCTACGTCGTGATGCCAAAGGGCGAGATCATGCTCCTGGCCGACACCACCACCAAGACCAAGGCGCGCAAGGCGGCCAAAATCATGCAGGTCATCGAGGAGTAGCAAGTGCCGCTCACGGACAAGGACAAGAAAGTGGTCGACGCCCTGCTCGACGGCGAGCCGCGAGCCGGCAAGTTGCTCGAAACGGACGGTCGCACGCTGTCCATCGTCGGGATGAACGGAGGGCCCATCGCCAGGTGGTATGGCGGCGAGCTTGTCGAGGTCCGGGACGCGGCATCCAAGACCGACGCGACCATCCTGCGATACCTGCGCAAGGTTCGCAAAGTGGGCACCATGAAGCGCAGGTTGCAGTACGTGTTCTCGGATATGTCCACGGACCGAGCCGACGAGACGCAAGGCGGCTCAGTTGCCGCCATGCTGGACGGTTCCGAGGTGGGCAAGCTCGTTTGGTACCGCAAGGCCGACGGAAAGTACTTCATCGACGGCATTCACGTGCATCTGGACTGGCGGCGCAAAGGCGTCGGCACGGCTATCTACCAGGAGTGGATGCGACGCCTTGGGATCGGCCGGCGCGACCTGGCTCCCACCGGCAAGACAGCAATGGGCGCGCGATTCCGCAAAGCCATCGACAGGAGGCTGCCAAACCCGGTCGCGACGAGAGGTAACCCTATGGACTATCCGAGCGCATGGAACCCGAAGAGCAACTCGCCGAAGGAATTTGCCTATCACTCCACCCCGAAGATTTTCCTGGAGAACATTGCCAGGAACGGCCTTTTGCCGGGGGAACACCGCTCGTGTGACGAGCCCTGCATTTTTGTCGAGCCGGACGAGGAAGAGGCAGAGATCTACATGGAGCGAGGCACCGCCATGCTGCGCTTCCCGGTGGATGGTTTCTCTGCCACGGACGACGGCGAAAGTGTGCTTTTCGGGGTTCAAGTCCTTCCGGAGACGATCGAAGTCAGGCGTGGGCGAAGTTGGGTTCCCCTCGTACGCGCCAACCCGACCAAGCCCAAGGGGCGAAAGCTCGGGAGCATGCAGCGCGCGGTGCTCCAGGCCGTGCTTGACCATGGGGACCCGTACCACGGTGTCGACTACACCACCCGGTGCCGCCGGCAGACGGTGCTCGACAAGCTCCGGCGCAGCGGTCGTAAATGGGTCAGCCTCCGGCCGCATCTTCACCCTACCGTGATTCGGGGGGGGCCCCAGTACTACCTGACCCCAGAGGGGCTGGAGGCTCTGACCGGATCTTCCGAGCCGGTCCGGGACAATCCCTTCCCCACTGCCCGAGGCCTACAATTCCTGACCTCGTGCGTGGGCTGGTCGGGCCGGAGCCCCACTGGGGACGCAGGCGGAGACATCCAAAAGATGGTCGAGGGCGCAACCGACGTGACCCGGAAGACCTTCCTCAAGCACGTGGACCGGGAGAACCTGCGCGAGGTCGAGCAGTCCCTCGGCTACTTCGATCACCCGTCCCAGGGGCTCACGATGGCCGGCGACTATTACGTCTCCTACCATCGCGGGTACTTCCTCGGCAAACCCGTCTACTACTTCGTGCATTCCGCGATCGAGTACATCTTCATGGATCCGGACGACATCCGGGAGGCCTCGACGTGCGACTACGGCGGCTATGACGACGAGGAGTTCGACTACGGCAGCGACGCGCCCGTCGACGACTACGACGACTACCTCTGCAACAACCCGACGGCGGCCGGGACCGATCGCTCCACTCACGGCACGGTGGTCGAGTACGGCGTGCGCGAGATGATGAAGCGCAAGAGCCCGTCAACGGCTGCCAAGAACACGGCCAAAAGGCTCTCTGGGCACGAGAACCTGTTCTTGGGGCCAGGGGTGTCTACCGTCGATCCCAAAGCCCTGGAGGAAGCGCTGTGGGTCAGGCTGGAGGACTTCACCATCAACGCGGTGCCGAGACTGAAGGAGGGATTTGAGCACTTCGCGCTCGACGGGACAGTCGAACACTTCAGACAAGGCCGAGGGGTCAGGGCGAAGCTCAAGAAACGCATCGTCAAGCGCCTAGGACGCGACCCCTTCCCAAACGACGATCGGTCCCCCAAAAAGAACCCTGTCGATGACGTGCAGGTCGTCTACTACGACGCGGACGAGGACGATCAGGACTTTGGGGAGCAGGCATGGAAGCTCGCGAAGGAGTCCGAGATCAGCATCCTGAGCGACAAGGACCTGAAGTTCGTGGCGATCGCCGACGGCCGCGTAGTTGGCGCCGTGTTCGATGCCCTGTCGCGCGCCGATGATGGGGAACACGAGTACTCGTTCGACACGCTCGTGGATCCGGAGTACCAGGGCAGGCGAATCGGCTCGCGCCTCATGGACGCCGGCCTCGAAGAGTTCGCCTCGCTGGAAGGCGAGATCGGCGCGCGCCTGGCGCTGGACGTCGTCAACCCGATGATGGTAGAGGCGCTCAGGCGCCGGGGCCTGGACGTCAACCTGCGCTCCAACCCGGTCACGGTCCACCGGATCTAGGAGGCTGTGATGTCCCACCACCGGGCCAACCCGCTGATTGACCTTCCCGACAGGAAAATTCGACGGTACGCGAAGCAAATGGCTGCGAGCCTGGTCAAGGCGGCCGAATCGCCTGAACGTCGGACTGCCAAGTTCTTTACGACGTTCAAGGCGCTGCGTACGCCTGACAGCCAGGTCATCGACATCCCAGTGCGCGTGGTGGCCAACCTCCATTCGCTGCCGACCAAGCCTCTTTCCGTGCGACGCGGGTTGTTCTCCACGAACAAGGACCGAACGGAGGGAAGCATTCGCTTGACCGTCGAAGGATCCCTTTTTGACCTCGACGGCTCGAAGTTCTACCCGAACGCGGAAAAGCACTTGGCCGCGCAGATACAGCAGATCCTGCGCCACGAGATGACCCACGCTTTGGATCCCGCCTGGAGGTATGGGGCCAAAGCCAAGTACGACGAGCGAAAGGCGAGGGTCGCCACCGGAAAACGTCGGGAGAAAATGGGGTATTACGACGATCCCATGGAGGTCCGGGCAATCACGAGGAAAGCCGTGGACGAGGCGATCAAGAGCGCTCGGAGGTGGAAGCGGACACTGCCCGACATGCGAGTGGTTCCCGAGGTCATCCTAGCGCCGATCCTCAAGCTTCCCGAGGTGGCGCGGATGCGGCCCGCGAACCAGAACAAGTTGGTCAAGCAAGCCACACGTGTCTTGGAGGAGGAAGGGCTGCTCGACCAGCCGGTGGGCCCTTCGTTGCGCATCGACGATCGCGCGGCCCTGCTGACCCTGGGAAGGATCGAGGGCGCCAAGTGGCTTTCGCGGCAACAGGCCGACAAGGACAAGCTCCGGCTGCCCAACGGCTTCTACCTGAATCGTTCGGCATGGCAGATCCTCAAGAACATGGGCTCCGAGGCCGAGGGACTCACGGTCGCCGACTTGGACGCCGAGGCTGGCCTCATCGCTGGCAATGATGGGACCGGCTACATCGTGGAGCCAGGCGGGGAGATCTTCCTGGTGGGGGAGACGGCGGACCGGAAGAAGATCGCCAAGGCATTGCAGGTCATGCAGGTGATCGAATGACAGAAGCCAGACGGATACGCCGGGTCCTGGCGACCCAGCAGCCTGCCCCCCGCACTGGGCCTCCGGTCCACCCTCAAGCGTTCGTGACGCGGATGGTGCTATTCGCGGCTGTCCTGGGTATCATTGCCGAAGCCTTCTACCTGAACCGAAGCCCCTGCTCGTGCGCTTGCTCGACCGTCGGGGCGACACGCTGATGAGGATCCCATGAACAAGCCCCACCGTCCCGGTTTCGTCGGAGCTTACCCAGAGCCAATCCCGGATGCGTGCTACGACGCGAGCAACGCCCAGGGAGAGGAGTTTTACGACGAGTGGACGGACCGCAACGAGGCTCTTGCGGCCGAGTCCATGCGTCAGGCCGAGGAGGCGAGAAAGGATCCGGCCAGCACATGCGGCGACGCGTTCTCGCCGGCCACCCCGACCGACGTGGACGACTGTTTTCGGGAGATCTACGAGCCGGCCCACGACCAGATGATCCGCGACCTGATTGCCAAGTACGATTGCGGGCCTGGCGGCTCGGGAGGCAAACCGGGGGGAAGCCCCGCGAAGGCAGAGGCGAAGTCGTCGTCGAGCAACGCCCTGCTGTACGGCCTGGGCGCTCTGGCCCTCGCGGGCATCGGCGCGGCGGTGTACTACACCCGGTACGCCAACAACCCGGTGGCCGACAACAAGGCGGCTTTCGAGGGGTGGACCTGCGTTTCTGGGCCTTCCGAACTCGTCGACTGGCTCGTGGATGCCAGCAAAGAGGTCGATTACGACGAATGGGCCGAGAACGTGGACGTCGACACCAGCCCCCTCGAACAGTGGCAGATCGACCTGCTCCCCACCGACTGGAGCGTCACGTTCCTGCGCACGCGGCTTCCGACCGGGCAGGAGGCGTGGGTGATGCAGCACAGCGGCATCGAGCACCTGTTCATGCGGCCGGGCGTTGAATACGACCTGAACGAAGCGGCCGAGAAGGCCGTGGCCGAGTATTGGGATCTGCTGATTGGCCCAGCGGGCGAGGTTCCCCGGACATGATCGAGTACACCCGCGAGGTGATCCTGGGAGCCACGAGCGCAGCGATCGCCTCGCAGACCATCACGACCACGGATTCGACCACGGCGGTTACGGGCGACACCATCTTCGTAAGGCCCCCGCGCCCGGAAGATCCCCTCAAGGCCTACCTAAACCAGCTTCGTCGAGCGGTCCGCCTGGCGCGGGAGCAGGCCGAGATGGCCTTTCGGGAGGTCAGGAGCGCCCACAGACGGCTTCGCGACGATCCCAGTGACCGAGTTCCCCTGCCAGAGCGAAACGGCCTCAGAAGGCGTCCTATGTTCGCGAAACGGGTGTGTGGGGGGTCGAGCCGCTACCGCGTGCTCGTGGCGTGAGACTCAGTCCTCCCAGTCGTCGTCGTCCACCTCGGACACCGGGAACGGCGGCGGCGGCACCTGCAACTCCGGGAACGCCGCCTTGAGCCGCGTGGAGGACGTGCCGTGGTACTCCACGTGACCGCACTGGTCCAGGCTGCCCTCGTAGATCGCTTTTTTCTTGGCCGGGATGTTGCCGTAGACGATGTCCTCGAAGGTAATGACGGCGTGGCCTGACGCCTTGATCACGTCGGCCTTGTGCTCCAACTCCTCGTCCTCTGAAGCCCACCAATCATCCAGGATTTCCCGCCAGACCGTCTGGATCGCGTCCACGCGCACAACCCGACTCAGGTCGAAGTCGTAGGGGTACCGCCTCTGCTGCACGAGCGATGTCGCTACCTCCACCGGGACCGACCCAGTCCGCTTCCACTCGTCCCATGCCTTCTGGGGGTCCTCGGCCGCGTCCGCGAAGGCTTGGGCGATGTTGCCCTCCTCCTGAATGGCCCCGATGTACACGTAATATGGGTCCTCTCCGACAACGTTTCCCTCTCGGATCGACTCGAAGGATTCGGCTTCCTCGATCACGTCGTCGCCGGCATCGTGCCGGATGGCCTGTGACGCCTCTGTCGCCTTGACCACGGCATCGACGTCCGGGAGCGCGTCCAAACCGTCTACGCAGAGCGAAATCACGACGGGGTAGGCGTCCGGATCGGATTCCTGGTCGGCGGTTCCCTGCGCATATGCCATGGCGATCTCGAAGTTGCCAGTCGTGTGCACACCGTAGTAGTCCTGCGCGCTCGGTGACCTTCCGACTATGTGCTTGAAGTAGGAGCCTCCGGACCCTTTCAGCGAGTGCATCTGCACAGGAGGCTCGGCGAGGATAGGGTTGTCCTTGCGGCGCCCTCGTCGTAACAGCCAAACCCCTCCGATGGCGGCGAGAGCCATAGCGCCGATTCCAACCGCCGCTTGCCAGGCATCGCCCTTCTTTGGCGCAGCGGGACCCCCGCGCGACTTTTCCGCGAACCACGGCGCCAGGTACTCACGCCACACTCCGGCCTGGATCGGTCCCCCCTGGTAAATGTGCGCGTCGGGCGAGGTCCCCGGGGTGCCTTCGGGCCAAGCGCCCAGCATGTACAGGTTGCCAGCCATCGAGAAATTCTGCACGCACAGGGCTGGGTCCCGAGCCAGGAACTTCACGCAACTGATCGAGTCCGGAATACCGCTGCCCAGTACCTGTCGGTGGAGCGCGTCGGCAGACTGGCGTGTGCCTGGGTAGTTGGGCGGCTGGATGTTGGAATACGACACCACCATCATGGTTTGGCGTGCGAGCGCTCTGCGTGCGAAGTAAACCCACGCCGGGTCGACTTGCACCTGGTTGCCGACGTACTTGCCGTGGAGCCCATCGCAGACGTACACGAAGGATACGAGGTCGGCATCGTCTCGGTTGGAAAGGATCTCGCGCACGCCCCATGCTCCAGCGGAGAACCCGATGAGGGCGACCGAGCCAACCTCGTTCAGATCGATGTGCTCGGCGATGAAGGGCAGAAGGAAGGCACCGCCGTGGGCGTTGCGGTAGTTCTCGACCCACTTTCGGTGCCCCTCGCTCAGGCCGCTGGCGGGGATCTTCAGGATGAGTGGGGGATTGGTGGGCCAAAGCTCCGCCGCGAGCCTCTCGCAAAGGTTCTGGCCGCAGTTGTAGTCGTTGATGATGACGTGCCGCATGGGGCGAGGATACCAGAGGGGGGAGAGGCGCGGGGGAGGCGACCGGCGAACTCAGGGATTCTTTCGAATTCTTCCTGATGGTGTCCGGCTTGGGCAGTCTCAATCCCCTCGGCGGGGAACGGTCGCCCCCCTGGCCTACTCGATCTTCAGGTGGCACCGCTTGGAGTGCCAGATGATGGCGCGAGCGAACTGCTCGGCCGTGAATTGCCCCTTCGTGCCCCCGGCGAGCCCGAGGTAGTTGCGCGCCATGGTCACGGGATCCATGGGGTCGGGCTTGTCGGTCGGGTTCGCGTTGACCGAGACTATCTCCCAGTCGTGCGAGGGCTCGTCGCCTCCTTCTCGCAGGACGTCGTCGCGGTAGATGACGACCTCGACGTAGCCGGCAGGCTGCTTTTGCCCACCTACCTGTCGAACGCGCAGGAAGGGCTCCTCGTCGGGGCGCCGGCTAAACACGTCGCCTTCGAGTACGGCGCCAGCCTGGGGCTCGACGAAGGACGACCGGAACCGATGGGGGGGGACCGGCACGAGAAGCACCCCCTCTCGGTATCCTGGCTTGGCCTGGTCGACGTGCTTGGCGACGAGCGCCTCAAGCTCCGCCCAGGAGCCGTCGAAGTGGGAGTAACCCGTGGGGACGTGGCGCCCACGAGCGAACTGGGTGGTACCGATGGTACCGAGCGAGGAAGTAGCCATGCCCCCCTAGACGCGGTGGCATCTCGGTATCTGACGCTTCGCGTGGTACGATGGCGCCATGGCTGACGATATTGTGGTCCACGACGGCAATGGCGAGGACACCAGGACCGACGAACAGATTGCGATGGACTACGCACGGGCCGCAAAAAAGTGCGTGGACCACGGGCTCGACTCGCCGCAGTGCCAGAAGGAACTGATCAACGAGGGGGCCCGGAGAGTCGCCGAGGCCTACGGGGTGGATCCGGCCGTCATGGAGGCGGCGACCGACTGTCTGGCTTCTGGCGACAGCGAGGTCTGCGCCAAGGCCAGCGCGACGCTTGCGGCAACGGCTGCATGCACGGTGGTCACCGAGGGCGCGGGAGGGCCGCTTTGCTCCAAACTGGCGCCATACGTGGTCGACGCGGTCTGGCCGATCGCCGGTCCCCCCCTCGTGCTTGCCTGGGACATCGCGTGGAGCTTTCACCATGGGATCGCGAGCGGCTTGGCTGACTTTGCGCAGTCTCTGCTCAACGCCATCGGATTGGACCTGTCGACCTCGGCCGACCCGACCGTCACGGACGTGTATTGGGACATGCTGGGCGCCGGCCGTGACATGGTCCTGGAGCAATGGGAGCTTGGCGTGCAGGCCGTGGAGCTTGCCGACAAGGAATCCCACAGAGAATTGGGGCTCAAGTACGTGTTGCCGGTGCCAGGCGAGCCGGTAGTTATGCCGGACTCCGTTGGGGTGGTCAACGGCGGCGAGGGTGAGGCGATCGCGGCGAAGTACAAGGACGACGCCGTCCAGCGGCTCGAACAGGCGCTGCGGCGCGATCCTCAGTGGACAGGCCCCGTGTACGTGGCCGTGCGAGTCACGGACCCCTACCGTTCCGAGTACCACTTCGAGATGAGCGACAAGCCATTCCGGAACATGGATCTTGGGCCCTACGACAAGCGGGTGACCCTGGGCCATATGGACCCGGACATGAACAAGCTGTCAGTGGGGACCGCGAGCTACGATCCCCCCAACCAGTGGACCCCCTGGGTATTCGGCTACAGCGGGTTCAAGAACCAGCGAAAGATGCTGTTCGAGGGCTACGTTGCGGCGCTCGGCGTGCGCATGGACGCGCTAAAGAACGCTACGACGGCGGCCGTAGGCGAGGTGGTGGCAGAGAACACCGCGAAGGCGGACGCTCAGCGACGGGCGGAGCTTCTCGGCAACCTCACGCTTGCGCCGGCTCCGAAGTCCAAGGAATCGTCGTTGACGTTGCCCCTGGTGCTCGGGGGAACCGTTCTGGCAGGGTTGGTCGGGTACGCGGCCTGGAAGCGTTCGCAGGAAGGCAAGTAGCGGGGGGAGGGAAGGGTCAGGAAGCCTGAGCTTGGAGCACGAGCATCGTGAAGGCTCGCGTTTCGTCCCTGCGCACTGCCTCGGACGCGTCGCGCACCGATCGGCCGCGACATCCGAGCCACTCGGGAAGGTCCACGGCCGCGACGCCCGCGAGGTCCTCCTGCCTGCGTCCAGTGGCCCATGCCACGCGCAGCACGTGATCCAACCGGAATTGCTCCTGGACCTGGGCCACACGCTCCCAGTTCACGTCCCTGATCCGGTAGGTGGATCGGGGGCCCACCGGGGGCAGCGATTGCAGGGCTACCCGCTGAAGCTCCGGACACAGCCTACCGAGGGCGCACAGTAGCTTCGTCGAAAGCACGGGAGCCAGGTGCTCGGCGGAGGTGCGCCGAAGGGCGCGCGCCGCATCGCTGATCTGGCGCAGGCTCAGCCCCTTGCACCTACGAAGGCGAAGTTGCGAGGCCTGGTCGGCGGCGCCTCCGAGCCGGATCAACGCCTCGAACTTGCGGCTCGGTCGGCAGCCGGCGGCGTACCAGGCGCGCCGGACGTCCTCGCCGCTGAGCCCCCAGTGCCCCTCGGAGTCCCAACCTCCGTGTTGCTTGGGGTTGGCGAACACGTCCCGCCATCCATGCTGGCGAGCGAGGATCCGGCTGGCGTGGACGAACGCCATGGGGTCCACACGCCCGTCGTAGGCGTCGAGCACGGGGGGAACCGAGCCAGGGGCGAACCTCCTCGCGAACCGCCGCTTGCGGGCCGTCCAGTACGAGGGGGGGCAAGAGGCGTCCTCGAAGTCCAGGGCACCGCGTACGGTGGGTTCTACCCCGTATTCGTTGAGAGTCGTGCGTCGGATGTCGTGGCGCATGCCTACCTCCCGGCTCGGGCTCATGCCCGAGATGCAGCTATGTCCGGGGGGTGAGACGTTCGGGGGGGAGGGGGGTCTGACGGCAGGGGGCGATTACTCGCCAGACGGGCTCTGGCGATAAGGCTGGTTGGAGGGGGATGAAGTCTCGAAAATAGCGAGGATCTCGCCTTCGCCGACGAAGATGTGCTTCTCGCCGCCGAGTTCGATTTCCTGGCCGCTCCACTCGCTCAGCAGCACCGTGTCGCCGGGCTTGACGGTCATCGGAAGCAGTACGCCGTCCTTGCTGACCTTCCCGGGGCCAACCGCGACGACCACGGCCGTGGTGGTCTTTTTCTGGGCCGCGTCGGGGATGATGATCCCGCCTGGCGTCACTTCCTGCGCGGCCGTCCGCTGAATCAGAACGTTGTCGGACATGGGCTTGAGCTTCATTCTTTCCTCCGAGGTGACGCTTTCCGCGTCGATTTGCGTTTCCTGCTCGTATCGAGCGAGGACACGGGTTTACGGTAACCACAGTCGTGACATCGGGCGACACTGACGCGCCGACGTTTGCCGTTGGATGTGGTGGTGGTCGTGTGCACGAACATGGCTCCCCCACAAGGGCAGAGCCTCCAGATGTGTCCGGGTGGGCGACCAAGCAACCTGTGGCGATGATCCATTAGCGCCAGTCGGACGTTTCGGCGCCCCATCCGGTAGATACTGATGCCCCAAACCGCAGCCTTTTCCTTGTCGCCCCGCTCGCCATTGACCTTGGCTCGATGCAGAGCATAAAAGATCCTCTTGAGGCTCGATGCTTGCGTGTCGGCGAGCATGAACCGCCCCCGTTCGATCTTGGTGTCAATGGCGGTCTGTATCACGCGCGTCCTGGTGACCTTCAACTCGCTGACGCCCCCGCAGTCGTAGCATTGGAGCGTGACGCGGGTGTATCTCTTGAACCTTCGCACGTTCTCGACGACGGGGCCGTCGCCGCAGTCGCATTCGCCAACGATGCGCCCCTTGGGACGCCTGAGAAGTTCGTGCCGGAACCTCCAGATGCGGAGTTTGACTTCGAGTTGTCCGAGTTCGAAGATCTTTTCGCCAGTGCCAGCGGCGGCCATCATCGGGTTCACTGGTTGTTTGTACATGGCCCATTTCCTCCTTCAAGCCCGTCCATGATCTGCTCGACCAAGGCGCGCGTCTCGGGGTGAAGCTTCATCTTGTGCTTGCTCTTGTCGTACCAGGGGCGAGGATCCGAGCGCCCGGATATGGCGCGGCCCGCGCCGATCCAGTCGGCGACCATCTCGCGGGCGAAGGCCTCGGGCATCCGGAGAGCCTTACTGCCTCCGTCGTCCGCGCGCAGTATCCACGCCTGCCAGTGGTGGGGGTTACGCCGCTGGTGCAGCAGCCACGCCAGGTCGAAGTCTGGGTCGGGCTCGTACTGCTTGTCGCCAAGGGGGTCGTAGAAGGTCCGGAGGTAGGGAAACCACTCGGACGGCCGGAATTTGGACATGTCGTGCACGAGCCCGCGCCACATGGGGGTGCCAGTCCGCCGGCAGGCCAACAGCACGAACCACTTGTGGCGCATCAGGTAGCGCAGGTAGGCCAGGTGGGCTCGCGGCGAACGCATCTTGGGGTGGGTATTGCGCTGGCAGTCGATCCCGTAGTCGCGGCCTTCGTTAGGGTCAGGCATCACTTGGTTCCTTTCCTCCGTGGCGGAGTTTCAGCCACCTGGCGGTCCCTCGACCCAAACGTGATCGATGAGGCTCGGAGGATCGATCTGCACGTCCTTGCCCCTCCCGCGTAATTGCTCCATGCGGATCCCCGCGCCCAGCTTCATCATCGCGTGCAATCCCTCGACGAACGTGGGCAGCGCGTCCCAGTGCCTGCTCAGGTACCGCCCAACCGTCAGTGCGTCGCCGACGGCGTCGTGTAGGTTGTCGGTCGGCAGCCGAGCCCGCTCGGCTAGCGCGCGCAGTGCCCGGCTGTGGCCGGGGCTCGAATCCAGCACGCAGTCCACCAAGATGGTGTCGATGATCGCATCCGGCGGCCGGCGGACGTGGCACCCGAGGTTCAGAAGGTCGAGGTCGAAGCGCAGGTTGTGCCCTGCCCAGATCGGAACGCGGTCGCAGTAGGCCGCGATCCTCGGCATGAAGTACCGAAGAGGGGGAGCGCTGAGCAGGTCTTTCTTCCGCAACCCGTTGACGAAGAGCGCGCCGGCCACGTCCTCGTGCTCCCATTCCACGCCCGGCCCCGGGTTGCACACGCAGGCCCACTTCTCGATGGGGCGTCCCTTGTAGAACTCGACCAGGCCCACCGAGACGATTCTGACGTCGTCGCGCAGGCCGGTCGTCTCCGTGTCGATGACGAGAAACGATCCGTTTTTCCACAGCCGTCCGATCATGATTCACCCGCCAATCTGTAGGTCTTGGTGCGGCGTTCGCCATCGACCAGGATTACCTTCTGCTTCGCCAGACGCTTGGTGACCTTGGCAAGCTCACTCGACGTCGTCTCGGGGCTCATGCGCTCGTCACGCCGGACGAGCTTGAGGATTTGCCCGGCCGTCATCCCCTCGTGGTCGAGCACTTCGAGCACGACCAGTTCGAGGGGGCTGCGAGTCTCCGCGACTGCCGGCGCCCGATCCGCCAGCGCTTCCGGCCGGGGCTTGACGAGCGATGGGAGCGCGGGAGGGCTACACGGGGCCTTCACGGGCGCGGCTCCCCCTCCCACGGTTCCCATGACCCTATCGAACAGACTGGGCGGGAAGGCGCCGCGTAGGCTCGTGAGCAGTACCTCCTCGGTGCCGAATACCCCCATCTGCTTGGCGGCTTCTTCGAGGTGCTTGCGCGCTCGCTGCTCGCGGGTGGGCAACCCGTCGATCTGCTCGCACAGCAGGGAGTGCTGCGACTGTAGCTCGTCAACCTGGCTCTCGATCTTGCTCCGAGCCTCTTGCAGGGCCGCAAGCTCTTCGTCCGCCGTCACCTTGTCCCAGTCCGAACCCTCCAGGTACTGGCTCCAGACATGGTCCAGATCCACCTGGAACAGGTTGGCCTGCTTGGCTTTCTTCGCACCCATGGTCAGTCTCCGTCACCCTCGGGCTCGGGGTCGCCCTCATCGGGCTGCTCGGGCTCGGGGTTGCTGGGAAGGTATTGTTCTTCGAGCTTGCTCAGGCCCTCGTACAGGGCCGCGCGGATCACGGAAGCTCGGGACGCCTCGCCGCCGTGCCGGCGCATGTCGTCGGTCATGGGTTCGATGAGGGCCGTGGCGCGGTCGAGCACGGACTCCCACACGGAGATGCTGATTTGTACGTTCTTTTGCTTGCCCATCGATCTAACCTTTCGTCTCCGTGCCCACGGAGTCGTTTTTTGCCTTTCGCTTCTGCGCGCCCTTCATGCGGATTCGAGTCACGATCCGGTCCATCTGGCACCCCTGGGTGCGCAGGATCGAACCCACCTGGCAGCGAAACTCGTTCTCGTCGACGAATCGCGTGTCGAACACCAGCCGGCTCAGAGCCTCCGCCTCCTCCACGCGATCGTCCTGTTCGACCATCGTCGCGGCCATGCGTAGAAGCTCCGCTCGCGCCACGAACTTGGACCACATCAGGCGTCTCCCCTCGCTTCGAGCCAGACGGCGGCGAAGCGCTCTGCTGGCACCTCCACCGTGCTGGACCACTTGCGGCTGCCGATCATGGCGACCGCGACCTCAATGTCGTCGCCCTCGGCGTCGCCCCCGGTGACGAGCACGCAGGAGATCTCGTCCACAGGCACCCCCGTGAGCATTTCCGCGCACCGGACTGCCTGTCGGAAGTGCGGGTGCTTGGCGGTGAACTGGATGGAGGCCAGCCGGAAGAACTCCTCCGAGTTGCACGTGAGCACCTGCTTTTGCTCGTCGATGAGTTGCAGAAGCCGCCGTGGACGCTCGTATGCGACCAGCGAGCAGAAGGCCCGCTCGAAACGAGACGCGCGCGGCGGCGCAGATTCATCGAGCGCGCGCGCCGGCTTGGGCTCCGCTGCCCTGTGCTTAGACGTTGCCATCTTGTTTCGTCTCCTGCTCGTCCTCGCCGATGAAGATGCGCTGGATCAGCACCGCTTCGGCACGACGCTTGTTCTTCTCGTGCTTGTTCAGGGACCCGTAGTTGCACAACGCCGCGTCCCGGAACCGGTCGAACTCGGCCTGCCCCATCACGAGCCCCATGGGCGGCATCTCCACGCACTGGGACAGGAATTCCATCAGCCATCGCCTCCGGGCGTCGTGCACGTACGCCGCCAGCGTTTCGTTCGGCTTGATCCGGCCGAACGTCTCCTCGGCGGCCACGAGCTTCGGAAGCTGGTCCGGGGTGCGCAGCCGGTGGCACGCATCCAGGAAGATCGCGACCTCGGCCAGCATGAACTCCGGAATCATGATCTCTTTGCCGCCGAGCAGGACCAGCAGCCATGCGTCGCCCTCGGGCCACGGAAGCCCGTCATGGGTGCGGTTGTTCGCGTCCTCGCGGTCGTACAGCTTCACCCAGGATTCGAGCCCGATCAGGGCTCGGCACATGGCCTGGGCGGTCGACAGGTTGGTGACGAGCACCTGATGGCCCTTGCGACCGGCGCGCCACTCCACCGTCAGCATGTTGCGGTGGTCGTCGCGGAAGGTGACTTTGCCGTCGTGCCCCTGAATGGACCACGGTCCCCACCGATCCCCCTCTTCGTTGCGCTTATCGAGTCGGAGATGGGGGCTCTGGACATGCAATATTGACGGTTGAAACATAGTTCCTCCTACCCAATTGCCTTTCGGGCGTAGATCCTCTGGACCTTGGTGGCGTCCTTCAGCGACGCTTGCTTGTCCTCGGTGGAAAGCTCGCGATACGGCGTCAGAAGAAACGCGTCGCACTGCTCTCGGTCGGCGGCGCAAAGCACGAGCTTGCCGTCGTCCCCCTTCTCACACATGGACAGAACGTGTGCCAGCCACTCGCGCTTCATGTCGTGGAGGCATTCGGCTACCTGGACTTTGAGGTGAGATTCGAACATTTTCGTCTCCTGGCACGGGTGAGGATCCACGAGGGTGATGCAGCCGACCGGCTGGCGCTGGCCCCCGCACGCCGCCGCGCCGGCTCCGTAGCACCGCACCACGCTCGCGGTGCAGGGCTGCCGGGCGGGCCAGTAGAGGCTGGCGTACCTGAAGTTGGGGATGAAGTCGTCCGTGCCATGGCACGCGCTACCCTGACAGTGAGGGCTCGCCATCATTCGCCCTTCCATGACGGCCAAGGCAGCTTCCAAGATGTCGCCCGGGGCGCCTTGTCCTCGTCAGGTCGAAGTACCTGGCGGAGCTTGCCGTAAAGCTCGTGGGGATCGTTGTCGGACAGACCCGACATCTGGCCGTCGTTGAGTTCGATCACGATCCAGTCTCCCGCCTCGGTCTGCGCGACGTCGACGACGTAGAACCGAGCGTTGGCTCCCACCCGCTCGATGACCTGCTGCATAAACTCGCGGGGAACCTCCCCGGCTCGGGGGTAGGGCTCGTCAAGCTCGTCCTCGTCGAACACGCTCCAGTAAAAGGCGCTGCAAATCACCTGCCCGTCGCATACGAAGAACCGGAACTCGCGCGAGATGGGAGGGCCCGAGCATCCGATGTCCTCGACCTGGACCCGGCGCAAGGGAACGAACTTTCGGATGTAGATGCTCTGCTCGCCGACCACGCCGTCCTCCAGCAAGCGCTCCTGCACGGCGATGCCGGCGTCTCGGTCCTCGGCATACATCTTGTGGCGCCACTGGAACTTGACCGAGTTCGTCTCGCCTTTGAGCACGCACGGCCATGCATCGGCTGGCACTTGGTCCATGTGGTTCCACGTCTCGGGCGTCAGGCCGCGCAAGTCCCTGTACCAGTTGCCGAGGTCCGCGAGGTACCGGTGCTGGCTGTAGCTGTTGATCAGCCGGCTGCCCTTCTCTTCGAGGTCGGCGCAAAGCTCTTTGTAGAAGGGCAGCACGCTGTATCGGCCCACCACCAGGCTGGAACGTGGGACGGCCGACCGGTTGGTGACCATGGGGAAGTGCTCGGCAATCGCGGCCGGCTCGGCCGGGTCGTCGTAGCCGCCCCGGAACAGCACCACGGGGGCGTCGCACTCGTTGTCCCCGAGCCAGTCTCCCAGCAGGCGCAAAAACGCGAAGTCTGGCACCTTGTGGCCGCTTACCAGATGCAGCCGGAGGTGCTCGATCATCTGCTCGGGCTGCTGGGCGACGAAGTCCTTGACGTCGAGCGAGCAGTTGCAGCATTCCCACCTGTGGGGGCCCGTTGCAAAGACGTGAACGTCGCTGTCCTCTCCTCGTCGTGCGTACGCCATGACTACCTCGCTGTGCGCTGTGCGCGCAGATCTACCTGTTCCGGCCTGGAAAACGCCGGACCGCTGTTTGCGGGCGCTTCAGGAGCCCCTGTCCCGGCTCCCACGGCGCCGGGCGGCCTCTCATAACTCAGAATGTTCCGGCTCGAAGGGCGCCGGACCGCCTCTGGTTGGCTCGACATCAGTCCCCCAAGAACCTGAGCATGGTTGTGAGTCTCACGAACTCCGGCTCGGGAGGGTTGCCGTCCGCGCCCGCGCCGCCGTGCTCAAGCTCCGCCTCATCGAGCATTCGCCAGGCATCGGCCAGCCTGCCATCGTCGATGGCCTCGCAGATGGACTTGGACCAGTGGTTGAGCACGGAGCCAAGTGCCTGGTGCAGGTCCAGAGCCTCCCGCCGGCTTAGCGACCATTCCTCGCGTCCCAGGTTGATGACGACGACGATTCGCTTGCCCTCTTGCCTCACGTCGCTCATGCGTATCCCTCGGGGCAGTGCTTGCGCAGAAGCTCCCCCACGCCGGGGTACTGCTTCTGGTACTTGCGACGCGCGGTGCGGTCGAGCAGCACGTTGAAGGCCTTCAGGGCATTGGATCCGTACATGCGCAGGTACATGCCGGCGGCCTGGCGCCCGTTGAACTGCCCAATGGCTGCTGGGGTCAGCACCTTGCTGCCGTCGGCACCCTCGGGAGCGTCGGCGAGCAGTTGTGCCTTTTTCGCAAGGTACTCGCCGATGAGCGTCTCGCGCTCGTCTTTCATCGGGTCGGGCTCACCGAACGGGCCGAACGGAATCGCGGCGACCGCCGTGGCGATCCGCTCGGTTTCAGGTGGTTGGCGTTTCTTCGATCGCATCGGTTACCGAAGCCTTTCTTGGAGTTCGAGGTAGGTGGCCATGAACTGCTCCTCGGCAAGCTCGGGGCGCCAGGGAACGATCGTGGCGGGAAGCGGTGTCCACTCGGGAGGCTGGAATATCTCGTCGGGGTGCCAGCCGCCGCGCACGTCCCGGCTCTCGGTCACGAGCATGCGCTTGTCCATGTGCTTGACGTAGTCCATGTCCTGCTCGGGGATGCAGAACTGGTTGCGAAGCACGCGCTCGATGTTGTCCTGGATCCTGAGCAAGTAGGCGACGCCAGGGTCGTCGGACTTCTTGAGGGGACGCAGAATATCCCCCGGCGGGTAGGCCTCGGCCGCGTCGTGCATCAGGGCGACGTAGCGCTTGAATGGCTCGGTGAACTGCTCGCTGATGAGCACGCAGTGCTGGGCCACCGAGTAGTGCTCGCACTGGACGTGCCCCCCAAAGCGGCAGATCCGAGCCAACGAGTGGGCAATGTCCTCGATGCAGTAGTCCCCTGGCCTGGGATCCAGCGGCCAGAACTTTCGCTTGGTGAATGTCAGGACCCACCCGCCGATGCGGCCTTCCTCGTCCTGCTGGATTGGTTCGCTCACTTTTGCTGTCTCCTCTGCGCCCTGCGCTCCTCGTGGCACTTGCGGCACCAGTCGCCCGGTTGGAGCCCGTGCTTGGGGCAGGTCATGCGATCGTCGTAGTGCCAGGTCACGGTAACCATGCCCGAGGGCTTGTCCGGGTCAGCCTCGTTGCGCTGGGAGAACCTCTCGACATGCTCTCCGTCATGCCCCTCGGGCAGCGGACACCGGAAGGTGGCCGTGTTGTCTCCATAGTCATCCCCGACGAACAGCCGCGCGTTGCACTGTCCCGGGACATCTTTGGGGGGTCCGTCCATCAGTTCTCCAGCGTGCGCAGGTACGCCTCGTGACCTGGCAGGCGCAGAAACAGGTGAAGGGCCAGCAGTTCCTCGGCGGCGGGCACGTCGTCGTCGTAGTGCACGCAGAAGGCGCGCTGCTCGTCCAGGTCGAATAGTTGCCGGCCGCCGAACGAGCCAAGCTCCGCCGGAGCGGTGCGCGAGGTCAGCATGTACATGTGGCCGGTGTCCGCGCCCCTGGTGACGAACCGCTGCAAGCTGTCGAAGTCGCGGACCTGCTGTTCGGTGAGGAAGGCGCGGAGCACCTCGCCGGCCCGATGCTCGATGGGCGAGAAGTTGGGGGCCGGGCACCCACGGATGGGCTTGGCGACCGTGGCGGCAGCCTTGGCCTTCTCGGGGACCTTCTCGCCCTCGCGCACCTCGCGCAGCTTGCCGTCCGAGAACTGCACCGCCGTGACGATGGTGCGCCCGACGTTGAGGCTTTCGGAGAGCACGGCGCTGACGTCGTCGATCGAAGCCTTCAGGTCGATCTTGTGCTCTGCCGAGTCGCGGTACGGATCGGAGCCGTCCTCAAGCTCGAAGGCCTTGGCCTCGGCCCACTTCGAGGTCACGGCCTTGTCCCGTAGCGCCCGCAACGCCCTGGCCTCCGCCTGGGTCGGTGTCGCGTACTGCACCAGCGTCCCCTTCGTTTCCTTGCGCTCCAACCTGATGTCCCCGTTGTAGGTCGGGAAGTACCACACAAGGTTTTGTTCGTTCTGCATCGATCTTGTTCCTTTCGTCCATCTTGCGAATCAGGGCGTCGAGCCTGGTTTGCATGATCGGTTTCGCCTGGTCAGAGGCGGCGCCCATCGCCTTCTGAATCAGGCCAATTTCTCGAGCCTCTCGCTCAGAATCCTGGGCGGATTGGCTTGGTTGAAGGGCCTTCATGATGCTGCCCATCATCGAGTCCAGCAGTTGCGGATTGCGCGCCAGGTCGCCGGGCGTCCGAGGGATGAGGTGATCGTCGACGTTGTAGACCCCGACCTGGCCGTAGCCCCCCTCCTCCTCGTCGTCGTGCCCTCGGGCCTGCATGATGTAGCCCTGGTTGCGTCCTCGGATCCCCTTCATGTGGTCGGCGGCGCCCATTGCCACGGCCTTGCGCAGGTCCTGGCCGACCTTCGCCAGCCGCACAACAGTCGCGAACTTGATCGGGTCGTCCGAGGCCAGACACTCCGCGATCATCGCCGCGATCGCGTCCACTGCCACCTGCATCCCCTTTTCGCTGACGAGCAGCGAGCCACCGACCTCGGGCTTCTTTCCGTTGACCTGCATCCCGTCCTCCCTATGCGACTATCTCGCGAGCACCGGCCCGCACGTTCATCTTGTCGTGGTAATGGCTGACCAGGGACCCTCCCCCGATCGCCCCTAGCGGCGTCACGGTCAAAGCCAACGGCACTGCGTCCACCAGGCAACCCAGAGCCCAAGCGGCCACGAAGATGCCGACGTCGATTGCCGCGATGGTGCACCCGAGCGACCAGTACATCACGCGTGCCCACATGGCGTTGTGCTCGAACAGCATGCGCTGGTGCTTGTCGCGCTGCTCTATCGCCAGGGCCGTGCCGAGCTTTTCCGCCTTGAGCAGGGCCTCAAACCTTTTGACCTCGTCTGCCTGGATCTCCGGTTGCGGTCGCCCATCGGTGCGGTAGGTGGCCGCTTCCATCCACTCGCGTAGCAGCGGAGCTTGGATCGGACGCTCCCCGTTCTCTTTGCAGACGTTGCCGTACTCCATGAGCGTTCGGTCGATGAGTTCGGCTATGCACGCCGGCTTGCGGTCCGAGCCCACCACCCGCTCCAAAGCGCTCACCATGCGTTCGAGGACGACCTGCTGCATGTTGCTGCTGGGGAGTGCCGAAACCATCAGTCCTCCTCGGGCTCGGGCTCGGGCTCGGGCTCGTCCGGAAACAGGGTCTTGTCCTGGAAGAGAGCCACGAGTGCCACCTCGGCCGTCTCCATGACCTGCTGGCGCGTGCCCTCGTTGGCGCCCAGGTTGCGCATGAACCGTTCGAGAGCGCCAAGCACCTCGTGCGGGTTTTCGGCCTCGCGGCCCTCGACGAATATCTGGGCCACAGGCTCTTTCCGGGACACCTGGACGAAGCGGAGGCTGACCTTGTGGTCCGATACCAGATCCATGCGGTTCGGATACTCCTGGCCGGCCATGTCGCTGGTGATGTGCCCCAGCAGGTCGCGCATCCCGTCGACGACCTGCTTGTCGTTGTCGACGAGCTTGCCGTTGACGAAGATCCGGCCGTCGGCTTGCAGCCCGATGCTCGCTTTGCCGCCGGCCGAGAACATGTAGATGCCCCCTGCTTCCATGGCCTGGCGGCTCATGTCGAGGTGAGGTTGCTCCAGAAACACATCTTCCGGTACGCCCCAATGGCCGACAATGACGTCCGGCTCTTCGCCGGCCTTGTCCGAATCCAGGATCATGGGTTCCTCGCCCGTATCGGCGTCTCGCACGGCCTGCGCGGCATCCAGGACGCGTGAGGCGTCCTCGGCGCTCGGCTTCGCTCTTGCCCCCGTCTCGTGGCCGCACGAGCGGCATCGCGCATAGCCAACAGGGGAGGGCTCGTGGGCCGTGAACTTGTGGCATACGCCGCACCAGTCCGTTATGGGCTCGTCACCCTGGCCGAAAGCCTGCAAGCAGATGGCAGGCACGTCCGCGTAGTCGCTGGCGGCCTCGGCGTAGCCAGGGTCGCCGGTCCCCAGGATCTCGACGCGATCGCCTGCCCAGCGCCCGACGACGTGCTCGCGGACCGCACACGGAAGCGGCAGGATCGGAGGGGTGCACGAGAGGAGCATCGACATGATGGTGAGCGTGCGCCCGTTTCCTGGGACGAAGTCTACGAACTTGTTCCCCTCGCCCATCTGCTGGGGGTCGAGCTTCTCTTGCTTGTCGTGGTTGACCACGTAAAAGTAGCGTCCCATCGTTACCTTTCCGGCGCGGGAGTCCCGCACTCGGCGCACTTGTCGCCTTTGACTCGGTGGGGCATGCCGCAGCACGTCGAGCAGAAGCGCCCGAACTTGCGCGGGTGACCGGTGCCCGTTCTGTCGTGTGATCGTCCCCGGCTGCGAGTCCGCTCGCACTTCTTGCACCGGCTCTGGCGCCCGTCGCTGGAGGTGGAGGAGCGGTAGAAGTCCTCCATGTCCTTGCGCTCGTGGCACTTCGAGCAGTGCTTGGTCAGGTCCCCGAGAGCTTCCCGGCCCTCGTCCGTGATCTCGCACAGATCCCCGTCGCGCACGTATCGGGCGAGCCCAAGCTCGACGAGCTTGTTCTGGACCCTGGTACGCGGAGCCCCGTAGGTGTTCTGGGGATTGCAGGCCATGAGCTTGAGTTCCCGGCGCTGGGGGGTCGTAAGGTCTGCCGTCATGCGCCATTCTCCAGTCGGCCATGTAGGCGCTTCACCCATGGGTCGCAGAGCCGGCCTGGGCGGTTGATCACCATGCCCGCTTCGCCTTGCAACAGGCCACACTGGCCGATCGAGTTGCAGTGCCGGCACCCGGAATGGCACTCGCCCAGTCCGTCCCTCCCAGTCTTTGGATCCTCCCGGGTAGCGAAGAACATCTGCGCCGCAAGCCATCGCAGGTGCTGCACGATGGGACGAAGGACCTGAAGATCCTGGGGGCGCACGTCGTGACCGAACGCGAAGTACACGGAGCACGGCTCGAACCGGAACGAAGCAACGTGGGTGTCCTGCTTGCTGCCCTCCCAGTCGGTCGACGCCACCAGAATGGTCATCCCCGGGGGACTTGAGCCATGGGCCTCGCGCTTCGGCTTGATGATGGCGGCATACCCGGAGCCGCACACCATCTCGGCCCCAAGCAGCGCGAGAGCATCCCAGGTGTCGCACGGGTACAGCGACGGGAAACAGGCGCACGGCTTGGGTGTGCGCGACCACCGGTCCGTCTTGCATGGCCTGCCAAGAGCCCCGAAAAACCGGTGGATGACTTCAATTTCCTCGGCTCGTACGTGCTGCCAGACCGCGAAGCCCACTTCCTCGGAGATCTGAGCTATCACCCGGTCGTCACGCACGATGCAGATGCCGCATTGGCACCCGCTGAGCAGGGCGTAGTGGGTGCCGACGGCCTGCCGGAACGCCGCCATCACTTCCTGGTTGCTGAAGGTCATACGTTCCCCCGGATGCGTACGTGGCGCCGAGCCACGCGGATGCTTCGAGCCCGGATCTTGCCCCCGTCGGTGGCGTTGAGCGTCACCCATCGCTTGCGGTCCGACGGCGCGAGCCACCACCAGAGCCACGTGGCTATGTCCCAGGCGCGCGGAGCAAGCACGACCCAGACCGAATCGTCTTTGGCGATCAGGGCTGTGCCGTGCTGCTCGGTCGCGTCGACCTGGACGAAGTTCGCCGTCGACATGGGACTACGCTTTCCGCCGCTTTCCGCCAACGAGGGCGGTCGACTGACGGCGCCGGACGCTTTTGATCGTTTCGAGCACGGCGAGCATCTCGTGCAGCTTGCCGATCACCTGATGGGCTTTGGACCCCATCTTCTCGGCCGTGTCCAGGTCGATCGCGCCCCGGTTTGCTCGCAAGCTCCGCAAGGTGCCCGCCGCCTCGGTCAGCAGCGCGTCGGTGTTCTTGATCTGCATCTCGTCGATGATTCCGGTGTCCTTCGCTGCCTTGTGCAGAGCGGCGCGGGCCTTGGGGGTCATCTTCCGGACGGTCTTGGTTGTTCTCTTGGTCGGCATCGTTCTGTCCCTTTCCGCCAGGCTCTACGCCTGGACTGGATCCCTACATGTTGTCCGTGTTGTCCGAGCGCCGGATCCGGATCCGGCCCTGGGCATTCGTGCGCCGAAGGAACCGGAGCACGGCCTCGTCTGCCCACTTCTGAGCTTCCTCGTGGACGTCGAATTCGGGTTTGACCTCGCCGTGGGCCAGAAGCTTCTGAAACTCCTCGGTGCCCAGTTTGTCGACGAAGTGCGCGTAAGTGTCGGCCCACAGGCCGGCGGACCGTCTGCGCAGGTCCGTGTCAGGGGTTTGCACCCACTCGTAGTGGTCGTTCGGGTCCGGCTCTGGAGCATCGTTGAAAGACCAATGGATCCCCGTGTGACCAGCTTCGCGTTCGCACTGAGCGCCCTGGTAGTGGCTCGGGCACCTCGACTGCAAGAGCACCTCGTTGCCCTCGCTCGACACGTTGACGATCGCCCAGTTCCCCTCCCTGTTGATGCGAAGCCTGACGCTATCTCCATCCATTTGAACGACGAGCCCGGCGACACATTCGTCCCCGTTGGTGACTTGGATGCGATCGCCCAGGTCGAACTGCGTCGTCCATCCCAGGGCCTTCGCCGCCGTGTCGTTGGAAACGATCACCACGCCCTGGTCGTGGTCCTTGGCGTTCCAAAACACCACGCCGTCGCCGTCCTTGACGCCGATGCGTTCCTGCACGAACTCGGGCAAGCGCACACAGCCGCCGTTGGCGAGCACGGATACGGGCGCCTCCAGCGCTTGCTCCGGGGCGTCCTCGCCCAACCGCTCCTCCAGTCGTCGGATTTTTTCCTGGGCCTGCTTGAGTTCGGTGATGATGGCGTGCTCGCCCAGCGTGTCCAAGGGGGGCGTACCGGGACGGTGCAGGCGTAGCCAGAGGATCGAAAGAGCATCCTCGTAGCTCGTTTGCTCGTTGAGCAGCACCTCCGAAACGACCTGCTTGCTACCTTCCTTGCCCGAGAATCGAACGGTCTTGGTGCGGCCGGCCTCGTCAGGATCTGTCACCGAACAGTCCTTCATCCCGATCCGCTCCAACTCCTCGGTCAGGTGCTTTGGGCCGAAAACGCGGAGCTTCATTTCCTTGCGTGTGCGCTTCTCAAGCTCCACGATCCGATCCCGGCTGAGCACGACGCCGTGGACGGGGCGCATTGGCCCAAGGGGGACAACGGCAGCGACTCCGCCACTGGTTGCGACCGTGTAGCTGGCATAGGTCGACCCGACGGCGGACTCATGCATCAGGAAATCCCCAGGATCGTGGACGACCTTGAGAAGGTGAAGCCCATGCTTCTGCTTGGGCTTGGTCAAGGGAAACACGGCCACCTCGGCGATGTCGGCCTCGCCGTCGATGTCGATCACGATGCCAGTCGACGAGTCGGGGCACTGCACCCGGTCACCGATTTTGGGCCAGGACGCTGGGATGCAGCGGCGCGTGTCAGTGCCCATCGGAACCCCCTAGGATAGGGAACTTTTCCAGTTCGTCCGCGATGGTATTCAGCCCCTTTTTGAAGCCTTCCGCCTGCCCGGCCAGGGTGCGGATCTTGGGGACCGCGTCGTAGACCAGCCGGTGGATCTGCTCCGAGGGAATCGGGGCCCAGTGCGCGGCGTAGGTTGCCGACTGGTGGGGTTCGGTCGCGACGTTCAGGGCCTGCATGGCACCTTGGCGCCATGCGGCGGAAGGATGAGCGGCGGCATCGTGGGCACAGTTGTGGTAGGTGAGCCAGCGCTCCTCGAACCAGATCATGTGCAGCACGTTGCCGGGCGACGGCTCCTGCATGCGGGCCCTCGCCGCGTTTGCCTTGCGGATCCACGTCTCGTTGTTCATGACTTCTTTCCTCCCAGAAAGCCGGAGGCGCCCAGGAACACTGACGCGATGGCCCCGACACCCAAGGCGGCGGTAACGCCAGGCCAGGTGGCCTGTCGCTTCCAATACGCGGCCTCGTCCTTCCACATCCTCGCGGCGCGCACGGCCCACATGAGCCTGCGAAGGTTTCGAAGGCCTCGCGCGTAGCTGGTGGCCGTCGAGTTGCCATCCATGGGCGGACCGCTGAGCCAAACCGTCCTGCCGTCGGAAAGCTCTCGGCCAACCCGAGCCTGGAACCGCCCGTGGGCGCGGTATTCCACGAAGTAGGGGGAGGTCCCCTGCACCCTGTGAGGCTCCTGCTCGCTGGTGCTGGCGAGCCCACACGTGCAGCCCTTCTCGGTGCAGATCTGGGCGCGGTGCTCATGCCCCCCGATCCCCTCCAGGGCGACCTCTTCGGGAGTTTGACCGTGGACGTCCACGTGCTGGTTGCACGGGTGGCCGCAGGCGCAGACCTCTTTGCAGTCCTCCCAGATGTTGCCGTGGGGGCACTGGGGGGCCCCGCCCATGCCCCATTCCTGCGCGGCAGAGAATGCGAGATTGTGAAGCTCCGCCTGGATGCGGAAGTATTCGTCCTCGGTCATCACGACGTGTTTCACGAGTTAGCCCTTTCCCACATGAACAAGCGCAGTTGGCGGTTGATCCCGGACGTGAAAACGCGCCCGCACGTGCAGGTGAGCTTGAACCCCTCGCCGTAGGGGGGGCCAAGGTGGTTCGTGCAGTCGGGGCACTGCTGGCCGCGCGAATTGCGTGTTTCGCGCCAGACAATGGTCGCGATCCCCTCGTCGACCGTGAGAGAGACGAAGCTCCACTCGTGGTCCATTAGCTTGTGCTCGGGCCGCTCGACGGGCACTTTCGGGCTGGGTGCGCCTTGCTGGGGCACCGGCACCCGGACGGTCGTGATCAGGTGCGACATTTGGGATCCTCCTTTGGGAGCCGTGGTACGGCCGGGAACTTGAATGGGTCGGGGCGCTTGTCGGCGTCGATCAGGTCGAGGATCTGCCGGCGCTGCTCACCATCATCAAGCACGTCCTCGACGATCGCCCTACAGCGTGCCCGCTCGGATTCGCGCGCGAGCTTGGTGACGAACCCCACGCCTCCCACCAGCAGCCCCCCGAGCCCCACCAACGCGTCGATGGGGTCAACTGCCTCGGGCTTGGGCTTGGCGACATCGCTCTTCGCCTTTGCGCGTCGCCCTTTGGTGGGGCGGAGCTTGGCTCTTTTCTTGGGTTCAGCCATCGCTTTTCTTCTCTTGGCGGTCGAACTTCATCATTCCGGCGATTCGGCCGGAGTGGTCGGCAAGCAACTCGGCGAGAGCCGCCTGGAGGGCGAAGATCGAGCGGCTTAGGTTGGCCGAGATGGCATCGCGCTGGCGCAGCAATTCGCCGTCTGCCCAGTCGAGCGCGGCGCGCCAATCTTCTGTCGGCGTCCCGTCGATTTCGTCCGCGTACTCGCAGTCGGGGTCGTACAGGACGACGCGGGGGTGCCACAGGTGATCTTCGAAGCTCCAAAGCAGGGACGTGTCGATGTCCCAGTCCTCGTTGAACCGAAACCCTGGACCTCGCCAAACACGTCCGGTTTCGGCCGCCCAGTGTGCCGGCATTGCCTCGCAGCGAGCTACCTCGTGTCGCTTGAAGTCTCCGCTTCGACGATTCTCGTGATAGAACCAGGGGCACCCGTCCAGGCCGCAAGCAGGGCAAGGCCCATGGTAGCATTCGAGGCATCGCCAGACGCCCTCGGCTTGTCCCGCCGCCGCCTTGACGAACATGGACTTCGAATCGTCAGGATTGCGCACCATGGCGGCCTGGCCGTCGCCGATGCTATCCCCGCAATTGCAGCAATCGGCCATCAGTCGTCGCTTTCCTCGGGCTTGGGGGCCGGCTCCCTGTCGGGAGGCAACCGGGCCACCGTCACCTCGGTCATGGTTGGTTGGCTACGTCCGGACTGCCGCGCCAGTCGCTCGTTGTTGGCGATTGCGGTAGCCAAACGCTCGGCTTTCTCCGGGTTGCGCAGGCGTAGGTCGTTCAGGATGATCTGCTTGGCCGTCGCGTACGTCGCGCCAGGCTGGGACGCGAGCAGGTTCTGGTCCTTGGGGTCGACGTTGTCGCAAGGATAGGTGGACGACATGATGATGGACCGGGGTGCGCCGTTCTTCGTGCGCTCGATCAGGAATGCTGATGCCATTGCTTGCTCCGTGTCTCTCGTGGTTGGGGGGTCAAAGCCCCTCGATGTATTCCTTCAGGGCGTCTCGCCCCTCCGAGGTGATCATCCAGCCGTGGTCGAACTCAGCGAATTTGCGACGCGACAGGGCGTGCAAGGTCATGTCCGCGCCTCCCCTCGCGGCCATGCCACGCAAATGGGCGTCGTAAGGCTTGCCCTTCGACAGGCTCGTGAGCATCGCGGCCATGGCAGGCGTGAGCTTGGAGGTAGACTTGGCCTTGGTCATTTCGGTTCCGCCGCGCAGATGCAGGTGAAGTACTTGGCCATGAAGGGCTTCGTTCCAGGCGGGCACGTCTTGCTCTCGCAGTTCATCTGAACCCCTGCGAACACCAAGATGGCTGCGACGATGATGGCTATCACAGACGCAGCGACGACCTCGGCCTCGTGCTCGTGGAACCAACTCACCGAAGGCCCCGCGCGTCGCAGAGCGCTCGAAACTGGGCGTCCGTCAACAGGATCCGGCTCGGCACGGGTGAGCCGTCGAAGTCGAGCGGCTGCTCGTCATCGAAGCTCGTAAGCTCGACGCCGCTAACGTTCTGCTCCAAGCGCGGGTGGTCGCCATTGGCGATGGCCTCGACGAGAAGCTCGGGGCGCCCGCCGTGCGCCGGGATCGAGAACTTCGAGGGGGCCCCGTCAGGTTGCAGCGTGATGGTCGCCGTCGCGCAGAACTCCACGAGCCCGGCGACGACCTCCGAGTTGTTGGCGGCCTTCTCGCCGTTGACCAGAATGTCGCCGTTCGGACAGAGCCTGATGCTGGCCGGCTCGGGCGCGTCGGGGCCAGCGCTGCGGCCGGCTTCGAGGGTGAGCGAGCCACCGTCTCCGGGTCTGGCGGCCCCGTGCTTGAACTCGACCTCTCCCACCGCGTCGTCTCCGACCTTGAGCGCGAGCTTGGGCTTGGTGTCGTCCACCCAGTCGGCGATGTCCTCGGGGTCCTCCGGGGCCCCAAGCTCCCCCAGGAACGCGCACATGCGCTCGTGGCATCGGTGCGTGAGCGCGAGCGTCTCTTTGACCGTGAAGCTCTCGTGGGCGAGCTTGAGAAGGTCGCCCATCCTGTCCAGGAGGAAAAGCTCGTTGGCGTGGAATATGCCAGCGTTTCGGCGGTCCACCCGACCGCTCCCTACGGAGCCCCACCAGGCAATCAACTCCTCCAGCTTCTCTCGGTCAATCGCCGGAGCTTCCACATGGTCCTTGAGATTCTCGACCGCTGGGGTCCACGGGCCGCCCTCAATGGTGGGAAGTTTGGTCCACTGGGGGAACATCTCCAGCAAGGTCAGGGCTTCGTCCTCGGAGATCCGGACCGTGGATCCCCCGGACTTCATGCCGACTTCCACCGTGCCCTCCAGGCGCCGCGCCTTGAGGTCGCCCACCAGATGCACCCAGCCCTCGGGGGGATTTTGCTCCGTGTTGAGGGCCAGGACTCGGATCATGCCGGCCTTGGCCATGAAGAGCCTGGTTTCCGGAGTCCCCTTGCTCCGCACGTCAACGTACCTGCCGCCGTCGTGCTTCGCTTCGAGATTGTCGCTCACGCTGGTCCAATCGGTGTCGTTCGTCATGACGTTTCCTTCACTCATGGGGCTTGAGAAGCCGATCGATCTTGTCGGGAGCCATCCCGCGTCGGGCGTACTCGGATCGAATGCGGGCTGCGAGGCCAGCGCGCTCGGTGAGCACCTCGCGGAACATGGTCGTGATGGACAGAACTCCGAGCAGGCAGGTGTCCTCGAACCTCGTGACGTCCAAGCTCTTGAGGATCCTTTCGACGGGATCGAAGCGGCCCGCCAGGAGCAGGTCGTCGATGGTGTCGAAGATCCTCGTCAGGGCCTTGCGCCCTGCCAGGTGGGGCCACCCGACCTCGAACCGGCGCACGATGTTGTTGCAGGTGCCACGGCCGCCTTTTTTGCCTGGACGCACCCAGGCGATGTCGTCGGTCGACGCCTTGGTCATCGCGGCGTCACGCTGCTCGTCCGACTCGAAGCCGCCCACCAGCGGGAAGCCCTCGACGAAGTTGCGGGGCTCGGTGAGCATGTGAAACACCTTCAGTCGCGACGGGTCCACGCGTTCGGCCAGAAACTGCATCGCCTTGGTGTCGCAGCCGCCCGCGTCGCCGACGACGAAGTTGGCGCCCTGCTCGATGGCCGGTGTCAGGCGAGGAACGTAGTGCGTGACGAACTCCTCGTTGGACAGGTTCAGGTGTCCCGAGACGAAGTAGGTGTTGTTCGACCCCCTGGCAGTCATCCGACTGAGTCGGCCGCGCAGGTGCTTTTCTCGCCAGTCAGCCAACGCCTCGTAGCTCCGGTGCACCCAGCAGCACCGGCCGTCCGTGAACCTGGAGCACTGGCACTGGTCGATGCCGCTTTCGTCGGCGTCCTCGATCAGGTCCTCCAACAGGCTGATGTACCGCTCGGGGTGGCACTTGGCGGCCGAGAGGGCCTCGACCTGGCCGTTGGTCAGGAAAAGCTCGCCGTCGTAGCCGGTGTAGCAAAGCTCGACGCCCTCCGGGTACACCTTGACCAGGACCGCATCTCGGCCCGCGTCGGGCGGCAGGTGGAACCGGGTGTCGTGCTCGCCCAGATCGCGGCTTCGAGGATACAAGGCGCCGACGGACCACTTGACGATTTCGATGATGTGCTCGCGTTCCAGGGTGCGCGGCTGCTTGCGGAGCCATTCGAGGTTCTCGTCCACGAGCCTCTGGAAGGCCGCCTTATTTAGCTTCGTCGGCATGAGCGTTCTCCGGTTGCGAGAAAAGGACACGCAGCGTGATTGGATCCCCGGCCTTCTCGGCCTCGGCTACGAGGAGGAACTCGAAGTCCGGCATGAGGAAGCCCATGCCGTACGCTATCGGAGGATCCCCGACGCCGTCTTGTCTCGGAGCCCCGACGGTTCCCTCTGGAAGCCAGACGCGGAACGTCGGCTCTTTGTCGTCCGCGAGCGGCTCTAGTTCCTCGGGAGCCTCGACCCCATATCTCTTGAGGGCCTCTTCGGCCTCGGGCGTCACGACGTCCACGTGGATGTACGCCTTGCACAGATACACCGCTCCAACGCCTGCTTCAGCCTTCATCGGGGGTCCACCTTGTCGTGCTCTTCCAGCCACTCGGGTCGTAGGGACAGGTGCAAGTCCTTCAGGACGTTGACCACCTCCAGCACGGACTTGCGGCCCATGTGGGGCAGCTTGAGCAGGTCGCTCTGGCGCTGCTGGACCAGTTGCGACAGGTCGTGGATGCCGGCCTTGTACAGGCAGTTGAGCGCACGCACGCCCAGGGGGAGGGTGTCCACCCTGCGCGGGGTGATCTCGACGGGGGGCAGGTCGACGGGGGGCGGTAGGCCATCGTCTGGCAGAGGCGTCGGCTGGTCGCAGCGAGGGCTCTCGACCAGTAGCTCGGTGACTTCGATGGGGTGCCGTTCCACGGCCCACGACACCTCCGTTCGCAGGTCGCGCAGCAGTTGTTCCTGCGCCTCCGGAGACAGGTCGGCGCCCTGCGCCTGGACTTCGATCCGGATCTTCATGTTTCCTCGCCGCCCATTTCCGACACTCCACGCGCAATGGCTTCGAGGGCCTTGTCGGCGCTTTGCAGGCACGGCTTGCACGCTCGCTCCAACGCCTGCGCCTTGGCGAGGTAATCCTGCACGAACCCTTCGCTATGCACCAGGAACAAGACCTTGGCGGCGAGCGGAGCGTGGGCCAGTTGAGCCCACTCGCCGCCTTCCCCGATTCCAAGTCGCCAGGCCTTGATACGGCCCTTGGGCGTCTCGGCCTCCACGATCCCCAGGGTGAATATGTGGCGCCCTGGGGCCCACACGGGCGCGTCGGGGGGGGGTGCCCACCGGAAAGCCAAGCGGTACTGCACCGCGAGGTCGACGATCGCCTGCTCGACCGCGACGAGCTTGTGCGACACCTCGCGATCCCAGAACGCCATGTCCTCGGCGAGCTTTTTCATTTGGTCCGCTTTCATGACGCTCCAATGAAGTCAGGGAACATGCGGTCGTCCGAGTCGTGCCCGAGCCTCACGGCGTTGATGAACAGGTTGGCGCTGTTGAGGCCGGCGAGGGCCACGACGGCCTCCCAGAACTCTTCGGGGTCCGTGGTGGTGGCGACGGTTCGCAGCAGGCTGCGCGGGTAAACCATCAAAGGGTGCGAATTGAAGCGCCACCCGAGAGGTAGCTGGGGTACGTCGTCGGCTACGCTCTGGCTCGTGGGGCGGAGCTTGTTCAAGATCGCCTCGTGTATCGCTGCCGATGCCCATATCGGCCAGAGGTCCTCGTCCTGGACGCTGGCGCAGAACAGGGCTTCGGCGGTAACGCGGATCCCTTTGGGTAGGTGGCTGTCTGGCAGGGACAGGTGCTCTGAGTCCCGGTTCACCCGCTCAACGAGGTCGTCGAGCGTGTCCTGGGGGTCATCGGTAACGTGCAGATGCACGAAGTTGCCATCAATGGTCTTGCATCGACCGGAGGGGACCAACTTGACCTTGTGCTCGCGCACCTCGATACGCGGCTCGCCAGTGGAGTGCCAAGCGTCCAACCAAAGCGACTCATGGTCGCTTTCTGTCATGGGTTTGGCGCCGGCTGCTTCCACCAACTTGGCTCCACAGAACGGGCAGAACGTTGGCGACACCGGATACGGGTGCTTGCCGTCGCGAAGGTTGCGAATCCGTTCCGTGGCTACCAGGAGCCTGCCGTCAGCAAGCACGAGGCGCGTGTTGTGCTGGAGCAGGACCGCGTTGACCTGTTCGATGCAGTCGCACGTTGACTCAGCCATTGGTTTCCTCCCGCTCATTGAGTACGTCCTGAAGGTCGTGCCACTGCTCGACGGTGACCTGGAAGGGCTCGGTCTTGTGCTCGGCGCCGTAGCCGCTCCTATACAGGCAGTCGCCGTGTATCATCATCGATTCCTGCTCGATCACGATGTCGCCGTCCTGGATCGCCTTGCGGCATTTCGGGCACCGACGGGCGTGGACGACGTACCGGGAGATGCGGGGGGGCCTGGGCGTACAGACCTGGCGCTGCCTGTACCGGAACCCCACGAGCAGTGCTGCGGTCCAGGCGGCAGCAACGACTACGGCGGGCACCACAGGGGGCCACGTCGTGTCCCATACCCACTGCCCAGCGGCGAGTCCTAGGAGCGAGCCAAGCGCAAGGACGCCAATACAGATTGCCCAGCAGGCGACCCAGTTGGCGTGCTGGACGCGCTCCAGTACAGGCGGTCGCTTCACTGGACGTTCCTGGTCGAGCACTCGGGACAGACGTGCGGTGCCTGGTCAAGCTCCGCCGCCAGGACCATGACCTGGGCCTCGTGCATTGGTCTGTCGTGGACGTCCAACAGATCCAACGTCTCTCTGTGTCCGCATCCAGTGCAGACCTTTGACAACCGGTTGGATCCAACCGCTCTGCATTGGACGCGTCTGGTTGCGATGGTCCCGAATCCATCCAACGCGCAGACCAATGCTCCCACACCGGCCAACAAGTCAGCCGCCCCGTCTCTGGTAGGCATAAACACGTTGGTATCACACCTACCACGTGTGTCAATCGAAAATGTCGTTGACACCACCTAGGTGGGGTGCTAGCCGTATGACTGTCCGATAGGCGCCATTATCGGACGCGTTCCATGAGGGACAACGGGGCACACCCAACCACATGAGTGGAGCAAGAAAAACATGACCGACACGCCGAAGTTGGAATGGTATCTGCACGGGGAGCCGGGGCGCTCCCCCCAACGCCGCCGGACCCCCTACGTCGTGGTCCACGGATCGGTCACCCAGGAGGACCTCGTCAGGGCGGAGCTTCCGGACGGGTTCGAGCTTCACTGGGAGAGGCGAGTGGTCGGGCGAGAGTTCACCTGGGTCGTCGCCATCACCAGGCCAACCCTGGACATCGTCGAACATGTCCAGAAGGGGGAGGCCGGCAAGGACGAGCCGCGCTTCATCGTGGATGCCGCCGCCCTCTTCGAGGAGGCCACCAAGGCAGCGTCTCTCGGCTTTCTGGAGCACCTAGGGGAATGCCGCTTCCGGACCACGGCCAAGGGGCGCACCGCCGCCGGAGCGGCAAAGAAGCCGATCCTCGACATCGTGGCCTACATCAAGCTGCACGAGCAGGACAGGGCCCCTGGGACCAGGACGACGCGACGGGAGTCTGCCGGGGTGCTGTCGATGCTCCCATCGGCGGCTGAAGCCGCATCCCTGGGCTTTCTCGAAGTCATCCCAGGCCGAGAGCAACACTACCGCACCACCGACCAGGGGCTCGCCATCCTCAAGTACCGCACCCCTGTGAAGCCCAAGAGGCCCGACGAGCTTGTCGTCGGGGACCGGGTACTCATCCAGTCACCGGTCGACCAGGGCACCGTTCGGGAGGTCGTCAAGGTGACCAAGACCCAGGTCGTCCTGAGCGACGGGGCCCGATTCCGCCGGAAAGACGGCCTGCCAGTTGGATGCGGTGACTCGTTCCGACTGACCGCACGCATCGAGCACTACCGAGGACCAGCATGACCACCGCGCTCACCAAGACGCAGACGTGTCGCCGGTACGACGAAGTCACCCAGAAGGGTTTTGTCGTCGTCGGGCTGGTTATTCGGACCTCGGACGGTCGTCCAGTGTGCGAGAAGTGTTTGGAGCCCAAGCGCAGGGCCCCAGTCACGGTTTGCCAGTCGTGTGCCGCCCGCGACCTGCACTACGACGCGGAAGGCCGCCACCTCTGTCGTTGTGGGAAGGTTGCTACGGGGAAGGTGCGAGTGGGCGAGCCCGGTCGGGAAACGGCATTTTGGCGGTGCACTGACTGTGGAGGCCCCCCGACCAGAAAGGCCCAGCGATGAGCAAGCTCAGGTACGCGGACGGGCGCCTGGCGCGTATGCAGGACATCGTCGCCAGGGCGATGTACGAGTGGACGCCCCAGTCCGCCTCCAAGGTGTGGGAGCACGATTCCAATAATCCCGACGTGCCAGTCGTAAGTGAGGCCACGCGGTTGTACTGGCTCGGGCTGGCGAGGGCGGCCATGGAGGCCATGAAACGACACCTGGAGGAGATCTCATGAACGGCGACGAGGCGCCCAAGAATATGGCGGTAGGCCCGGTGGGTACTTCGATCCGAAGACTGGTCCGGTTGGTGCGTGTGGGCGCCCCCGAATGGTCACCAGATGTTTGCGACGACCTTGGCTATGGTGTCGGCCCGTGCCCCGCGTGCGGCAATGCGGAGTGTGAGTGGTGGTGCAACAACGGCGAGAAACTGCACATGAAAAGCCCCCGATGTTCATCCATGCGTCCAGGGTGGGCGGGGGACTTGGACGGGGAACTCGTCGGTTGGTGTCACGTAGGCGACGGGGGCGCCGTGACCGTGATGGGGATGGCTGCCGAAATCGAAGTTCAGCTATGGTGGCAGCAGGCTGCCTGGTTCGTTTCCATTTCTTGTCTCCTACAGGACGATCAGGTCACGTGCATTTGCCATTGCGTGTTTTGTTCCGACGACTTCGGTCTAGCCAAGGAATTGGGCGAGGCGTTCAAACAGATCCGGCATACTGTCGCCGCAAGCATCGACGGTATCTGTCGGTCGGACGACGCGCCTGACTGGGACAATGAAGCTGGGGTCGATGGGTTCAATGAGTTCGTCAAGTCCGTTTCTCGTCGGGTGTCGGACTTGGTCTACGACAGCTTAGAGGCCTCTGCTTCTGCCACCGGTCATCGTCGCATCCAGCCGACGAGGGAGGCACAACTTGCAGAATTCAAGGCCACTCCCTGCTTGTGGACCACATCGTCTAACGACGTCATTTCACGCGAAAGGATGAAGTCATGAAGCAATGGATCCCGCTGGGAATTCTCGGGTTCGTCATGCTCGTCGCCTGCGTAGGAGCGGGCTGCTGGGGCTGCCCACAGTACCAGGTCTACTCCCAGGAGATGAGCGGCCTTGCGCGGCTCAAGGAAAGCGAGTCCTCCCGCAAGATCGCGGTCGAGGAGGCGAAGGCAAAGAAGGACTCGGCCAAGATGCTCGCCGAGGCGGAGGTCGAGCGTGCCAAGGGGGTCGCCGAGGCGAACAAGATCATCGGTGACTCCCTCAAGGGCAACGATGCCTATCTTCGGTACCTGTGGATCAACGGCCTGCAAGACGGCTCCAGCGAGGTGATCTACATCCCCACCGAGGCCAACCTGCCCATCCTCGAAGCTCGGGACAGGCGATCGGGTGGGGTGCCCCCCGAGGCGCCTGAAGGGGACCAGGACCAATGACGGACACCAAACAAGCTGAATGGGACGCCCTGAACGTGGCCCTCGGAAAGCGAGCGGTCCATTGCAGGCAGTGGAAGTGGCTTGCCGGCATGCTTCCGATGGTGCAGGAGTCGGTGCTGGAGAACGTCATCGCCCACGGGCCGGCGTCCGACGGCGGACCCTGGACCCGCACGCGCAGGGTGGGCGAGCCCGTGGAGCCGCCCCCCGAAGAGCCGGACCTTGGGGTTGTGCCAGAGGGCGCTCGCATCGGAATCGGCTACAAGGGGATTCGCATGCTTGCCCCTATCCCGGACCTCAAGGATCCAGCCACACTCGGATGCCTGCTGGAGCTTGTGAGGATAGTTTACGAGGACCATGCGGTAGTCTGCGCGTCAGTAGACTACGGACCCGGAGGGGTCCGTTGGCAAGCTCGGCAGACTACGGGTGGTGGGGCGCTAACCGAACAGCAGTACGAGACGGAAGCCGAGGCTCTCGTAGCCGCGCTGGAGAACTACCATGGCTGACAAAACCGAATTCGAGAAGCAGATGGAAGAGCAACGGGCCCGGCAGCCCTACTCGACTTGGACGATCGACGGTCCGGACCCGTCGATCACCTTCCACCTCAGTCTCGGCCAGACCGAGGAGGACGCCCGCACCTGCGATGTGCCTCGGGGATACGAGGTCTGTTGGGACAAGATCCAGACTTCCAGCGGGATCGGCCACGCTGGCTACAGCATGTATGCTCCCCTTCGAATCAAGCTCGAAGTTTGGCCGGAGGGCAAGCCCGGACTTGGCATCGGGGAGCCCTTCGCCGTCTGGCATGGGCAGCAAGGCAATCCCCACCCAGCGGGAGAGGGCTGCACCAGCGAGCAGCGCGCCGAGGTCGAGCAGCGGCTCCTCGCCGTCGGGTGGAAGGCGAATTGGGGCCAGGCAATCTCGATGACCATGGACACCGAGTACATCCCGCTGGCTCCCGCCGATCCCAAGGCGCCCGATCCCAAGTTCGATCTGGAGTGGATCGTGGAGGGCCATCCTCGCTTCGAGCGCAACCGGCACCAGCCGCCGCTCGTCATGGTCCACGTCGCTGGCGAGGACCACTCCAAGCTCTCGCTAAGCGTCATGAACCTGTCGGAGGCCGACGCTTCCGTGGTCGAGGTCGTGGAGCGAGGCATGCCGTCGATGTACGAGATCGACCCCTCCACCACCTGCACCCGTGTGCCGGGGGGCTGGACGTTCGCGCTTCGTCGCAAGGACGCGGCGCCCCCGCCGGTCGGTCCTACGCCCACGGACGTCAACTCGATCGCCATCGGCTACCAGGCCGGGCTGAGCGGGGACATGCACCTTTGCCAGGCCCTGGTCGACCGCATGTTCGGCGAAGGCACTTTCTTCGTTCGCCAGTGGGCGAAGGACGACAAGTGGTACTGTTCGGTGACGGACAACGAGTGGTCGGACACCAAGGCGACTGTTACGAATCCGACGCGTAGGGGAGCGGAATTGATGATGCTCGGGGGCCTGTGCGAGGCGCTCAAGGTCATGCTCTTGAGGGAGATGCATCAGACCGCCCGGGACATCGTTGCTGACCGCTCGGTGAAGCAAGCCATCGAGGATCTGAAGCGCTCCAAAGCCGCCCCTGACACGGTGTGCGCGAACTGTGGCGAGCCCTTCTCGCCGCCGGTCGGCCTGTTTGGCACCAACGACTGCGAGTGCCCTCACTGCACGAGTTGCTATGCGGCCGTGTCGAAGGAGGAGTTCGCAAAGCGGGGCCAGCCGTCATGAAAACCGATCCCGGCGTCGATGAGGTCTGGGCCGCGTACCTGGAGCAATGGCGCGCCCGCTTAGGCAAAGGCCCAGAGCCCAAGCTGACCAAGAACCGCCGCCTCCAGATCGAGCGTCGGCTGGGGGAATTCAGCAAGGATCTGCTGATCGAGGCCGTGCAATGCATGTGGAGTAACCACTGGCGCATCGTGAACGGCTTCACGCTGCCCGAGCAGGTGTTCAAGAGCACCGAGCAGGTCGAGAAGGTCCTTGCCGCCGGACGCAAGGACAAGGCGCCCAAGGCCCCGACGCCGACGCGCGCCGAGGATCCACATGTGGATGCGGGGGAGACGGATGGCGTTCGGATGCTCCAGCGGGTGCTTCCGGAGTTCGGGTACGTTGCCGCGCTCGACCCCATGCCTAATTCCGCCAAGGCATCCCTTGGACAAGCGACATTCGAGCCGACGTCAAAGGGCGCGCGCATGGTGCTCACGGCCGACTTCCCGAGCGAGGGCAAGCTCCGCAAGTGCCTCATCGCCCTCGAAAAGCTGGGAGTGCTCAAGCCATGACCAACGCGGCCTATTGGATCCAGCATGACTTTGACGATGCGCTGGTGGCTCTGCTTCGACGCATCGCAGAGGATGTCCAGTTGTTCGACTCCGACCGGCTGAACACCGCCTACCTCATCGCGCTCGGCTGCGTCGTGGCTGACTGCGAGGCCAAGACCCTGACAATCACGGACAAGGGCCGAGATGCCCTGGAGTTCTACTCATGACGACTGAAGTCGCATTGCTGTTCGGCTTGTGCCTTGGGCTGCTCATCTCGGTGTGCGTGCTGGCCTACCGCTCCTACAAGCAAGAGCGGCTTCTGGCGGAGCTTGTGCGTGACTTGCAAACCGCCATCATCCTGGACGAGTCGGCGGGCCAGCAGATGACCTTCGAGTACTTCCGCCTCCAGCGGCGGCACCCGCAGCCCCCCCACATTCCGCCGCCTCCGCCCCGACCTCCGGTTCCAGGGGGGCTTCGATGATCGTCCACCAAGCCGTGCAGGAGGTCTGGGACCACTACCTGGAGCAGCGGCGTGCGGCTGGCCGGCGCATGAGCCCGCCGAAGCTAACGGACAAGCGGCGCCGGCAGATCGCCGCCAGACTGATGACGTTCGGCAAGGACGCCGTCTTGCGCGCCGTGCGCATCCTGTGGACCGTGCCGTATCACGCCAACACGCCCGAGGAGGTGTTCGGGAGCGACGTCAAGGTGGGGATCCTGCTCAACCAGCCTGCGCCGGTCGAGTACACGCAGGAACTGAAGGCGTGCACCAACGAGGCCATGCTCGACCGCGTGCTGGACTGCGCGGGGGTGGAAGTGCGGACCCCTGCCAGGCGCGAGGTTGGCAACGTGGTGTTCGAGGCCGACGGCTCTGGCGTGCGCGTGACAGCCACTTGGTACTTCGAGGACGAGGACGCCCTGCGAGCGCATCTGGCGCTGCTGGGAATCGGAGAGCCCACCCATGAGTAGGAAACGCGGAACCAGGATCCCGGTCCAGTGGCAGGAGCAACTGCCTCTCAAGGCTCCACGCCTCGCGACGATCGCCAAGTGGATCAACGCCAACACCACCCTGACGGCCAAGATCGAGCGCGGGTTCTGCGACACGGACCGCAAGTTCAAAGGCTCGCGCCTTCGCTGGCCGGGCAAGGGGCGCTGGGGCAACCGACTGATCGTCCGGCATGGCACCAAGGTGGTGCTCGACCACAACTCAGCCGAGACGTACAGGTACAACGCCGAGGCGGTGCGGACGCTGGCCGACTACCTGGACGACCATCCCGAGGTGCTCCGATGAGCGTCATGGCGTGTGGCCGATCCGACTGCGAGCACATCATGTGCAACATTCTCGTGCTCAACGGTTCCGCGTACCTCTGCTTCGATTGCTTCGAGGAGTTGGAGCAGTTCAAAGACACCTGGCCCGAGCGGATCTCCGTGAGGCAGGCCGAACGTCTGGTCCGACACTTCATGGGCACGGAGCCCGGCACGTACCTGACCGAGGGTCCCCAGTTGGTTTCCCGCGACGAGGCCTTCAAGGAAGTGACGCGATGAGGACATGCCAGAAGATCGAGGCCCTGACCAGGGCGCCGGCACCCGAGGTCGACGCGGACCTTGAGCCCTGGCGGCCAACCGGCGATGCCGAGTCGGCTTCTACGCGATCCCGTAGGGATCATGATGATCCCGTAGGGATCACGAAAGGCGGCGAGATGACGGACCTGCGTGAACAGGCGGTGTGCGACTACTTCAACAAGGCCAACCCGGTCGGCACCAAGGTCCTGTACTGGAAGGGCGTGCATGAGGGCAAGCCCAGCGGGGTCGCGGCGACGCGCTCAGAGGCCCAGGTGCTTGGCGGCCACACGGCCGTGGTCTGGGTCCATGGGGAACCGGCCTGTATCGCCTTGACGCACGTCGAGGTGGCTCCCTCCTATGTGCGCGCCACGAACGCGGGACCGTGCCAGGGCAGGGCCACCACGGTGTACCTCGTGCGGGTGGACGAATGCACCGCCACTCAGTCAGCGTGCAGGGCCTGCGCCGGGTGGGCGGAAAAGTGGGCCCTCATCGACAAGAGTTGCTGCTGCCTGCGCGGCGGGTGGGCGGCCTGTTCGCGACTGGCCCCTGGCGCCTCTGGGAGGCCCACTGACGGGGCCAAGGTGGTCACGGTGGAGGTTGCGGACGTCGGGCCTTGGCGGATGGTTCAAGGGGCGACCTCGGAGCGGTGGGACGACCCGACAGGCGTCCCGGCCCTCATGGTGCTGGCGCAGGCCTGTACCCCGATCGGAGGCTAGGATGGAACCCAACGTCGGCAACATCTTTTCCGAGAACGAGTTCGTGGTCGGCATCCCGGCAAAGGTAGGGGAAGTTGTCGGGCGCATCACAGGGCTCGAAGGGGACAGCTACCACGGAGAATTCCCGATCGTCATTCTCACCACGCCCCATGGGTCGACGGTGCGCTCTGGACGCTGCTTCGTGAAGCTCGAACTGGACGAGGAAGAAATAGAGCGACTGGCATACTGTGAACGCCAAGTCCCATGCTGCATGCCCCTGTATGGCGGCAAGCTGACGGCGATCGGAGGCTAGCGTGGTGAAGTTCAAGAACGAGATCGAGGCGCAGGTCTGGGCGATGGTGTATGCCGGGTGCGAGGCCTTCAACGGGGTCAACAAGGACACCGACATGGGGTTCCGGCCCGTTGAAATCGCGGAGCGCGCCGACAAGGCCGTGGAGCAATTCCGCGATCGGGTCGAGGAGCCGGTTTGGGACGGCTATGGCAGGGATGGGAGGTTCGAGGGGATTCCGGCTCCGGTGGTTGACGCTACGGAGCCTATCGCGCAGGAGCCTATTGACCTCAAGCGCGACGACGAGGGCGACGTCTGATGGTGGCCTGGCGGCAGCGCAGCGCGAGGATCGGCTGCTGTGGCGAGATGCACCGCGTGGTGCTCTACGGCGACGGCCGCGTGGCGCGTCCCGACCATGGGCCGCAGCACGCGGCTCTTGCCGCCATTGCCGGCCGCGACGAGGACATGGCGTGCAGCGAGCTAGAGAGCAGGGTTCGCACTCGCCTGCACGGCGGCTTGGAGACGGACATCCCCGCCAAGTTGCTCGAAAAGTGCGAGGAGATCAGCCTTGCCAACGCCTTGGCAACTGCCAATCGGTTCCGCTTCCTCGAAGGTCGGTACGCGAGCGTCGACGTCCTTTTGCACCAGTGGAAAGTCAGGCTGGCCCAGAACAGCACGGTGCTCGGGCAGGAGCCTATCGACCACGTGTTCCGGCCTGGTGCCGCGCGCGACTGCTGCCTGCACGCGGCGGAGCTTGCGGTCCGCGAGGCTGAGAAGCGTGGGATGCTCGGGTGCGCCAGGGCCGTGCAGGCCCCCCGAGGCTGCTCGGACAAGTTGCAGCATGCGGCGGTGGCCGTGGCGGACCGGGGGGGTCGCGTGCGTCTGGCCCACGGCTCCATTCGCAAGGCGGGGGATCGCTGGCGCATCGACGCCAAGCGCCTACGGAGCCTGTGGACGTCCAGCGCTTTCGACGACGACCCGACCACGTACAGTGGGCTCCAATGCCGTGACTTGAAGGTTTGGGCGCTTTGCCATCTGGCACGGAGCATCGAATCCATTGATGAGAGTGAGGATCCGCGATGAGCTACATATCGAGCCGCATACCCGTCCTTCCCGAGAAACTGGTGCCCCAGGCGTTTGAACTGCTGGGGGCACTCGGCGAGCGTCTGCGCGCCATGGGGCACGAGACTGGGCTCGGCCTGCTGGTGGACGGCCAGAGCCCGATCAAGCTGGACTACGGGTGTTTACCTCGGGACTTCAACCGCCGCGACCCGAAGCTCATGGTCCACGTCGACAATCGCCGGTTCCGGGTACGCACCAACGGCACGTTCAACGTGGCCGGCATAGCCAAGGCGGTATCCGAGTGGGTTGCGGCATCGTTGCGCGCCAAGGAGCACGAGCAGGGGCGCCGATCGAAGGAGAGGGCCAACCACGAGATGCTGCTTCGCGTGATGCGCTCGCTGGGCCTCGTGAGCGAGGACACCACCCATGTTCCGACCATCCTGCGAAACATGAAAGTTTCCGTCAGCCCGGAAGGCGTCCAGCTTCGTATCGAGGTCAAGCGAACCGACGACGAGGGCGATCTTCGATGCATGCTCAACGAACTCGAAACGATCGGCGCCATCTGGCGGCACGACGAGAAGGGAGAAAGCATATGGCGGTAGATCCGAAAATCAAGGCCGTGTGGGACACCTACGTGAGTGAATTCCGAAACGTTGAGGGCCTGGAGCCGGACGCGTGCCTGACCAACGAGCGCATCGAGGCGATTGGTCATCGCTTGCAGAGATTCACAGAGTTTGAGCTTGAGCAGGCCATCTGCGCGCTGTGGTCGGAGCATTGCCCCAAGCTTCTCGACACCCGGACTCCAGAGGACATCTTCTGGAAGGACGCGCAGGTGCGAGCGCTCCTCGACATTGCCCTGGTCAACGACCTCGTGAAACCGGCGTCTCACTACGAGGTCACGGGTTTCTACATCCGGTTGGAGTCAGAAACAGAGGGGCGCGTCGTCCGCACGATCGCCCGGGACTTGGAGACACGGGACGAGGCCATGGACGTAGTGACGGCGGCTGTGACGTCCGGGCGATGGGACCTCGTGCGGATCGTAGGATACCGCCGTGATGTGTGAACCCAAGCAGCCCTGCATCGAGCTTTCCGAGGAGGAGTTTTCGAAGCTCGAAGCGATCGCCGAGGCCGAGAGCACCTGGGACGTGCTTCGCGCCGCCGACCTTCCACTGCGCGACGTGGTGAAGATCCCGTTGATCATGGCGCATATGCTCGGCCGGTCGTGGTGGCGTCGGAGGTTCCCGCGCCAGTCCGCGCTGATGTCGAGCTATCTCTACCGGCTCGAAATGCGCTGGAAGGATCGCCTGGAAAGGATCAAGGGCGCCCGATGAAGCTCGTAGTCCAGGTCGAGGCGTACGGGGGGGCAGTGCTGAGCCGCGAAGCCGTGGTCGAGGCCCTGCACACGGTCGCGGACCGGTTCCAGTACACGCATGCCGACGCGGAAGAGCACGTCGAAGCTGGCACCTCGGACATGGTGAATGACGACTATCATGAGGTCGTCATCAAGTGGCGCGTGGACCCCAGCAACAAGCCCAATCTGGTCCTGCTGCGTCCGGGAAAGTGCGATGAGTGACACCGTCAGCGCAGTAGCTCCGCTCGCCAGGCCGACGGCGATCGCTTGGACCCAGCGCAGCATGCGGGTGACCTGCTGCGCCCAGCGCCACCGGATCGTCTTGCTCCCCAGCGGTCACGTGTCCACCCCTGACCACGGTCCCGAGCATACGGCGCTGGCGGCGATTGGTGAGCATTCGGAGCGGTGCGAAGCGCTGGCTCAGGAGGTGGTGCGGGGAGCGGCCTTCGCTTGGGGCAACCTCTTCCCCGTACAGGCCAGTGGGCGACTCAAGGCTGCCATCTCCGAGGTATGCGTCCAAAACGCAATGTTGCTTCTGGAACGGGTGCGCTTCTGTGGGCTAGGGTTCCCCACCAAGCCGACGAGCGTTTGGTCCTCCCATGCGAAGCGTCCGGCCGTGCGGGAGATCGTCAGCAAGATCCCCGCCGCCGTTGTCTTCTGGGACCGCAAGCAACCGACGAAAGGGGGAGCCGGCACGGTGGTGCGCTCTTCCGGCTACAGCAAAGTCAACGGGTTCGCAGCCCCCAAGGTGGCGTTCGCCGAGGAGCCCGCGTCTCTTCGTCTGTCCAAACTGGTGGAAGCGGCGGCGCGCGAGCAATCAGCCAAGCTGCGATGCGCGGCGGCATGTGTGGGCTGGAGCCAGGTCGACGAGTGGACGAAGGTCGTCGTATATGGGGTGAGCGACGCTTTCGGCATGGTGCGCCTATGCCAGCGTCGGGGTGGGTTTGCGGTGGAAAACCCCTCCGAGGCCGCGTCGAGGGTGCTCCAGGAACTTCCGTCGTCGGGCTCGGGCACGGGCGGATTCGGCCTGGATGTGGAGGCAGCCGTTTGGGGTGTGGTGCGCGCGGTCGAGCGGTTCGGAGGGGTCTACTTGGCCGACACGCTCGACGCCAAGACCAAGCGGATCCTGACCTTGCGGGGAGTGTCCCGCACCCATGTGCTCGAAACGCCAGTGTTTGGAAGGAAGGAACGTCGATGATTTACGAGCTATCCAATCCCTCGGATCAGATCACCTTCGAGGCCGACGACGACAAGGTTGCCAGCGCCTGCTGTCTGATTCTGGGGCACGGCAACTACGGCCTGAACAGGGACGGGGAAACGGTCGTGCCGATCTTCCTGTTCGCCAAGGAGCCGGAAGTGGTGGCGTGGCTCGAAGAGCACGGGCTCAAGGAACTGGGAGAGTTCATGGACGCCCACGCCGCGCAGATGGCCGAGTGTCTCTCAAGCTCCGCCGTGTGCAGCGTGGCCGACCGCAAGGCCATGAAGGCCGTGGTGTCCCAGGGCGGCTCGATGCGTGAGGCGCTGGATGCCTGGAACGACGCCAAGCGAACCAGCATCAGCGACATCTGCGGTCGCGCCATGCAGTTGGCCGACCAGTTCCGAAAGATCGCCGAGGAAAAGGCATAACGATGGCCGAACTGACGAATTGCCCGGACTGCGGCGCCCAGTTGGAGTTCAAGGGCGTGAGCACGATGCGCGTCTGGCACGAGGTGGACGGCTGGAAGGTCTACGACGCCAGGTGTTCCCAATGCGGCAAGACCATGGAGGTCGTCGGCGAACGGGCCGGGCCTGCCGACGGCTACCCGCGCGGCAACAAGCCCAAGCCCAAGCTCAACGGTGAGAAGGACGAGCCGAAAAGTGTCCCGAAGGCCCGCGCCAAGCACCAGATGATTGTCGTGCCCCTGCGCACCTGGCTCGCCGTCTCCGAGGACAAGCATGCGCTGCTGACGCTTCTCGGGGCCGCCGAGGCCGCCAAGCAGTGGTTCCATGACGTCTACCCCCCGGACTCGTTCGATGGCTCCTCGGGGGACTCAGGGGCTGTCAGCGTGGTGAAACTCCGCGATGACCTGCTCGAAGCCATCTCCGATGTCGACCGAAGCGAGGTGCCCGTGGGCATCACCGTGCGTGGCCCTCGCAGTTGTAGCCAGACATGCCCCTGGCATCGGCGCTACATGGGGCACTACCGGGAGCAGGAAGCCACCTGCGTGCTGTTTGACGCGTGGCTCGGGCTGGTAGGCAGCCGCCCCGACAGGCCCATGGCCCGGTGCCAGGCATGCGCCAAGGCACGTGTGATTGGAGAACAGAAATGAGCAAGCAATTGGACGCGTTCGACGTGGGGATGAGTATGCACACGGCCTTGCGCAAGTGCTGCAACGACGAGGACCACACCGAGGCCTTGCGCAAGCTGATCGTGCTCATGACCTTTCCCGACTGGTGCAATCCGTGGATCGTGTACTGCGAACTGGTGGCCGATCGACTGGGCCGTCTCGGGGCCAGCGATGCCATCAAGGCGGCCCGAAGCGCGCTGCCTGACGAGTTCGACGAGAGACTCAGGTTCGCCAAAGAACGAGGCTCGGTGGCCGCCGAACGGTGTGAGCCGGCCATGTTGGCGCTCTGGCACTCGCTGCAATGCCTGGACGACGAGGACGTCAAAGCCATGGGGGAATACCTGTGAGGCGCGACTACCACGTGCGCGGGCCGTTCCGCCTGATCGCTCCGTACACCCGGCTCCAGCGCTGGCTCCGACGCAAGGGGTGGCTGACCCACGCGCGCAAGCTCGGGTGGGTGCCGACCCGCGACCAGCAGAGGGCCATCTACGAGCGGGACATGAACATCCGCGAGATTATCCGGCTCGAAGCCAAGATCTCCGGCCTGAACCGTCGGATAGGGGCTCAGGCCAAAGCGCTCGAACTGCTGTTCGAATCCAACGTGAAGTTCGGCGAGAAGCATGGTTCTCTCGCCATGGGGTTCGAGCGAGCGGCGGAGCTTGTGGGCGAGGAGTACGGGCTACAGGCGCCCGACCCCAACCTGCCGGACTTCGACTCGACGGTCACCGAAGGGGATGGCGATGGATAAGGTATTCGTCCAGAGCCCGCTCGCCGAGGCGCTACGCGTGCTCACCGACGCTGAGCCGCCCGAGTACGTGCGAGGCATCCGGCGCGACTCCGACCTGTCGGAAGAGCAGATGCTGGAACTGCACGATTGGTGCGCCATGTACGCCAAGCCAAGCTGGTCGACGGGGATCGGCACGATCGAGGCCGCAGAGCACCTCGTGCAGGAAGCCATCGACAACGGCAACATCTTCGATCCTCGAAGCTGTGAGGTCTGCGAGCACTACTGCTCGGCGACGATGTCGTTCCGTTTTCGAGCGAACTACGGCAAGTGCCGTCGAACTGGCGAGAACCAGAGCGACTCGGATAGCTGCGAGGCCTTCGAACTCGCGGAAAGGTGGACGGATTCATGAGTGGCACGCCAGGTTGTTGCCGAGGCAAGGACTGCACCCCGGACACGTGCATGAAGCTGCCCGAGGGCAAGACGTGCGGGGCCTGCGTTCTGTTCGGGCGCTGCAAGGTTCTCATCGGAGTGGCCCCGGACGACACCATCTGCGACTTTCACCCCCGCAAGTTTCGCGAAAACACCCCCACCAAGATCGAGGAAAAAAGATGAGCGACAACGACAACGACAACGTTCGCACCCTGGATTCGGCTCAGACAGTGCAGCAGAAGCGCGAGGCCATGATCAACCTGCTGAGCGACATGCTCAAGCAGGTGGCCGGCGGCCAAACCATCGGCGTGGTCGTCATGGGCTACTCGGGGCAGCGCGCCTACGAGATCAAGTGGGCCGGTGACTACGATCCCATGCAGCTTGCCGGCGCGATCGAGGCCACCAAGCTCACCGTCATTGGCCCCATGCTTGGGCTCAAGCCACAGAAGGACGGTTCATGACACGCCCTGGTCTGCCTGGCATCGATCAACTGCTGGCGATGGCGGTTTCGCTCGGCGCTGGGCCCGACATCTCGGTCAGAGTCCAGCGCTATTGCGGGCGATGCGACCGGCCGCTGCGCGATGGGCAGCGATGTTGTGAGCCGCCGTGCAAAGGCAGTCCGGCGCCTTCCCTGCCGGAACCGGAACAGATCGGGCGCTCCACTGTGTGCGCAGACGAGGAGAAGTAGCATGTCGACCCTAGTGTACAAGTTCGGGTTGCCCTTTGGACCGGTCAGCAACGAGGAAGGTGTGCGGCACCAGATGTTCGCCTCACACCGATACCGCAACCTGCTCACCGCATGCGAGAACCAGCGCCGACAGAAATCCAGGGATGCCGAGAAAGGCTACCAGGATTTGCCGAAGCTGGAGTACGCCTTTCAGCAGGCAAAGGCGGAGCTTCGCGACGCCACCGAGGCGGTGAAGGTGGCGAGGGCCAAGGCGAGCCGGCCGAGCGCCAACAAGGGCAAGGTCGCCAAGAAACGCCAGGTGCCCGAGGCGTTGACGGATCGGGTGAAGCAAGCGAGGGCGGCCAAAAAGAAGGCCCAGGACGCATGGCACGAACGCCGAGGTCAGTTGGCCACGGATCCGGCGGTCGTGGGCAAGCGAGACGCCATCAACGAGGCCTACGGTGAGAAGTTCCGGCTCCTGCGCCGCGAGAGCGCCAAGGGCAACGGCCTTTTCTGGGGGTCGTACCTGCTGGTCGAGCGAGCCTTCAAGGCCGCCCGCACCTGCCCGCTGTACCGCAAGGGCGATCCCTGCGACGTCAAGCGGGTGTTCTGGGAGGGGACCGGGACCGTGGGCCTACAGATCCAGTCGGCTCGCAAGTTCGACCTCACCAAGATCTTCGAGCCCAACCGACTGGTTTGGATCGAACCGGTCGACGAGAAGGCCTGGCACTCGAAGGTGCGAGGCGAACGGCGCCGGCTCAGCCGGACCGTGCTGCACCTGCGTGTCGGCTCGGACGAAAAGGGTGGGCCGGTCTGGGCCGAGTTTCCCATGATCATGCACCGGCCCTTCCCCAAAGGCGCCAGGGTCACGTGGGTGGCCGTGCACTGCACCAAGATTGGCCCCCGGGAACAGTGGTCCGTCGACTTCACCCTCGACACCTCCTTGTGCCCTTCGCCCAAGGTGTGCGGGGTCGGCCGCGTCGCGGTCAACCTCGGCTGGCGCATCGTCGATGGGGGCATCCGCGTCGCTACCTACCTCGACGACGAGGGAAACGAGGACCACCTCGTGCTCGGCGACAGATTGCTGAGTGCCCTGCACATGAGCGACCACGTGCGCTCGCGCCGCGACGTCGAGTTCGACGCGGCAAAGAAGGCGCTGGCGGACTGGGTCAAGAGCCGGACCATGGACCAGAACAACCCCGCATTCTTGCCCGGCTGGCTCCACCGGGCCGTCACGGACCGTAACGGCAAGCGCATCACCCTGGGCCAATGGCGGTCCCAGCAGAGGCTTGCCGCCCTGGCTCGTCGGTGGAAGGCCAACCGGTTCCACGGTGACTCCGTGGGCGACGAAGCCGTGGAAGCGTGGAAGCAATCCATCAACGAAGCCTCCAAGCTCCGCCGCCAGGGCCACGACGTGCGCAAGCCACCCATGCCCGAGGGGCTCGAAGGCTACGCCGCGCTCGAAGCCTGGCGCTACCACGACTGGCACCTGTGGATCTGGCAGGAGAGCATGCGAAAGAAGTCCCTGCGCAGGCGAAAGAGCCTGTTCCGCAACGAGGCGGCAAGGTTGGCGGCGCTGTACGGTGAGGTCGTCCTTCACAAGCTCGACCTGCGAGATTTCCAGCGTCGCCAGCGCATCGAGGCCGAGACGGCCGAGAACGAGACGGCCAGGTCCAACCGTCACACGGTTGCGGTTGCGGAGCTTCGCGATTGCCTGGTGCACGGGTTCAAGAGCCGTGGGGGCTCGGACGCCGCCGTGCCGAGCGAGAACATCACCCAGACGTGCAGCCTGTGCGGCATGGAGGAGCCCTTCGAGGCCGCCTCCCAGATCATGCACGTCTGCTCCCATTGTGGGGAGCGCTGGGACCAGGACGTCAACGCGTGCCGCAACATCCTGCTCCGGTGCGAGCGCCCCAGAAATCCTGAACCGTCAGATGGCGCTCGAAATTCGGTGCAGCAAGGCGAAGTGACCGAGTCCAAATGGCAAATGGCCCAACGCAAGGCCAACGAACGACGAGCGCGGCTGCGGACCGCTCGCAATGAGGGGACTATCGGCGCGAAATGACACGTCATTCCGACATGCCCCTTGCGAAGGCAGTCCGGCGCCTTTCTTGCCGGAACGGCGAGGTCGACGATTCGATTGATCGCGTCAGCCTTGCAAAGGCAGTCCGGCGCCTTTCTTGCCGGAACCGACGCGGCATGACCTTCCCGGGGTCCTCGCCCATTCTTGCAAAGGCAGTCCGGCGCCTTTCTTGCCGGAACCTGGATGCCCTGGTTCAGATCCGTGATGACCAAACCCTTGCAAAGGCAGTCCGGCGCCTTTCTTGCCGGAACCAGGATGTGGGAGCGCAAAGCCAGCCCGGCGGCATTCTGCCCGGGACAGCCGAAAGTCTCGTTGCAAAGCCAGTCCAGGGGCATTCTGCCTGGAACCTACCTTGTAGGTCCCTCGGCCAACAGGCAGTCCGGCGCCTTTCTTGCCGGGAACATAGGCGGCGCACATCTCGGCGAATAGGACCAGCGCTGCTTGCAAAGGCAGTCCGGCGCCTTTCTCGCCGGAACGACGTGAATAGGCATCGGCTTGTCTTGGCTCCTCACGTGCAAAGGCAGTCCGGCGCCTTTCTCGCCGGAACAACGCGTACCACCGATCCGCGAAGCCAGTCCGGAGGCCCTCTGCCCGGAACCCTACCGCGACATGTACTTGCGAAGCCAGTCCGGAGGCCTTCCATCCGGAACGTCACGCTCCGTGACACCGCAAAGGCAGTCCGGCGCCTTGCTCGCCGGGACTCGTTGACCTGCAACATGCAAAGGCAGCCCGGCGCATTTCTTGCCGGGACCCGATTCTTGTCGACGATCGCGAAGCCAGTCCGGAGGCCTTCATCCGGAACACTAGGCTGTTGGGAGGCAGTCCGGCGTCTATCAGGCCGGAACTCGTCGATGCGCACTTTTCGAAGCAACCCAGCGCTTTCAAGCTGGAGCAATATGCGACTGTCGGTCGCAGAGGCAGTCCGGCGCTTTGAAGTCGGAACACGGCGCACCATTCACCAAGGGCCGTCCGGCGCCTTCTTGCCGGAACACGTTCGGTTTTGCTCAGAGGCAGTCCGGCGCTTTCCAAGCCGGAACAACGCGCACTACCGTGTCGGCAAAGCCAGTCCGGTGGCATCAGGCCGGAACACCATGCGGCAGCCCGGCGCCTTCTCGCTGGGACTGAGTCAGCTTGTAGCTACCGGCGGCCTGACGCCCTCGAAGTCAGGACAGGTACACCGCCTCCCATTCAAGGCGGCCGACAACGATGCGCACAGCAGCAGCCCAGCGCTTTCAAAGCTGGGACACGTCGCACCAGGAGGTAGAGCAGCATGACCCTTCACGTCTACAAGAACGACTGCGACTGGGTGGTGGCGACGTCGCCCGAGGACGCATGGGACGAGTGGTGCGCCTATACTGGCGAGCGGAAAGAGGACTACGCCCAGTGGGACGAGTTCGAGCAGGAGCCTGACGACAAGCCGCTGGTCATCTGGGCCGACGTCGACTTCGAGAACTGCGACTGCAAGGCCAAGCTCGCGGCCTACCAGGCGGCGACGCAGAAGAAAATCGACCTGATCAACAAGCAGCCCGAGGTCATTCGCCCCGCCATGCTCGCGGGGCTGCCGAAGGCGCCCCCGACGCACCCAAACGGCCACCTCGAAGCGTGCGGGGTGGGAGCCACAACCAAGACGTGCATGGAGTGGATCCAGGTCAACGGTCGTGGGTTCCTGTGCTCGACGGAGTTTTGACGATGCGACTGAGCAAACAGCAACTGAGGGCTCTTCGAAAGACTCCGGTGAGTGCATCCGAGATCAACCGCGACGGCAACCGCAGGCGCACGTTCCTAAGCCTTCTGAAAAAGGGCCTGGTGCGCTGGGACGTGTGCGAGCGGCTGGAGTGCACCAAGGAGGGTCGAAAGGCCTTGAGGGAGGCGACATGAGGGGTCTGTCCATCCGCCATCCGTGGGCCTGGGCCATCCTGCACGCGGGCAAGCGCATCGAGAACCGGGACTGGTACTGCGACTACCGTGGGCCGGTGCTGATTCACGCGAGCAAGCTCCGCCAGACGAAGCACAAGGCCCCCATGGACTTCACGGTCGAATGGCGGCTGGTGCATGGAATTCTCAGGAAGGTGGGGCTCGACAAGGATTCGCTGCCCCCCGTGAGCTACCGGTCGCTTCTGGCCGAGAGCGGCGGGATCATCGGTCGCGCGAGGATCGTCGACTGCATCCTGCCGAATGGTGGAAAGGTTGGGGGCGGCCGGCATCCGCTCGCGGCCGACCCGTGGTACGCCGGCAACTTCGGGATCGTGCTCGAAGATGTGCAGGCGCTGCCATTCACGGCCTACAAGGGCTCGCTGGGGCTCTGGAAGGTCAATGCCAAGGTTCTGGAAACCATCGAGAGGTTGGCGCATGGGCGCCAGGGAGAGGGAAATGCTCAAAATGCCTGACGACGTCTCCGAGTTCATGGATTCTTACGACCTCGCCTACAACGACGAGGGGGTGAGCACGGGGCTGATCATGCGCCGCTTGTTCGAGGTGTCCTACGGTTCCGTCGAGACGCATCCGGTGACCAGGGGCTCGCTGGGAAACTCGACGATTCGTAAGCCGGAGGCCACTCAGGCGGACGTGTTCTCGGCCCTGCTCGCCGCTGGGTATCGGCACCTGTGGGCGGACGGAACGCAAGCCTGCATGGAGGAACACCTGTTCGTGGCGCCTGCCACAGGAATGATCCGGTACAGCGAGCGGCACGAGCAGCATGGCGGCAACGCCGTGGACCTTGGCTATTGGGGATGGGTCTGCCTGCAACCGGAGGTCGCCAAGATCGAAGAGTTGATCCGCAGCCTCCACGACGCATTCGAGAAGCCAGATATTCCGTTCGCGCCCACGCTTTATGCCCTCGTGGTCGACGGGATGGACTTGGAGATCGCCGAGGTCGGAGAGGTGGGGTGCCCACTTCGCCGGCAGAACTACGAGCCGGCCGTATGCGAGCTTTACGACCGCGTGGCGGCCGAGATACAGCGCGACGAGCCCAGTGGCAGGTTGGTGCTCATCGACGGGCCACCCGGGGTCGGAAAGACGTACCTCATCCGCGCGCTGGTGCAGGACTGCCAGGACTGCAAGTTCGTGGTCGTCATGCCCAACGCCCTGGAAAGGCTTACCGACCCCACATTCCTGCCGACCATGATGCGGGAATGCCGTCGTTCGAACCGACATCTCGTGCTCGTGGTCGAGGACGCCGATGCGCTCGTGCGGGCCAGGGACGGGCAGACCGAAGCCTCGGCGCTCAATCAGGTGGCAAGCCTGCTCAACATGTCCGAGGGGCTTCTGGGACACGCTCTGGACTTGCGGATCATCGCCACGACCAACCAGGAGTCGGTCCAGATGGACAAGGCGGTCACTCGCGACGGGCGCCTGCTGGAGCGAATCCACGTGGGCGAGCTTTCGGCAGCGACGGCCTCCAAGTGCCTCCAGTCGCTCCGTCCGGGGGTGGGTCTGCGCCAGGACTGCTCGCCCCATCCCGCCTTGTCCGAGGTGTACGCCATGGCAAGAGCCTTCGGGTGGCGCCCAGACGGCGACGAGAAGGGCCCGAGCCTCGCGGACGGGTCACAGGTGCCGTGATGGAGTCGGGAATCCACCAGTGCCCCATCAATCCCGTCCCATGGCGCATTTCGAACCGAGGCAGCGTCTGGGTGGTACCCCATCCCCCAGAGGACGTCGTGCTGGCGGCGATCGCCGGCCGCCATCCCTGCACGTGCCACCACAAGTTCGATGACTTGGTGTGCAAGCAGCGGGAGCGTGCCTCGCGTGCCTCGAAGGCTAAGCTCGCCAGGGCGCAGCCAGCATGGCCCAAGCAAGAGGAGTCTCGGGACGCCCGGCGAAAGCGCCTTCACGAGGTGCTCATGCGCGCGACGATGCCCGCCATGGTGCGGTATCTGGTGCCCCCCATGCGGACCCGGGAATGGGTGTTTGGCGTGCGGCGCAGGGGCCTGGCGGAGATGTTCAGCAGGCCGGAGCTTGGCGAGGGAGTCGCATACTGCGAGAGCATCCACTACTACAAGGGTCCTGGAGGTCGCTACGACCTGACCCGCGTGCTGCTCGTCGCCAAGCGCCACGAAGGCAACAGCGTAGGCTGCGCCGTCAAGTTCGTGGGGGCGAAGATCCCGCCGACTGGTCCGCTCACCCCCGACTGTTTCGAGGTTTTCGATCCGTCCCCAATCGACTGGGTCAAGGCCAAGATGATCTTGCCTGACGTGGATATGCTCAAGCTCTACGCGAAAGAGGAGCGAGAGCGGGCGTGGACCGAGCCATGGTGAAGCCGCGCGCCAAGAGGCGACGAAACACCCGCAAGCGAGCCGGTCTGCTCGCGCTCGTATGGGCCACCAAACGGCTCAATCGCATCCTATCGACGCGGATGAAGCGTAGGCGAAAGAAGCGCCTGCTCGCTCGCGCCAGGCAAGAGGGACACAAACACGAAAAGTGGCTCGCCCACCGAAAGCGGTGCTGGTGGATCTGGCTTCTGGGCAACGGAGGAAACGATGGCTGAGCAAGAGATGATCAAGTGCTCGGTGTGCGGCGAGACGGCGCACACCAACATGACCAACGTGAACGGCAGGGAGTGGTACGAGCTTCCCGAGGGGTGGAAGGCGGCGGACACCTTCCCTCCCGGTGACGATGGGCTCCAGTTCGCGTGCCACGGATGCTGCCTGGCCCAGGCGCGCACCGCGAGCGCCACGCCGGATGCAGGGGCCGAACAACCCCGTGAGGGGGAGGACCCGGCCCTTCGCCGCGACATCGCCGAAGGCGTCGACCCGGACATCGTCTTGTTCGACGGCCTGGACGCCGCCATCATCGGCACCTTCACGCGGTGCGGACAGCCGCCCGTCATTGCCTACTCCTACGAAAGTTGCGTCGAGTGCTTCATGTACCAGGGCATGAGCCGAGAAGAGGCCGAGGAGTGGATGAGCTACAACGTCGAGGGCGGATGGGTCGGGGACCGGACGCCGGCCGTCATCCACAAGATCGATAGGGGATGAGCATGTTGCCTTGGCCTGAAGTCCAGCGAAACACGCCCATTGACCTGGCTGGCTTCGCCGTCGGCCTGGTCATCCTGATGGCGATCGCAAAGCTGTGCTAATTGGGCTGGCGCGGTCGAGGGTCAGCAGGTATGGTGACCTTCGTGCATGAGCACGTGGGCACCGCATGAGCGAACGAGCCCTTCCCGGGCTCCATGAGGGAGAGGGAAATGTTCAAGGTTTGGGACGCAGATAACTCTGAAGCCACGGTGGTAGAGTCGTCGGCCAGCACCATCGAGGTCGCCGTACAACAATGGCTCGCCCACGAGGAGCAGTCCGACGTCTGGGAGGACCTCATGGCGACCGAGGGGTTCTACGTCACGGTCGACGACGGCAGCGGGCCGACGCGTTACCGGGTCACCACCGAGGTGGTCTACCACGTGAGGAAAGCACCATGAGCAAGTACGAGCCAGGAACAAGGGTTGGGGCCATCTCTCACAGCGACGAGGGCACCGTCTACTTCTACGGCTGGGGCGTGTACGAGGGCGACGAGGTTCCGCCCAAGGGCACGGCTGGACCGTTCGGCATTGACGCCAGCTTGGTGGGGCCCAACCCCAAGATCAAGCTCGATTCTGGGGACGTCGTGTGGGGCTGCCAGTGCTGGTGGGGATCAGAGAAGGTCATCAAAGCCAAGCTTGACGCGTTCGAGCAGGTGAAGGAGGTACCGGTTCCAACCTTGGTCGAGGACGAGGACAGCGAGGATGGCGAAGTGCAGACATGAGGGCGTCTACACGATGAACGTTGATGGCGCCCCCTCGGAGCCGGCTGGCTCCACCTTCTGGCAGGCCTTTCGGTCGGCGGAAGAGGCGCGGGATCGGGGCGCCGCCAGGGTCGAGGTGCACATGCAGGGGCTCAACCACGGGCCCGTGTTCGTGCTGGTGCCGCGTGCAGGCGCCGCGAGGGAGGCGGACAGGATCCGCAATACGGTGGATCCAGGGCTGTGGATGGACGTGCTGGACAGGATCGCGGATACGGGGAAAAAATGAGCGACAATCAAGCCAAGGTCTGGAGATACGTGCTGCACAACGTGGGGGCACTGCGCTGCGGCTGGGCCATCATTCTGCTCGACGACACTGGCACGTTCACGGCGGTGAGCGACTACGGCAACTACGCCTTTCGGTGGACGTCGTTCGGGCCCAACTTCAGGCAGTTTTTGAGCCAGATCAACGACGGCTACCTGATGAGCAAGATCACGTTCGGGTGGGAGCACAAGATCGACTTGGCGGCCACTTCCAGGGGCATCAAGGACTACATCCTGGAGCAGCGGCGTAGCCGGGACTTGAGCAAGGAGGCCGCGCGCGACGAGTGGGACTTGGTCGAGTTGAACCTGGAAGATGACAACCAGTGCGGTTTTCAGGACTGGTGCGCGTCGACCGAGATTGGCGATTCCTGGGAGTTCGCGGTCGATGCCGTGGACCGGGACGCGGAGGCTTTCGTCGAGCACGTCTGGCCCAGGTTCGTCGAGCTTCTGGAGGCCGACCTCGAAGGCGCGTGCGACAAGTGCCACGGCGCCGGCCGCATCCCGTTCGAGCAGGAGCACACCCGGGTTCCGGGGTACAAGCCGTGCGACAAGTGCCCGTCCGAGGCGATGCAGGCCGCGCGGTCCACGCTTCGGGAGGCGCGCAGTAGGGACGCCAGTAGCGCGCTCGCCGACATGCAGAGCGAACTCGAAGGAGGCAAAGCCAAATGGCTGTGAGGACGACCTTGTTCTGGTGCACACGTGAGGATGGGAACCACGGATGGCTCGCGATCGCTGACTACCCCCGGGCGGCCATCGACGCGGGTGCGTTCGACGACGCGGGTCCCGTGTCGCGCGTGACGCTCGACCGACCCGACAAGTCTGGGAACGTCACGGCGGAACTCGTCGAAACTTCCCTGCTGGCGGAGATTGGCGGCCGGTGGTTCGAGGGGCGCCCCGACCGAATCGACGGCGGCTACGTTCCCGACGACGACGGCGACGTGGTAGCGGCGGTCATTCCCATCGAGCGTGTGGACTACGGTCGTAAGCAGGCGTGGGACTCTGAGCAAGCTCCGCCACGGGAGGTCGTTTTCGTCCGGGGAGGGAGCCCCCGCTACCGTGGGTTTGCTCTGCGCTGGCCCACGTCCAGGTCCATGCTGGGCACCCAGTACTTCACGGGCTGGGTGGAGCACCCGGACTTCGAGCCGGTGAACGACGGGCAGTCGGCCGACGTGATCGAACAACTCCTCGACCAAGTCGATCGGTACCTGGACGGCGACGGACGATGACGAGCGGGTTCATGACGGGGGGACCCGGCGACTTCGCGGCGCCGCCGGCCCCTGCCTTCATCGCGGACCTGCAAGCCCTCACCACGGGCCTGCGGCTGTGCGAGCAGTGTTCGGGGGTCGTGCAGATGGAAGTGGCTCCTGCCCCCCTTCTGCTCGACGAGCAGGTCGCTCTCGCGGCCATCGGCGGCGAGCGCCGGCTCCCCCCTTGGCTGCCCGAGGGGGTTTGCGTCGCGGTCTGCAACTCAGGGCACGTCAACTTCGCGCCTGGCACGGACGTCGCCAGCGCCCGGCGGGCTGCCGCCGACTACCACCGCCTGCTCGCCAAGGACCACCTGACCGGCTCGGAGCGCACCCGCCTACGACGGGCCTTCAACCGACTGGGTCGGCTGCATCGCAGCCAGATCGAGTGCCAGAAGCGTATCCAGAAGCGCTGGGAGGATATGGCGAGCCGGATCAAGACGGTGGAGTTCACGACCCTGAACGTCACCCTCCCCATTGAACCCGAGGATCTCGCGGACCTGGGCAAACCCTATGAGGACCTGACAAAGCCATGAAAAACGAATCAGGAGTCGAGGTAGGTCAGCGCGTGACGTTGGCCCATCGTGGCGGGGCACCGATCAAGATCCTGACGGTGGAAAGGATCCTGCGTTCTCCCAAGGTGTTCGTCCTGAGCGACGGCTCCCGATGGGAGTGGGGAGGCTGGCGCCCCTACAACATGCGCAGCCACGCCTACTACACGGGGCCGAGCATCCGAGCCACAAGGCCCGAGGACGGGCAATTGATCAAGCGGGAGAAGGCCATCGACACGGTCAAGGGAGCCACGCGCGAGCAACTTCAAGAGTTGCCACTGGATCTGCTGTTGGAGGTGGCGAAGGCCATCCGTGGTGTCCCGGCCAACAAGGCAGGTTGAACCATGGCCTTCTGCGACTTCTGCGACTGCGATGCGTGCCGCCTGGGGCTGCACGACATCGCGCACGCGCCGACCTCGGACGGTCGCATGATCTGCGAGGTCTGCTGGCGCTACGACGTATGCGTTCGGGCCAATGCAAAGCTCGACATCTTCGACGGGCCCTGCGAGACGTTGGAGGGCTGGCCGATCCCCGGCTGCCCCCACCGGCCCCGCATCGTCGGAGCTTGGACCACACGCGACGAGGATGAACAGGAGAAAAGCAATGGGACTGTTTGACTGCTTGGAAAAGGCAATCGACTTCATGGCGGACGTACCCGAGAGGACCGTGGATGCGACGGTGCGAGGGGTCGATGCTGTCGCAGACGCCCCCGAGAAGGGGGTAGAACTGCTCGAAAAAGCGTTCGACAAAGCCATCGACAGCAAAGACGACCGACACGGAAGGCGGTGAGCGTGAGCCGGCGTAGGAAGCCCTTTGGCGGAGACGACGGCCTGTGGCTGGAGACGCCAGCATACCCCGTGAGCGTGGCGCACCTTCGCGGATGGCTCCACGCTCGCCTGGACGAGGCCAACCCCTCCTGCGTCGAATGCGACGGGGAAGGCAAATTCCCATGCCCGGAGTGCGACGGCGCGGGACACACGACGTGCACGTGCCCGGAGTGCGGGGACGAGCACGAAAAGGACTGCGAGCATTGCGACATAAACGGGGATGTGATGTGCATGTGCACGGTCGTACGCGACCCCCACTTCCGGGTGGAGATTTGCGGACGCCGGCTCGGCTACGAGGAGGTCATCGACCTGTACAGGGAGATCGGCCAGACGCGCAGCGGGGTCGGGTACCTGGCGGCCAGCGGAAAGGTGCTGCTATTCGAGGAAAAACCGATGCCGCGCCAGCGTAGGCTGGTGAAGGCGAGCGCCACGGGCCTGGACACCAACCCCTGGGACCCGAAGGCGCCTGCATACGCGGTGGAACAGGCGCCTCTGGAGTTTCCACCGGAAAGGCCTGGCATGGGGCGCCCCTAGGGGGTATGGTGCATCAATCGTGCATGAGCACGAGCGAACCCGCATGAGCGAGGGCAGCTACGATGAATGAGCAACCAGGGGAGTACGAACGAGAGTTGGCCGAGCAAGCCAGCGAATGGATCCAGGCCATGAACGCCAGGCTCGGAGACGTCGAGGGGCCTGCCGTCAACACCGAGGTCCTGTGCAAGCTCGGGATGATCATGGACAGGGTCGTGCGCCCCGACATGACGGATTCCCTGGTCATCGACGCGGCCTGGAAGCACGAGGGCCCCGACACCCCCCTGATCCGCACCATGATCGCCAAGCCGCCCGAGAACGCCATGATGCTCGGGTCGTACCGCTGGCTCAAGAGCGGGCTGCCGCAAGTCACGATGGGGCACAAGTACTGCGCGGCCCTGCTCGCGACAGGCGTTCCGGAGGAGGTGCTCGACCTCGTGGTCGCTCCCTGGCGCGCGTTCGTGATCCAGGTGCCCAACGGGCTCATCTACTGCGACGACGGCAAGGGGCGCCAGACCGAGGTGCGGGCCGTGCTGGTCGCCAAGCTCGACGGCAGCGCCACGAGCAAGTGGTGCTACATCGCAATGACGACCTCGACCGTGCTCCTGTGGCGGTTCTCGCCGAACATCCGGGACCTGCTGCGAGAAACGTTGGAGGCGAACGCCTACGACGGCTACTCGTTCCTGCTGGACTTCGAGGACATCGACGACCGGGCCGGGGCCCTGATAGGTCGCTTGGTGGTCAACTCGTGCCTCGCCATGTCCGACCCGACCAACTTGAAAGCTCCGAAGCCCATGTCGTCGAAGGCCAAGGCCAAGGCGGCCAAACGCGGGCTGCCGACGGTCACCAACTACGTGCTCGGCAAGCCGATCAAGCTCGACTGCCGACAGGCGGTCGCGGCGTACGGAAGGGGGGAACGAAGGGCCCCCTCGGTGCAGGTGCTCGTACGGGGGCACTGGAAGCGCCAGCCGTGCGGCCCGGGACGCCAGCAGCGCAAACTCATCCACGTGGAGCCCTACTGGCGGGGACCAGAGGACGCTCCCATCAACGTTCGAGAAGTACACCTGGAGAAAGGGACGGGAACCCCATGAACAGGCAATGTGACGACTGCGTGGACAGGTCACTCGGGTGCTCCGAGGAAAACTCGAAGGGCGACTGCACCGGCTACAAGAAGCGCACCTCCCACTTCAAGCCATCAAAGCGCGTGGAGGTGGGATACGGCATGCCAGGGATGTTCAAGGTCGTGAACGCCGACGAGCTTGAACTCGAATCGGCGATGGGATGGACGTGCATCGAGAGGTTCGGGGTGTTCGCGCCGGCCATGGACCAGTTCGGCTCCACCCCCATTCAGGACATGACAACCTCTGCCGACGGGGGAACCCAGTACCGCACGGTCCTGGCCGAATCACCCCGGTTCGTCATGTTCCTGGACGAGGAGGCAGCCTACGCGAAGCTGACGAGCGAGCTTGCCGACCAGAAGCAAGCCATGGCCGACCTGACCAAGGAAAAGGAAACGCTCGACGAGGCGCACGCCAAGTCCTTGGGGGAGGTCAAGGACCTGACCCAGCGCATCGAGTACCGGATCCGGGACGTCGACCAGGAAAAGACCTGGAGGCGCGAGGCAGAAGCGAAGGCCCGCAAGATGGAAGGGGACCTGGGCACCCTACGTGGCGAGATCGCCGCCGTGAAGATGGCGATCGGCTCCCAACGCCTGCACGAGATCCTCGCGGAGGCTGAGAAGGCGCAGGCTGAGAAGGCCGACAAGGGGTGACTCCGTGAAAGACCACTGGTCCTGGGACCAAGAGATCCGCGCCGCCCTGCGAAAGAATTGCAGCCTGAAGAGGTTTCGCAGGCACATGCGGCGCTTCCGGCGGGAGCGGAGCCGGGACCGCAAGCGCTACGTCCGCTGGCAGGGCAACACCGAGCGGTGGATGAGCGAGGGACGAGACGCCGACGATCGCAGGTGGCAGGTGGTGCTGCGAAACAAGCACTATCGCTTCGCCTACTCACGGTATCGCCGACCAGTCTGGCACCCGTGCGAGCGCATCGCGGGGTCCGTGTGTGTCCCTCCAGTGCGCGGCTCGGAATGCTACCCGTTCGAGGACTTGTACAAGGCGTGCATGAGTGACCCGTCGGAGTACTGCCGTCGACTTTACGACCCCAACCCGTGCGGGGTGCAGCCATGAACGAACGGACGCGACGGCACGAGCGGATACGACGGTTGGTCCGCAACATGGCAGGCAATGGCGACCTTTTCCGAGACGGCGACGTCGTGTGCGTGGCCGACAGCAAACGCGCGGACTGGTACCGAGTGAGGCGAGAACCCAAACAAGAGGCGGCGCACGAACATGACGACGAATGAGGTATGGAGCCCGATCCTGTTCTCGGCCCCCATGATCCGAGCCATCCAGGGGGAACGCAAGACCGAGACGCGACGGATCGTTCGCTGGCCCGACACGGAAGAGCCCGAGGACGACACCTGGGTCCGAGACGGGTGGCCCTACTACCGGCGCCTGAACCGTATCGGCGCCTACGACGAGATCCCGCTGGCCTGCCCGTACGGAAGCTCCGCCGGCCACAAGCTCTGGGTGCGCGAGACGTTCTCGAAGATGCGCCTGGACTGCTACCCGTTCCCAAACTGCTGGTACCGGGCCGACTTCACCGAGCACGAGGATCCATCCAAGGGCAACCATGTGGGAACCCCGAACCAGGACGGCACATGCTCTGGCGGAGCTTCAGACTGCCTGGCTTGCGGGGACGAAAAGTTCAAGTGGAAGCCATCGATCCACATGCGCCGCGAGTACAGCCGCATTTCGCTGGAACTGACCCGCGACGTGCGCGTGGAACGCCTCCAGGACATGACCAACGAGGCAGCGATGCGCGAGGGCGTCATTCAGACGTTTCTGCCCCTCGCCACCGTGCAGGGCACGACGGTCTACTCGGTCGAGCCCTACCCGTGCTCGTCGGTGAGCGGGACGCCGATCGACGCCATTCGGGTTGCGTGGAACGCGCTGAACGGCAAGCGCAAGCTGCCCGAGGCCACATGGGAAGAAAACCCATGGGTGTGGGTGCTAAGGTTCCGCCTCCTGGTCCCAACCATTCCTCACACGGCCAGTAAGATACTGGCAAAGGACGTGGCCCCGGCCGCGACAGCGACATGACAGAAGAAACCTGCGAGCTTTCGATCGTGCACATCATCCCGACGGGCGTCGAACTGGCGGCGGTGTTTATCCCTGGGGCGGACCACTCCACGAGCGTGCCCGAGGGCGCCGAGCAGGCGCGCCTTGAGCGCGTGCACGCCCTCGGACAGATCGAGGAAGTCTATGGGTCCAACGAGCCGGCGACCTCGGTGATGGTCCTGGTGCCGGCCGAGGACGGCACCATATACGTCGCCAACATGATGGAGGGCTACATCGGCTTCGTGGAGATTCCCAGTGGGATGCTGCTGCCGTGCAGCGTCTCCCTTCGCGATGTCGACGCCGACGTCGAGTTCCGCGAGGGGGGGGTGGGGGTGAAGGACGGCAAGCTGGTCGTCGCGACCGGCGAACCCCTCGCGACCGCGATCGACCAAGTCCACAAGCTCGTGCAGCGCCACAACGCACGCACCAATCCCAGGCCGGCGGCCAAGGTCGTGTCGATCGGGGACAAGACGATCCCCGCCGCCTCCCCGACCGAGCCGGCGCCCGCTCCGATCCCCGAGGACCCAAGTCCTCACCAGGCGAGCACATCCTCACCAGGCGAGGACCAGGCCAAGGAGTAACGGCGGTGCCCAGGCGAAACTGGAAATGGCGCGACCCGTTCTACCACTACCCACTGTTCCACCTGAACTACTGGGACTGGAAGAAACCGGCGATCGAGCGGCCCGTCGCCATGGGCTGCGTCATCCAGGTCGACCGGGACGTCGAGGTCGTGCTCCACGACAGGCCGGGCGTGCATATTCATCTACCCAGGGAGGCCAACGATGACTAGGCCAACGATGACTAGGCTGTGGGCCGCTACCTACGGCGCGGCATTCGCCAACATGGCCATGAACCCCTCCAAGAACTCCTACGACTCCGTCGACCGCGAGGCACGGCGCCTCGCCACGGAGGCCGACCAACTTCACCCTGACGATGGCATTCCGGCGCTTTTGCAGTGTCGGCGCATTGTCTGGGCGGCAGCCTACGGGGCGGCTTTCGCTCACATGGCCATGAACCCGGCGGCGGAGGGGGACTACTCGAAGGTCGACCTTGAGGCCGGCCAGATCGCGAACCAGGCAGCGAAACAGGCACTGTGCGGCTAACGCCGGGGCCAATAGGAGACGATTTTCAGATGAAGGCGAAGCCAACCAAACCAACCCAACCCATCATCGGCGCCATGTATGCCCTGTACAGCAACTGCGGCTCCGGCATCCTGGGTCGAGCCGTGGTCGAGAGCCTGCTGGCCTACGAGCACCATGGGGAGCTAACGGTGCGCCTCGGGGTCAATCGGGACAAGACGATGACGGTCTTTTCCACCAACCGCGAGCTTGCCGAACTGATGCAGCGCATGCTCGCCAGGGGAGGGTCGGTCAGGATCAACAAGATCCCCACGTTCTCGCCGCGCAAGTTCAACCGCCTGCTGAGCCGAGAGGACTTCCGAAAGAACATCCTCGGAGCCGCCCAGGTCGAAGCCCCGGACGAGCCCGAGACGCCGGCCGACATCTACCCGAGCGATACTGGCGACTGGGTGGAGCCTTCGGCAAAGGCCTACATCGAGCGCATGGCCGCCGACATGGACGAGGCCGACGGGGCCAAGCTCCGCGACGCGACCAACTTGGTGAGCGAAGCGCGACTACGGATCCTGCTCAACGAGTCGTTCGGGTGGAAGGCCGACAAGCTCAACGAGGTCGTCGAGGAACTCACTGGCCCAATCACCGACTTGGTGCGCCTGTACGGGCTGTGCCAGGGCACGGTGCTCGGGCGCATGCTCATCGAGACGGTGGCGACCGTGCAGGTGCACGAGGGCACCTCGGTGCGATTGAGCGCCAACCAGGACGGCTCGCTGAGCGTGTTCTGTTCCGACGAGATTCTTGGCAAGCTCGTGGCAGAGGCCATCACGCAGAAGGGCGACGTGCACCTGGGCGTCGTCGAGGAGATGGACGTCGACACCTTTGCTGCCGGCGTTTGGGATCGGGCCGTGAGCGGCGTGCTGAACCGGCGCGCGGTGGGAGGCCCCGACGAGCAGGACGAGCGGCCTTGGCCCGAGTTGGCGGCGCGGGCATTCATTCAGGGGCAGATCGACCGGCTGCAACTGCAAGCCTACGAGGAGGACCGGGAGGACGCCGAGGATCGGCCGAGCCCGACGCGGCGAGAGACGTACCCGATCGACAACCTGAGCGCCAAGAAACGGGCCGTGCTCGTGAGCGCGCTCAAGGAGCCGGACGCCGTCACCAGCGAGATGCGCTTCCGGACCCTCCTGCAAGAGATCCTGCACTGGGGCAAAGAGAAGCTGGACGCAGCCGTCCTATCGGTTTGGGGAACTGAGGATACGCGGGGGGCCCAAGATGTCGAAGCCGACGCGAATTGACCACGTCGCCGTGGCCGACAGCCTGCACAGGCTCTTGGAGTCCACGACGCTGATGCGATGTGTGACCAAGCCGCTGGCGCCGAACATCCACGGCGTGGTTGCATTCCGGGCCAGTACTTCCGACGCGGAGGTCAAGCGGCAGGTCGATCACATGGACACCAACAACATCGCCCCGCTGGCGATGGTGATCGCCATTGTCGAGCCGGCGCGCATGAGCGTCGTAACGCAGAACCTGGGCAGGGACATGGCGCTGATGGTTGCCAGGCTGGCCGAGGACGCCTACGTCCAGGCGGGCGGTAAGCTGGGAAAGATACGAGGATCGCGGAATCCGTTTCTCGTGGTCACCAGATTGGAGGGGACGCCGTGAAAAAGAGGGACAGGCGAAAGAGGATGCGCAAGCGTGGGGCGGAAGCGCCCAAGGTTGCAGGCCCGAACGAGCAACGGCGACAAGCTCCGCCACCGCCGCCGCCCGATGAACCCGAGAAAGGACAGGCCGATGGGGGGTAAGTGGCCTGACGACGCACTGCTAGCAGAGGCGGTCCGCTGGGTGATGCGGCACCGCGACGACGGGGTGGAGTGCCCGTGCTGTGGGCAGTTCGCCAAGGTCTACCGACGGAAGCTCAACTCCGCGATGGCTCGGGGCGTCCTGTTTTTGTACGAATTGGACACCCGAAAGCCAGGTGAGTGGTGGCACGTTGCGGAGGAGGTTGCCAAGAGGGACGACCTTGCGCATATCCAGCGATCCCGCGAGTGGCCCAAGGCGAAGTACTGGGGCTTGATCGAAGAGAAGGACGAGGAGCGCGAGGACGGGGGAAAGGCCGGCTGGTGGAGGATCACTGCGGCTGGCAAGGAATTCGCCCGGGGAAACGGCCGACAGCCTCGCCACGCGCTGGTGTACAACGCCTGCGTGCTCGGGCTCGACGCTTTGGAAACGACCGACATTCGTCGCGCCCTCGGAGACAAGTTCGACTATTCCGAACTCATGGCTCGGATCCATCCCCCGCCTCCTCTACCGCCCCCGCCTAGCGGTCGGAGCCAACTCTCGCTTTTACCGGAGGACCCATGAGCAGCCCAAAGAAGATTGCGAAGCGCCTCAAGAGCGTGGCTCTGAAGGCCCAGGAGCAGGGCAACGGACGCCAGCGGCGACCCGAGCGGTTCCGGTGCTACGACGTGATGATCACCTACGACTTCCTGAGCACGGGCCAGTGGCACATGTCGGTGTCGCAGGTGCTGGAGCCCAGCGACGCGGACCGGGAGGCCCTCGCGAAGCTCATCGAGGCGCTGGGCGTGCCGGAGGACAAGCGCGAGGGCACCGTGCGCGCTCACCAGTACCAGGGCGGCAAGCGGCTGCCAGACGTGCGGCACTTCAATTGGGAGATGCCGGAGGACATGAACTGATGGCCGATCCCCTTGCGGTCCTGGACGATGTCAGTCTGAGCACTGACTTGCGGGAGCTTGCCGAGCAGGCGGCCGACTTCGCGGCGGCCGGCAAGAGCGAGAACACCAAGCGCGCGTACCGTAGCGACTGGAAAGGGTTCACGGCCTGGTGCAACCGCATGGGGGCTCAGCCGATGCCGGCGACGGCCGGCACGGTGGCGGCCTACGTCACGGACATGGCGAGGGTCGGCCGGGCGGTGTCGACGATCAACCGCTACTGCACCACGATCGGCAAGGCCCACCGCATGGCGGGGCATCCCTCGCCGCTCGACCATCCGAAGGTGCAGGAGGTGCTCGCTGGCATCCGGCGCAAGCTCGGGACGAAGCCCAACCAGAAAAAGGCTGCCGTGCTGCACATCCTGCGCGCCATGTGCGAGGCGTGCGACCCGGACACGATCCACGGGATACGCGACCGCGCGGTGCTTCTCGTGACCTGGGCGGGGGCTTTCCGTCGCAGCGAGGTGGTGTCGCTGCGCTTCGATGACGTCGAATTCGAGGAAAAGGGCATCATCCTGACCGTGCGCAAGAGCAAGACGGACCAGGAGGGCGCCGGGGCTCGGGTGGGCATCCCGTACGGCTCGGACCCGACGACGTGTCCCGTCCGGTCGCTCAAGCGCTGGCTCGACGTGTCTGGGATCACCGAGGGGGCGATTTTCCGTCCCATCGTGCGCGGTCAGGTGACGCTTCGAGGGCGCAAGCCTTCTCGTGACGGAGGCAAGTTGATCTCCCGGATCGTGAAGCGTGCCGCCAAGCGGGCGGGGCTTGACCCGGCCATCTTTGGTGGACACTCATTGCGTGCGGGGCTCGCCACGCAGGCGGCTATGGCTGGCAAGCCGGACCGGGTGATCATGCGCCAGGGACGGTGGGTGGACCGTCGCACGCTGGAGCGATACATCCGCGAGGGGACGGTTTTTCGAGAAAATGCAGCGGCCGGAATCGGCCTTTGAACAGGAACAGGAAAGGGACTCATGAGGAAATCCAAGCAGACCAAGCCCAAGCGCCCCATGACCGAGGCGCAAAAGAAGGCCCTGGCGACCGGCCGTGCCAAGCGGCACGAGCAGATGAAGAATCCGGGCAAGAGCGCCCCCACCAAGCCGGCGGCGAGCAAGACAGCCTCCGAGGAGCCCAAAGCCCAGGAAGGGGCCAAAGAATCGAAGCCTGCCCCGGTCAAGCGCAAGGCTCCGAAGCCCTCCACGAAGCGCCTCGTCCCCACCCCTGGAGTCCCCAGCGAGGGGCGGCGCCTGACCGCTGACACGGTTCTGTTCCCGCTGCCGGACCCCACCAAGGCGGTCGAGCAATCGCCGACGGCGGTCGCGGCGGAGGGAATCGAGACGGACGAGATGGTTGACGCGCGAGAGGCGCTGTACGGTGACGAGAACTGGACCGTGGTGATCGGCAACAAGGTCGACACCACCGGGGCGGCCGACGAATGCGTGGATCGGGCTATGGTGGCGCGCCTGCGCGAAAAACTCACCGACGTGCGGGTGGTGGATCCGTCGGGCAACGCCATCGATCCCGAAAAGGAGAAGGAAGCCTCACGCCTGGCGAAGGAAGCCAGGTCTTGGCGTGTGGAGAGGCAGAACGGCGGCGCGTGCACGGTGATGTACAAGGGCAAGATGCCCGGCGCGCTCAAGGCCTTCGAGAGGGAGTACGACCGTGCTGCCGGGTGCACTGTCGTGCTGTTCAACGGTCGCGCAGAGCCCGTGGATCAGGTCTGTAAGCCGCAGTTCCGCACCACGATCAACGGGCCGGACAACGAGATCGTGGTCGACTCCGAGAGCTACAAGAAATACATCGCGCCGGCCGAAGCCGATGCGATGCAGGGCGACTCCAAGCCCGACAAGCCGGACGCCGCCCCGGGCGCAGGCCGGTGCGATGCGCAAGCTCCGGCAGCCGCCGCCGGCTGCCAGCCCGACGCGCCGGATTGGACCGGAGCGATCCCGGCTGACTTTTCGGGCGTCGAGAACCTCAAGCTGCCGGAGGAGCGAAACTTCGGATGCCAGGTGCGACCCGCAAAGCTCGCCGGACGCGATGCCGACATCGTGGAGCTTGAGAACGTGGGAGCAGCGATCGCCCACTGCCGCACGATGCTCACGTACCTGGAGCAGCGGGACCGGGTTCTGCGAGAAAAGGTCGTGGGCCGCATGACGCACGGGTCGCCGGACGCCGCCGCCGACTCGATGCACGCGATCATCCGAGGGCTCAGGTGAGCCGACGCAAGCGACAGATCAGGCCGTTTGCGGCCTCGTGGGACCCCAGCCTGGTTGACGGCTGGGTGTGCCCGCGCTGTGGGCAAACCGGCACTCGCCACGGCCGCGCTGGCTCCCGGGGGTGCAAGACGAGCACCGACAGTCTGCATTGCCGGGGTCTGGAGTGCGAATGCGACGACGGCAGGTGCTTTTCCAAGCGGCCTGGCCCCGGCTACGGATGGCGGCGCAGCCCGTGTGTGACCGCGCGGTGTTACCATTGCGGCTGGGAGGGCATCGTCCGCAGCCTTGACTTCGAGCGGGAGTACGGCCTTGAGCGGTGCCCGAAGTCCAACACTGGCTGGCACCATACGACAATCCAGTGGGTGCCCAACAGTGAGCCGAGCAATGTGGCCTTGCGCTTCAGGTGCTCGATTTGCGGGACGACAGGCTTGATAGTCATCGCCTCGCAGGACATCCAATGGCAGAAGCCGGAGGAGGACGAGGAGATAGGCAAGTGACGAGCAGGTGCCCGAACTGCCACGAGGAGGCGGCGGGCCTGTTCACCTCGGATACGGGCGTGACCCACTGCGGTTGCTACTACGAGGGCGACCCCGAGACGGTGGAGTGGCACGCCGACACGGAGACGCTCAAACGGTGCGAAAGATGCGAGGGGCTCATCTTCGAGGATCCCTCGGCGACGACGCTGGACAACGTATGCTGGTGCAAGGACGAAAGGACTCCAATGGACCAACTCAAGCCAATTCCGGGCCCGATTCCCGCCGGCCTATCCTCTGCCTTCCTGGTCGGCTTCGAGCAGAACGGCAAGCTCGTGGACGCCGGCATCTACTCGGAGTACCCGCTCGCCGAGGTTGGGATCGGCCCTCGGCGAAATCAGGTGCGTCTGCTCGAAACGCGAGCCGAAAGCTTCCATCTGGCCCAGCAAGCCATGCGCTGCGCGGTCGACCACATGGACGACTTCGACTGGGTGCGCCGAGCAAACACCTACCGCACGCAGCTACTGCGATAGAAACGGCGCCGGTCCGGCCGGAGGAAAGGGAGGGTGCCGAACCGGACCGGCGCTCCAGTGCATAGTCTGCCAGAGGGGCCGATGTAGGCCAAGGTTGACAATGATCGGGGAACGTGGAGCCAGCCATGCGCGAATGCAATCGAAAGCCGCAACCCATCGTTATCTATCGCGACGGCCTGTACGTCGCCAAGGTCTGGTTCATTTCGGACCCAGACGAAGGCGTCGACTGGTTTGCAGCCGCGAGGCATGACGACGAGGGAAAGTGGATTTTCACGTACCGGTTCCGGTACTATGCCGACGATCGGACCCACGACTCTAAAGACGAGAAGCGGTTTTACGTCGTGGAGTGCGAGAACGAGGGGGATGCCATCGACGCGGGCAACAAGGCGGCGGACATGATTTCCCAGGGCCACGGGCTGCAAGTCGAGCATGTCCTGATCAAAAGCGACAAGTCCGACTTCATCCAGAGCCTCATGGCGAGACAACCCTGGGTGCACACCAAACCGGTGGAGGGAAAGCCAAATGTGTGAAGCATGCGACAGATTGACGCCCCAGCAGCGCGCCGAGACGCTGCGGAGCTTCGAGCGAGCGGTCTGCGAGGCGGCCGGCGGCGGTGAGATCGTCCACATGCCGGCGTGGCTGTCGCGGATCGAGCGCTGGACGATCCGCCGTGGATGGCCGCGCGCCAGGTCGGCGGTGTACTGGGCGGACAATGCGCTTCGGCGCGTCGGGGTCATCCGCGAGCAGGACACGCGCCCGAGCTATTCTCCCAGCGATCCCCTCTTTGACGGCATGGTGCGCGACGCGTCCGCGCGGGTGACAGGCCGCCGGGCCTAGCGTATGCTTGGGCATCGAGGAGATGCCCCATGGCGAAGAAACGCGTACGTAAAGGCGAGTTCAAGGCGGACGTCGTCGTCGAGGTTCAACAGATCCCGGCTCCCATCGCCCTCTGGGCGGCGGATCTGCGTGCTCAGTTCAAACACGCACAGGAGCGCTACGGCGCCTATCCCGACACCGCGAAGGCCTGGTACCGCTGGCGCTACAACGCCGGGTGCTGGATGCACATCCTGTACCTTCCGGAGGACAAGCTCGCCATCGTGCAGGTAACGCCTACCCAGAGCGTCATCGTCCAGAACGTCACCAGCCCCGAGGCCGCGCTCAAGACGCTGCTGGCGGCCTACGCCAAGGACGGCAAGTTCTACGCGGCCTCCAACCCCATCTCGGAGCCGGAGCGGGCCCTTATCGCCATCTCTGGGGTGGCCTTCGTTCCAGATACCCTCAAAGTGCTCGACCGGCACGGAGGGTTCACGGCCATCACGACGAAGCGCGGCGACACCCTGTGGCGTCCGGGGCACGTGCTCAAGCGCGGCACCACCGGCACGTTGATCCCCGGAACCGTGAACCGCAAGTCGTTCTACCAGACGAACAACGACGTCACCCAGGCCCAGTACAAGGTGCCCGGCTACCGGTACCCGGTCGTGGTGTGGTTCGACAACAAGACCAGCAAGCGGATCGCCTGACCGTGTTCGAGCGCGAGTTCTGTGCCCTCGAAGAGGCCATCGACGCTCATCCGGTGCTCGTGCGCCCCCCAGGCGCCGAACCGACCATGTGTGTGAACCGCGAGGGGTTCGCCCTGTCCATCGAGGTCAAGGTGGGCCGCAAGCGCCCGCGAGCCATCAGCGGATATGGCGCGTCGGCTCGCGCCGCCCTCGACGACCTGCTCGGGTCTTTGGACTCCTGGGCAGTCTCCATCTAGCGTTGCGGAACCACCGAGACGTGTTACCTTGCCCACTGGCCCTGACAGGCCAGGAAGAGAGGAAATCTCATGAGCGAGGAAAAGATGGGTGCATCCATGCGTGCGATCGAACTGCTTGCTGAGTACGTGCGCGAACACCGCGAAGCGATCTACGGCCCGAACCCCTATCCACCGGAAGTGTTCGAGGCGAGCCCGTTGGATCCGGAGGCGGTCGCGCTGGCCGTCACGCAGGTGTTCGAGGGGCAACTTCCGGTGGTGGAGCAAATCCACGACGAAGCGTGCAGAAGAGGGCTGGAGGACTTGGCCAAGGGGATCACGAAGCACCTCGACAGTACGCGCCGCCTGCGAAAGGACGGCGAAGTCGATCCCGGCGCTGTCGTCGCCGAAACGATGATGCTTCTGCGCCAGATCTCGAACCTCAAACGCCTCCGGGAGGGCTTGTACGAGCGGACCCGTCGGATCGCCCTGGAGCTTCGGGACCAGGGCATGCAAAGCGCGGATACGTGCTTCGACGACAAGGGTAACGTGGTGTTTCTCGCCACGCTCGACACTGTCCTGGACATGGTGAAGGCGCCCGAGAAAGATCCGGGGCTGGCGGAGCTTGACCTGACTGACCTGAAGGGGCCCAAGATCCCGTGGAACATCAAAAGCGATAAGCTCTACACGATCGTCGCCAACTGGTGGCTAAAGCGCATTCGAGCGGGTGCCGCGTGCCACGCCAACGTCTACATCACGCCGGCCGCCGCGTCCGAGGGAGCGGGCTTTCGGGTCCTGGCTAGACTCGACCTGCGCCAGGTCCCCACGTTCGACGACTTGATCATCCACTTGATGGAAAAATTCCCAGACGGACGACAGCGATCCATGCGGTGGACCATAAAAGCCGAGGGCCCCGAGGTCCGCGCAAAGGACGTCGGGGACATTGTCACGATTTCGCCTTCTGCGCCGATCAGGTCACTTGCGTCCGGTGAGGAGGGTGCGGCCAACGCCACGCTGACGCCTGAACAACTCCCGATCCACGAGGCCGGGTTGACCCTGGAACACAACCCTAACCGAGGGAATTACGAGACGGTCGAGGTATGGCTCAAACGCCTCGCAGCCCAGGAAAGCGTCCCCCATTTCGCGTCGGCCGAGGCTATGCAGCGCGCCGTGGACACCAACGAAGTCTGGGTGCTCAGATGGTACCCCCATACCCCCGTGGGCTTTGAGGAAGTCGCTGCGCCGACGCTCCCAGAGGTCCTGGAGGCGGCGCGGTAACCTCTCAGGCGGACTTGCGTCCGGTGAGGCTGACGACGATCGCCAGGGCCATCACCAGGCACAGGACAACGACGTCGGGGACCATGGCGCCCTAGTAGGCCCGCGACCAGACGTCGCCGCCGCCGCCGCCGGGCACGTGGACGATCTTGCCCTCGGCCTCCAGCCTGTCGAGGATCGCTCGGACCCTGCGCGACACGACCTTGCGCTCGACTGGCATCGAATCCCACTCCAGGTCTAGCTCCCAGGCCACCGCGTCTGTCAGGACCTTGGTCGAAAACAAGTAGAACGGGCCCTCGCACAGTTGGAGCCGCAAGAGCCCCTCGGCATCCTTGGCCCAGGCTTGTAGGGCATCGGGGCCACGCAGGTCGCCGTACTCGAAGAGGTTGGGGTCTTTGCCCACCGGGTTGGGCATCGTGGTGGCTCGCCAGGTGATGCGGAAGGTGGCGGCGACGCGGTTGCGCCGACTGTCCCAGACGCCAAGCTCCGCTCGGTCTGCCGGGTTGGCTGCCAGCCACTCGGCTCCCTTGGCTTCGAGTGCGTCGAGCGAGTCGCTCACGGCCATGAGCACCGGAGCCGAGCCCCGGTTCCACGTGTACAGGCCGTAGCGCTTGCGCTCGCCACGGATGTCGTAGTGCAGGCGCTCGAAGTCGACCCTGGCGGGCACATGCTCGTCGGAGCGGCCCATCGACTTGGTCAGGTACCACGCGCCCCCGGTGAGGGCGGCTCCGACTGCGAATCCTGCCAGGGCGCTCATGCCTTACCAACCTCGGTACTTGCGGGGGAGCCGCTCGGTGAAGTCCCCCCAAGAGGTGAGGGTGACGGTGTCCTTTTTCGCGTCCCACAGGACGGTCGGGTTGTACAGGTCGCCTGTGTTGACGAACACGGCCAGAAGCTCGTCCTCCATCTCGGAGGCAAACCCCCGTATGCCCAGACCTTCCTTGAAGTACAGGGCTTCGACGCCATGCCCTCCGATGAGGCGGTCGATCTTGTCCATCTGGCGTTCGACCTCGCGCATGTTGCGGGCGTCGCGGATGGCCTTGGCGGCCCTGACGACGCTGGAGGCGTCATCCTCGTCCAGGTCGCGGAAGTCTTGCAGCAGCGAATTGCGTGTGATGCGTGGCATGGCGGTATTCTACCTCACCTCGTAGACTACGAGCGTATGAACACGATGTCGGCCCGTACTTTACCGTCGCGTAGCAGCACCAGTCCTCGCATCCCGCTCAGGGGCACCTCTCCTAGGCTGTCGTAGACCCAAATTTGGTCCCCTGGGCGCATGGCTGCCTCGAAGCGGGCGAAGTCTGACGGGCTTCCCCAGCCGTCCCGGGTCCCGACGGACTCTTTCCACATCTGCTGGAATTCGGCGAGAGTGAGGTGTTGCTTGAGCGACGAGCGGTTGGCCGGCGGGTACCCGTAGCCCCTGGCTTCCCAGACGGGGGGCCAGTCCTGGGACGGAGGGGGGGCGTAGGCGGGCGCAAGGGACGGAGGAGGGGCGTAGGCCGGCGCGAGGGACGGGGAGCCCACCGTGGAGTGAACGGAGCACGGTACCCCCGGCACGAGGCCGCAAAAGGGGCATCTGGGGTCAGTCTCTCGGTGGTGTCGTTGGCACTTGGGGCAGGGCTTCATGGGTGAATCCTACCCGAAGAGCCGGACGTAGGGGAGCAGAACCTCGTCCCACATGTAGGGTCGCCCCTCGCGAATCGACTTCTCTCCCAGGTCGATCCCCCGGACCAGGAGCCAGTGGAAAGCCTCTTCCACGCGCCTGAAGTCCTCGGGGCTCTCGCACATTTCAAGTGCTGTCGGCATCGCTTTCGTCCCCCTCCCACTTTTCCCAGTCGTCGGCGAGCACGGCCGCGACCCAAATGTCGCCGGCCAGGCAGATGTCGGCTTTGCCCGAGCGCTCGACGAACACGGGCCCCTCGAATTCCAAGACAAGCTCCGGGAAGTCCCCATCGGCCTTCACCGCCTCGACGATCTGTTGCAACCGCTCGTCCGTCTCGGCGAATGTCATGCGGTACTGGGGGTCCTCGTTCGAGGACTGGGTGACCCATCCCCCGGACCTCATTTCGGCCATCGCCCACTCGAAATCCATGGTGCCCAAGGTACCAGGGACCAGGGCGCGGTTCAACGACGGACTTGACATGCGGCATTGGACGAGGCCAGCGTGTCGAGTACAGGGCGGAGCTTGCCGTTTCGCCTGCACCAGACCAGCCACCAACCAGCGACTTGTCCAGCGGGTACCAGTAGCATGTCCAGAAATCACCGCTGATTTACTGGCTGGCTCGGTGCAGATCCTTGTGGCTACATTGGACGGACCAGCGACTGTGAGGCACCAATGCAAATGACCATCCATCTCGACAACGGTTTGCTGCGTGGACTGCGCGTGCCCGTGTCGGTCCTGGAGGTTTCATCGCTCCACGTGGTGGTCCAGATGCCGATATGGGGACGCAAATCCGGGACGGTGAAGCGCTTTTTTCGCAAGTCCGGACGTATGTGCGGTCGCCCGACAAGCGGGGAGGTTTGGTCGATCCCGCCTGATAGCCAGCTAGCGATCGAGGCGACATAAGGCGCAAACTGGATTGACTCAGTGCGATAGTGGTCGCAGCGTTTGCGCATGAACGAACAACCCTTCCGCATTGTAGTCAGCACCGCTACCTCTGCCTTCCGTCGTTCCCCGGACAAGGCGCTACACCTGATCTCCAAGCCGATGATCTACCAGAAGGGGCGCCCGCTTCCCTCACCAGAGGGCGTTCCTGACGAGCCGTTTATCATCGTGGACATTCAAGAGTTCGCGGAGGTCGAACCAACCGAGCCAACGGATCCGACGCCAGAGAACCCCGAGGGTGACCCTGGGGAGCCCGGCGAGGATGCGTTCTTCCTCATCTACGCGGTTGGTGCCGATGGCTCGCAGCCGGCCGCCGACGACATTGGGGTGCTCACGAAGATTCCCGCCGACCTCATCATCCGCAAGGACAGCAGGGTTAGCGCGAACGAGATGCTGATGGCACTGCGACAGATGCAGGCCGAGGGCGAGAAGGCCGTGCAGAGGGTGCCGCCGCCCCAGCCGCCCGTGGCCCCCACGTTCCAGGCCGCCACGGCTCAGCCCGCGCCTGTCGCGCAGCCGCCCGTCCAAGGCGCCGTGGCCGCGCCTGTCGCGCAGCCGCCAGTGCAGCCTACCGTTCAGGCCCCAATGGCTCCGGCGCAGGTACAACCACCGGTACAGGCCGAGGTCGTCGATCCTCCCCAGCCTGCGCCGCCTGCCACCATCGCCGTGGCGATGCCCCCCGAGGTGGCCGCGATGGCCCCGCCTCCGTTCGCCCCTCCCATTGCGGTAGTGGCACCTAGCGAGGAGACGTCCGATGCCTCGGATGATGGGCAATGATGGCAAGCGCCAGAAGATCAGCATCACGCTCAGCGAAGAGGCATTGGAGATGATCGGCCGCATGGCCGAGTCACAGGGCGGCAGCTACGTCTCGCACATCGTCGAGGACTGCGTGCGCAAGCAGTATCGCCGCTGGGAAAAGGAGCACAGGCGCACGTCGCTGCCGATGAAGCCGGTGCCCAAACGCGCGCCGACACCTGCGCAGCGCGTGGCGCTAGAGCGTGCCGGCAAGACCGTGGCGACGAAGAAACGTCGCAGGCGGGAGGACGACTGATGGCGGCGAAGAAAAAGCGCACGGCAATCGAACGGGCCTGGGCCACCTTCCGCAAGACGATCCACGGCAAGGCAGACTGCGTCGTTGTGTTCCAATGCGAGCGCAACAGCGACGGAACGTGGGAAATCGACTGGGCGGCCCAACACTGGCTCGACGACGTGGAGCACGATCGTCTGCCCCCTGGGATTCCCGCCGCCATCACTACGATGCTTGGATCGCATTCGATTGCGCGTAACATTGGAGGCCGAGCCGGACCTGCCGCCGCCAACATCCTCCAGAACGTTGGCCAGCAGATCGCCGGATCCGTCATCGACAAGATTCGACAGCGAGGCCAACCATGAATGCACGAATCGTTTTCCTGAACGTCAACAAGTTCAACACGGCTGTTGCCCTGGCAAAGTTCGCGGCAATCGACCTGACTCCCGACCTCGTCGGATGGAACGACGCGACCTACGGACCGCTCATCAGCATCTGCGAGGACACCACGGTGGAGGATCCGGTCGGGAGCGGCAACATCAAGCGAACGGTGAAGATCCTGTACAGCCCCGAGTTCGAACAGACCTTCCCCACCTGGCAGGACAAGAAAGACAACCTAAGCCACTTCGGTATCCAAATCCTTCGGACTCAACTTCCCGGCGACGTTGAGATCGTTGCGGCGGAAACTGACTACGAAGCCAACGACTGTCCATGACCGGAGCTTGACCCGGAGAGCGGATGACCACCAAACCAAAGCGAAAAGCCACGCAGGCCCAGCTTGACGCCCTCGCGAGGGGCCGAGCCAACCTTGCCAGAAAGCGCGGAAAGACGGGAGGTGCTGCCACAACACCCGCTCGACCGCGCAAGCGCAGAGCCGCACCTGCGCCCCAGCCCCAGCCCCAGCCCGAACCGGAGCCGGCGCCGCCGGAGCCAGAGGAGGTCGAGGACGAGGTCGAGGAGGAATGGGAACAGGAAGAGCAGGAACAGGAGGACGAGGTCGAGGAAGAATACACGGCCGAGAGTCCCCCCCCGAATGGAGCCTTCCTTTCGGAAGAGCAGGCAGCGAGCCTGGGCGCGCTCGACGAACGTTCGGCCGCCATGAACGCTGCCTACGAAGAGACACTCAGGAGGAAGGCTATGGGCGAGACGAAAGTACCCTGGAACAGGCGTGGCGCTCCGCTTTATTGCGGCGCGGCAGAGGTATGGATCCCGCTCGTAGGGGACAAGGCGAAGGTCTACATCGACCAGGAGCGCCCGGAGCGAGCCCAAATGGACGTTCTCGCCCTGCCAGCGATACCTGACTACTCGGACCTGCTCGCGTACGTCAAAAGCCGGTTCTGGCAAGGGCAAAAGAGCGTATTTCGCTGGACGATCTACAAGAACGGCCACCAGCAGGTCGCTACCGACACCATCGACCTGCCCTACGATCCGATGGTGGCCGAAGCCTATCGCAGCAAGCGGATCGAACACATTGCCACGGACCAGGGCGACAAGATCGGGTTGCCCCCGCAGCCAAGAGCCGACGGAGGAGCCATGCACCCGAGCTATCAGGGGGGGCCCCAGGGCAACCCGCACCAACCCCAACAGCAGCAGCAGCCCCAACAGCAAGGGTACACGCAGCAGCAGCAGCAGCAGCCCCAACAGCCCCAGCAAGGCTTCGCTCCGACCCAGCAGCCCCAACAGCCCCAGCAAGGCTTCGCCGGGCAAGCTCCGGCGTTCCAGGGCCACCCCCAGCAGTTCCAGCCTGGCTATAATCCCGGCTACCAGCCGCAGCAACAGCAGCCACAGGCGCCCGTGCAGCAACAGCCTGCGCAGCCCCAAGCGCCCGTGCAGCAACAGCCTGCGCAGCCCCAACAGCCCTACCACGGGCCGAATGGCGGCTACCAGCCGCAGCCTGGCTACGCGGGTGCGCCCTACCAGGAACCGCTGCCGCCGCACCCCCAGCAGCCCCAGCAGAAGTTCGCGGCCCCCGAGCCCGAGCAAGACGCGCCCCCCCCTCGAAGGGCTCCGGTTCAGCAACCGCACCAGCGGGCAGCCGATCCCGAAAGCTACTTCGAGGACCAGCCGCCCCCAAGGCGTCGTCGCCCTGGCCCTCCGCCGCTATCGGCCGTCGCGCCGCCCGCCCCGGACCCCTACGACCCACCGTCGCAGGCGTTCGAGGACGACGACGAGGACGACGACTACGAGGAAGAGGATCCGGCCGTGGAGGCAATGCGCGGTCAATTGGGCGCCCTCAACCAGAAGGTCGACACGATTGTGCAGGCCATGTACCGCTCTCGCGAGCCAGAGCCCGAGCCGGCGCCACAGCCCGCGCCTGCGAGCCAGCCCTCCCAGAACGCGCAGCAGCCACAAGCGCCGCAGCAACGGGTCGACCAGTACGGCAACCCGGTGCGCCAGCAGCAGCAGCAATTCGACCAGTACGGCAACCCGGTGCCCCAGCAGCAGCAGCAATTCGACCAGTACGGCAACCCGGTGCCCCAGCAGCAGCAGCAATTCGA
>SWBX01006766.1_pt1 | contig 86147 bp, 80 predicted proteins | sample 4693051 | NCBI WGS metagenome assembly SWBX01 (sample SAMN10267272, study PRJNA491770) | bioreactor metagenome | isolation source: DHS bioreactor inoculated with marine | place: Japan: Omine Ridge, Nankai Trough | reverse complement strand
TTTTTTCGCCAGTGGGACAGCGGCCATAGCCTGTATCAGATCGACGCCCAATCGGCCCCGACCCGGTATATCGACACCCAGACACACGATAGCGCGCGGCGCTTCAGAGGCGGTTGCCATCAGTTGATAGCCGGCTTATTGCAGCGCCTGCCGGCGTCGATCCTGCATCCGCAACACCGCCTGTTGCAATTGGCGGATCGGGGGAACCGCATCGATCTGGTCTTTGAAACCGGCAATGGCCAGGCCTCCTATCGGGCGAAACAGGTGATACTGGCGCTGCCGCCCCGCTTAGCGGCGGAAACGATTACCTTCGAACCGCCGCTGGCGCCGAAACTGATCCAGGCCATGCAGGACATCCCCACCTGGATGGCGGGACATGCCAAAGCCATGCTGGTGTATCCCGAAGCGTTCTGGCGCCACCAGGGTTATTCCGGCAATGCCTTGCAGCCCTACCCGGGAGCGGTGCTGGCTGAAATTTACGATGCCTGTCCGGAACAGGACGAGTCGGCCGCCTTGTTCGGCTTTTTCGGCTTGCCGGCTTTTACCCGAGCCCTGTACCGCGACAAGCTTGAAGCCTTGATCGTGCAGCAGATGGTGCGATTGTTCGGTGCGGCCGCGGCGCATCCGCTTCAGGTTCTGGTTCAGGACTGGAGCGCGGAACCGTTTACCGCCGCCGAGCAGGATCGCGCGCCGCCGGCTGAACATCCTCGCTACGGACATCCCTGGCTGCAACTGGATCACTGGCGGGACAAGCTTTATTTCTGCGGGACCGAAACCGCCGAAGCCGAGGGCGGCTATCTGGAAGGCGCGCTGGCAGCGAGCGACCGGGTTTTTACCGCACTGACACTTTAAGACAAGGACATCCATGATGACGAACACACAGAAAAACGCCGCCTGTCTCGCCCGGTTCAGGCGCTATATCGACGAGCAGAAAGCCGGGTTGAAAAAACGCTACGAGCAATCGCTCGCCCGGGATCTTTCCCGGCAGCAATGGGACGGCTGTTTTCAGCGCAATGTGCTGGCCGTTCTGGAGCAGGCGTATGCCGATGCCCTGGCGCAATTGCAGACGCTGCCGTTCGATAACAGCGAGACGCCGGTCCATCAGGGATTATCGGATTTGACCCGGCAAGCGCTGGCGGCTTTCGACGGCTTCGTCGACGATTTTTTACAGTTTGTCGTCGATAAACACCGGACCTCCTGCGCCTTATCCAATTTTCCCGACGAACACAAGCCGGACAAAGCTTACGTTATCGAGGTGAAACGGGGCATCGCCGGGCTCTGGCAGAACTTTGCCCTGAGCGCCAATGCTTATTTTCTGGAAACTCGGTAGCGCCGCGCGCATACCCCTCCGTGGTACAAGTGCGAATGAATTCGCACCTACAACAAACGTAGGCAGGTTTTCAATCCCAGCATCGAAGCCATCCAGGCCGGGCTTCCGCTAAAGCGCCAACCCGGCCTGCCTATTAAACCTGTGCTCCGCGCCAATGTCGCAAATCCCACAGTGGCTGCCGTGATTGTCGCAGTGTCTGCACCCGGCTGGAGCAGGCTCTCTGTAAGGACAGGCTATCTCATTGATATTCAACATAAAAATCGATTGTCGAAAGCTGGAGCGGAATTTGCTTGTACCGCATTAACGGCCATGCCGTCTTGTCCCGCAATCTTCAATACAGGTAATTTATGAGCAAAATCGGCATTTTTTTCGGAACCGATACCGGCAGCACCCGCCTGGTGGCTAAAAAGATTTTTAGCTTATTGGGTGAGGAGCTGGCCGACAAACCCAAAAACATCAACCGTACCAGTCCGGCCGAGTTATTGCAGTACGACGCCCTGATACTCGGCACGCCGAGTTACGGCGTCGGCGATTTGCCGGGGCTGGCGGTCGGTTGCCAGGAACCCAATTGGCAGGAGTTCGTGCCGCATCTGGATGATGTCGACCTGTCCGGCAAACGCGTGGCCTTGTTCGGGCTGGGGAATCAGGAACGCTACGCCTCGCGCTTCGCCAGTTCCCTGATCCAGCTTTACCGGGTGTTTTACGGCTACGGCGCCGACATCATCGGCCCCTGGAGCACCGAGGGCTATCAGTTCGAGCATTCCGATTCGATCATCGATAACCAGTTTGTCGGCCTGGTGCTGGATCAGCGCACGCAGCCCTTCCTGACCGAGGAACGGATCAAGGCCTGGCTGGCGCAAATCACCCCGCAGTTGCTGCCGACGCTGGCGGAGGCGGGCTAAATGCGGCAAACCGGGCCCGAGGCCGATCTGACCCCGTTGGCCGACTGCAGCTCATGCAAATATCGCGATACGCTGCTGGCGGCCGGCACTTGCAAGCCCGGCGATTGCTGCGTGGCGGCGGAAAGCGGCCGGCAAATCGACCGGTTTTTCCGCGCCAATCCGGCCTATGCCGCTGATTACAGTCAGGACCGCTTTTGGGAACGGCGCGCGATCGCCGCGCGTTATCTGCCGGTCCAGGATTTGCGGCCTTTGCTGACCGATCCTGACGAAGCGGTACGGCGCGTATTGGCCTACCGGGTGCCGCTGGAATGGTTGCCGGAATTGCGCAACGACACGGACAGGGAAGTCAGGATAACCGTGGCCGACCGATTGCCGGAGCAACAGCTGGAGCTGATGGCCGAGGACCAGGATTATCTGGTGCGCGTCTATGTCGCCAGGCGCTTGCCGGAAGGCCGCTTGTTCCGCCTGGCGGCCGACCCTGATAATGAGGTGCGGCGTACGGTGGCAGGGCGCCTCCCTTGCGTCAGCCTGGGGCTGATGGCCTATGACCCGGAAGTCGACATCCGCCGCATCGTCGCCCAGCGCATGGACGTTGACGATTTGGCGATGATGAGCAAGGACGATGACTGGATGGTGCGGTACGAAGTGGCGCTGCGGGCAAAGCCGGAACTGCTGCAACAAATGCTCGACGATAGCGAGGAGGACGTCCGCCTCGCCGCCCGGCAGCGCTGGGAGGCTTTATCAGCACTGCCGGGATAGCCGAAGAACCGCTTGAAAAGATGCGAGAGCGGGTAGGCTGGGCTGGAGCTTTGCGGAAACCCGGCATAAAGAGCTGCCAGGTTTCGGCTCAACAACGCCCCGTCACCGCATCGTACACGCAGGAATAATCCTCCCGTCCATGACCGGCCTGGGCGCGTCTGTACAATTGGAGCAGCACGTCGAGCATCGTGGTATCAAGGCCGCGGGCTTCGCGCTTGAACAGGTCGATGTCCTTGATCAGATGCTCGGTGGGAAAATTGGGATTGCGGTAGTCGTGCTCCTGCATTTTCGCCAGCTTTTTGTCGAAAGTCGGCGCATAAAGGGCGCTTTGGCGCAGGATTTCCATGAAACTGTCGACGTCGACGCCGTTTTCCTCGACGAATCCCAGGCTGGTGGAGAAGGCTACGGTCAGCGATGCGATCAGCTGATTCAGCGCCAGTTTCAGCGCGGAAGCCTGGCCCACGGAGCCTATCAAGCGCGGCTCCGGCCCCAGGCAGGTCAACATCGGCCTGACTTCGGCGAACGCGGCTTCGGGGCCACCCGCCATGATGATCAATTTGCCCGAGCGCGCTTCCGGGATGCTGCCGAGTACCGGCGCTTCCAGATAAACGCCGCCGGCATCGTTGACTTGGCCTGCCAGGCGCCGGTTCTCGCCGGGGCCAATGGTCGACATCTGTACCAGCGTCTTGCCCGACAATGCGACATCCCCCAGGGCGGTTTCGACGGCTTGGGCGTCGCTGAGCATGGTAAAAACGATATCGCTGCCGGTTACGGCATCGGCCGGGGTGTCGGCAATCGCCGCGCCCTGGCTTGAAAGCGTTTCCGTCTTGGCGCGGGTGCGGTTCCAGACCCGGATCGGATAGCCTTCATCCAGCAGTCGGCCGGCCATCGGATTTCCCATCAGCCCGGCGCCGAGCCAGGCAATTGCAGGTTTTGTCGTCGCCATGATTGTCTCCTTATGAATAATCCAAATACCGGAATATAACGTTTTTATCGGTTTTTATCATTAATAAGGACTTGCGCAAAAAATGTAAGGGAACCTTCGGACCGACATTCCGCAGCCAATTCAGCCACTACCGGAATAAAATGCGGCTCATACAGATCAAAGGGATTGCCTGTATCGTGCGGATGCATTGTAGGGGCGGACCTACGTGTCCGCCCTGTTTCGGGTGCACAACAAATTATCGGAGAACCGCTGGCCAAAGGTGAACCGTTGGGCAAGGGCGAACACACGTGTCTGTTCATTTTACGGTATCAGGGCAAACGCCGGATTTCGGCACTAACATGCAGTGCGAATACCCTATGGCCCACAAGTACCCATAGGGCATAAATGAACTCAAACCGGCAACCGTGCGACATCAGTTATCCGGCCGCATGGATAGAATCAGGCCGATTTTTACTCTATTAGTCATTCAGATGTGTATCCTGGTGGTATAAAGTAGAAGATAAGCCGGGGTTGTCCACCGACATGAGATTGGCGCCGGTTGACCCAGGCAAACGTTCTGGCTTTAAACCCAACCTTTTACAGGCACAATCCGGCCAGTCCGCCGGTTAGGCCAAGTCCGGAATCTGGCCATGAAACGGGACATTTTAACCAGCATTACTATCTTTTCTGGAGTTTTCTATGTTTCACAGGCAATCGTTGTCGCTACTGATACTCTTCTTCAGCTTTTTCGCCTTGCCCCCGGTTGCGCCCGCCGCCGAGGATGCCACACAGGCCCGGCGGGTTATCGAGAACAGCTCGGAACAAATCAAACAGACATTAAAACAGCCGGCCTATCAAAAGGATTTCGACAAGTCGGTCCGGTTTGTCGACGGGATCGTGAGCGAATTCGCCGACATGCCTCGAGTGGCGCTGCTGGTATTGGGCAAAAATATCCGCCAGGCCATGCCCGAACAAAGACAGCGCTTCATAGAGGAATTCAAGACCTTGCTGGTACGCACCTATACCCGGGCCTTTCTGGATTACAAGGATTGGAGCCTGACTTTCAAACCTTATGCCGATGACAGGGACGATGGCAGGACCATTGTAAAAACGGTGGTCCATCAGCCGGGGCAGCAGCCTGTTGAAGTCAACTATCGCATGCTGTTGAACAAGCAAGGCGAGTGGAAGGTTTACGACATCATCATCGGCGGCGTCAGCCTGGTGACTAACTATCGCACCTCTTTTAACCAGGAGATTGCGCAAACGGGCTCGATTGACAGCGTCATACAAAAGCTGGTCGACAAAAACAGCAAGCCCGTCACCGACGATAAAGGCTGAGTCCACCTGAAAATATCCGCCGGAACGGGGCCGGGTCGGGCCTGTTGCCGTCACTCGGCGCGCAACGCTTCCAAAGGTTCCAGCCGGGCCGCCTTCATGGCCGGAGCCACGCCGGCGGCGATGCCGATCAGCAAGGACACCAGAAAGGCCGCCGCGATATAGCTCCAGGCCAGTTGCACCGGCAGCGCCGGCAGGGCCGCCGCGATCAGCCGCACGGTGGCGATGCCGGTCAGCACGCCGACCAGGCCGCCGGTCGCGCTCAGGGCCAGCGCCTCCGATAAAAACAGCTGAAAGATCGTGCGCCGTTCCGCGCCGATGGCGCGCAGCAGGCCGATTTCCGAGATTCGCTCCGATACCGCGATGGTCATGATGGTCAGGATGCCGACCGAACCGACCAGCAATGAAATGCTGCCCAGCGCCGCCACGGCCAGGGTCAGGATGCTTAAAATCGAATCCATCTTTTCCAGCATCTGGTTCTGCGTGATGATCGTGAAATCCTCGCTGCCGTGCCGGGCGATCAGGTGCTTCCTGATGGCCTGTTCCAGGCGCGCGACCGGCGCATCGCTTTCATAGAGCAGATCGATCTCCATCAGGCTTTCGCGATTGAACATCTCCAGCGCCTTGGCGGCCGGGATGTAAAGCGTATCGTCCATGTCGAAGCCCAGCAGCTGGCCTTTGCTTTCCATGACGCCGATCACGCGATAGCGGTCGCTGCCGACGCGGATGCGCTGGCCCAGCGGGCTGGCCGTGCCGAACAGTTCCAGTGCCAGCGTATGGCCCAGGACGGCCAGGGCGCGCGGATTGGATTCCTCGCCGGCGGGCAGAAATCGGCCCGAGGCGACGTTGATCTTCCAGATCTCCGGCACGGCCGAGCCGACGCCCAGGACATTGGTGCGCCGCTGCCTGCCGCCTGCTTTGACTTCGGCGTTGCCCTGCACGGTCGGCATGGCGGCAATCACATGGTCCAGCCGGCCCAGGCTTTCGGCATCGGCTATCGATAAAGGCCGCACGGTGCTGATCGTGGAGCCCGAGATGCCGAAGGTCGTGGTTTTGCCGGGCACGACCGCGATCAGGTTGGTGCCGAACTGGGTAAACTCGGTCAGCACAAAGGCATGGATGCCGCGGCCGATCGAGGTCAGTATCACGACCGCGGCGATGCCGATGATGAGGCCTAGGGCGGTCAGGCCCGAACGCAGCTTGTGGCTGATAACGGTACGGTAGGACAAGGCGATCAGGTCAGCGGCGCGCATGGCTACCTCTTCGCCAGGGCGGTCACGGGGTCGAGGCGCGCGGCTTTCCTGGCCGGCAGCACGCCGAACACCAGCCCCGTCAGCAAGGACACAGCCAGCGCCGCAAACAGCGCCCAGCCCGGCAGGATGAACGGGAAATCGGGATAGGCGGTCTGCAGCCCCCACAGCGCGACTTGCCCCAGCACGACGCCCACTACCGCGCCGGCCAGCGACAGCATCGCCGCTTCGGCCAGAAACAGCCCGTGCAGCTGACGCCGGGTTGCGCCCAAGGCTTTCAGCAGGCCGATTTCGGCGGTGCGCTGCGTCACGCTCACCAGCATGACATTCATGACCAGCACGCCGGCCACGGCCAGACTGATGCCGGCAATGCTGGTCACGGTCAAAGTCAGCGCGGTCAGTATCTTGTCGAAAGTGCTGACGACGCTGTCCTGGGTAATCAGCGTGATATCGTCCTCGCCTTCGTGGCGGGCCTTGATGATGTTGGTGATGTCTTCCATGGCCTGAGGCATGACCTGTTTGGACTTGGCTTCCACCAGCACCCGAAACAGCGAGTAGGTGTCGAACAGCGCCTGCGCGGAGGCGACCGGGATGATGACGATTTCGTCGAAGTCGGTGCCGATGGACTGGCCTTTCGAGGACAGTATTCCGATGACGCGGAACCGGCGGTCATTGATGCGCAGCCACTGCCCGAGCGCGGGCTTGCCGGGGAACAGCTGTTCGCGGATAGTCTGGCCGATCACGCAGACCGGCATGGCTTTATCGGGATCGGCTTCCGGCAGGAAGCGTCCCTGGGCCAGGGTCAGATGGCGGACGGACAGCAATTCATGCGTCGAGCCGAGGATATTGGTTTCGCGCTCCAGGCCTTCCGTTGAAACCGGCGCCGAACCGACCGCTACCGGGGCGATGGCGGCCACATAGTGGCTCCTGAGCAGGGCATAGGCATCGCCCAGGGTCAGATCCCGGGGCGTTTCGCCGAACAGCGGCGGCGCGCCGCCGACCGTTTCGGTACGCCCGGGCAGGATGATGATCAGATGCGTGCCCAGCGCTTCAAACTCCCGCACGATAAACAGGCGGGCGCTTTCGCCCAGGGCCGTCAGCACGGTCACGGAAGCCACGCCGATGCTCATGGCCAGGATAATCAGCGCGGCGCGCAGGCGCTGGGTACTGATCGCGCCGAAAGCTTGGGTTAAGGTATCTTTGAAAAACATGGGCCGGCTCCGGAGGCGGCCGTTCATGCGCAAACAGGAACGGCCAATCGGAAGCTAGCCTAACCGAACCGCGATCGATTAAAAAGCGATTTTGCGGTAAACGCCCGCGTAACGCTTGCCGGCCGCGGCCGGCAAGCGCAGGATACGCATTACCTGCCGCCCTGACCCATCACCAGCGCCGGACCTTGCTTGGCCGCGTAACTCTGCTTGATGGCCTGGGCCAGCTGGTGCACGGCCATGGCGTAGTTGTTGCTGTTGTTATAACGCTTGATTACCTTGAAATTGGGGTAAACCTGCCAGTGCTCATTGCCCTGGTAAGTGCTCAGGGCAATCGTCGATTTGGTATTGCCGCCTTTGGCCTGCCTGGCAACCGGTTTGCTGCGCTGCCAGCCGCTGTGCGAGAAATAATTCGCGACGCTGCCGATCGCATCTTTCTGGTTCCATAGATCACGCACGCCGTCGTGGTCGAAATCGACGGCCAGGCTGCGGAAGCTGCTGGGCATGAATTGCCCGAGCCCCATGGCGCCGGCCCATGAGCCGACCGGCTCAAGCGGATCGAAGCCTTCCTCGCGCGTCATGAGCAGGAAATTCTCCAGTTCCGAGGTGAAGAATCTGGTGCGTCTTGGAGTATCGAAAGCCAATGTCGCCAGGGCATTGAAGGTGCCGGTCTTGCCGACGTTGCGGCCGAAATAGGTCTCGACGCCGATGATCGCGACAATATATTCGGGATCGACGCCATAGGTGGCGCTGGCTTTCTGGATGATATCGGCGTTATCGATCCAGAATTGCACGCCGTGGCTGATATGCTGATCGGTCAGAAACTTGCTGCGATAGCGCGTCCAGACGCCCGGTTTGGCCGGACCGTGGCCTCGCGGCGCGGTTTCGAGCCGGATAACGGAATCCAGGCGCGTGGCCTGCGAGAACAGGCCGTTCAGATAGGTTTCCGAGAAGCCGTGCTTTTGCACCATGTGCCGGATAAAGTCATGCACAGGCTGCGAGTAGGTGTAAATGCCGTTCAGTGTGCGGGCCGAGTAGGCCGGGGCGGGCACGGAGACAGGCTGGCTGAATGATTGAGCCGGCGGCAGCGAGACCGCGGCTTTGACGACCGGTTTCGGCGCGGATGGAACTTTGTTTTGCGGCATCACGGCGGCCAGCGTATCGGAGCGGCGGTTCTCCGTATCCGTGGCGCAGCCGGCAAGCAACAGGGTTAAAGCTAATTGAAACACCCGTTTATAAGTTATATTTGTTACCAACATATTTTTTATCTTCTTATTAATTAGTGGCCCCCCAAAAAGAGCACCAGGACATCCGGGCGGCATACGGATAACCGTTCCGCGCGGGCGGCGAGATTTCTTATTATTGTTGGCTTCTATTATTGGTTATTTCATCGGTATTGTTAAGCCCGCGCTGCAAAAAAACACCCGGTCGCAATGCTGCCCGATTAATTGCGAGGCCTTGCCGGACAGGTCTACAAAGCGTCTGGCCAGCGGATTGTCGGGAATGATACCTAGCCCGACTTCATTGTGAACCAGGACCATATCGCAGGGAATTTGCAGCACTGCCTGCAGCTCGTCCAGGATGGCGGTTTCGGAATGGCCGTGGTACAGCATGTTGTTGAGCCACATCGATACGCACTCGACCAGCACGGGCCGGCGGCAGTCCTTCAGCGCCTCGAACAGCCTGACGGGCTCTTCCAGGGTATCGAAAAAATCCTGGCGGCGCTGCTTGTGGACGGCGATGCGCGCCTGCATCTCGTCGTCGAAAAACTCGGTCGTGGCCAGATAGTAGGGCTTGAGGTCCCCGGCCTGCTCCAGTATGTAGGTTTCGGCCAGCCGGGACTTGCCGCTTTTGATGCCGCCAATGAACAGCGTTTTCATGTCAGCAGGGCTCCTGCGATCAGGAGGGTCAGCACGATAAGATTAATGCCCGTTTTCATGTTCAATGCTTGTTCCAATGTCGTTTGATTGATCGGATGGATTGACCAGCCCAGTACCGGCTTGTGCTTGATGCGGCCGTGGTAGCGGGCGTCGCCGCCCAGCGCCACGCCCAATGCGCCGGCCATGGCCGCGATCGGATAGCCGGCGTTGGGGCTTTCGAGCTTGCCGCCGTCGCGCAGGCAGCACTGCCAGGCCCGCCGTCTGTCCTCGGCCAGCGCAATGATCAGCAGCGCCGTCAGCCGGGCCGGCAGGTAATTGGCGATATCGTCCAGCCGGGCCGCGACCTTGCCAAAGTAAAAATAACGTTCGGTCTTATAGCCGATCATCGAATCCAGGGTGTTGACGGCTTTATAGACGGCGATGCCGGGCAGCCCGAACAGGACCAGATAAAACAGCGGCGCGATGACGCCGTCGCTGAGGTTCTCGGCCCAGGTTTCCAGCGCGCCCTTGCAGACCTCCGTTTCGGTCATGGCCTCAGTATCGCGGCTGACCAGATAGCTCAATGCCTGCCTGGGATTTTCGGCCGTCAGCAGGCCGGCGACGCTGGCGTGCAGCATGTGCATGGCCAGGCCGGTCGAGGCCGCCATGGCCAGTACCGGCAAAGCCAGCCAGCCCGGCATCAGGCCGGCCAGATAAACCAGTGCGGCGGCTATCGACAGTGTCAGCGCCAGCAGGCCGGTCACGAGCAGCGCGCCGGTTGTGATGCGGCCTTGGTAAAACCGCCGTTCGAAGGCCGAGATAAAGTCGCCCATCCACATCACGGGATGCTTGCCGGGCAGCTCGCCGATCGTCAAATCGATCAGATAGGCCAGCAATGCCAGTTCAAAATACATCGGCCAGACCTGCATAAACGTAGGGTACGCATCGCGTACCTTTTTCAAAGCGGTTTTCTGAATCAAGTTTCCAGGTGGTACGCGATGCGTACCCTACACAACGGATTTTTATATCCATATCAATCCTGTAGCGCGTCCAGAATCGCCGCGATATCCAGCTGCTGCGCGACCATGTCGGCAAAGCCCTGGATTTCGGCCTCGCGGTAGGCCGTATAGTCGTAGCCCTGATAGGCCGGATTGATGGCCTTGAAATAAGCGGTGCGAAAGTCGTCATTGTCGAAAATGCCGTGCACATGCGTGCCGGCGACGTGCTCGTGCCGATGCGCCAAAGGATACTTGGCCATGCGGCCGCAATGGATTTCATAGCCTGTGACGGCCGGGCAGGAAAACAGCTCGTACTGCCCGCGCTTGAGGATTTTCGGGGTTTTATAGACCACCGTATCGTCGAACAATCCCAGCCCCGTTTCGCTGCCGGCGATGTCATGCTCGAGCGCATCGGGGTCATGCAATAGTTTGCAGAACATCTGATAGCCGCCGCAGATGCCGAACACCGGTTTTTTAAGCCGTTGGAGCTCATCGAACAAGCCCCGATCCTTCAGCCACTGCAGGTCGCGGATCACGGTCTTGCTGCCCGGCAGCAGCACCATGTCGAACTCGTCCAGCGGCCGGTAGGCGTCGATCAGTTCCACCTGCACCTCGGCATCGGCCATCAGCGCATCGAGGTCGTTGTAATTGGCCAGGCCCGGGTAGGCGATCACGGCGGCGCGGATTTTGACATCGCCCAGGCGCTGCCGGTAATTCTGCAGCGACTGCGAGTCTTCCATGTCGATATTCAAGGGCTGAAAGGGGAGCACGCCCAGCACGGGCACGCCGAAACGCTCGCGGATGATCTTCTCGCCCTCGTCGAAAAAGCGCCGGTCGCCGCGGAATTTGTTGATCACGACGCCGATCAGGTTGGCGCGCATGACCGGGTCCATCAACTCCAGGGTGCCGTAAATCGATGCGAAGACGCCGCCGCGCTCGATGTCCGCGACCAGGATGTTTTTGGTATGGAAGGTTTTGGCGATGAAGGTGTTCGACAGGTCCTTGTGCAGCAGATTCAGCTCCACGGGCGAGCCCGCGCCTTCGGCGACGATCAGGTCATAGGACTGCTGCAGGGTCGAGAAGGCCTGCCGGACCTGCTGTTTCAGAGTGCCGATCTCGTCGTAATAAGCGGCGATCGATTCGTTTTTGTAAACCTGGCCGTTGACGACGACCTGCACGCAGCCGTTGCCGTGCGACTTGAGCAGTACCGGATTGAACAGCACGCTGGGCTCGACGCGCGCGGCCTCGGCCTGCAGGCACTGGGCGCGCGAAATCTCGCCGCCTTCCTGCGTGACGGCCGAATTGTTCGAGACGTTCTGCGCCTTGAACGGCGCGACGCGCAGGCCGCGGTCGGCAAAGATGCGGCACAGGGCCGTGACCAGCGTGGTCTTGCCGGCATCCGAACTGGTGCCGAAAACTGCTAAGGGTTTCATTTCAATCATCGCCTAATGTTGTATTAACCACGAAGACCACGAAGGACACGAAGAAAAATATAAACTTCGTGTTCTCTGTGTTCTTCGTGGTTAATATTAAAGTTCAGAGGTTATCGTATTCAGGCATCGCGCCAGCTCGGCAATCGCCTGTTCGTCCTTGACGGCAAAGCGCACATGACGGCGGGTCAGCCCGGCAAAATTATCGCAGACGCGGATCAGAATGCGCGACGGCGCGAGCTTTTCCTGCAATTGATAGCCATCCATGCCGGCCAGTTCCGCCAGCAGGAAATTGGCCTGTCCGTCATAAATGCGCCGGAACAGGCCGCAGTCCGACAAGGCCTGACGCAATTGTCCGCGCAGTTCGCTTGTCTGCCGGCGGGTCTGTCCGATAAAAGCCGTATTGGTCAGCGCCTGCTGCATGTAAGCCATGTCGAGGCTGGACAGTTTCCAGGCCGGCTCCAGGCGTTTCAGCGCTTCGATCGCCGGACTGGTCGCCATGACAAAGCCGATGCGGATGCCGGCGCAGCCGTAAAATTTGCTCAGCGATTTGATCAGGTACAGTTTGTCGTAGTGTCCGATGTGGCCGGTGATCGATTTATTTTCACAAAGCTTCCGCTCCTCGGCAATCGCTCCCGGCATTGCCCCTTGTGCCCCAGAGGGTATACCTCCTGCATCCATGCAGTCGTGCTCACGCCCCTTGCCTATGTCCTGTAGGCAAAAGTCCAGAAAAGACTCGTCGATGATGATCGTGCAGTCGGCGGCCCGCCATTTTTCCAGCCAGTCCTTCAGGTCGTAAAGCCGGCCGTCCGGCGTCGACGGATTGACGAAAATGACCGTGCTGCCTCGGGGAACATCGGCCGCCGGATCGACAAATCGGTCGATGGTATGCAGCCGGCAGCCGAGCTCGCCGGCGATATGCGCATATTCGCCATAGAGCGGCGCGTACAACACCACATCATCGGGCTGCAGAAAGCGCAGCAGGGCAAAAATGGCCACGCTGGCGCCGTTGAAGACTTCGATATCGGCGCCGGGCGGACCGGGGTAGCGTTCCTGCAGCGCCTGTTTCAGTTCGCTGTAATGCGGATCAGCATAAGGGCCGAGCTGAACCTGCTGCAAGCAGTCCAGCGTTACCGCCTGCCGCGGGTTGATATTGGCCGAGAAATCCAGCACCTGCCGGGGCAGGCAGCCCAGGTTTTGGGCGAACCGGTAGATATTGCCGCCGTGTTTCATGAATAAACTGATGTCATCAAGGGTTAAAAATTTTTACCACGAAGCGTAGGGTACGCATCGCGTACCATTTTTGATGACCTAACACCCCAAAAGGTACGCGATGCGTACCAGACTGTGAAAGAATTAGTGAAAAGCGTCATAAAAAGCCTTATTCACCACGAAGATCACGAAGGACACGAAGAAAAAATAAAATTAATCAATAACTTAAAACTTCGTGTGCTTCGTGTCCTTCGTGGTTAAATCTTTTAAATTGAATACTTTCACAGTCTCGTACCCTACAAACTTCATTTACAAGTTGATGTAATCCACGTAAGTGAAATCGACGCTGTGCCGCAGCTTATGCACGGAGCCGGCGTCGATGCGCAATTGGAACGAATTGGCCAGGGGCATGTTCAGGGCGCGCGCCAGCAGGGCGCGGATTACGCCCGCATGGGTGATGACCAGCACCTGCTCAGCCTTGACCGTCGCCAGATCCTGCCAGAAGCCGCCCGCGCGCAGGTACAGATCCTCGAAATTCTCGCCGTTCGGCGGCGCGGCCTTGACGAAATCATTGGTCCAGTTTTGCACGGCATCGGCATCGATATCGTCGAAGCGTCGCCCTTCCCAATCGCCGAAATGCAGCTCCTTCAGGCGCTCATCGGTGGTCACGGCTTCCGAGAAGGTTTTGGCCAGCTCCAGGCAGCGCGTCAGCGGGCTGCTGAACACCTTGCAACCGGCATCGAACTCGGGCAGTTTGTCATGCAGATCCTGGGCCTCGTCGGCAAAACTGTCAGCCAGACCGACATCGCTGTGGCCGTAGCAAAGCCCCGGTTCCGCGGCTGTGTTGGTATGGCGAATCAGATAAATGTCCATAAGGTACTCACACTCAGATAAAAAACGGTTTCGGCGATCTGCTGGCTGGCGCCGAGGCAATCGCCGGTATAGCCGCCGATACGGCGGTAAAAATAACGCCCCAACAGCCAGTCGGCAGCCAGCACGGGCAGAATCGCCAGCCAGCAGAAGGCCGGCAGCAGCAGCAAAGGCACTAAAGCCAGGCTTGCCGCAAACAGCAGACCGGCGATGTCGGGCCTGAAGACGGCGGCGCCGGCCTTGCTGTGGTCGATGCGCGCATAATCGTAACGGCGCATGATCAGCAAGGGCTGCAGCCGGCTGAAGCTGTGCCCGGACAGCAGCAACAACGGCACGGCGGCCGCCGGCAGCGAGCCGAGCACGCTGATCTTCAGCGCCAGCAGCAGCACCAGGCCGAGTACGCCATAGCTGCCTGTCCTCGGGTCCTTCATGATCTCCAGTATGCGCGGCTTGTCGAAGCCGCCGCCGAAGCCGTCGCAGACATCGGCGAAGCCGTCTTCATGGAAGGCGCCGGTAACAAGAATGCCTGCAACAAGCGCCATGATGACGGCTGTCTGCTGCGGCCACAGCCCATCGGCCAGATAAAAACCCAATGCCGACAGCCCGCCGACCAGCCAGCCGACCAGCGGCAGGTAAACCGCGGCTTCGGGCAGTTGCCGGTAATCCAGCTTTTGGGGCACGGGCAGGCGCGTGTAGAAACCGAGCGCCAGCAGGAACAGTCTTGGATGGGGCATGACTGTTTTTCAGACTGTCCAGTCTTCGGTACTTAAATCTGCAAAAACAGTTTGGATATCGGTAAAAATTTTGTCGGCGCTGACCAGCATGCAATTTTCCGTGATTGCGGTCGAGATCATCATCAAGTCTATATTGTGTTTTTTAAGATTCTCTTGATTGAGGTTACGCAAATCCTTGATGGATTTTTTTAACAAACCGAAAAGCTCAGCTCCTTGGGGAGTCAAGGGTAAACAGCAAAAATCTTTTTGCACTTGAATGATTTTTTGCCGAATACGGAGTTTTTTACTTTCCGGCGCATTGGCGAAACCGTATTCAAATTCATAGAGCGACAGTACCGAAAAACAGACTTTGTCGGTATCAGTGAGCATTGACAGGCGCTGCAGAATTTTAGGGTGCGCTGGGGCCGATGCGTTATAAAGGTCTGACAGTGTATTGGAGTCGAGTAAATAATTCATTCGGATTTAAAGGCAAAATCTTGCTTGAATTCTTTCATATCCTGCTTGAATTGCTCGGTATGCTCTTCCAGATCAATAGGATTTTCGGCAATGCGCTCGGCAAGCTGCGCCCATTTTGACGGTTTTTGCCGTGCTTCCAGCGCGCGACGGATGGCGTCATAGATGAATTGATCAGGATTCGGTAAATGGTTGATCTGCTCCACCATTTCATGGGGTAAATTGATAATGTGCTGCATGGTTTTATACTCCGGTTACGCAATTGTATAGTCAATGGTCAATAGGATGCGAAACTCAGGAAGGAATTCACTGCCAGATTAACCGATTGATGGAACTTATTAAAGTTTCAGTTGCATGCTGAGGATTTTTAATGATCAACCCCGGCCTCATCGAACGATGCCATCTCGTTCAGCATCAGCACGGCCGATTGCAGCAGGGGGAAGGCCAGGGCGATGCCGGAGCCTTCGCCGAGCCGCAGGTCCAGGTTGATAAGCGCCCGGGCATTGAAGTGCTTCAGCAGCGCCTGATGGCCCTGCTCGCGCGAGACGTGGCTGAACACGCAATAATCGAGCACCTGCGGGTGCAGCCGGCTGGCTACGAGCAGGGCGCTGCCGGCGATAAAGCCGTCGACCGGGATCAGCATGCCCAGCTCGGCCGCCTTCAGATAGGCGCCGGTCATCATGGCGATCTCGAAGCCGCCGAACGTCGTCAGGGCCGCCAGGGGTTCGGTAATGGCCGGGTGCCGCTCCAGCGCCTGCCGCAATACCGCGACCTTGTTGCTCAGTTGTTCGTCGTTCAGGCCGGTGCCGCGGCCTACGCATTGTTCCAGCGGCAGTCCCGTCAGCACATGCATGAGCAGGGCGGCGGACGAGGTGTTGCCGATGCCCATTTCGCCGAAGCCGATGCAGTTGCAGCCCAGCTTGTGCTGGCTTGAGACAATTTCCGCGCCCGTTTGCAGGGCTTCCAAGCATTGCCGGTCGGTCATGGCCGGTTCCGTCAGGAAGTTGCGCGTGCCCTTGGCTATCTTGGCGCCGATCAGCGCCGGATGGCTGTCCAGATCGGCATTGACGCCGGCATCGACGACCAGCAGTTCCATGCCGTGCTGGCGCGCGAACACGCTGACCGCCGCGCCGCCGGCCAGAAAATTGGCGACCATTTGCGCGGTCACGGCCTGCGGATAGGCGCTGACGCCGGCTTCGGCCACGCCGTGATCGCCCGCGAAAACGATGAGGCAGGGCTTGTTCAGGCGGGGCGTCAGGGTGTTCTGGATCAGGCCGATCCGCAGCGCCAGTGTTTCGAGCAGGCCCAGCGCCCCCAAAGGCTTGGTCTTCTGGTCGATTTTTTGCTGCAGGGCGGGGCGAAGCGTTGACGAGAGCGGGGCGATGGAGAAATTCAGCGGCACGGTGTATCCCAGGTATTTTCAAATAATAAAGTGTCCAGATCCTTGCGCTCGGCCCATTGCGCCTGTTCCAGCATCGGCTTGTCGTAGAATTCGGCGACATGGCCCAGGCACAGGATCGCTACGGGCTGGCTGTCTTCGGGCATCTTCAGCAGGGCTTTGACGTGTTCGGGCTCGAACAGGGACACCCAGCCCATCCCCAGGCCTTCCGCCCTGGCCGCCAGCCACAGGTTTTGTATCGCGCAGGCCAGGGAGGCCAGATCCATGTCCGGCAGCGTGCGCCGGCCGAAAATGTAGTGCTCGCGCCGTTCGCACAAGGCGGCCACCAGCACGACCGCGCATTCGCGTATGCCTTCCACCTTCAGCTTCATGAACTCGTCCTCGCGCTCGCCCAAAGCCCGGGCCGTATTGATGCGCTCCTGCTCGACCAGCGCATGCAGTGCATTGCGCAGACCGGGATCGCTGATGCGCACGAACCGCCACGGCTGCATGAAGCCGACGCTGGGTGCGTGATGCGCGGCCTGCAGCAGGCGCTTCAGGACTTCGGGATCAACCGGGTCGGGCAGGAAGTGGCGCATATCGCGGCGCTCGTAAATGGCGCGGTAGACGGCGGCGATTTCGTCGTCGGCGTAACGGTGTCGGGTCATGGTACTGATCAATATTAAACGGCCCGGTGGGGGCGACTTCAGTCGCCTATTATCGCCCAGAATGCAAGGATGAGTCTAAATAAGTCATAGATAGCCAACGTAGGGTATGCATTGCATACCCTACGCTACGATGTTAGAAAAGATAAGGATGGGTCGCTTCGAAACCGTGCACTTTGGCTTTCGGATTGAAAGCCGGCGGCTGCCAGTCTCCGCTTTCCTGGCCGGCCAGGAAGCCGGCCAGCCATAAGGCCTGGTTGCGGATCGGCAGAATAAACGCGTATAGCTTGCCGTTCGGCAGTTCGGCGACATCGCCGAGCGCGTAGATATGTTCGTCCGAGGTCTGCAGCCGCTGATTGACCTTGATGCCTCGGCCCGTTTCCAGGCCCGCCTGTTCGGCCAGCTCCGTGCGCGGCTTGAAGCCGGTGGCCACGATCACGGCATCAAAAGCGGCCGAGACGCCGGTATTGACGCTGACTTTATCGCCTTCCCGCGAAAAGCCCTGCACCGCCTGGTGCAACAAGACTTTCACGCCCGAGCCTTTGAGTACGTTCAGCAGGGATACCGAGTCCTCCGTGACCAGCTGGCGCTCCATGAGCCGGCCCGAGGCATGATACAGCGTTACCGGGTCGCCCGAAACGGCCAGGTCGGAGGCCACCTCGCAGCCGATCAGGCCGCCGCCGATGATGGCCCAGGCAGGCCGCCGGTTCCGGTCCAGAAAGCCTTGCCGGAACCGGCGCAGCTTTTTCAGATCGACCAGATTGTTCAAGCGGAAAAACAGCTCATCATAAGGCCTGAACGGCGGCGGGATGAAAGCGGAGGAACCCTGCGCCAGTATCAGCTTGTCGTACGACAGCAGGGTCTGTTGATCGGGGCCGTTGACGGCGACGGTCCGCTCGGCCGGATTGATGGCCGTGACTTCGGCGGCGCTGATGATGTCGATACTCTGCGCGCGCAGCTTGTCGAAGGGTTTCAGGATGATGGACTGTTCGATAGTGTCGGTGCTGAAGCCCCGCGACAGCAGCGGCCGCGAATAATAGCCGTCATTCTCGCGCGTGATCAGCGTAAGCCGCGCATCGGGGCACAATGCGCGGTATTTTTCCACGAAGCTGACGCCGCCCACGCCGGAGCCGATGATAACGATATGCATACGGTTCTCTTTAAGGTACGGGATTATTCCATCAACTCATAAGCGCTTTTCTCGGCGCCGCATTCAGGACAGCGCCAGTCGTCGGGTATGTCCTCAAAGCGCGTCCCCGGCTCTATGCCTGTATCGAAATCGCCTTCCGCTTCATCATAGATATGACCGCAAACGCTGCACCGGTATTTTTTAAAGTCGGACATAAACGCTCCTCTCGTGCTGGTTAAAAAACAATTATTTCTGACTGTAACAGATCTTTTTTAGTTTTAACTAGTCTTTTTTAAACGGCAGATAGGTCGCCGCATCCTGCTTATAAAGCGCCACGGCTTGTCGTTCTTCATGCAGAAAATGTTCCACGGCCCTGGCAAATTCGGCATCCTTGAGCCAATGCGCCGAACAGGTCGTGACCGGCTCGAATCCCCGAGCGATTTTATGTTCGCCCTGGGCGCCGGAGTCGAAGCGCTTCAGGCCGTGCGCGATGCAATATTCCAGCCCCTGATAGTAACAGGCTTCGAAATGCAGGTTGTTGTATTCTTCATAGCAGCCCCAATAGCGGCCGTAGAGCGTATCGGCGCCGATCACGCTCAATGCCGCGCCGACGTATTGATCGTCCTTGACCGCCAGCACCAGCAGCAACTTTTCGCCCATCGTCGCCGCCAGCTGCTCGAAAAAGGCCAGGTTCAGGTAGGGTGACATGCCGTTTTTCAGATAGGTCATCGTGTAGAACTGAAAGAACGCCTGCCACTGCGCCGGACTGACTTCACGGCCGCTGAGCCGGCGCAGCTCGATGCCTTGTTCGCAGACCCGCCGGCGCTCGCGTTTGATCATCTTGCGCTTGCTTGAACTGAAGGTTTGCAGGAAGTCATCGAAATCGCGGTAGCCCCGGTTGAGCCAGTGAAACTGCACGCTTTCGCGCAGGCTCAATCCCTGGTCGCGCAGCCATTGCGCCTGCTCTGGCTCGGGAAACAGGCAATGCCAGGAGGAGATGCCGTTCTGTTCGGATAACTGCTTGATGAAGGCAACCAGCAGGCGCGTGACTTCCTGCGCGTCGGCCGATTCATCGACCATCATGCGCGGCCCCTGGCAGGGCGTGAACGGAATCGCGGTCAGCCATTTCGGGTAATAATTCAGGCCGCACTGCTGATGGGCGTGCGCCCACTGCTGGTCGAACACATATTCGCCGCGCGAGTGCGTCTTCAGGTACAGCGGCATGCAGGCCCGCGGCACATCATTCCGCAGCACCAGCAAATGATGCGGCGACCAGCCGGTTTCGGCCGCCGCGCAGCCGCTCTGCTCCAGCGCCAGCAAGAATTCGTGGCGCAGAAATGGATAGCCGTCCCCGGCCAGCCGGTTCCAGGTTCCGGCATCGACTTGCGCCATGCTAGTGATCGGTTTTACGTCCATTTTTGAAGACTATTAACTTAATTTATTTTTGTTGTTAATTAAGGAACGTGAATTTTATAACTCCCGCAATTGACTTGTCTTTCTGTCCCTATTCGGCGTTGCGCAAACAGTTACATAGCTTGCTATGCGCCTGTTTGCGCGCCTTGCATATGAACAGAAATCCTGCCTCAATTGCGGGTCTTATTTCATTCCCGTTCCTAACCGTTATTGACTCTGCTCTTTGAGGCTGTGTAATTCGGATAACAACGCCGGAATATCATCGCGGATAATGCTCCACAGAGTGTCGTTATCGATACCCAGATAGCCATGAATCAAACGGTTGCGGGTTGCGATAATCTGCCGCCAGGGAATCGACGAATAAGTTTCACGGATTTCAGGTGGAATATGCGTTGCCACCTCGCCGATCAGTTCTAAATTACGCACGGATGCATCATAGTTCAGACCGGAGGATTCAAATGCTTCTTGTTCAAAACCCTCGCAGTAAATCAGCACTTTTTCTGCAAATGTGATCATATCGTCCAGATAAAAATGCCATTCCCGATCAGACATAAATAGCTTCCTGTTCAATGTAAGGTCGCAATTCGGATCGCATGGCCTTTTCTGTGACCAGATCAACCGGACAACCCAGTTCATCTTCCAGATAAAACTGCACGCCAAAGTAAACGCGGGATGTTGCCGGTCCGTCGAAAGACACCAGAATATCGACATCACTGTCAGCGTGCGCTTCATCGCGCACCGTAGAACCAAACAAAGCCAGCCGGGTCACGCCAAAGCGCCGCATCAGCTCTGGTTTAACGCGGGTCAGAATAGTTAATGCCTGTTGTCGGTTCATATGACTTAGCCTTATTTCATTTTAGCCGTCTGAATTTTACCCCTATCGGCTGCGATTTATACCCCGAGTTCCACTCTCAACCGAAAAAGACTTATCATTGGCGGCTGATCCCGACTGGTAAATCGCCATGACCAACAGACCCTTTTCCCAAGCTTGCGAGAACAATAAAGACCCCATTCTTCGGGTGATCCGCCCTGTTTTCAGCCGGCCGCTTACGGTCTGGGAAATCGGCAGCGGCACGGGGCAGCACGCCTGCTATTTTGCCGGGCAGCTGCCGCATGTCAACTGGCAGCCGACCGACCGGCAGGAGAATATCGCCGGCATCGAGCTGTGGCGGCAGGCGGCAGGGCTGGCGAATCTGAGGCCGCCGCTGATCCTCGACGTGACCGATGCCGCATGGCCGTGCACTCGTATCGAGGCGCTGTTCACGGCCAATACGCTGCACATCATGAGCTGGCGGCAGGTTCAGGTTTTCTTTGACCGCCTGGGCCAATACCTGGCCCCGGACGCGCCGGTATGCATTTACGGGCCTTTCAACTATCAAGGCCGTTATACCAGCGACAGCAACGCCCGGTTCGACCAGTGGCTGAAGAGCAGGGACCCGCTCAGCGGCATCCGGGATTTCGAAGCGGTCAAGGCTTTGGCGGCCTCGATCGGGTTGCAGCTGGTGGACGATGTCGTGATGCCGGCCAACAACCGTCTGCTGGTGCTGAGCAGGCAGGCGGATTCCGGCTGAAGGCTCAAGCCGTCGCCAGCCGGTAGCATTCGTCGGCATGGTCGATCAGCGCGCCGACGACCTGCGCATCGAGCCGGCCTTGCGCGACGAGTGCCTGCAAATGCCCGATGATTTCATCCTTCGCCAGCCGGCCGCGGTAGGAGCGGTGCTGCGCGAACGCCTGAAAAATATCGGCGACGCTGACGATGCGCGCTTCCAGATGGATCTCTTTGGGCGCGCGCTTGAACGGATAGCCCAGGCCGAGCAGATTTTCATGGTGATAGCCGGCCCAGACCGGTATCGGCGTGTGGCCGAATACGCGCCGCAGAATCCGGTAAGTGTCATAGCTGTGCCGGCGGATGCAGGCGTATTCCCGATCGGTCAACGGCCCCGGCTTTTCGATAATGGCCTCGTCGACGCGCAGCTTGCCGATGTCGTGCAGCAGGCCCGCGATTTCGATCAGGTCCAGCACCGGTCCCGTCCTGCCCAGCTGTTCGGCCAGGTAGCGCGCGATCTTGGCGACGCGCTCGGAGTGTTCCTCGGTGTAGTGGCTTTTGGCGTCGACGATGCGCGAGAACAACAGCGCCAGTGCGCGCAGTTCATCCATATTCAGCGTAATCTGAGTCTGATGGCTGCTGAACTCGGCCAGTTCCTCGTCCAGATATTCAGGGTCCATGGACAGCCAGAAGGCTTCCTCGTCGGCGGCATGGGCGAAGGCTTCGACCAGTTCGGGCGCGAACATGCGGCCGGCCTGCTTTCTGGTATAGTCGACGATGGTCGGGTACTCCAGCAGGATCTGTTCGCTGCCGATAAAAGGCAGTTGCAGCGTGTCGGCGCGGTCGACCAGATAGATCAGGTTCGAGCGCAGGCGCGTGGTTTCATTCAGAGGCAAGCTCTGCAATTTCTCCCAGCGCGTATGATGGTAGCGGATGTCGACGGCCAGATGGGCCAGCGGCGCGCAGGCCCGTAAGTAGGCGTCGGCGCGGATACAATGCGCCTCCGCGCCGTCCCACTCCAGGGTTTCGGATATAAGGCGGTGCTCCTGCACCCGGGAGACGCCGCAGTCGTGCAGCATGCCGGCGTGCATCAGCGTCAGGCAGTCGGCCTTGCTCCAGCCCAGTTCCCGGGCCACGTTCTTGGCCATGATCGCGACGCGCTTGCCGTGCTTGACTTCGTCGATGCCGACCAGATCCAGTGAACTGCTCAAGGCCGTCACTGTGCTGTGTAGGTCAATTTTCAGTTGTTCCATGTTGATACCCGTTCTGGTTCGGTGCGTTAAACGATTTTTTGACACCTGAAAGCCGGAATCATTCACAGGCAGTTTTCAGGCCGGGGCTGGTCAATTGACCAGCAGCACCAGCAGGCTTCCCTCGATCATGACCAGGCTCGCCGCCAGCCTGCGCAGCAGATCCGGCTCGTTGAAGATCCGGTAGCCGAGAAAGACCTGCAGCAGCATGCCGAGCTGAAACAAGGCCAGCGTGTAGGCGATCAGCATTTGCGACAGCAGCACCAGCGTCAGGTATTGCATGACGAATACTGTCAGGCCGACGGCCGCGATCGGCAGGACATGCGGCTGCGAGTTTTTGATGTTGTCCGCCAGCCGTTCCGTGGTCAGGAACCTGTTGGCCAACAGGATCAGCGGCAAGCCGAACAATGACCAGAAGATCAGCGTCTCCAAGGGACCTGAATGCTCGAGCGAGCCTTTCAGAAAAATCGTGCCGATCGAAAACAGCAAAATGGACAGGAACCGGGCCTGCACGCCGCGATCGAGCAAAAGCCGGCCGAACCGGTTTGGTGCCGTGCCGCTCGACGGCGGCATTAACAGGAAGCTGCCGGCGACGATAATCAGGATGCCGGCAAAGCCTTGCGCGGTCGGCACCTCGCCCAGAAAAACGAGCGCCAGCAGCATGGATATGATGACCTTATAGGCATTGAGCGGTCCGAACACCGACAGGTCGGTCCTGGACAGGGACATCACCAGAAACATCCAGCCGCCGACATCGAACAGGGAAGCCAGCAGCACATTGATCCAGAACGACGGAGTCAGATGAGAAAATGCGGAGCTGAACAGGAATGGCAAAGAGAGAACGGCCAGCACGGCATAGGTGGTGGCGACGATGTAAAAGGGATGCAGGCCGTGATGCGCCAGCTGTTTCTGAAAGACGTTGGACGCCGACGACAGCAGCAGCCGGCCGAAAACGAAAAAAATTTCCAAGAGCGGTTTTCCTTATGCATGAATCTTGAATGACGCAAGGGGGCGCATTCTAATGGGCATTAGCGTGAAATGGAAGGGCATTGGACTTGCGCTTCGGCAGGATGAGCTGGCCCAAAGCAGGCGCTCCGGACGATACAGTGAAGCGCATCGCTCGCGCGTGAGTGATATGATCGACATCCAGAAACGGGTGGCGGACAAACAAGGGGGTATCCGCCCCAGCCTGAAGGACTGGTTGCGGAAAATGACGCATAATGCCGCCCCGAACCACTGTTTAGGAGCATAAACCATGCATTGTCCACTGTGCCGGCACGACAGCATCGTTTTTTATCATCAGGATGCGCGCCGCGCCTATCATCAATGCAACCGCTGCCGGCTGGTTTTCGTGCCGCCGCAGTACCGCCTGCCGCCGGAGGCGGAGAAGGCGTACTACGATCTGCACCGGAACGATCCGCAGGACACGGGATACCGCCGCTTCCTGTCGCGGGTCTTCATCCCGATGCGCGAGCGGGTGCCGGCGCCGGCGCAAGGCCTTGACTTCGGCAGCGGCCCGGGGCCGACGCTGTCGCTGATGTTTAGCGAGGCGGGCTACGGCATGGCGATCTTCGATCCCTACTATGCCGCCGACACAGCGGTACTGCGCCGGCGCTACGATTTCATTACCGCCAGCGAGGTGGCGGAGCATCTGTTCATGCCCGGCGAGACCCTGACCACACTGCTGGCGCTGCTGCGGCCGGGCGGCTGGCTGGGGTTGATGACGAAAATGGTCATCGACCAGGCGGCCTTCAGCCGCTGGCACTACAAACAGGATCCCACCCATGTGTGCTTTTTCTCGCGCGAGACCTTTATCTGGTGGGCGAGTCAGACAGGGTGTCAGGTCGATTTTGTTGGTAACGATGTGATTTTGTTGCAGAAATCTTGGCCGGGATGACGGAACATGGCTGTAATTCGCATCATTTCTTCAACCGCCAAAGGACAGGGGCCTGACGGTTGTTTCGGTAACATTTTGCCCAACGGTTCACCCTCGGCCAATGGTTCGCCGATAACCCGTCGCGCACCGGACACAGGGCGGACACGTAGGTCCGCCCTTACGGTTCATTCCGAAATAGGAATGGACCGGCCGTACGAACAACCGACCGCGAACCTTACCTGAGCAACAACAGCGGCTTTTTGCTGTTCAGCAGCATTCTGGTCGTAAAACTGCCCAGCAGCAGGTCGTGGAGGCGGGTATGGCTGAACGCGCCCATGACCGTCATGTCGAGGTCATGGGTCTCCTGGTACTCGAACAGCACCTGATCGGGCTTGCCGGTCAGTTTCTTGGCGATGACTTCGATATCGCCGGCCTGCCTGAGCTTGTTGGCGACCAGATCGAGCAGTTGCCCCTTGCCGTTCTCGTCCTTGCTGACGTACACCAGATGGCAGACCATGCCTTTGTACAAGGGGCTGGTCGCGACCATGTCGACGGCTTTCTCGGCCGCCTTGCTCCCGTCATAGGCGAGCATGATGCGCCGCGGCGCCTTGAACGCCTGGTTGACGACCAGGATCGGCTTATGCTGCGAGCGGATGATGGACTCGAGCTTGGCGCCTATCTTGTCGGGCTGGTTCTCGTGCACTTTGCCGCGCAGGCCGATGACCAGCACGCGCATGCTGTCCTCGAGTTCGATCAGCGACTCGACCAGGCTGCCGTGGCGCTGATTGGTCAGGGGCTCGGCGATGCCGGCCCGCATGACACGCTCCCTGGCCGTCTGCAGCAGCAGCTTGCCTTGTTGCAGCCGTAACTTGCTGCGCTGCTGCTCGAGGCTGATGATCTCCTCCAGCAGATGATCGCGGCTGTCCAGGCCGATGTTGCCGGACAGATCCGAGGTCGGCGCCGTCTCGGGATGATGATCGATCGTATGCAGCAGCTTCAGCGGCGCATCGACGCGCTGTGCGATCCAGGCCGCGTAATCGCAGACCGACTCAGTGAGCGCCGAACCGTCGATGCATGCCAAAACCCTGTTGCTATCAGTATTCATTAATGACCTCCCATGATTTTTTCTATTTCTTCGGGTTTATCGTAGATGCCGAAGCGGTCGATGATTGTCGTGCTGGCTTCGTTCAGACCGATCATTTCCACGTCCGCGCCTTCGCGCCGGAATTTAATGACCACCTTGTCCAGCGCCGAGACCGCAGAGATATCCCAAAAATGCGCGCGGTGCAAATCGATCACGACCTTGTCGACGGCTTCCTTGAAGTCGAATGCCGCACAGAATTTGTCGGCCGAGTTGAAGAACACCTGGCCGATCACATGGTAGGTGCGTGTGTGGCTATCTTCGTCCAGTTCCGAATCGACATACATGAAGTGGCTGATCTTGTTGGCGAAGAACAAGGACGCCAACAGCACGCCGACGAACACGCCGGCCGCCAGGTTATGGGTCCAGACCACGACAATCACGGTCGCCACCATGACGATGTTGGTGGACAGGGGGTGTTCCTTCAGGTTGACGATGGAACGCCAGCTGAAGGTGCCGATCGAGACCATGATCATGACCGACACCAGCGCCGCCATCGGTATCAGCGATATCCAGGCATCCAGGAACACCACCATGATCAGCAGGAAGGTGCCCGCCGTCAGCGTCGACAAACGCCCGCGTCCGCCGGATTTGATATTGATCACGGACTGGCCGATCATCGCGCAGCCGGCCATGCCGCCCAAAAGCCCCGCGCCGATATTGGCCAGGCCCTGGCCCTTGCACTCGCGGTTCTTGTCGCTGGGCGTGTCGGTCAGATCGTCGACGATGGTCGCGGTCATCAGCGACTCCAGCAGGCCGACCATGGCGAGTCCGGCCGAATAAGGGAAAACGATCCGCAGGGTTTCCAGCGTCAGCGGCACCTCGGGCCACAAAAACACCGGCAGGGCATCAGGCAGCTGGCCCATGTCGCCGACCGTGCGGATGTCCAGGTTCAGATAGATGGCGACACCGGTCAAAACGACAATGCAGACCAGCGGCGAAGGCACCGACTTGCCGATTACCGGCAGGTACGGAAACAAATAAATGATCGCCAGGCCCGCCGCCGTCATGGCGTAGACGTGCCAGGTGACGTGGGTCAATTCCGGCAGCTGCGCCATAAAGATCAGGATCGCCAGGGCATTGACGAAACCGGTCACGACCGAGCGCGAGACAAAACTCATCAGGCTGCCGATTTTCAGATAGCCACCGATGATTTGCAGCACGCCGGTCAGCAGGGTTGCCGCCAGTAAGTATTGCAGGCCATGGTCCCTGACCAGGGTCACCATCAGCAGCGCCATCGCGCCGGTCGCGGCCGAGATCATGCCGGGCCGACCGCCGACGAAGGCGGTGATGACCGCGATGCAGAACGAGGCGTAGAGTCCGACCTTGGGGTCCACGCCGGCAATGATGGAAAAGGCGATGGCCTCGGGGATCAGTGCCAGTGCGACGACAGTACCGGCCAGCAGATCGCCGCGGATGTTACCCAGCCAGTCCTGTTTTTTCGATAAAAAGAGCATAGTGTTCCTGTCTATACAAAAGGGTTGACGGCCCGTGCCGTCATTTGATGAATGAGTGTAAGAGCAATAGTATGAAGACTAAGGTGGGTAGTGTTTATGGTTCATGATGGGGTTTGAAAGTGGTTGGGAAACAGGTTGGCAATTACAGCGTCAGCCAGAACAGCAGCAAAGCGGTGCCGGCGGTATAAGCCGCGATCAGTTTTATTTTTTGGTTCCGGGGCCGTGCGCGCCAGTGGCGGGCTTTACGTCTTTTATAGCGCAGCCAGGCCGCCAGCCGGTTTCTTTTTGAGCGGCGATACAGGCGCGGCCAGGCGCGATAGAAGCGATACAGTCCATATATCATGACGACCAGCACCGTATTGACGATGATGATTTCGCTGGCGTGGTGCCCGGTATTCAGAAGGAGCTCCAGAACTGACTCGACAAATTCTTCGATGGCCTCGATAAACAGATGCAGCAGTTCGAAAATAAAGTGCAGGACTTCAATAACGAACTCCAGTATCTCGTCGAGCAGCAAGATCACGATAATTAGCAGCGCAAACTGCCGCGCGATCCGGATCAGCATTTGCCGGTCGGTTTCATAATGCTGATCCGGTGGCCGGGTGATCGCTTGTTTACGGAACAAGCGGGCTGTCTTGTCAAGCAGGCTGGATAGTTTCAAGGGCGTAGACTGGTTTTTGCAATGCACGCCTGTTCAGGCGATGCCGGTTATCGAGCTTGTGATGACTAAGGTTTTAACAACCTGACGCGGGATGTAAATAACAAGCCATTAATATAGTAAGTGGCGGGTATTATATGACGATGACTGTTATTTTGTCACCCCGCGCGAAGGTCCTGGCAATCAACGGCAGCCGTCCAGCCGTAGGATACGCAGGGCTGTCCCTGTTTTCCACGGTTCGCCGCCCGACTTTATAGCGACTCTGAAAAACCTTTATAAATCAATGGTGTCGCTGCATGGCAAACATCGGTTTTATTGGTTTTTATGGCTTATGTATACCCATGGGCGGTCCGCCGTGAGAGCGGGTGATCGATTTAAATTCAACATAGGAATGAACGAAATAACTTCCTCAAGTAGTCGGAGGATTTTACGAGGTAGGCGCGGATTTATCCGTGTAGTGCGAATACCCCTCCGGGGCACAAGTGAATTCGCACCTACAATTTACCAGTCATAATTAAATTAACTGAGTAATAGGATGTGCCGACGCCAGGAGGCGCACTTGTGCCCTTTAGGGCATCGTTCGCGAGCGATGCGCTTCACTGCGCCGCATCTGCTTCTGATCGGCACATCCCGTGCGGGATTCCAATTTCAGGACGTCATTTTTAGCCAGATCCTATTCCCGCGCTTATTTTCTATAACTCAAGGCCGGCAATACCAGCAGGCTGCAAATAATCGTCAGGGCGATGCCGATGGACAGCAATAGCCCCATGCTCGCCGTTCCCAGATGGGAGTTAAAGGCCAGGCTGCTGAAGCTGCACAAAGTCGTCAAGGCGCTGAAAAACACGCCGCGCGCGGAACTCGATTGCAGCAGATCGACGGCATCGCTTTGCGGATGCTGCAGCCGGTGCACCATGTGGATGCCGCTGTCGACGCCCATGCCCAGCAGCAACGGCAGGACGATGATATTGGCGAAATTGAACGGATTGTTCAGCAGCACATTGCAGGCGGCGGTCAGCAGGGCCGCGAGCAGCAGCGGCGTAATGATCAGCAGCGTCGATTTCAGGCTGCGCGTCATCGCCAACAGCAGCAGGATGATCAGGGCCAGGGCGCTGGCAAAAGCCTGAATAAAGGCGTCCACAATCGCCTGGCCGGATGTCACGTCGCCGACCGGCAAGCCGAATATCGAGGGGTGGGTCGCCATGGTTTCATTGACGAAGGTTTTGAGATGCTGCGGATTGTTAAGATCCTGCTCCGGCATGACCAGTACACGGTACAAACCGTTGTCGCTGACCCACTGGGAGCGGACGGCATCCGGCAGGTCGTCCAGGCCGATGCCCGACGCCGTCAGGCCGTCGCGCAGCATCAGCATGGTGTGGGGCAGCAGTCTGAACAGGCTGTGTTCCAGCGCGGCATAAGCGGCGGCAGGATTATCCCGGCTGTCGGCGTGCTGGATGAAGGCCTGCACATTCTGATGCATTCCGGCGAGCAGTTCGGGCGAAACGCGCGGCGTCGGCTGGGCGGCGGCCTGCTGCAGGGCATGGTCCAGCTTGACCAGCGCGGCGCGCACGTCGGACGGCTCCGGCGCGCGCTCGAACCGGTCGAGCTGACCTGGCATGATCAGGTTCAGATTGTCGATAATCTCGAGCTTTTCATCCTGCTGTTCAGGCACCAGATTGCTCAGCGTGACCGCTTCGTGCACGCTCGGCAACCGGGCAAATTCGGCGGCCAGGCGGTCGGCCTGCGTCAGGTTGTCGGTCAGCGCGGAGACGGCAAAAGGCGAGTCGGTTTTTGATTGCAGCAGTTTCTTGAAGGCGACCACGGACTGCGTGTTGGGATCGCGCAGGTTGATTGGATTGGTATCGAACGTCACTTGCGTGAGCGTGAAGCTGGCCAGGATGGCAACGACCAGGGCGCCGAGGCGGATGGCCCGGGCATGGCGGAACGGGAATCCATAGACCCAGCCCGGCAGCGTGGCGCCGTCTTTTGCCGGCCATGCCTTGATCGGCATGACTTTCAGTATTGCCGGCAGCAGGCTCAGCGAAACGGCCAGACCGATGAACATACCGCCCCCGGCGATGACGCCCAGTTCCGATACGCCCTTGAAATCGGTGGGGATAAAAGCAAAAAAACCGATGGCCGTCGTCAAGGCGCACAGGAATAGCGACGGCCCCACCGTATGCATGCTTTCCAGGATGGCTTCATCGGCGGCCAGGCCCTGCCGGCGGCATTCCTGGTAATGCAGGCATAAATGCGTGGCGAAATCGACGCCCAGGCCGATATAAAGCACCGCAAAAGACACGGATATCAGATTGAGATGGCCGACCGTCAGGGTCGCGAAGCCGGCCGTCAGCACCAGGCCGCCGATCAATGCCACGAAGGTCGCGAACAACAGCCGGAAAGAACGCAGGCCCAGCCAAAGCATGAGACAGACCAGCAGCAGCGAGATGGCGCCCGATACGATCATGCCCTGATTGACGCTTTCCATTTCCTCATGCTCCAGGGCGACCTCGCCGGTGAAGCTCAGGCTGACGCCCGGATAGGCATGGGCCATTTCGGCTGCCAGTCCCCGCAAGTAGTTCATCGGCTTTCCGGCCGGCAGCAGTTCGTCAAAATCCATATGCGGCTTGGCGATGATCAGGCGCCGGGTCTGATCGCGGCCAAAGTTTTCCTCGGTCAGCAGTCGCTGCCAGGAAACATAATGCGGCTGGCCCGCCTTGACCGCGACCAGCGCCCGGTCGATCGCGCCCAGCAGCGGATCGAGCGGCAGGGACTGCTCCTGCTGTTTGTCTTCCAGCGCCAGCGACAGGATGTCGGTCAGGCCGGCCACATGGTAATTCTTGGACAGATAGCCGATAAAAGGCTGGGCGTCGACGAGTTTGTCGGACAGTTTTTCCAGCGCATCGAGGCCCAGGTACAAAAAGCCCTGCCGTCGGAAAAAGGGATTGTCCTCCGGAATATAGGCCGACTGGAACAGCGTGGACTGGGTTTGCAGGCGCTTGTTGACAGCCTCGGCGGCCATGGCCGTCTGTTCCGGCGTGGTTGATTCGACGACCACGATAATGGACGCGGCATCCTGCGGAAACGCCTGCTCCAGTTTCATCCTGACCTGCACGAACGGCAAATCCGGCGCCAACAGGTCCGAGGTATTGGTATTAATGCTCAGGTTGCGGACCGTATAGGTGAGGCTGGCGCCGCTGAGAATGATGCACAGCAGCAGGATCAGCCAGGGAAAGCGCAGAGGCAGAGCGGCCAGAAATTGAAACGGCCGATTGTTTATCGATGGAGCGGTAGAGGAAACCATGAAATTTAATCCTTCTTATCGACCGGCTTGGTTGACAGCCCGGTCTTAATACGTTCAAGCAGTGCGGTCATCTGTTTTTGTTCTTGCCGGGTCAGCGTGCCAAGCACTTCCGCTTCCACGGCATCGGCGATTTTCCACAGTTTCTGCATAATGGGTTGTGCTTTGGGCATGAGTTCCAGGCGGTAGGCGCGCCGGTCCTCGTTGTCCTTGTTGCGGCGGACCAGGCCCGAGTCCTCGAGCAGGTCGATCTGCCGGGCCAGGGTAATGGGCTTGATTTCCAGGGTTTCCGCCAGGTCGATTTGCCGGCAGTTTTCATTTTCGGACAAATGCACCAGGGCTCGCCATTGGGCGTGGGTGAAACCGATCGGTTCGGCGGCTTTGTTAAAACGTTGACGGATAACGTGACTGATTTCGTAACTCAGAAATCCAAATTTTGAATGCATAAATAGAAAGCTAAGAACAAACTTACCAGGCCAGATCCGAGACATAGAAAGCGGTAAGTATAATAAGGGGCGGGTACTATATCAAAACTCACGAGTTCCGGCAATCCATGTCATGGCATGCGCTATGAAATAGTTGATGCTACCCGGATCCTCGCTCCCGCCACGGACAGGGTAAAGGCATACCGGCTTTGCCGGCCCTGACTTTTCAGCCCACCTGAATATCCACGCTCGGATAGCGGACCCGCCGTTTTTGGGGCGTGGCGATCACATAGGTCACCGTCAAGGGTCCCAGGCGTCCGAGAAACATCAGACTCATGACCAGCCACTGGCCGGCCGCCGACAGTTCACCGGTCAGGCCTCGGGACAGGCCGACCGTGCTGAGCGCCGACACGACCTCGAACAGGATGTCGAGCAGCGGAGCGCCTTCCAGCGCCGACAGCGTCAGCGTGCCGACAAACACCAGCATCAGCGAGATGACGCTGACCGAGAATGCTTTCATGACCACATTGCGCGGCACCGACCGGCGCAGCATCGTGACATCGTCGCTTCGGCCCAGAAAGGCGTAGGTGGTCATGAACATGACGATAAACGTGCCCAGCTTGATGCCGCCGGCCGTGCTCATCGAGCCGCCGCCGATGAACATCAGCAGGATCGTCAGCAGCGCCGTCGGATCGGTCAGCGACTCGACGGGCACGGTATTGAAACCGGCCGTGCGCGGGGTGACGGCCTGAAACCAGGCCGCAGTCAATTGATCGGCCAGCGGCAGATTTGCGATCGTGCCGGGATTATGGCGCTCGAAAAGCCAGATCAGCAGCCAGGCGGCCAGGTTGATGATCACCGTGGAGCCCAGTATCAGTTTCGTATACGGCTGCCATCGTTTCCAGCCGCGGCGGGTGTGCCACAGGTCCTGCAGCACGACAAACCCGAGTCCGCCGATGATGAACAGAAATGTGATGATAAGGTTGACCTGCAAATGCCCGGCGTAGGGCATTAAATTGTCGGCGGACAGCGCAAAGCCGGCGTTATTGAAAGCCGAAAGCGCATAGAAAAAGGCATGATAAGCGGCGCGCGCCCATCCCAGCTCGCCGCTCCAGATCAAGGTCAGCAGTACAATGGCGGTACTCTCGACCGTGAGCGCGAAATAAATCACGGCGCGCGCCACTTCGCGGATCTTGTCCAGGCTGGTCTGGTTGAACGCCTCCAGCGCCAGCAATTGATGCCTGACGCCGATTTTTTTGCCTATGCTCAGGATGGTCAGCACCGAAAAAGTCATGAAGCCCAGGCCGCCGGCCTGAATCAGCAGCGCGATGACGGTTTGCCCGAATACCGTATAACGCGTGCCGGTATCGACCACGACCAGGCCGGTCACCGTCACGGCCGAGGTGGATGTGAACAGCGCTTCCAGCCAGGTGACAGGTTTGGTCGAGGAGAACGGCAGTTTGAGCAGGCTTGCGCCGAGCACGATCAGCAACAGATAGCCGGACGTCAGAAGGGCCGGGGGGCTGACTTTCAGGACCCGGCTTTTGAACGAGGATTGGCCTTTTTCGAAGCGGCTGACGAGCTGGTCCACCATTGCGCTATACGAATCTGGCCGCGAGCTTCATCAGCGACGTTCTGTTACCGGCCAGAACCACGGTGTCGTTCGCTTCGATCACGAACTGCGCGGCGGGACACGGAATCAACTGCTCGCGCCGTTTCACCAGTATGCCGAACACGTCGTCCTTGACGCTTTCCAGCAGCTCGGCCAGCGCAGTGCCGGCCAATCCGGCGGTCACCTTGACCTCGACGACATATTGCCTGTTGCCCAGCGCCATGTATTCGCGGATCATCGGATAAGCCAGCGCCTGGGCAGTGCGTGTGCCCATTTCCTCTTCCGGATGAATGATGCGGTTGACGCCCAACCGGCTTAGGATCAGGTGGTGCGCCTGGGTCGTCGCCTTGACCCAGATGTTCTCGATGCCCATGTTTTTCAGATGCACCACGCAGATCAGGCTCGCCTGCATGTTTTCGCCGATCGCCACGATAACGGCATCGTAATCGATCGGGTTCAGCTCCCTTAAGGCATGGTCATCCGTCACATCGGCAATGGCGGTGTAAGTCAGCGAATCCGACAGCATCTCGATCACGCGCCTGTCGCTGTCGATGCCGACGACATCATGCCCCATCTTTACCAACTGGAGCGCCAGGGTCGTGCCGAACCGCCCCAGGCCAATCACTGCGTATTGCGCCATAAATAACCCCGTTAGTTATTAAAGTCTATTTATCGCCGAGAGACGAAGGACGACCCGATCTATAGCTTTAAATTCTAAAAAACAGATATAGAAATCTAATCTTATCGTTTTTAAGAAACAAAGGCGTCTATTACTATTAACTCAGACACACCGTTCAATCATTCATTCAAACCGCAAACACCATAAGAGGCACGGACATGGCGGCCAATAGCGAGAACAGTAATCTGAAAAAACAGCGTGCGGCGGAAATCTCAAGCCGGATCAGGCACATGCTGGAGGATATCCGCTTCGGCTCGATCGAAATCGTCATTCACGACGGCAAGGTCGTGCAGATCGAGCGCCGGGAAAAACTCAGGCCCGGCGTGTTGGACAACTAGCCCGGCAACCGCTACCGGACCACCGGAGATCAATTAAAAAACAAAAAACAGCGAGGGACCGGACAACCGGAAATGGCTGTGTATTCAAGGGGGAACAAAATATGGCTATTTTCAGAAAAACCGCCTGGGCGCTCGCGGTCGGCGGTTGGTTGATCAGTCCGGCTCAGCATGCCGCCGAGAAGTCGGACCAGAAGGCTTCCAGTTATTACGTGGAACCCGGCAGCTACGGCACCAGGCGGGAAACCGATCCGCCTGAGTATGTGCGCAATTTGAGTAAAACCGGCATCAAGGGCACCGAAGACATGACCTGGCTGAATGTCGGCCTGGATTACCGGATGCGCTACGAGCGCCGCGACGACGACCTGCGCCGCCCGGTCAGCAGCGGCCTGGACGAGCCGGTTTTGCTGCGTACCCGCGCTTACCTGGGCGTCAAGGATATTCTGGACCCGCTCCGGTTCGTGGCCGAATTCGAGGATGCGCGCGTGTATAACAGCCGATTTCCTCGCTCAAACCGGGAAGTCAACGAATTCGAGCTGATCCAGGGCTATGGGGAACTCCATTTCAAAGACGCGCTGGGCTACGATGACCGGGGCAATGCCCGGCCTGCCTTTATCAGGGCCGGTCGGATGGCGTTCGAATTTCTGGATCGGCGTCTGATCGGGCTCAACCGCTGGCGCAACACCACCAACAATTTCCAGGGCTTTCGCGCCAGTATCGGACAGGACGCCAATGACTGGGCGGTCGATTTGCTGGCGCTGCAGCCTTTGAGCCGGCTGATGACCGATTTCGACAAGCCGAACCAGGACCAATGGTTCTCGTCTATCATCGGCCACTGGCGCGGCTGGTCCGATATCGTCACGATCGAACCTTATTACATGGCGCTCAGGCAAGACGCTAGTGCCGCGAACAACAACCAGGCCCGCGATATTCATGGTACGGGTTTGCGCCTGTACGGCTGGGTCGGCGACACCGGCATCAATTACGACTTCAGCGGCATGTATCAATTCGGCCGCGACAGTGGACGGCAGCATGACGCCTACATGGTGACCTCGGAAGTCGGCTATACCTTCAAGGCGCACCCCTGGAAACCCAGAATCAGCGCCTTTTATGGCCATGTCAGCGGCGACCGGGATCCCAACGACAACAAGAACAACCGGTTCGAACGTTTTTTCGGCTTCGCCAGACCCTGGTCATCGGATGATTACATGGTGCCGGAAAACCTGATCGCGCCTAAGATCAGAATCGAATTCGAACCGATCAAGGGGCTAAAGATAGACAGTGGTTACAGCGCCTTCTGGCTGGACAGCAAGACCGACCGTTTCAGGAATTTGTTGGACGGTTCAAGTTTCAATCGCGACCGGACCGGCCAAAGCGGCGACTTTTTAGGCCACGGCCTCGATATCCGCGCCCGCTGCCACCTGACGCGCTTTATCGCCGCCAACGTCGGCTACACCCATTACACATTCGGCGATTTCACTCGCGCCCGGCAGGAAGCGGCCAACGGCAGCAGTTCGGATGATTCGGATTTTGTCTACGTCGAACTGAGCTTCAATGCCTTGGATATTTTTAAATGACACACGGGGCTAAGCACGATGAACCCGTCGAGATCGCCTCCCCGGCAGATTTATCTAAAAATTAGATAATAAATTCGAATTATATCGTTTCTATTATTAACCCGGCTTTCGTACCATTTGCGTCAATGGGCAAGTACCCCGAAAAGCCGTCTTCAAACCTTTTACAATCTCTTATACACAAGGACCTACCATGAGCACAAAAACAGGACTGAAAACCGGTTTGCTGGCGGCGAGCCTCCTGATCAGCGGCGCCGCCTTCGCCGACCGGACCCTGCTGAATGTTTCCTACGACCCGACCCGGGAACTCTACAAGGAATTCAATCAGGCATTTATCCAGCACTGGAAGGAAAAAACCGGCGAAGACGTGCATATCCAGCAATCCCACGGCGGCGCGGGCAAACAGGCGCGGGCCGTGATCGACGGTCTGGAAGCCGACGTGCTGACGCTGGCCATCACTTATGACATCGACAAGATCGCCGCGAACGCCAAACTGCTGACCCAGGACTGGCAAAAGCGTCTGCCCAATAACAGCATTCCGTACACCTCGACCATGGTTTTCCTGGTGCGCAAAGGCAATCCGAAAGGCATCAGGAACTGGGATGACCTGGTGAAGGAAGGCGTCTCGGTCATCACGCCCAACCCCAAAACCTCCGGCGGCGCCCGTTATAACTATCTGGCCGCCTGGGCATTCGCGGAAAAAACCTACGGCAGCAAAGAAGCTGCCAAGGATTTCGTCAGGAAACTGTACAAGAACGTGCCGGTGCTGGATTCCGGGGCTAGAGGCTCCACCACCACCTTTTTGCAACGCGGCATCGGCGATGTGCTGCTGACCTGGGAAAACGAGGCCTATCTGGCGCTTAAGGAACTGGGCCAGGGCGAAGTGGAAATCGTCGTGCCGCCGGTCAGCATTCTGGCCGAAACGCCGGTTACGGTCGTCGACAAGGTCGTCGATAAAAACGGCACACGCGATCTGGCCGAAGCTTATTTGAATTTCCTTTACTCGCCGACCGGCCAGAAACTGGCGGCCAGGCATTTTTACCGTCCGATCGATCCGAAAGTCGTCGATGCCGCGGACCTGGCCAATTTTCCTGAACTGGAACGCGTGACCGTGGACCAGGCATTCGGCGGCTGGGCGAACGTACAAAAAGAGCATTTCGATGACAAGGCCATCTTCGATCAGATCTATGCGCCCTGAAGGCATTGATTAATCACGAAGAACACGAACGACGGCATATTGTAGGTACGCATTGCGTACCATTTCGAGCACATAAAAAGATTTAGAAAGGTACGCGGTGCGTACGAGACTGTGAAAGTATTCAATTTAAGGGATTTAACCACGAAGGACACGAAGAGCACGAAGTTTTAAGCTTTTGATTAACTTAATTTTTTCTTCGTGTCCTTCGTGATCTTCGTGGTGAATAAGGCTTTTTATGACGTTTTTCACTAATTCTTTCACAGCCTCGTACCCTACAAGGCTTTGTGAACTTCGTGGTTAGTCATCATTTGGAACGATACCCGTGTTTATGCTCACCACCACTAAAGACGTAAAAATCCATGAGCCAAAGTAACATAATGCCGGGCTTTCGCCCGACCCTAGCCTTCACCCTGCTGTATTTGGGGCTGGTCGTGTTGATCCCCCTAAGCACGCTGGTGTTCAAAAGTTTCCAGCTGAGCTGGGAGGACTATCTGTCCGTCATCACCAATGACCGCGTGGTCGCCTCCTTCCGCGTCAGCTTCGTGACCTCGCTGGCGGCCGCCGCCGTCGCCAGCCTGTTCGGCTTTATTATTGCCTGGGTCTTGGTGCGCTATCCGTTTCCGGGCAAGCGCCTGCTCGATGCGCTGATCGATTTGCCGTTTGCCTTGCCGACGGCGGTCGCGGGCATCGTGCTGGCGGCGATATACCAGCCCAATGGCTACATCGGCACATTATTGACGGATATGTTCGGCCTGCAGGTTGCCTATAAGCCCTTAGGCATCGTCGTGGCGCTGATCTTCATCAGCCTGCCGTTCGTCGTGCGCACGGTCGAACCGGTGCTGCAGGAATTCGACTCCACCATGGAAGAGGCGGCATCGAGCCTCGGCGCCACCCGGCGGCAGGTGTTTGTCCGCATTATCCTGCCCAATCTGCTGCCCGCTTCGCTGACCGGCTTTGCGCTGGCCTTCGCGCGCAGCGTCGGCGAATACGGCTCGGTTATTTTTATCGCCGGCAATCTGCCCTATGTCTCCGAAATCGTGCCGTTGATGATCATCACCAAACTGGAGCAGTACGAATATGCCGGCGCCACGGCGATCGCCCTGACCATGCTGGTCATCTCATTTCTGCTGTTGCTGGTGATCAACCTGCTGCAATTGTGGGTGCGCAAGCGCTCCGGACAACTCTAGGAGAATAACGACATGAGTGCTATCGCTTACCCTATCAATGAAGCCAAAGCCGTTGAGCGACCGCAGGCGCTGCGCGATCCCGACTGGGTCAGATGGAGTCTGACCGCTGTGGCCGTCGGCTTTATCGTTCTGTTTTTATGCCTGCCTTTGGGCATCGTCATTATCGAGGCTTTCTCGAAAGGTTGGCAGACCTACTGGTCGGCGTTGACTCAGCCCGACGCCCAGGCTGCCATGCAACTGACGCTGTTGACGGCCCTGGTGACCGTGCCGCTCAACACCGTGTTCGGCGTGGCCGCGGCCTGGGCGATCACGCGCTTCGAGTTTCGCGGCAAAAGTCTGCTGACGACCTTGATCGACCTGCCGTTTTCGGTGTCGCCCGTGATCTCCGGCCTGATCTTCGTGCTGCTGTTCGGCGCCCAGGGCTGGTTCGGCGAGTGGCTGTCGGCGCATGACGTGAAAGTCTTGTTCGCGGTGCCGGGCATTATCCTGGCCACCTTGTTCATCACCTTCCCGTTCGTGGCGCGCGAATTGATTCCCCTGATGCAGGAAATGGGCAGCGAGGAGGAAGAGGCGGCGCTGTCGCTGGGCGCGAGCGGCTGGCGGACCTTCTTTTGGGTGACCCTGCCGAATATCAAATGGGCGCTGCTGTACGGCGTATTGTTGTGCAATGCCCGCGCGATGGGTGAATTCGGCGCCGTGTCGGTCGTATCGGGCCACATCCGCGGCCTGACCAACACGCTGCCGCTGCACGTCGAAGTCAGCTACAACGAATACGACTTCGTCGGCGCCTTTGCCAGCGCCTCGATACTGGCGGGGCTGGCCATCGTGACGCTGATCCTGAAAAGTGCGCTGGAATGGCGACAAGCTAGACGATAAATCCGACGTTGGTAGGCTGGGTTGATAAACCCAGCAATCCGTGCCGCTGATGCTGGGTTTATCAACCCAGCCTACAACAGCTTCAATAAATTTTTGAGACGACTTATGAGTATTCTGCTTTCCAACATCAGCAAAAAATTCGGCCGGTTTTCGGCGCTGAACAACATCAACCTGGAAATTCCCGAAGGCGAGCTGGTCGCGCTGCTCGGGCCCTCGGGCTGCGGCAAGACCACGCTGCTGCGCATCATCGCGGGCCTCGAACGGCCCGATCAGGGCCGCGTATTGCTGAACGGTGAGGACAAAACCGAGCAACACGTCAGCCATCGCGGCATCGGCTTCGTGTTTCAGCATTACGCGCTGTTTAGGCATATGACGGTCTTCGACAACGTGGCCTTCGGCCTGCGGGTCAAGCCGCGCCGCGAGCGGCCGGGTGAACACGAGATCGTCAAGAAAGTCCATGCCCTGCTGGAACTGGTGCAATTGGACTGGCTGCACGATCGCTACCCGGATCAATTGTCCGGCGGCCAGCGCCAGCGCATCGCCCTGGCGCGCGCCCTGGCCGTGGAGCCGTCGGTGCTGCTGCTGGACGAGCCGTTCGGCGCGCTCGATGCCAGCGTGCGCAAGGATTTGCGCCAGTGGCTGCGCAATCTCCATCACGAGCTGAACGTTACCAGCATTTTCGTGACCCACGACCAGGAAGAAGCCATGGAAGTCGCCAGCCGCGTGGTCGTGCTCAATCAGGGCCGCATCGAGCAGCAGGGCTCGCCCAGCGACATTTACGACCATCCGGCCAACGCCTTCGTCTCGCGCTTCATCGGCCAGACCAATGTGTTCACGCCGGAGCAGGACGACGCCTGGCTGGCCACGTTCGGGCTACAGCCGGGCAAAACCGCGCACGTGCGGCCCCATGACATCGATATCGAGAAATCGAGCGAGCAGGATGCGCAAGCCATCTTGAAAGACTGGCAGCATCTGGGCGCGCTGATCCGCGTTGAACTGGTCAAGAACGGCTCGAACGACCGGTTTTACGCCGAAATGCCCAACGAGCACTTCAAGCGCCTGCAGCTCGATAAAGGCGACAAGGTATCCCTGCGCATACGTCAGGCGCATTGGTTTTAGAACGATAGAACACAAATGCCGCCCCGGCGTTACCGGAACAACCATTGACCCCGTTTTCCCGATTCCGGGTATCGTAGGGGCGGACCTGCGTGTCCGCCCTGTTTCCGGTGCACGACGGGTTACCGGAGAGCCATCGGCCGAAGGTGAATCGTTGGCCAAGGGACAAACACACAAATTCCCCCCAATCGTATCCGCCCTGTCATGACGGCCATATTTACGGATGGCGGTTTTAGATATCCATGAACAGCATCGGAATGCCGTAAGTCAGGACAAAATAGCTGAACGCAGTGATAACACTGATGCTTGTTCGGTACGAGAAAAATTGCCGGAGAATGTAACTGACGATGGCGATATACCAGCCGACCAGCAAGGTGGCCAAAATGCCCGAGACCTCTTCCCGGTATTCGTAATGCTGCATCACCATATAGAAATACAAGGCTTCGGTACCAATGGCCAGCGTCATGATGAAGTTTTCACAGATAAAAATAGCGGTGAACAACTGGCCGAAATGCTGCCATTTTCTCATGGCCAGCAATAACACGCTGATGGACGAAAAAGCCATAATGGTTCTCAGCAAGACTTCCAGCGTGCCATCGGCGGGATCGGCAATCAGGCTTTCAACAATAATGCCGGAGGCAAGGTAGAAGCCTATGGCTTTCCACATGAACGACTTGGAGGGATATAACTCGCTTGGATCGTTTCTGAACCAGCAAAGGGAAAGGTATTTGAGTAATAAATTCATGGTAAAAAAGAGTTAATTGATTCTGCAGCGCGAATGATAAATAAAAATTGCGGTTTTGGGTGCATTTTAGTGACATAAGGCGCGGTAAGAACCGATGAGCACCGTCTGAGCAACCCGCCGCACAGGCAAATGACCGGTTTTTAAAGTCCCAGTCGATTTGACGCGGCGGCATTTTTAGCGGTTAATGTTGCCGCTTATCGAACAATCATGATTTGAACAAACGGGTCCGTATCGGCAACAGCAACAGACTCACGCGGGGGCGCGGTTAGTGGCAGGCCGTGCGCTTGCGCTGAGCCGGTCATCGGCCAAATGCGAATCCTAAAGAACTCAACAGGAACCTATCCCATGGCTAAAAATGTTTACCAGAAGCCGTCGCCGGAAATCCAGGCGGAAGCGGTTAAAATCGCCAAGGCAACGCAGCGCCCCGCGCAAACCAAGGAACAAACCAAGCTGATCGCCCAGGGTATTGAAAAAGGCATTGCTCTTTATAAGAAGCAGCAAAGGGAAAAAGCCAGGGAGTTGAACCGGAAACTCAAGCGTGTCGCAAGCCAGCCGCGGCCCACCGCCGAGCCGGAGGATCAGGAAGTCGTGGAGCGGATTGTTTACCGGCAACACTGGCTGCCCTGGTTGCTGCTGGCTTTAAGCTGGCTGGGATGGGGCGTTTATTTTGTCGTTTCCGGGTGACAATGAACAGCCATGGCCTGAACCCGTCGCATGGGAACGCGATCATGTGACGGACGCCCCGCCTACCCGCCGGTGCCTGAGTCAATTGTCTTCGTAATATCAGCTAACAATATATAAGGAAACCAATGAGCAGCCATCAGCTACAAACTGAAATTGAAATTGATGCGGCGCCCGACCGGGTCTGGGCCATTCTGACCGATTTCGCGTCCTATCCGGCGTGGAATCCTTTTATCAAATACGTTCATGGCATTCCGCGACCGGGCGCCCGGCTTGAAGTGCGTATTCAACCCAGCGGCGCCAGAGGCATGACTTTTCGGCCTTCGGTGCTGGCGGCTGAGCCCGGCCGCGAGCTCCGCTGGCTGGGCCACCTGCTGTTGCCCGGCGTGTTTGATGGCGAGCACCGCTTTGAGATCGAGCCCCTTGCCGCCGGGAACGTGCTGTTCCGGCAAAGCGAGCAATTCAGCGGCCTGCTCGTGCCGATATTTAGAAATAGTCTTGAGCGGGATACGAAGCGAGGCTTCGAAGAGCTGAACCGGGCGCTGAAGGCGCGCGCCGAGGCGCATGGGCCGGGCTGACGAACCCGGCATGCGCGGCTGTCAATGCTGCCGGCGTATCCCTTCCACCATGACATCTCATTAACGCTTCGATGTTTAAACAGAGGATGTGCCGACGCCAGGAGGCGCACTTGTGCCCTTTAGGGTATCATTCGCGAGCGATGCGCTTCACTGCGCCGCCTGGCGCGCCTGCTTTTGGCCGGCACATCCTATGCGGGATGCTAATTTCATAAATCCATTTTTAGCCAAACCCTGCACGCAACGCTTGCCTATCCTGCAACCAAGCACAACCCGCGCCACTGCTGGGCGGACAATAATTCTTTGCGTCTGTGTAGTGGCGTACATACGTCTGCTGATTTTTTCTGTAACTTGAATTTTACCAAGAGGAAATAGCTTAAAACTGGGTTGGTTTCCGGAAGGAATCCGCTCATCGTTTAATTCAAACTATTGAGGAGAACAGCGTGACTCAACCAAAACAGGCCAGGATCAAGCCGATGCCGGCGGTGCCCGCTTCGGTGACTGCTTGTCAAGCTGCGGCCTTTCAGGCGGTTAATAGCCATGAACCAAAACGATGACGCTGTACAACACGCAAAACACCAGTCGGGGAATCGGCGGGAGGTCAATCATGCGGCTGTAATCCCTGTTATCGAGGAACAGTTCCGCGTTGATAAAAAACGCGTGAAAACCGGCACGGTACGCATTTCAAAACGCGTTACAGAGCGTGAGGAAACGGTAAACGTGCCGCTGGTTCATGAGGATATACAGGTGGAACGGGTGGCTATCAACCAATTCATCGATGCACCGCCTCCCGCGATCCGATATGAAGGCGACACCATGATCATTCCGGTCATCCAGGAAGTGGCCGTGGTGGAAAAACGCCTGATGCTGGTTGAGGAACTGCATGTTATTAAACGCCAGAGCCCAAGGCAGGAAACCCAGACAGTGAATTTAAGGAAAGAGGAGGTGAGCGTTGAACAAACCAACGCCGGCCGCTCTGACCATGCCACTGAAGAAAATGGAAGCTGAGAATCTTTTTTTAACAATAAACGTTGATAGGTAACAATCATGAGCCAGACAATCGTAGGTATATTCGACGATCCTTCAGAAGCGCAAGAGGCCGTACAACAGCTTCTCATTGATGGTTTTTCACGCGCCGACATCGATCTTTCATTACCGGAGTCCGTACAAGGCGGGGACAAGTTCAGTAATTTTTTCAGCTCTTTATTCGGCGCCAACGTGGGAAAATCCTATGCCGAAGTCGCGCGCCAAAGCGGCGCCATCGTCACTGTTCATGTTGACACGCAGGATGAAGCAATACGCGCCACGGAAATTCTTGATGAAGCGGGCGCCCTGGATATGGACGAGCGGGCCATTGAATATGGCGTCGAACCGCCCGGATATCAGGCCGAAACCACAGAGTTCCAGCCCGGCACGCCCGAATATCAGGCCGGAGCCGCTGCGTTTCAGCCCGGCAGTCCCGAATACGAGGCCGGCATCGCCGGTCAGGAAAGGCATGGGGCTGAAGCGGCCAGGGAAGAGACCGTCATTCCGGTGATCGAGGAACAGTTAAAGGTAGGGAAACGGGAAGTGGAAACCGGCCGGGCCAGGCTTCGCAGCCGGATCATTGAACGCCCCGTGGAAGAACACCTCAGGCTGCGCGAGGAGCATGTGCATGTTGAAAGACACGCCGTCAACCGGCCCGCGACCGAAGCCGATATGGAAAGCTTCAGGGACAGTGAAATAGAACTGACCGAGCACGCGGAAGTGCCTTTGGTGACCAAGGAAGCCCGCGTCGTCGAGGAAGTGGAGTTCGGCAAGGACATAGAAGAGCACGATGAAATCGTCAAGGATAAGATAAGAAAAACCCAAATCGATGTAGAGGAAAAAAGACCCTGATCATTGGCCTGATACAATGAGCATTTTTGAGAACGGCTGAAAAGCGGCGGAGAGTGCCTCGCCGCTTTTCATTATCCGGCAGCAGCCGGGTTTCATTCGTAGACACTGAACGTAAGGCGATGATTTAAAAGGCCCGCCTGCGGGTCTTGTTCGGCACTGTTCATCGCGAGGGACGTTATGCCATTGACTCGCTCCTTATACCGAACATTACTGTTGCTGATCGTGTTCGCGGTCGTGATGCTCGCCGTCAGCGCCCACGCCTGTCAGGAACGATCCGGGACCCGTCGGCTCGGCGAGATTCATTTCCCGACCTCGGCCCGGTCGGAAAAGGCGCAAGCCCATTTTTTGCGCGGCGTCGCCGCGTTGCATTCCTTCTCGTACGATCTGGCGCTCGAGGCATTCCGCAAAGCCACGGAAATCGAACCCGATTTCATGATGGGCCATTGGGGCGAGGCGCTGGCCTACAATCAGCCGCTCTGGGGAAAGCAGGACACGGAAGCCGCGCGGAAAGTGCTGGCTGATATCAAGGACGCTCCGAAGCTGAGTCCCAGGGAGCGGGCTTACCTGCAGGCGGTGAAACGATTATATGGCGCAGGCGACAAGGCCGCGCGCGATCAGGCCTACGCAACGGCCATGGAAAAAGTCCATCGGGACTACCCGGAGGATCTGGAAGCCGCGTCCTTTTATGCGCTGGCCCTGCTGGGAAGCGTCCGGCCCGACGATCCCGGCGGCTTGAGGACCCGGATCAGGGCGGGCGCCATTGCGCTGGAGGTGACCCGAAAGGAACCCGATCATCCCGGCGCGACGCACTATATTCTCCATGCCTTTGATGACCCCGACCACGCCATCCTGGCGCTGCCGGCCGCGCGGCGCTATGCCGGCATCGCGGCCGAGGCGCCGCACGCGCTGCACATGCCATCGCACATTTTCCTGCAACTGGGCATGTGGCCGGAAGCCGCCTCGACGCAGGAAGCGTTATGGGAGCAGCAGAAAAACAGTCCCATTGGCGAGCGCGACTACCATAATCTTTATTGGCTGTTTTACGTCTATCTGCAACAGGGCCGCTACCGCGCGGCGGAACACTTGCTTAGCCTGATGCGGAAAAGCCTGGCCGAGGGGCCTGAAGACGACAGAGACTTCCAGGGCTATGCCACCTTTGTGCTCTCCGGCATGACCGCGGCGTTCATTTTTGAAACCGAACGCTGGGATCTGGCGACACAGTTGATTGATCCGCTGCGGCGCAACGCCGGGCATTTCATCGCGGCCGTCGGGAACAGTCCCGGTCCGTATCAGGCACTGGCCCGGTATGTTCAGTCGCTCTGGACCTTCACGCAGGGTATGGCGGCGGCGCGGAAAAGCGCGCCCGTCCAAGACAGCATTGACGCGCTGCAGGCCATGGAACGGCCGGCCGTTTCGGAAGAACTGCCCGGCGTCGGATTGCCTCTGCCCAAGGTCTTGGCCATCCAGCAACTGGAGATCGCGGCCGTGGCGAGCGCGGCCAAAGGCGAACTGGACGAAGCCATTCAGAGCATGGAAAAAGCCACCGCCATGGAGGATTCGGTGCCGCCTTTGCCGGGGCCGCCACCGCTGATCAAGCCCACGCACGAATTGTTCGGTGAAATCCTCTTGCAGGCCGAGCGTCCGGCAGAGGCCGAAAAACAGTTCAGAACCGCGCTGCTGCGGCAAACAAGCCGGGCCCGTTCATTGCTGGGAGCCGCCCGCGCCGCGGCCCGGCAAGGCGATCGCGAGGATGCCGGGGACAAGTATGCCAGGTTACTGCGGCAATGGCGGCAGGCCGACAAAGACTTGCCGGAACTGCAAAAGGCACGGAACTACTTACAGCAGGACAGTGCATCCGTCTTATAAGGAACGCGAATTCAAGGAATGACGGGGTGATAACCCGGCCCGCCGCTGGTCGGATTGATAACAAAAAAGCCCAAAGCCGGCGGTTTTGTTACAAAGCCGCGCCGTCACGCGCGTGATACCTATTCAGTCAGGCACGGGCCGATCGCTGCCCCGCGCCTGATATGCCTTTAATTATCAATCACTTATTCAACAGGCAACTTGATTTTTGCCTCTATTGACGCTTTATCGGCCCATGCGCTCCGGCATGGCATCATAATTGATACGCCAGGGATAAGAGAACAGCACGGATAACGGAGACGCTTAAACCATGACGACTTACGCCATCGGCAGTGTAAAAGGCGATTATCAATCGCTACTGAAATTACTGGAAAAAATTCAGTTTGACCCGGACAATGACAACGTATGGTTTGCCGGCAATCTGGTGAATGAAGGGCCCGAGTCGCTGGCCGTACTGAGGTTTGTCAAAAGCCTGGACAAAAAAGCCGTTACGGTACTGGGCGATCAGGAACTGCGTTTGCTGGCCCTGGCGGAAGGGCTTGAACGGCCGACAGCCGACGATACGCTGGATGACATCCTGAAGGCGCCGGACCGGGACGAACTGTTAAAGTGGCTGCGCCGCCGGCCCCTGGTTCATCACGATTCCAAACTCAACTTTACCCTGGTGCATGCCGGCATTCCCGCCGAATGGAGTTTCAGCCAGGCGCTGACCTTCGCCTATGAAGTTGAATCGGCGCTCAGCCAGGGCAATTACGCGGCTTTACTGGAAAACCGGGGGCAAGGTCAATCGCGCTGGCATGCCAAGCTCAGAGGCTGGAAACGGCTGAATTTTATCGTTAATGCCTATACCCTGATGAAATATTGCGATGCGCAGGGAAAACTGGATTTCAACGCCAAAGGTCCGGCAGATGCGCAAGCCGAAGACCTGATGCCCTGGTATCGGCTGCCCGACCGCCCGACGGCTCACCTGAATATCGTTTTTGCCGATGAAGCCTGTTTTGAAGACAGCGCCTTTCCCGGCATATACCCTTTATCCTCGCAAGGCGGTTTATCCGTGTTGAAATTGACGGCACCGCCGAAATAACCGCCGCCCCATTTCCCCGTAGGGGCGAACACACCGCCCGACCCGTATGCCCCACATACGAGACTGTGAAAGAATTCATTTTTTAGCCCAATTAATAACTAAGGATTCGATAATCAATAACTGTCTTATTTTGTGGGAGCGATGCCCTCATCGCGACTTGCGGTGTCTTTAGTCGCGATGAGGGCATCGCTCCCACGGGGGATCATTTCCTGTCCATGCAGTCGTCTGTGGTAAATCATTTTTAAACTGACAGGGATAATACTTTCACACTCTCATACCCGATCCCGCCGCACAATTTGATCAATATGCCGATTGACTGCGCAATATCAGTTACTATCATCTATAAAGGTATTAGCGTGCGCTGAATAATCATCTGCCGTTATAATCCGGACAAACTGTAGCTGGACAAGAACCGTCGCTTGCAACGTCAGGCGGCGCCATTAAAAATCATAAAAAACAACACTATATTTTTAATTTGACAAACTCTAGCCCAACTCGACCAAACCACCCGCTCGACCGCCTGGTCGCCTATGCCCTGAGAGGCGGCCTGCCGGTGCTGTTTTTTACCCTGGCCCTGGCCCTGGGCGTTATCGCGCTGCTGTTCACACCGCGCGAGGAGGAGCCGCAGATCGTCGTGCCGATGGCGAACGTCATCGTCTCGGCGCCGGGCCTGCCGGCGCCGCAGATCGAGAAGCAGATCACCCTGCGCCTGGAAAAACTGCTGACCCAGATCACCGGCGTTGAACACGTCTATTCGCGCTCGTCCAACGGCCAGGCCATCGTCACACTGCGCTTTTTCGTCGGCGAAGACCGCGAGGATGCGCTGCTCAACACCTACAACAAGCTGTACTCGAACCAGGACCAGATTCCGGCCGGCGTCACGGCCTGGCAGGTCAAGCCGGCCGAGGTCGACGACGTGCCGATCGTGCTGGCGGCGCTGTGGAGCCGCGCGCCGGAGCTGTACAGCGATTTCGAGCTGCGCCGGTTCGCGGACGAAATCACCGAGCACCTGCAGCAGATCGCCGACACCAACCAGATCACCGTCGTCGGCGGCCGAGCGCGCACTGTCAACGTGATGCTCAACCCGCAGAGCATGGCCGCGCGCAGGACCACGGCCCTGGACATCGCGCAAGCCGTGCGGAAAGCCAACCAGCTGCACAACGCCGGCATCGTCTCGGCCGATAACCGCTCGATCCGGCTGGAGGCCGGCGACTTCGTGCGCTCGGCCGAACAGCTGCGGGCGCTGGTCGTCAATGTCGTGGACGGCATCCCGGTCTATCTGCGCGACGTGGCCGACATCACTGACGGCCCCGAGGAGCCAGAAAACTACACCTGGCTCAATTTCGCCGAAGGGCACGCGCTGGCTGATAAATATAAGGGCGACTACCCGATGGTCACGATCGCGGTCGCGAAAAAGCGCGGCTCGAATGCCGTCTCGGTGGCCGAGAACGTGCACGCGCGCCTGGCCCAGCTGCAGCGGGAACTGCTGCCGCCCGAAGTACAGCTCGAAGTCCTGCGCGATTACGGCCAGACCGCCGACGACAAGGTCAACAACCTGACCACCAGCCTGGGGTTCGCGATCGTCACGGTGGTGCTGTTCATCGGCATCTTTCTCGGCTGGCGGCCGGCGCTGGTGGTCGGGCTGGCCATCCCGGTCTGCTACGGCGCCACCCTGGCGCTGGACATGTTTTTCGGCTACACGATCAACCGCGTCACGCTGTTCGCGCTGATTCTGGCGCTGGGCCTGCTGGTCGACGACCCGATCACGGGCATCGACAACATCGAGCGCTTCATGCGCACCGGCCAGGGCAGCCTGAACGAGCGCATCATCGCGGCCATGGCCGAAATCCGCACGGCCTTGCTGATGTCGACCGTCACCATCATCCTGGCCTTCATCCCGCTGGCCTTCATCACCGGCATGATGGGGCCGTACATGGCGCCGATGGCGTTCAACGTGCCCGTGGCCGTGACCTTGTCGACGGTCACGGCCTTCATCGTGACACCCTGGATGTCGGGCAAGGCGCTGAAGCCGGCCGGCGAAAGCGCGACGGCCGCGCCCGACCAGAGCTTCTACGCGCGCATGATCGAGCCCTGCATCGCCAGCCGGAAAGCAGCCTGGCTGCTGATCATCGCGATGCTGGTGCTGTTCGTCCTGACCGCGATTCTGCCCGTGCTGCGCCTGGTGCCGCTGAAACTGCTGCCGTTCGACAACAAGAACGAACTGCAGATTCTGGTCGACATGCCCGAGGGCAGCACGCTGGAGCAGACCGCGGCCCTGACCCGCTCGGCCGCGACGCTGGCGGCGCGCCTGCCCGAAGTCAACGCCATCGCGGCCTACGTCGGCACGCCGTCGCCGATCGATTTCAACGGCCTGGTCCGGCAGTACGATTACCGCCTCGCCCCGCACCTGGCCGATATCCGCCTGACGCTGGCGCCCAAGGAACGGCGCGAGCACCAGTCCCATGCCGTGCTGTTGCGGCTTCGGGCCCTGCTGGCGCCGCTCAACGCCGAAGGCGTGTCGGTCAAGGTGATCGAAGTGCCGCCGGGACCGCCGGTCATCAGCACGCTGGTCACGGAAATCTACGGCGGCACGCTGACGCCGTACGAAAAGCAGCGCGAGGCGGCCCAGGCGGTCATGGCCCGGCTGGCGCTGGAGCCCTTCGTGGTCGATATCGACACCAGCGCCGAAGACCCGCAGCCGCGCTGGCGCTTCGAGGCCGACAAGGAAAAAGCCGCGCTGGCCGGCATCTCCACCGAGAACCTGGCGCTGAACCTGGGCCTTGCCAACCAGGGCCAGGTGCCGGGCTTTCTGAATCTGGAACGCGAGATCTGGCCCGTGCCGATCAAGCTGCGCCTGCCGCAGCGCGCGCGCAGCAGCCAGCGCGATCTGGGCGTGCTGCCGGTCAAGCCGGACATGAACCCGGCCGCGCCGCCGCTGACGCTGGCCGAACTGGGTGAGTTCGTCGAATCCGAAACCGAGCTGCCGGTTTTCCACAAGGACCTGAAGCCGGTCGTGTATGTCATGGCGGAGCTGGAAGGCCGCACGCCGGCCGAGGTGATCGCCGACGTCAGCGCCGACCTGAACAGTACCGACGATTCGGCGCCGGCCTGGGACAACCGCACATTCCTGAATTCCGGCGGCGGCATCCCCTGGCACCTGCCCGACGACATCCGGCTGGAATGGGGTGGCGAAGGCGAATGGAAAATCACCGTCGACGTGTTCCGCGACATGGGCCTGGCGTTCGCGTTCGCGCTGGTCGGCATTTTCTTCGTGCTGCGCGTGCAGACCGAATCGACGACGCTGTCGCTGATCATCATGTCGTCGATTCCGCTGACCGTGATCGGCATCATGCCCGGCTTCTGGCTGCTCAACCAGTTCGGCGAGCGCGTCATCAACGGCAGCCCCGATCCGGTGCTGTTCACGGCCACAGCCATGATCGGCATGATCGCGCTGGCCGGCATCGTGGTCCGGAACTCGCTGATCCTGATTGAATTCATCACGCAGGCCAGAAAAGAAGGGCTGGCGCTGAAGGACGCGCTGCGCCAGGCCGGCACGATCCGCATGCGCCCGGTCATGCTCACGGCCGGCACGACGCTGCTCGGCAACATCGTGATCGTGCTCGATCCGGTGTTCAGCGGTCTGGCCATCGCGATCATTTTCGGCATCCTGGCTTCGACGGTGTTCACGCTGTTCGTGATACCGGCCGTTTATTACCTGATCTACTCGAAAAGCGAGCTGTCCACCTCATGACCACATCCAATCTGAAAACGCTGGCGCTGTCCGCCGTGACCCTGCTGATCCTTCTGCTGATGATTCTGTGGATGGCCGGCGCCTTCCACAGCAAGATCGAGCCGCAAACCCTGCCGGAGCGTTCGGCCTACCAGGGCCCGACGCTGACCGTCGAGCGCGTGACGCTGCCGGCTTACGAGAAAGCCACCGGCACGCTGGAAGCGACGCAGGCCGGCGACATCAGCGCCCAGATCCAGGCCCGCATCAAGGCCATCCATGTCAAGGCCGGCGACACGGTCAAGCCCGGCGATCTGCTGGTCACGCTCGATGACGAGACCATCGCCGCGCGCACGGCCCAGGCGCGGGCCAATATCAACGCCCTCAACGCCCGCCTGGCCGGCGCCGAGGCGCATTACCGGCGGACGCAATACTTATACGCCAAGGAAAGCGCCACGCGCGCCGACCTCGACGCGGCCCGGAGCGAGTACGAAAGCCTGAAAGCGCAGAAAGCCGCGGCCCGGTCGCAACTGACCGAAGCCAGCTCTACGCAGGACTACGGCCGCATCCGTGCCACGTTTCCGGCCCGCGTCATCGACCGCCATGCCGAGCCGGGCGAGATCGCCTATCCGGGCAGGAAGCTACTGACCCTGTACGATCCGGCGGCCCTGCGCATCGAGGCCTATATCCGCGAATCGGTCGCGGTCGGCCTGCAGGCCGGACAGACGCTGGAAGCCGATGTCGAGGCGCTGAAGCTGACCGTGCCGGCGACCATCGAGGAGATCGTGCCGGCCGCCAACCCCGACGCGCGCACGTTCCTGGTCAAGATGCGCATCGAGAATCGGCCCGGCCTGTATCCGGGCCTGTTCGTCCGCCTGCGGATTCCGCAGGGCGAGGAGCAGGTGCTGGCGATCCCGCAGAGCTATGTGCACAGGGTCGGCCAGCTCGATGTCGTCTGGGTGCTGCACAACGGCCAGATCGAGCGCCGTTTTGTGCGCACCGGCCGGCCGCTGCCCGACGGACGGATCAGGATCGTCTCGGGCCTGTCGGGCGGCGAGCAGCTGGTGCCGCCCGACAAGGCGCTGTCGGCGATGGGGCGTCAGCCGGATTAAAAGTGGCGTTTGATGCCGCCCTCCATCATCGCCGTTCCCTCCGCCTGAAAGGGTACGATTATGCCCGGGCGGGGGCGTATTTCGTCACCCTGTGTACGCAAGACCGGGAATGCCTGTTCGGGGCGATCGCGGACGGGGAAATGGGATTGAATGAGGCAGGGCGGATGATGGAACACTGGTATCTGGAATTGCAGAACAAATATCCGGACATGCAATGCGATGCATGGGTCTGCATGCCGAATCATCTGCATTTTGTCGTCGTCAATACGGGTGAGGCGATGGCCGAGGGTGAACGTGTTGTAGGGGCGGACCTGCGTGTCCGCCCTGTTTCCGGTGCACGACGGGTTACCGGAGAACCATTGGCCGAGGGTGAACCGTTGGGCAAGGGCGAACACACAGGTTCGCCCCTACCGGCCGTGGTGCAATGGTTCAAGACCATGACGACCAATACCTATATTCGCGGGGTCAAACACAACGGATGGACGCCGTTTGCCGGCAAATTATGGCAACGCAATTATTGGGAACGCGTCATCCGCAATGAAGAGGAATTGAACCTTATCCGTGAATATATTCACAACAACCCGGCGCAATGGGAATCGGATCGCCTGTACCGGGCGGATGCATCGTAGGGGCGGACCTGCGTGTCCGCCCTGTTTCGGGTGCACGATGGATTATCGGAGAACCGTTGGCCAAGGGTGAACCGTTGGGCAGGGCGAACACACAGGTTCGCCCCTACATATCCGTCCTGTTTCGGGTGCACGATGGATTATCGGAGAACCATTGGCCAAGGGTGAACCGTTTGGCAAGGGCGGACACACAGGTTCGCCCCTACATGTCCGCCCTGTTTAACCAAACAACCGCCTGACCCATTTTTCCAATTCCAGGATCAAAAACAACGCCAGGCTGACGCCGAATATTTCCAACCCATGCACGAAATCGACCGGGCGCGTGTCGAAAAACCGCTCCATGAACGGCGCATAGGTGAAGATGGCCTGGAGCGTGATGACCGCCAGGATCGCGATCCATATCGCCCGGGAGCTGAACAGCCGCCTGAACGACAGCGACGATCCGCTCAGGTAGCGCACGTTCAGCAGGTAGAACACTTCCAGCATGACCAGCGTGTTGACGGCATAGGTGCGCGCTTCCTCCAGCGTCGAGCCGTGCTGCTGGGTCCACAGGAACATGCCGTAGATGCCGATCAGGAAAAGCACGGACACGAACATGATGCGCCAGACCAGGAATACCGACAGCATGGCTTCGTTCCGGCGCCGGGGCGGGCGGCGCATGACGTTGGGCTCGGCCGGCTCGAACGCCAGCGCCATGGCCAGCGCCACGGAACTGACCATGTTCACCCAGAGGATCTGCAGCGGCGTGATCGGCAGCGTCAGGCCGGCCAGCACCGTCGCGATGATGCTGAGCGATTCGCCGCCGTTGACCGGCAGCAGGAACAGAATGGCTTTTTTCAGGTTGTCGTAGACGTTCCGGCCTTCGCGCACGGCCTGCGCGATCGAGGCGAAATTGTCGTCGGCCAGCACCATTTCCGAGGCTTCCTTGGCGGCTTCGGTGCCGGTCCGGCCCATGGCGATGCCGACGTCGGCCCGCTTCAGCGCCGGCGCGTCGTTGACGCCGTCGCCGGTCATGGCCACGACGCTGCCGCCGGCCTGCAGCGCCGTCACCAGCCGCAGCTTGTGCTCCGGCGACGTGCGCGCGAAGACGTCGACGCGCGCGGCCACGTCGATCAAGGCCGTGTCGTCTATCTGGGTCAGTTCATGGCCGGTCATGACGTCCTCGGCGTTGGCCAGATGCAGCTGCGCGGCAATCGCGCGGGCCGTGGCCGCATGGTCGCCCGTGATCATCTTGACACGTATGCCGGCGGCCCGGCAAGCCTTGACGGCTTCGATCGCTTCCTCGCGGGGCGGGTCGATCAGGCCGACCAGGCCCAGCAGGATCAGGCCGTCGTCGAGATCCGAGAAATTCAGCTCGATCTTGTCCGGGTCGACCGGTTTGTAGGCGATACCCAGCACGCGCTGTCCCTGCGAGGCGATCTCCTCGATCGAGGCGGTCCAGTAGTTAGGATTGACTGGCACGTCCGCGTCGTTTTCGCGCTGCAATTGGCACAGTTCGATCAGGCGTTCGGGCGCGCCCTTGACGCTGATAAAGCCGTGACCTTCATGGTCATGATTCAGGGTCGCCATGAACCGGTGCTGGGCGTCGAACGGAATCACGTCGGTGCGCGGATAATGACGCTGTTCTTCGACCGGATCGATATCGCCTTTGATCGCGGCCGCCAGCAGCGCGCTTTCCATCGGATCGCCGTCGGCCACCCACAGGCCGTTTTTCCGGCGCAATGCCGAGTCGTTGCACAAGGCGCCCGTTTGCAGGATCCTGGCGAGAATCGGACGCTGCGCCGGCGCAACGCGGTCGCCGCCCGACAGAAATTCGCCGGACGGGTCGTAGCCTACGCCGCTGGTCTCGTACAGCTCGGTCGAGGTCACGACCGAGCGCAACGTCATCTCGTTGCGGGTCAGCGTGCCGGTCTTGTCCGAACAGATGATCGAGACGGCGCCTAAGGTTTCGACGGCCGGCAGGCGGCGGATGATGGCGTTGCGCGAGGCCATGCGCTGCACGCCGATGGCCAGCGTGACGGTCAGGATGGCGGGCAGGCCCTCGGGAATGGCCGCGACCGCCAGGCCGACCACGGTCATGAACATCGCGGACGGGTCCTCGCCCTGGACCTGCAGGCCGAAGGCGAAGACGCCGCCCGCGATCAGCAGGATCGCCAGGGTCAGCCAGCGCGAAAACACCGCCATCTGTTTCAGCAGCGGCGTGGTCAGCTCCTCAATGCCCGACAGCATGCCGCTGATGCGGCCGATCTCGGTATCGGCGCCGGTTCCGACCACGACGGCCTTGCCGTGCCCGGCCGCGACCAGGGTGCCCGAATAGGCCATGGAAAAGCGGTCGCCGAGATCGGTTTCTTCCTGAACCGGATTCACCGATTTTTCCACCGCGACCGATTCGCCGGTCAGCACGGCCTCCTGTATCTGCAGGCCCTTGGCCGTGATCAGGCGCAGATCGGCCGGGACTTTATCGCCCGGTTCGATCATCACGATATCGCCCGGCACCAGATCCTCGGCCGGAATGCCGCTGCGATGGCCGTTGCGGATGACGGTCGCGCGCGGCGCCAGCATGTGCCGGATCGCATCCAGCGCCTTTTCGGCCTTGCCTTCCTGCACGAAGCCGATGACGGCATTGAGCACCACCACGGCGGCGATGACGTAGGCATCGACCCAGTGGTCCAGCAGCGCCGTGACGACGCCGGCCGCGATCAGCACATAAATCAGCAGGTTATGAAACTGGGCCAGAAAACGCCTGAGAGGGCCGCGCGTTTTCGGCTGCGGCAGGCGATTGGCGCCGAACTTCAGCAGGCGCATTTGCGCGTCATGGTCGGACAGGCCGTCCTGAGCGGTTTCCAGCCGCTCGATAACCTGTTGAGCCGGCAGGCTGTGCCAGTTAATCCGTTCAACCGTTTTGGCGTTTTTACCCATATTGACCTCGTTGCTGTTGTGTCTTGTCTCGTGAAAAACCCCGAACGAGCCCCGGCTAAATATGGCAGAGGGCGAGGCAGGGTTGCTCCAGGTTGCTGATTCTACATGTACATTTTATGGATCATGAAAGCGATGACTTGCCGGGCATTGTGCTGGCGCTTGAATGCACGGCAGTCATAAGCGAGCGTTCGGTTATGGTTCAGTATTCAGTCATAGCCTGACCTTGTATACAATGATTGTCATTAACTTTATTCCATCCGGGACTTTTCCAGCAGGCGCGCGCAGGGCCGGGCGCGCGGCAGTCAGGTCCCCGAATATGCCGGGAGAAAATCATGCGGAACTGGCTGAAATGGCGGCTGTTGACTGTTAGCGTTGGCCTGCCGCTCGCGGCCTGTACGGTCGGGCCCGACTATAAACGCCCCGCCATGCCGGTGCCGGCTGAATTCAAGGAGCTGCAGGGCTGGACGCAGGCGCGGCCGCGCGACCATGAAATTGCCGGCGACTGGTGGCAAATCTTCGACGATCCTTACCTGAACGCCCTGGAGCGGCAAGTCGACGTTGCCAACCAGTCCATCGCCCAGGCCGAAGCCCAGTTCAGGCAGGCGCAATCGCTGGTGCAGGGCGCGAAATCCGCCTATTTTCCAGTCGTTTCGGGCACTCTGTCGGCCAATCGCTTTCGCGCGGCCAGCGGCCAGAACGTGGCCGTGTCCGGGGTCAGGAGCCTGTTCAACGGCGTCATCAGCCTCGCCTGGGAACCCGATATCTGGGGCAAGGTCCGCCGGCAGGTGGAAGCCGACGAGGCCAGCGCCCAGGCCAGCGCGGCCAGCCTGCAGGCCGTGCGGCTGCTGATGCAGGCCACGCTGGCGCAGAATTACTTCCAGCTGCGCGCACTGGATGAGCAGGCCCGGCGCCTGAACGACACCGTCGACACCTATGACCGGACGCTGACCATCACCCGGAACCGCTATGCCGCCGGCGTCGCCGCCAGATCCGACGTGATTCAGGGCGAAACCCAGCTGGAGTCGGCCAGGGCGCAGGCCATCGATGTCGGCGTGCTGAGGGCGCAGCTGGAGCACGCCATCGCTGTATTGATGGGCAAAACGCCGGCGGAACTGACCATTCCGGAGGCGGCTTTGGCGGCGAAGATTCCGGCCATTCCGGTCAATATCCCGTCGCAACTGCTGGAGCGCCGGCCCGATATCGCCGAGGCCGAGCGTCTGGCCGCGGCCGCCAATGCCCGGATCGGCGTGGCCAAGGCCGCGTATTTCCCCAGTCTCAATCTGGCCGCGACCAACGGCTACCAGGCCAGCACGTTTTCGAGCCTGCTTAGCAACGCCGCCCGCTATTGGGCACTGGGCCCCGCGGCGCTGGCCCTGCCGCTGTTCGACGGCGGCGCGCGCGGCGCCACCCTGGGCGAGACCATTCACAGCTATGACGCGAGCGTGGCGGCCTATCGCCAGACCGTGCTGCTCGGGTTTCAGGAGGTGGAGGACCAGCTGTCTTCGTTGCGCCTGCTCGAGCAGGAAATCAAGGTGCAGGAGAAAGCCGTCGCGGCCGCGCGCAAGGCCGTCGAGCTGACGACCAACCAATACCGGGCTGGCACCGTCAGCTACCTGGAGGTCATGACCGCCCAGACCGTCGCCCTCGACAATGAAATCACGGCGGTTGATCTGCAAAGCCAGCGCCTGATCGCCGCCGTGCTGCTGGTCAAGGCCCTGGGCGGCGGCTGGAGCACCGCGCGGCTGCCAAGCCGCGACGAGGCCGGCGGCGAGACGGAGTGGTCGCAGTTCTTGCCGGTGCCTGTGAATTGAGGGCTGCTGAAGCGCTGGCGAGCAATAGAAAACGACAGACTGTACCGGCCAGAGCGAGTGCTTTTGGCGGCGCGGTGAAGCGCATCAATCGCAAGCGATGCGCCCCGCGCCGCTGCGTATCTCATGGGGGCGGCGCTGTATACGCATTTTGCATTATTCCTCAGGCGCCAAATATGCACTATAAAGGTGGCGTTACGGTAAGCTATTGACACTCTATTTTTAGGCCGGAAGCAGCGCTATGCACGAATTGGACGGTTCCGAACTCTATCACGCACTTGAATACGCCAGAAGACTGGACGAGGAAGAGGCCGGCGAAATCATAAACCGGTTTCGGCTTGAGCAGCCGGCCCTGTGGCAGGCTGTGTTCAACATCTTTCCGGCCGTTATCGCCGGGCAGAATGAGGAGATGTCGGGCCTGTTCATGGTCTTGTGCTTTGATGTCCTGTGTGTCTTTCAGCAAGCTTTCGGTGCCATGCCTTCCAGGGAAGGCATGGACTTCGAGTGGCTGGAGAAGCAGGCCATACTGCTGGAGGCTGAATTGCAGGCTCTGGTGAAGGAGCGGGACATGAACGAGAAGATCAGGAGCCGCCTGCGGGAGCGTTTCCTGCAACGTTCGGCCCAGGGCAGTCCGCAGCCGGGCCTGGTCAGATTTCTCAATCAAGCCGTCGAGGACTTCGCGGCGGAAAGCCCCGACAGGGCACCGGCCATTCGGGTGACCCAGACCATGATCTTCATCGTGGTTCAGCTGTTCAGCAATCTTTACAGGCATGTGCCGTAAAGCTAAGGGCAGCGTTATGGAATACGCTGCCGGAGACAAGGTTAACCTGAATATTTCACTATTAAGGAATGGGCATAAAATAACTTCCTCAAGTAGTCGAAGGATTTTCCGGTGCAAGCGCGGATTTATCCGCGCAGTGCGAATACCCTGAAGGGCACAAGTACCCATAGGGCATAAATGAATTCGCACCTACAATTGCCTGATTTATTCCATGTTCATTACTTAGTGAAATCTTTATGTTCAATAAAACAATATTATTAGGTGAGCCTGCCTCATATTGTGATAAGGAAGATTGACCTCGGTATGGCCTGGCAATGGATTCAGCTAAATGTCCTGTTCGGCAATGCACTCGCCATAATGAAACAGCCGGTAATGGCGTGGGCTTATTGCGCGCCATTGTTCGTCGCGGGTTAACGGCAGTGTCGCGATCACGGTCACGATGTCATGCGGCGTGGTTTCCTGGTGGAAATCAATCACGACGTCCTCATCGATCAGCCGCGCCTTGCCGAATGGCGCGCGCCGCGTGATCCAGTGCAGGCTCGTGCTGCAATAGGCCAGCAGATAGCGCCCGTCCGACAGCAGCATATTGCAAATGCCGAAATCGTTTAACCGGCTGCAGAGTTCGCCGGCATACTGGAACATGGCTTTCATATTGGCCGGTTTGCGCGGGTATTTTTGGTGCAGTTCATTGAGCAGCCAGCAAAAGGCGGCTTCACTGTCCGTGTCGCCGACCGGCCGGTGCTTGCCCGGCATCAGCCGTTCTTCATAGCCCGACAACTGGCCGTTGTGGGCGAAGGTCCAAAAACTGCCCCACTGCTCGCGCGTGAACGGATGCGTATTTTCCAGCGCTACATGGCCGCGGTTGGCCTGCCGGATATGGCCGATGACGGCGCGGCTCTTGATCGGGACATCCTGCACCAGCCGCGCTATCGGCGATTGGTGGCAGGGCATGGGGTCCTTGAACGTGCGAAAGCCCCTGTCCTCGTAAAACGTGATGCCCCAGCCGTCGCGATGCGGGCCGGTGCGCCCGCCACGATGCATGAGGCCGGTGAAACTGAAGCAGATGTCGGTGGGGACATTCGCGCTCATACCCAATAATTCACACATGTCGACTTCTCATAAGATTACGATGGCCGCCGTTTTCAGGCCGTTGCCTTATATTGACAGGTGAACGGTTTTTCAAAAAGCCGCAGCCGGGAGGCATCTTTTTCAACAGAGACGGTCATACGCCAGAGCCCTGCCGGCCGGACGGGTTATAGACAATTGTCCGTCCGGAGCCGCTTCATAAAAGTCGCCCTGAACCAGAGCAATCCCTGCCTGAGTGATCAGGTCAGCCTGCTTTTTCCGCTCGACCTGTTGCACGATGGCTTGACCGGCCACTGAATCGGCCAATGCTTTCAGGTTTTCCAGCGCCGGGAGCGCGTTGCCGTCAGTAACGGCGCGCTCCAGTTTCGGTGCGTTAACGCGCAGGTAATCCGGCGCCAGCCTGGAGACCAGGCCGCGCACATTGCGGGCGGCATGAAGCGAGGCGATATTGAGCGCTATGCAATATCCGCGCTTGCGGTAATTGCTCAGGCCTTCAAGCAGCTGGGCGGGGTGCAGCGAATAGAAGTTGTTGACGGTCATTGAGATCACGATATTGCGCGTGGCCAGTCCGCATTTGACGATGACTTCCTCGAAATAGGCGCCGTGATCGCGCTTGATGCCGAAGATATGGCGCGGGTCCACTTCCAGCAACAGTACGCCGTCGAAATGCGTGACGGGTAGATAGTTCAGCATGTGCACGGTGCGGCACAGTCGGTCGAGATTGATGATGGACTCGAAGTCAACCGGCTGTCTGACCGCGTCGGTCAACAGATTTTCAATCTCGTAGGTGTGCCGGTGCCGGCTTTCATAGGTCGAGACGGAGAGCAGCGCCGCATGGCCGGCAATCCGTTCCGGGTGGTCCGCATGGCGTATCGGCGCGAAAAGACTGCCGATCCGGATCGGTCCGAAAAGACCGCTGACCTTGCCGTCCTCGAGAATAAAAGTCCGGACACGGGACTGATGCTCGTATTCGAACCGGTCATTGAAATATTCCACTAACTGTTGTAACGGCATAAATTTATCTCTAAATAAAGCAGTCCAAAAAAAAGGCGGGCCGCGGCCCGCCCAAATAACATCCATGGCAAGAGGAGGAGCGACTTTATGTTCCTTCATATCAAGTCATAAGCGCTTGGCATGCAGTAAACGGAAAAAACCGTTTGTCTGCTGTTGGAGGCTATCTTAATGCGGCGCTTATTTTTAATAAAACGATAAGATTAGATTGATTTATCTAATAAAGTGATAAACTGCTCCCTATTTTTGCTCTTACGGATTCAGAAGCCATGAATTTAAGTCAGATTGAATTGCTGCAGGTTCTGCAGGAAACCGATTTAAACCTGTCCAAGGCGGCGGAAAAGATGCATGTCGTGCAGTCGGCCGTCAGCCGGCAATTGCAGCTTTTCGAAAGCGAGCTGGGCTCGCCCCTGTTCGAACGCAGGGGCAAAAAACTGATCGGTCTGACGCCGCTCGGCCATCAGGTGATGCGGGAAGTCTTGACGATTCACCAGTCAAAACGGAACATCCGCGCGCTTGCGGCCGATTTCCTGGACAGCAACACCGGCACGTTGCGCATCGCCACCACGCACACGCAGGCGAAATATTTCCTGCCCAATCCGATCCGCCGGTTCCGTGAAAAATACCCCGGCGTCAGAATCTACATGATCCAGGCCTCGCCCGAACAGCTGATCGATCAGCTGCATGCGCATAAGGCCGATGTCGCGGTGTGCACGGAAAAAGTCGATGAAGACGCCGAACTGGTGCTGAAAAAATGCTACGAATGGCACCATGCCGTGGTCATGCCGCAAGACCATGCGCTGAGCGAGGGGGCACTGACGCTGGAGCGGCTGGCGTCCTTTCCGATCCTGACCTACAGTTTCGGTTTCACGGGCCGCTCGAACATCGAGCACGCCTTCGCGGGCGAGGGACTGACGCTGGATATCATCCTGGCCGCGGCCGACACGGACGTGATCAAGACCTATGTGCGCCAGGGACTGGGCATAGGCCTGATAGCGGGCATGGCCTATGATGCGCAGGCGGACAAGGACCTCATGGCCCGGGATTTATCGCACCTGATCCCGCATTCGACGACCAAGATCGCCTATTTGAAGCAGAATTACCTGCCGGTTTATACGCAGCATTTCATTGCCGAGTTGTTGCAGGCGGCAGGGGAGGTAAGGCGTTAATGAGGTAGGGTCGAATTTATTCGACCCGGGACACTCGGGATATACAGGCAGTGCGAATGAATTCGCACCTACAGCGGCTTCAGCATTGTAGGGTACGCATCGCGTACCTTTTCGAAACCACGATGAATCAACAGGCTTGAAAAGGTATGCAATGCATACCCTACAAGACTTTGCGACTGATCATGCTGTCGGATCGTATTGTCGTTTCAGCCGGGTTTTGGCGCACCAGATCGCGTATCCAACGGTACAATTCCTTGTTCATATCAGCGCAACCTGCGCAGGCGGATTTCCGAGATCAGCTGGTTGCCGCTAAAGCCCGACAGCGCCTCGCCCAGCATTTCAATCGCAATGGCCGTGCGCAGGCGCTGGGGCAGGCTGCAGTAGTGCGCGAATACGATGTTCAGCCACAAGTCCGGTTCGATGGCCAGGTCGTGCCGCTGCCAGTAGTGCAGGGCCGACACATTGCGTCCCTGTTCCTGCAAGGCCTGCGCGAACAGCGTTTCGGTGTGTTCCTCATAAAGATCGCGCAGGTAGTCGATATGCCCCGTCTCGGCCTGGCTGACCGGCACTGCGGTGCGGTTCATGTCGGCCAAGGGCGTAGGCCGGGTTTGCCGCTTCAGTTCGTGGACGATATCGACGAATCCGGCCTGCAGGGTGACGCGGGTCGTATCGAGGCCGGCTTGCAATGCCAGGCCGGGGCTGCGGTTCAGGATGGCCGGCACGGCCGGTTCATCGGCCCAGTCCAGCGGGCTCCATTCGGGGTGCTGCTTCAGGAAGCGCGCCATGGCGCGGGTCCGGTTCGCGGTCTGCTCCTGCTGCCGCAATGTGAACAGCAGCGTCTTCATGCGGTCGACGATGCTGGCCAGGCGCCCGACGATGCTTTTGTACTGGTCGACGAAACGGATGATTTTGCGCGACAATTCGGCCGGCGCGGCCCAGTTCAGCCACTCGTAGCAGGCTTCCAGATTGATGCGGTTGAGTTCCTCGACCAGCTGCTGCGCATAGGCCAGCGCCCGCTCGTTTTCGCGGATCTTGCTGGCCAGCGAGTTGACGAAGCCGAACTGGCTGGTGATGGCCGAGAACATGACGCTGATGCTGTTTTCCAGCAGTTCCAGCGATTCGTAGAGCGTGTCGTCGATCTGTTCCAGATGATAGCGGGCCTCGTCCTGTTCGTTACTGTCCAGCGCGAAGCGGTAGGCGGCGATGTCTTCCTCGATGCTGCGGATCATGCGCGCGATGTCGGTATTCTGCCGGTAGCGCGCGTTGCGCAGCAGCAACCGGTCGATCAGGCGCTTGACGTCGGTGGTGAGCCGGTATTCGTCGGCCTGCTCGGACAGGCGCAGGATGCCGGATTTTTTCAGGCTTTCGATGGCGCCGGCGTTTTCGTCGTCGACAAACACGGCGCCCTGGATATAGGCCTCGGCCAGCAGCTCATCGGAACTGCCGAGCTTTCTGATCAGCGCCGCGACCTGTTCATGATCGAAACTCATTGAAACAGCTCCGCCTGCTCGCCGCTGTCGTCAGATTCATCCAGTTCCAGCTCCTCGGCGTCGTTCAGAAACGCGATGACTTGATGCAGGTAATCCATCTTGCCGGTCACCAGATAGGTCGCGCCCTGAGGATTGGGTTTGACCAGATAGCCGCTTTGCTCCAGCTTTTGCAGCACCCACAACAGCTGTTCGGCGACATTGGTCTTGGCCGTGCGGAAGAACGGCATCTGGGTCAGGCGCGCCATCTGCTCGCACAGCGACGGCTCGGGCTCGATCGTCCTGAGCATCTGATGCAGGCGGATTTCGTCGCGGGCGCGGACCGGCCGGTCAGAACCCATGGCAGTCATGACCAGGTCCATCCATTCGACGACCGGGCGCAGTTGCGAGCGGATGTCCGAGAAGGCTTCGCGGATCTGGCCGCGATTGGTTTCGTCGATGACGGTGTAGCCGGCATAGAACGCCTCGCCGCCGTCCAGCGTGCACAGCGCCCGGTCCAGCGGCGCGAGGTAATCGGCGATTTTTTGAAAATGGTCCGGGTTGCGCAGGTAGCCGTATTCGTCGGCATACGCCGACGGGCAGATGAATTCGCCGCGCAACAGCGCTTCTACTACGGGCTTAAACATGGGCGGTCTCCCGGTGGGTCATGGGCGCCAGCAGCGCGTCGAGCTTGCTGGCCGGTATCGCGACTTCGTGCAGTTTCTGTCGGTCGATCAGGTAGCGCCGGTCGAACAGGCTCAGCACGTTGCGGTCGGCCGTCGGACTGGCTGAGATGATGCGGATGTTCTGCCGGCTCAGCATGGCCATCATGGCTTCGATGTTCTCCGGCGCCAGATCGCCCAACTCGTCGATCGGCCAGCAGACCACGGTTTCGCTCTCCCTGCGCAGCATGGACGTGACGCCGGTGAAGAACGTGACCAGCGCCAGATAGGACAGGCCCGTGGAGCTGACGTCTTTCAGCTCCCTGGCGTTGCGGGCCTGTTTGGTATGGCCGTTTTCACAGATCGTGAATTCGATGTCGAACAGCGACAAATGCCGGATCTTGATGCCGTCGGCGGGCAGCAGCGTGGTCAGCGCCGTCATGGCCTCGATCAGGGAGACCGGTATTTCTCTGTCGCCAGTCAGCTCTGCCTGCTCACGGTAGTGGCCGTAATGGTCACCGAACTGTTTCAGGGCCTGCCAGTAGTCCAGATCGCTCATTTTCGAGCGCACGGTCACGGTGATCTCGCCCAGCGCCTCAAAGTGCTTTTCCTGGCTGACGTGTTTCGACAGCAGGGCGCCGGTCGATTTGATGATGCTTTCAAAATTGCGCAGATGCCGGTAGAAGGCATCGACGTCTATGGCATGCAGCTCGATCTGCTGGCTGGTCGCCTGCTTGACGTTGGCGACCATTTTCAGCACGTCCTTCAGCGGCTGCTCGATCTCCAGCCCGCCGTGGGCATGCTCTGCCGCGGCTTCCAGCGCCTGATTCCAGGCTTCGGCCAGCTGGCTGCGCTGGTGCGTGTTGAACAGCTGGACGATGGCCTGTCGGCCGTTCAGCAGCGTCTTTTCCAGGCTCCGGCGTTGCTGGATTAAGCCTTGGGCCAGTTTCTGCAAGCTATCGGGCGCGTAATCGGGCAGCGCTTCGTCGATGACCGGCGGGTGGTTTTCGAGCTGGCTGATGGTGTTGTCGAGTTGCGCAAGCAGGCTCTGTGTTTTCTGCAGCGCCTGCTCCTGCTGGTGGATCAGGCTGTTGAGCCGCTCCCTGCCGGCTTTGAAATCACGCTCCATTTGCGCGATTTCATCCTGCAGCAGGGTCAGTTGCTGTTGGCACTCGCCGCGTTGCCGGCACAATCCGGCATGCTGCTGCCATTGCTTGTCCAGCCACAGTTGGTAATGTTCGGCCTGTTCCTGAAACTTTCTGGCCTGTTTCTCTTTGGTTTTCAATTCTTCCAGCTGGCGGCTCAGGTCAATGATCGTGTCGTCGGCGCCGCTTTCCTTGAGATCGGCCTGCAGGCGGGCCTGGATGCGCTTTTGCTCGGTCTGATAGCCGTCTTTTTCCTGTTTGATCAGGGCCTGTATGGCCTGAAGCCTGTTTTGGGCATCGGATTCGATGATGGCCCGTCGGGCCAGATGCTCCTGATGCAGCTGGGTTTGACCGGCGCGGCTTTCTTCGGCGATGGTTTGAAGATCTCTGTCGCAGCGCTTGATATCGGCCTGCAGAACGTCGATGGTGTGCTGTATATGGGTGCGCGCTTTTTCGATTTCGGCCTTGGCCTGATGATTCAGCCCCTGCTCCTGCTCGTTCAGCGTTTCCTCCTGCTGGCGCGCGCGTTGCGTATGGTGTTCGGCTTTCTGCTGGTCCTGCCGGCTTTGTTCCAGTGTCGCGAACGCCGCGTTCAGGCTGGCTTCCGTGCGCTCGATGTCAGCTTGGGCCTCCTCGATCTTTTTAAACAGGGCCTGCTCTTCGGCCTGCAGGGCTGCCTTGGTGGTTTCCAGCTCGCGGCCGGCCAGCGCTTCAAGATCCAGGCTGAGTCCGTAAAAGCTGGGCTCGACGCCGGGCATGACGGTTGGGTTCAGGCCCTTGTGCTCCAGCAAGTCGGGCGCGATGACGCGGCCGATGGTCTGCTGCCAGCCCTCGACTTCCTGTTCCAGAAAATGCTGCAGCGAGCCTTCGGCCGGCTGCAGCCGCTTCAGACAGGTTTCATGCTGCTGCTGGTACTGCCGCAGCTGCGCTTTTTTGTTCTTTAACCGGGTTTCGATGTCGTGAAAGGCTTCGCGCGCGGCGTAATAGGCCTTGTCGGCGGCTTGCTGCCCGTCCACGGCCTGCCGGATGACCTGGCGTATCTCGGTCAGTTCCTGCCGGGTCTTGTCGAGCTGTTGCGCCAGTGCTTCGGGCATGGGCACGTGCTGGCGCTCGCTCTGCTTGACGGCGCAATCCGTCGTCAAGTGCGACTTTTGCTCTTTGAGCGGCTGTGTGCGGGCCTCGCTGTCCTTGACTAACTGCTCCTTGCGCTGCTGGTACTGGGCTTCGGCTTCCGTCAGTTTTTTCTCTCTGTCCAGCGCTTCCGTGGCGCGCTGGTTTTCGAATGCTTGCAGCTGATGGGTATGTTGGTGCTTCAGTTCCGTCAGCTGGTGTTCGTAAATCGCCTTGATGTCTTTGGTTTTGCTTTCCAGCGCCTCGATTTCCTCATTTTTCAGCGTTTGCTGCTCGAGGTACTGACCGAGCAGCGCGCCCTTGATCGCGAAGGTTTCGGCATCCTGCTGTTCGTACTGCTGCTTTTTGTCTTCCAGCGCATTGATCTGGTAATCAAGATCCTTGATCTGTCCATTCAGCTGCCGCGAGGCCTCGTTTTTGGGTTCCAGCTGTCGGTCAAAATCCAGTTTCAGCTGCTGGAGCTGGGCTTTGGCTTCATTGATCCGCTCAATGCCTTTTTCCTGTTCGGCTTGAGCCGATTTCTGGCTGTTGCGCGCCAGAAAATGGATGTGAGACAGTTCGCTGTGGGTGTCTTTCAGCTTTTCCGTAGCCTGCAGCAGTGCGTCGAAATAATCGCGCCTCGCTTCCAGCGCTCGCGCGGCGTTGATGTCGGCCAGCCAGGCATCGATGTGGCTTTTGCTGAGCTGGAACGGGTTGCGGCGTTGTTCCTGATCGAGCAGGTTCTGGCTGAGCCTGTCGCGCGAGATGTCGACCAGCATCTGCTTGATGACTTCGAAATCGCCGATTTTCTCGATCACGGCGCCGATGACCTTTTCCATGTGCGTGACCGGCGAGGACGCCATCGAAAACCGCCGCTGCAGCGTGCGAATCCATTTCTTGCCCGAGTTATGGTGATGCTGGATGACGCTGCAGTAGTCGTCGACGCCCATGACGCGGGACGTCTCGACCGGCCCGTTGCGTTTGTACTGCCGTTCGACGGCGGCGCTGTCGCGCGGCAGCTGGTTCTCGTCGACATAGCAGTCGCGGTCGTAAGGCGCGTCGATGAACTTGTAGCGCGCGGTGCGCCCGTCGCTCTGCACCATGACGTGGCAGACCTGCCCGAACGGGCGCTGGTATTCATAGACCAGATAGCTGCTGGCGCGCGGCAGGTAATGGTCGACGAAGCTTTTTTTGCTGCCCGTGCCGGCGACGATGTTGCTGGGCCGCTCGCCCCAGAACAGCTGCATCAGGCGCAGAAAGGTAGTCTTGCCGGCGCCGTTGGTGCCGCTCAGGTTGGTGTGGCCGTCCACGTTCAGCAGCATGGTCTGCCCGGCCCAAAAGCTGTCGATCAGGACAATGCTTTTTAGTTGATAGGTTGTCGACATGGGTGTCCTTGAATTATTGAAGCGTAACTGGCTGATAACAATCGGGAAATGAACAATGCGTATGGGGAGAATCCAGTCGTCCGGCTTCGGCCGGTAGCGGGTATAGTCTGAAAATCGTGCTATTTTAGCATTTCCGATGCCTGCATGAACCTCGGATTTAAGCGCGGCGGTTATTGGGTTGGGAGGAACTGCAAGAGCCGGTGTGGGTCTTTGATGTGCCAACTCTATAAAAACAGGCGGCTTCCGTTAGTTTGTGAGCCGCTCAAAATTGTGTTGTTTTATTGAAGGAGTTCACCATGAGCGAAAACATAATCCCCTGCGATCTGCATGACTATATCGAAGTGGCTTGCCTGTACGGCTATGAAGTCAAGCTGAAACTGAAGGACGACCAGGTCCTGACCGGCAAGGCGATCAATGTGGTGACATCCGAGGACAAGCACGAATATCTGATTATCGATAACGGACAGAAGCAACAGGTGGATCTGGCTCAGCTGGAGTACCTGCATGTGTTGACGCCAAACGCCAAATTCCAGGATATCTCATTCGTGGATATGCCGAAAAACGGCCAGTTTACGGCCCATTGATCCGGCTTTTAGCATCAATGAGCCAGAATGTGGGGTGTGAGAGGGCTCAGGCTACGCGGGCAGCGGTTTAAAACGCGATGTTCTCAATCATTTCCATATCGGCATCATTGAGCTCGAAGTCATAAACTTCCAGGTCCTCTTCCATGTGACGCTGGCTGGTCGTTCCGGTCAGCGGGATCATGCCCCGCTGCATCGCGAACCGGAACACGACCTGCGGCACGGAGCAGCTCAGCCTTTCCGCAATCCGATGAACTTCCGGCCGGCTTAGCTCGGTCGCGTTGGCTGTCAGCAGCGAGAAGCCCTGATAGCGTATGTCATGGGCCTGGCAGAGTTCGCGGATCCTGACATCCCATTGGGTGCGCGCGAAGCACCGGTTCTGTACGAAGGCGGGCATGATCTCGGTTTTGTCGATGAGCAGCTTCAATTGGTCGAAACCGACATTGGAAACGCCGATCAGCTTCACTGAACCGGCTTTCTGCAGTGTCTGCAGGGCCCGCCACACTTCCCAGTCGGCCGCGTTCAGGCCGTGATTCACGGACGGGCCGTGCAGCAGGTACGAGTCCAGATAGGTTGTGTCCAGATGCGTCAGCGAGCTTTCGAATGATTGCATGACCTGCGTGGTGTAGTCCGCTTTCGGATCATAGGGCAGGCGATGATCCTGGCTGTTCAAGTAGGTGAATTTCGATTGCAGGAACAGATCGCCGCGCTCCAGGCCTGTTTCGATCAAGGCATGCCGGGCGCCTTCGCCGACGCCGGCTTCGTAATAGTGCATGCGCTGGTTGGCGGTGTCGATGCCGCGAAAGCCGGCAATGATTGCCTGTTGCGTCAAGGTTTCGGTCTGAGCCTCCTTCCAGGCCGTTCCGTACAGAAGCGTCGGAACCCTGACGCCTCTATGCGTGACATAACGGTTGATCTTGCGGGAACTGTCTGACATGCCGGCCTCCTGATGCTCTGCGCACTGGTTCGTGGATTGGATAGTAACTAAAGAGCGCGGACCGGGCAAGGAGTTCCTGCGGCGCCTTAAAACTTGCGGGACTCGGGCAGGCCTGTGGGGGCAAGTCCGGATTCAGCTCTCGAATGACAGCTTGTTGCCGAACACGCCCTGCCAGTCCTGGGTAAACCGGTCCACGGCCGGCTGGACTGCCGGATGGGCAAACATCTGCGCCGCGACGTCAACCGGCAGCGTGATCGCGGCGACGCCCGACTTCAACACCTCCACGACCTGTTGGGTGTTCTTGAAACTGGCCGGCAGGATCTTGCTGTCCAGGCCATGCCGGTCGAGCAGCAACTGCAGATCGGCCACGGCGCCGGCGCCATCGGCACCCATGGCATCGATGCGGTTGACGTACGGCGCGAGGTAGTCGGCACCGCACAAGGCCGCCAGAAAGCCTTGCTGCGCGCTGTAAATGGCCGTCGCCAGCACGGGGATGTTGTCGGCTTTCATTTTCCGGATCGCGGCAAGTCCGATCTCCGTTGCCGGAACCTTGACGACGATATCATAAGGCAGCGCACGAATTTGCGCGGCTTCCGCAACCATGTCGTCGACCGTCTGGCTGACCACCTGGACATGAAACCGGGTATAAGGGCCGATGATCATCGACACGGCGGGTAACAGTTGACTCAGCCCTGTATCTGCCTGGGCCAGTATCGACGGATTTGTGGTTATGCCTTTCACGGGCAGGCAGGCGCTAAACCGCGCCACTTGCCCGACATCGGCCGTATCGAGATATAATTCAATCATTTTTTTTATCCTGCTTGGTTCGAATGGGAATTCTAACGGAGGTTTTCCGGGAAGGGAAAATAATCGGGCTAACGCGAGGCAAATTGCCAGGCAATTGCGTAATATTGGCTTTCCAGCAGATTTTCTGATGGCCGTTTTCGCCCGCCGCCGGCCTGAACAGGGCCGGTCTTGAACTGACTTTAAGATTAATTTAAGGTTAGCCGGGCTAGAATTCGCCCATCTTCACAAAAATCATTGTTTTATGAATAAACTCATTCGAGTCGTTTCTTTTTTTGTTCTATGCGCTTTTTTTACTCAGCCATTTTCGACGGCTGAAGCCATTGAACGCCGCGCGGCGACCGCCGTTTCCAAACACAAGGCGGTAAAAAACCGTAAAGCCGGCCACATCACCCCATCGGCAAGAGAAGCCAGGCGCAGCATGGTTTCATGGTACGGCGCCGATTTTCACGGCAAAAGAACCGCCAGCGGCCAAAAATTCGACATGTATGCCATGACCGCCGCGCATAAAACATTGCCCCTGTTATCCTACGCCAAAGTCACCAACCCCAAGAATAACCGCAGCGTTATTGTGCGCATCAATGACAGAGGCGCTTTCCCCGGCAAAAGGGAGATGGATTTGTCCTATGCGGCCGCCAAAAAACTCGGCATTCACAATCAAGGCATCGGCTCTGTGGTCATCACGCCGATAAGCCGCGATCAAGCCTTGGCGGAAATGCGCCATGGCGGCAAGGCGGATAAGCGCGGTTAGATCGTGATCAAAGTTTAAAGATGCGGCTGAACCGGGGACTAGTGTTTTTTACCCGCCTCATAACCTGATTATGAGTTTTAATACCAATCGCGTAACACGAAAATTAAAAATATCTGAGCACGCTGCAGCACCCGTATGATCCAGTCTGGCGATGACTTCTTCGTTCGCAAGCGTTATAAGGTCCGTGTAAAACACCGATTAAACCTGTATGATGATGAAACTTGGAAAGTATCTGCTTTTCAAATATTTATTTCCGGACCTCTATCCGGCAATTACATCAAAGGTTTTAAATATTATGAATATCATCAAAAAAACAGCACTGACTTTCATTGTCGCGATTTTCCTCGGTACAAGCAGCGTTACCGTTTTCGCCGAAGAAGCGGCGACGGAAGAAGTGACAACGGAAGAAGCAACCAGTAGTTCAGCGGCGAGCATCAATGAAACTATTGCGCATGTTGAAAAAGCGTTAGAAGCGGTAAACGCAAGCGATTTTGCTGCCGCCCATTTACATTTAAAATCAGCGCGTGCCTCTTCCGATAATATTGTCGGGGATGACGCCGTCGTAAAAAAGGCCAATGGAAGCGTTATTCAAGGACAAATACAATCCAAACGCGGTAATGTCAAAAAAGCATCTGACGAATTAAATAAGGCGTTAGAGTTGTATAAATCGCTGTTATAAGGATGCCTTTAAAGCTCAAGGCCAGACTTGGTCTTGATGTCTTTTGATATTTCTTTAACTTAAAGCTTCGGAGTTCAAGAAATAGATATTGCCTGTAAATCATGGACAGCTAACCGTCAGATCGGTAAAAAATGAACTCCGAAGCTTTAATAATGGCTACAGGGTGCAACGCGCGGGTTAGGCTGAAACTGCGGTGCAGCCCAACCAATCCAGGCATTAAGGAGCGCAACGCTACGTTGAGCCGGAAATTCAATACCGGATTAAAAACGCGCCGATCTTTGAAATCCGCATATTCCTGGCTGTAATTTTTGATTTTGTTCTGGGCCGATTCCATCTCAGGGTAAATAATCGCTTAATGCTAAGCCGCCCCTCCCTCTATCCGACCTGGCCTATTGCGCATATCATCGTCATGTCCATTTGGGCTAGAATAGCCCCTCTTGCCATCCCACGAGGTTATTGCCATGTCTGAAGCCTTAACGATTCTGTCTCCTGTCAAGCTTGGCCCTTACGACTTGCCTAATCGGCTGGTCATGGCGCCATTGACGCGTTGCCGTGCCGACAGCGGCGGCGTTCCCAACGCGTTGATGGTGGAATATTACCGGCAGCGTGCCGGTGCCGGCCTGATCATCAGCGAAGGCGCGCCGGTTTCGCCGCAAGGCAAGGGCTATCCGTACACGCCCGGCATTTATAACGATGCCCAGATTCAGGGCTGGCAGGCCATTACTTCGGCCGTGCATGAACGCGGCGGCCGTATTTTCCTGCAATTGTGGCATGTCGGGCGCATTTCCCACCCGGCGCTGCAGCCGGATGGCGCGCTGCCGGTCGCGCCGTCGGCGCTGAAGCCGGCCGGGCAGGTATTGACCGAGCAGGGACTGTTCGATTTTGTCACGCCGCGCGCGCTGGAGCTGGCGGAAATATCGACGATCATCGAGCAGTTCCGCCATGCCGCCGATTGCGCCCGTCAGGCCGGATTCGACGGCGTGGAAATCCACGGCGCCAACGGCTATCTGCTCGACCAGTTCCTGCGCGACGGCACGAACCGGCGCACCGATGCCTACGGCGGCGCCACCGCCAACCGTGCGCGCCTGCTGCTTGAGGTTGTCGAAGCCGTCGCGTCGGTCTGGGGTTCCGATAAGGTCGGCGTGCGGCTGTCGCCGCTGCAGCCGTTCAACGATATTCGCGACAGCGACCCCCAGGCCACTTTCGGCTATGTGGCCGAACAGCTGAATCGCTTCAACCTGGCCTACCTGCATATCACGGAGATGGGCAAGGAGGCGCCCGGTGCGGCAGGCCCCGCGTTTAACCTCGATGAATTGAGACCGTTATATAACGGCACCTATATCACCAACGCCGGTTACACGGCTGAAACGGCGACGGCGGCGATTGCCGAAAACCGCGCCGACCTGGTCGCTTTCGGCAAGCTGTTCATCGCCAATCCGGATCTGCCCGAGCGCTTCGCCAGAAACGCGCCGCTGAACGAGCCCGATGCCGACACGTTTTACCAGGGCGGGACGCAAGGCTATACCGACTATCCTTTCTTGTCCGACTGAAATACAGGATGGAACCGAGCCCGACAGTTCCTGCCCCGATGGCGCGGCACTGAACAGTAATCAAGCCGGAGGCATCAAATCCAGGGCATTGGCCGCAGCTCTTCGAGCGGCTGGGCAAGCAGTTCCCGGGTCCCCGCATCGGCTTTGGCGAACCCGGCACCGTCAGGGAGTCGAAAAAAGACGAATATAGTCGCCGCCATTATTCAAAATCGATCGGCATCAGGCCTTGGTTTTCGCTTTTCCCACAAAACGGTCGATGGCGTCAGGGACAAGTTTTTCCGCGAACCCGGCAAAAAACGACATGACCAGCAATTTGGAAAAATCCTGAAGGCTGTCCATTTGCAGACAGGCAAAAAAACCGGTGATGGTATGGGTGCATTCGCGTTCAGGGTCCTTTGTGACCTTGGGCAGCACACTATCGAGAATCTGGGCGTTAAAGAGGAGTTTTAACGTTTCGGATTCCCATAAGACCACAAACAGCAGGGCAAAAAGCGCGCCGGAAAAAAGCGCGGCGAGGCCGTCGAAATAGCTGCTGCGAAGCTGCAGGAACGCCATATACATTTCGCTTTGAATGCGCAGCACCGCCATGCGCCGCTGAAAGCTGATATAGGCGCCGAAAGCGCCGAAACAGATCACGGAAAACACTAAAAAATAGGCGCTGTACGGATTGCCGGGATCGGGATTATTAATTCCGGGGCCGGAGATCGCCAGCAGATGGGCCAGAATCGCGACAAACACATAGGTTACCAACAGGCTGGCCCGCGATCTGATCTTGTGACCTTTAGTCGCTACCGCATAGGTCCAGTAAAGCTGATGGGTCAGATAAATAGCCTGCTCACGCAACACATCATCGCCCGGATTGTTGTCGCCAAGCTCCGCCACCGCTTGCTCGTAGGCAAGATAACGGTCGGTGTCCGTGATTGATCTGAACTGGACGCGCAAATGCTGTTCCTTCAAGACCAGATTGGACTTTTTGAGTTGTTTGATGATGGCAATCTCGAGCAGGCACAGATCGTCCCAGCCGATATATTCATTGGCCTTATAGGCTTTGATCATCCTGCCGATTTCCGATGGCGAATTCTCATTTTCGGTCCCGCCGCTGACGTAATACTCGGACAGGAGATGCCTGAACTTGCTGCTGCGGTAGCTGAATATCGACGGCCCCCATATGCCGATAAACAGCCATCTCGCGACCGCGGACAGCTTTTTAAAGGCAGTCTTTAATTCTTCATTCATTTCTATATCCCCCCACAAAAATTTATAGTTATAACTGATGCTACGCAGACAATTGACTCAGGCGCCGGCAGGGGCGGACTCGGTTAAAAACTTCCTCCGCCATTCCTTCAGGCTAAGGCCGTCCTTGTGGGAGCGATGCCTTTATGCCCTTCGGTATACATCGCGACTTGCCGGGTGGTATTGAATCGCGATGTAGGCATCGCTCCCACTACTACGGTTGCCCCCATTTAAAAACCCGGCCGGTCAGGTGAACAATGCTCATGTTCGACGCTGCGGACGGCATGACCCTCTGTCTGTGCGTAACGTCAGGTTATAAGCCAGGCAAGAGCGGCGCAAGAGCACAACCACATGCGAGGATCGCTTGAATCCCGCCGGATCAATGGCTTTCCTGAGTGCCTGGCAATTGATTCTAGTACTTAGGTAGGTGCGGATTTATTTATGCCCTATGGGTACTTGTGCCCTAGAGGGTATCCGCACAGTGCAAATAAATTCGCACCTACAGTTTAAACGTCATAATTAAATTGGCTAAGTACTGGTACTGTACCGTTTATAGGCCAGACGCGGCCCGTTGACAATAAAAATATGCAGCCGGATTTTTCCGGCATCAAGATGCGTCACTGGCGCCGTCTGAAAGCCGCGCGGTACCCGATTGCGGTATAACCCCGCGGAATATCGAACCGGTCGGGACCGGCATTTTCCGCCCAAACCGGGCCTGAGATAGGGCCTTAATAGTTGTCGGATTTGTTGCGGAGGGCTGGCGCCAGGGGCGGGCATTTTTCATTGACAATATGGGACACCCTAGGTAGTATCCGGAAAAGTCTAACAGCTCACCTGATAATTTTAGTTGAAGGTCAAAAAAATTGAATGTTAGGAACATTAATTGTGCTGCTGCCTGCGCCGCGCCCGGTTACTTGATGGCCTGTCGCGGTTCCGGGCCCGCTTCCAAAGCGCCTGGCACGATTAAAATACCCGTCGCCATGCCCGTGTTTCGGGCGCTTCTTACACCGACCCCTCCTGGGCGCGTACGCCGGGATTCAGGATCATTCCCGTTTGGAGTGAAATCGTGGTAATGCTGTTTCGCCTTTTTTTCATACCGGTTACACTTACTCCGTTCCAAGTGGCTTTTTTGCCGATTCAATGCTTTGGTGTTTTTAAGCTTCGGTCCATCCGCTATTTTGATCAAACGTTAAAAAATGGATCCGGCGATATGTATGATGAGTTTCAGGCCGCGTCCATGCTGTATCCTGCTTAGTTTTTATCAACAATTTTTTCCATTGACCTTAAAAATTTGCCACCTATGCGTTATTTTCAACTTTCTATTTTTTTCACCATCGTCTGCCTGATCGCGGCCTTTATTTTCGGCGGTATCGAGGGCGCGGTTCTGGCGTTGATTCTGGGGGTGCTGGAAGTCAGCCTGTCTTTCGATAATGCCGTCGTTAACGCCTCTGTTTTAAAACGCATGTCGCCTGTCTGGCAGCAGCGTTTTCTGACCTGGGGGATTATCGTCGCCGTGTTCGGTATGCGGTTGCTGTTTCCGATTCTGATCGTCGCGTTCGCGACCGGCCTGAGCTTGTCCTCGGTCACCGATATGGCGCTTAGCGAGCCCGATCAATACGCTAAATACTTACAGGACGCGCATGCCTTTATCGCCGCCTTCGGCGGGACTTTCCTGCTGCTGGTGTCGTTCTCTTTTCTGTTTGACGAGGCGCGCGAAACTTACTGGCTGGGCCGGCTGGAGAAAAAAGTCCAGGAGCTTGGCAAAATCGATGCCGTGGCCTCTACATTATCGTTGCTGTTATTACTGGTGACTTATGCGATTGTTGAAGAACCGCATCAGCATGATGTGCTGTTCGGCGGCGTCTGGGGCATTTTCCTGTACGGGCTGGTCAGCAGTCTGGACCGGTTTTTCCAGGTCGAGACCGAAGACGAGGATGCGGCTGTCGCGGATACCATCAAACAGGGCGGCGTCATGGCGTTTTTGTACCTCGAACTGCTGGATGCCTCTTTTTCCTTTGACGGCGTGATCGGCGCCTTCGCGATTACCCGCGACATCGTGATCATCATGCTGGGTCTGGGTATCGGCGCCATGTTCGTCCGTTCGCTGACTGTGTTTCTGGTCAACAAGGGCACGCTGGACGAGTATGTGTTCCTGGAGCATGGCGCCCATTACGCGATAGGGGCTTTGGCGCTGATAATGTTGATCAGCACCCACACGCCGATTCCGGAAGTGTTTACCGGCTTGATCGGCGCGGCATTCATTGCCCTGTCTGTTTTATCCTCGATTCGCTTTAAGAAAAAAGAAGCGGCGAATTCCTCTTCATAAAGTACTACAGGAGATTACGCGATGGCTATTTCATTGAGTAAAGGCGGCAACATCAGCTTAAGTAAAACCGATCCGCAGTTGAAGAACATGCTGGTCGGTTTGAGCTGGGATGCCAGATCGACCGATGGATTGGATTTCGATCTCGATGCCAGTGTGTTCATGGTCAAGGACGACAACAAGGTCCGCGGCGATCACGACTTCATTTTTTACAATCAGCTCAAGTCGACCTGCGGTTCCGTCGAGCATACCGGCGACAACCGCACCGGCGAGGGCGACGGCGATGACGAGGTGATCAAAGTGGTCCTGGATAAGGTGCCGCAAGACATTACCAAAATCGTCGTGGCGGTGACCATCCATGATGCCGATGCCAGGCGCCAGAATTTCGGGCAGGTGCATAATGCCGCGATCCGACTGGTCAACCAGGATACCAATAATGAGGTGACCCGCTATGATTTGAGCGAGGACGCTTCCATCGAAACCGCGATGATCTTCGGCGAAATCTACCGGCATAACAACGAGTGGAAGTTCAGGGCCGTCGGCCAGGGCTATTCCGGCGGCTTGAAGGCGCTGGCCATCCAGCATGGCATTCAGCTTTAAATCTTAATTTCAGAGTGTTCCAAAGAACATATAACGACAACAACGTAATAAGGAGACAATCATGGCTGTATCATTATCCAAGGGCGGCAACGTCAATCTGAGCAAGGAAGCCCCCGGGCTCAATAAAATACAGGTCGGCCTGGGCTGGGACGCGCGCGTGACCGATGGCGCGGCGTTCGATCTCGACGCCAGCTGCTTTCTGGTAAAAGCCGACGGCAAAGTCAGAAGCGATGCCGACTTCTGTTTCTACAACAATAAAAACGTGGCCGACGGCGCCGTGGTTCACATGGGCGACAACCAGACCGGCGACGCGGAAGGCGATGACGAAACCGTCAAGGTCGAGCTTTCAAAAGTACCGGCGGACGTCGACAAAGTGGTGTTTTCGGTCACGATTCACGAAGCAGACACGCGCAATCAAAACTTCGGCCAGGTTTCCAAGGCCTATATTCGCATCGTCAATGAAGAAAACGGCACTGAAATCGCCCGTTTCGACTTGAGCGAGGACGCCTCCATCGAAACCGCGATGATCTTCGGCGAAATCTACCGCCATGGCACGGACTGGAAGTTCAAGGCCGTAGGCCAGGGCTTCGCGGGCGGCCTGGGCCCCCTGGCTTCATCGTTCGGCGTCAACGTCTAATACTGCCGGGGGGAACTCATGCAGATCCGTAAAGGCCAAAGGCTGCCTCTGGCGCAGCTATTGCCCGAAAACCTGCCCGACGGATCATTTCAGATTCAGGTGGGCATGACCGGGTTGACAGCCGAAGTCGATTTTTCCTGCTTCGGCGTCGATGGCGATCAGAAATTAGCCGATGATCGCTACATGACCTTTTTCAACCAGCCGAAAACGCCTTGCGGATCTGTCTCGATTTCCCTCATGAACAACCGGATAAACGGTTTTTACTGCACGTTGTCGTCCTTGCCGGCTTCGATAGACCGGCTCGTGATTACCGCCACTATCGACGGCTCGGAGACCATGAGCCGCGTGCAGTCAGGTTTTCTGAGACTGGTCGCGGCAGACCGCCCGGTGGCGGAATTCGCTTTCGAGGGCAAGGATTTCCACAATGAAAAAGCGCTGATTCTGGGCGAGTTCTACCGAAAGGACGGCGCCTGGCGGTTTTGCGCGACCGGCCAGGGCTTCGACGGCGGCCTGCCGGCGCTGGTCAGGCATTTCGGCGGCGAAGTCGCCGACGAACCGCCGGCCGGAACCGATGCCGCCCCCGCCAGATTATCACTGGAAAAAAAAGTGGCCGAGGCCGCGCCTCAGCTTGTCGACCTTGCCAAAAAAGCCTCGATTTCGCTTGAGAAAAAACGCCTGACGGATGTCGTCGCCCGGGTCGGGTTGGTGCTCGATGCATCCGGATCGATGACCGGCCAATACCGGCGCGGCCGCGTTCAGGAGGTGGTCAACCGGATATTGCCACTGGCCGTCCATTTCGACGACGACGGTGAACTCGACGTGTGGGCTTTTTCGGCCAAATCACTGGCTTTGCCCGCCGCCACGCTGAGCAATTACGCCGATTACATCGACACGGTAAACGGCGGCTGGCGCAAATGGCGGATGCTTTCGTACAACAATGAGCCCGAAGTGATCCAGGAGGTGCTGGCGCATTACAAGGATACGGCCATGCCGGTGTTCATCATTTTTATCAGTGACGGCGGCGTGGACCAGAATGCGAAAATCAAAAAACTGCTGACCGAGGCTTCAGCGCAGCCGATTTTCTGGCAGTTTGTCGGCATTGGCGGGCGCAATTACGGCATTCTTGAAAAACTCGACACGATGTCCGGCCGGACGGTCGACAATTGCGGATTTTTCGCCCTGGATGATCTCGACAGTCTATCGGAACAGGAACTCTACGACCGTCTGCTTCAGGAGCTTCCCGCATGGTTCGCCGAGGCGAAAAGTAAAGGCATCATCAATTAATTATCAATTCATACAGGATTTACCAATGGCAATTTCGTTACAAAAAGGTCAAAAAATATCCCTGGACAAGGAATCCGGGCAGGCGCTCACCAAAGTGATCATGGGGCTGGGCTGGGATGCGGCGAAAAAAGGCGGCATGTTGGGCGGTCTTTTCGGCGGCGGTGGCGGTTCAGTCGATCTCGATGCCTCGTGCATCCTGTTCGGCGAGGATAACAAGGTTGCCGATACGGTCTGGTTTCGGCAGCTGAAAAGCCGCGACGGCAGCATCGTGCATACCGGCGACAATACCACCGGCGCCGGCGACGGCGATGACGAGCAGATCATCGTTGACTTGTCGAAAGTGCCGGCCAATATCAAGTCCCTGGTCTTTACCGTCAACTCTTTTACCGGCCAGACCTTTGACGCGGTTGAAAATGCCTACTGCCGCATGGTCAATGCCGCCAACCAAAGCGAAATCGCCCGCTATACGCTGACGACCCAGGGCGCGCACACGGCGCAGATCATGGCTAAAGTCTACCGGCACAATAATGAATGGAAAATGCACGCTATCGGCGAAGCGTCCAACGGCCGCACGTTTGAACAACTGGTTCCGGCCATTATTCCCTACCTGTAAGCGGCTTATTCATGCGCAGTCGGTTTCATATAACCTTTTCGTCCTTTCATGCCGCGTTAGAAAATCTCCGTCCGGCCTCCCGGAGGCCGGCATGACGCGGGCTTTCGCGCATGCCGCGGACGGCGTGCCTGCGAATGCGGCAACCGGCACGCCGCCAGCGGATTCGGCTGGCGCAGCCCGGCATCGGCTCGTCGAGCTCAGAACCGGCCAGCTGCATATCACGACCGAACCCGGCCGGGTGCCGCTGCACCGGTTGCTGGGGTTTGCCTCGCGCATTAACAGCAAACGCGGCTTTTTACTGGTCAGCAAAGTCCTGGGCAAGCATTATCCCGTGTCGCCGCTAACCATGGCCTGGTCTTATCGCGCCCTGGCCAGAAGCCTGTCCGCCGGTAACGATTTTTCGGCGCCCTCGCTTTGGGTAGGCATGGCCGAAACGGCGACCGGCCTGGGCTATGGCGTGTTCGAGGCGGCTTACGCACTGGGCGTGCGCGATGCGTTGTTCATGCAGACGACGCGCTATCACCTGGCCGGCGGCGACCGGCTTGAATTTACCGAGGATCACAGCCACGCCACCGATTTTTTCCTTTATTATCCACGGCATGAAAAAGACCGGACGAAGTTTCTGGGCGCCCGGCAACTGGTGCTGATCGATGACGAAATCAGCACCGGCGCGACGTTTGCCCGCCTGATAGCGGCCTACCGTGCCGTCAATCCGCGCCTGGAAAAAGTCATCATCGTCAGTCTGGTCAATTTCGCCTCGCCCGAGCACCGGCACCGCCTTGAAGCGTCGGCCGGCATCCCGGTGCAATGGGTCAACCTGCTGGCCGGGCAATTGCATTTCGAGCCCGTCGATGCGAAACCGGAGCAATTTCGCGATCAAACCATCAATGTCGCCGGCAACGGCTTGTGCAAGCGCGATCTGCTGGCCTGGCCCGGCCGGCTGGGCATGGACCGGCCGGTGCGGTTTTCCGATTTGAATATTGCCGGCTTGCTGGCTTTTTTGCCCGACGGCGCGGACAGCCGGCCGATTCTCGTGCTCGGCACGGGCGAGTGCAATCCGCCGGCCTATCTGCTGGGGCGTGCGCTTGAGCGACTCGGTTATCGCGTGACGGTTCAGGCCACGACGCGCTCGCCCATTTTTCCGGAAGGCGCCATCAAGTCAAGACTGCGGTTTACCGACAACTATCAGGATGATATCGATAATTTCCTTTACAACGTTAATCCGGGCGATTTTCGCCTGATCGTGTTTTGCCACGAAACCCCGCTAGTGCCGGGCAATACGCCTGACGGCCTTGATTTTGTCGGCCTCATCAAACAGCTGAATGCCGTCAGCGCGCAATTTTCCTGTCAGGACAATAACCATAATGCAGAGTTTCATTTTTATCGACCTTGACGATACGCTGTTTCAATCGCTGCGCAAGTGCGGGCAGTCGATTGACCCGCGCATGCTAAAGCCGCGCGCCTATCTCAGGGACGGCTCGGTGATCTCGTACGCCACGCCCAAGCAGCAACGGCTGTGGCAGTGGCTTTCCGGCGGCGGCCGCATGATTCCGGTCACGGCGCGAAATTTCGATGCCTTTTCCAGGGTCGACCTGCCGTTTACCGAGGAAGCGGTGCTGAACCATGGCGCCGTCATACTGGATAAAAACCGCCGCCTCGACCCGGAGTGGCAAAGCCGCATGGCCGATGTGCTGCCGCCCTATCACCGCGATCTGCTGGATCTGTGGGAGCAGGTGCAATGCCATGCGCGCCATGAGCCGGCGCTGAAGCCGCGATTGATCGAGGATTTCGGCGTCACCTGGTATGGCGTCGTCAAGCATGCGGCGGCGGACGAGGAAGCCCTGGACAAGCTGCTGAACGCGGTGATCAGGCCGCATGAAGCGGTTTTGTCGGGCCGGCTTTACTACCATTTCAACGGCAACAACCTGGCCGTCATTCCCGACGTGATAGGGAAGGCCAACGCGGTCAGTTTTCTGAAGGAACGGTATGCGCGCCTGCATGGGCCGATATTGACGATCGGCATGGGCGACAGCAAGACCGACATACCGTTCATGTCACTTTGTGATTACGCCATGATTCCCAAAACATCACAGTTAGGAGGGCTTTTTCACCATGTCTGATTATTTCTCGGGCAGCTATCCGTCCAAGGATGTGCGCTTTTTGCTCAAGCCGATCCATGTCGAAAACACGCCGGTTCATGTCAAGGAAGCCCTGATTCAGGCCGGCAAAAAGCATTATTCGCAGATGCTCACCCATGAAAAACGGCCTTCCCGGGATTATCTGGACCTGTTCCGGCGCGCGCTCGCCGACAATCAGGCGCGGGTCGCCAAACACACGCTGATCCTGGCCAAACGTATCATCGAGACGCGCGGCAACGGCGTCACCCTGGTGTCCCTGGTGCGCGCGGGCACTCCGGTCGGGGTGTTATTGAAGCGCGTGCTCGCGCAGTATTTCAATGTCGATGCCGAGCATTATTCGATTTCGATCATCCGCGACATCGGCATCGACGAAAATGCGCTGCATCATATTCTTGAGCATCATGCCCCGGAGTCCATCGTGTTTATCGACGGCTGGACCGGCAAGGGCGTTATTTCAGAGCAGCTGGAAACCAGCCTGCGGCAGTTCAAGGAAAAATACCGGATTGAGATTCCGCCCGAGCTTTATGTGCTGTCCGATCTGGCCGGCACAGCCTCGGTATCGGCATCGACGGAAGACTATCTGATTCCGTCCAGCGTCCTTAACGCGACCGTGTCGGGGCTGGTCAGCCGGTCGGTGATCGACAAAAAGCAATTGCGCGAGACGGACTATCACGGCTGTCACTTCTACCGGGATTATTCCGACGCCGATATTTCCAAGGGATTCGTCGACGCGATCATGCGCGTTGCCGACGAAATCATGACGCAGCCGGCCTCGCCGCATTTCGATCCCGAGTTGCGCCTGTCCGGCGAGAGGCTGCCCAAACAGGTGCTGCGGGAACGGTCCCGGCGGTTTCTGGCCTGGGTCCGCGACAGCTTCGGCATTGCCGACCAGAATCTGATTAAGCCCGGCATCGGCGAGTCGACCCGGGTGCTCCTGAGGCGGGAAGCGGATTTATTGCTGGTGAGAAAGCGCGAGGATCCCGCCGTCAAACACCTGCTTTATCTTGCCGAGACAAAAAACATAGCGATCAGGATCTGCCCGGATCTGCCTTATCGGTCGGTCGCTTTAATTAAGGAACTGACATGACAATAACAAGACGGTCCTTTCAGCCGCATTTGACGGAAAAGCCTTCGGGCTGGGCGCTGGGGGCGCCTTTATACGTGCCGGCCATGCATCCCGATCTGCTGAAAATCGCCAACGCGGAGAAGATTGCGTTTATCAGAACCATGATTATCTGCACCGAGGATGCGGTCGCCGAGAAGGATGTCGAGCTGTCGCTTCGGCAGCTGGGCAATTTTTTGCCGCTGATCAGTTCGATTGCCAGTAAACGCCGGTTTATCCGGCCCAGAAATCCGCAGGTATTGAAACGCATTCTGGATTTGCCGGGCATCGATAAAATCGATGGCTTTGTGCTGCCCAAGTTTAACCAAGCCAACCGCGACCAGTACCTGGAAGCGTTGCGGGGGACCCGGTTTCTGATCATGCCGACTCTGGAAACGGCGGACGTTTTCGACCCCTGCGCCATGCGCGAGCTGGCCGTGTCGCTGTCCGAGGATGCCATGAAAGCCCGGATAATCCTGATCCGGATCGGCGGCAACGATTTGCTGAATCTGTTGGGGCTGCGCCGCCCCCGGGGCATGACCCTGTACGAAACGCCGCTGTCCGGTGTTATCTCCCAGCTGGTAACGACTTACAAGCCGCTGGGCTTTTCGCTTTCGGCACCCGTGTACGAATACCTGGACGATAACGCGACGCTGGAGCGGGAGATCCGCCTGGACATGGCCCATGGCCTGGTCGGCAAAACCGCGATTCATCCCGAGCAGATACCGATGATAGAAAGGCATTACGCGGTGTCCCGCCAGGACCATGAAATGGCCTTGTCCATTCTGAACCGCGATATGCCGGCGGTGTTCAGGATGCATGATGCCATGTGCGAGGTCTCCACCCATTCAAACTGGGCGCGGCAGATTCTGCAGCGCTATCATTGTTATGGGCAGGATCAGAGCGCCACGGATGTCAGCTACCTGTCGCCCACTTCCTCTTATGCCTGATTTCTAAAACATCGATGGATTAGCCATGAACGCGCGCAAAGACCTCGTCTCCGGACAAAATATCACCCTGGCGCATCATGACCTGCATGTCATGATTATCCCCGCGCAGATGCCCCCCGACCTGGCGCTGGACACCAGCGCCTTTCTGTTGAACGACAAGGAAAAGGTGGGCTCGGACAACGATTTCGTGTTTTTCAACCAGCCTTCCCGGCTGGATCAGGGCGTCGAGCTGGACTGCGCCAGCCATAAGCTGACGCTGCATCTGGACCGCGTGGGACCGCAGATCCATAAAATCGTCTTCACCTCGACGATTTTTCAGGGCAACCTCAAAGGCCTGGCATTCAAGGACGTGAAAAAAATCACCGTGCTGGTCAAGGATTTTCTGTCCGGCATCGAACTGATCTCGTTCGCGTTGGATACCTCGGCATTTTCGGAAACGGCGCTGATCTTCGCGGAACTGTACCGGCACCAGGGCAACTGGAAATTCCGGGCCATAGGCGCGGGCTTTGTGGGCGGGTTGGAGCCTTTGGCCAGACACTATGGCGTCGATGTCGGGGAAGGCGAGAGCGCCGCACCGGCCGTGCCGCCGGTTCCATCCGAGCCGCCGCCCAGGCCGATCAACCTGAGCAAGGTGACGCTGGAGAAAAAAGGCCAGTCCATTTCCCTGGATAAAAAGCCGCAGGGCCAGCTGGGCAAAATCCACGTCAATCTGAACTGGAATGCCGTGCCGGTCAAATCCCCTGGATTTTTCTCCCGCGCCAAAGGCGGCATCGATCTCGACCTGGGCTGCCTGTTCGAGCTTCAGGACGGCTCGATCGGCGGCATCCAGGCCTTGGGCAACAGCTTTGGAAATTTTCACCGGCTGCCGTATATCGAGCTGGATCAGGATGACCGCAGCGGCGCGTCGATAGCCGGCGAAAACCTTGCCATCAATGGCGATTACTGGCACCTGTTCCGGCGCGTGCTGGTGTTTGCCTTCATCTACGAAGGCATCCCGAACTGGTCGCATGCTGATGCCGTGATTACCATAAAAAACAGCGGGCAGGCTGATATCGAAGTCAGGCTGGACAGCCATCGCAACGACCAGATGATGTGCGCCATCGCCATGCTGGAGAATATCGACAACCAGGTGGTGATCACCAAGCTAGTCGACTATTTCAACGGCCACCAGCCCATGGATGTCGCTTACGGCTGGGGATTGAATTATAAACCCGGATCCAAATAACCCATTTTTTAACAGAAGGAAAAATAGTATGAGCTTTGAAAGTTTCTTAACCTCACTCAAAAACAAAGCCTCGGAACTGAAAACCGAGGCGCTGAAATTCAAAAACAAGGACTTTTTGAACGCCACCATGGCCGGTTCCGCTTTGATCGCCATGGCGGACGGCGTGATCAGTCCCGATGAAAAGCAGAAAATGATCAAATTCATCGAAGCGCATGACGCGCTTTCGGTCTTCACCACGATGGATGTCGTCAACGCCTTCCAGACCTACGTCGGCCAGCTGCAGTTCGACAAGGATATCGGGGAAGCCAAGGCCTTCGAGGCGCTGAAAAAAATGGAAAGCAACGCCGCCGCGGCGCGACTGATTATGAGAATGGTGATCAGCATCGCCGGATCGGATGGCGATTTTGACGACTATGAGAAACGGATGGCCGTCAGGATAGCGAAAGAACTGTCACTCGATCCCGTTGAATTTGAATTGCTGTAGCCGCCTGAGTGGCCATGAAAAAAAGGTCTGCCCGGCAGGTAGCCGCTGAGAAGCGCTATGATTTAAAGCGCAAGCATCAGCCCCGGCTGCCTGCGGCCAGGCTCAATGAGGAAGAAAACCATCTGGCTACCCAAGTCTTTCAACTATTCAACGGCAGCAAAAAAGAAGCGCTTCTTGAAGGATTAAGGCTGCTGTTTATCTCGATGACCGGCTCGAAGCCGAAAAAGTAACCCAAGCCAAAAACACCACGAACGATTGCATGTGTAAAAGTCTGGATTTGATTTGACATCAATGAAATCAAATTCAGACTGGTGTTGGCTTTTCTTGAAGATTAAAAAATGAAAGGCTGTTATCGGCCATTTCCAGTCTGTCGATAAGTATTTTCGAATGGCAGCTATAAGTCACAAATTGTTCGCTCAACTTTACGGTAAGGGGCATGCCGCCAAAGAATGTTCAACGAAGCCACGAATCTGATTCAAAAACCAACCTTCAAAACCGCCAACAGGCAGCGCATCCTATGGACTTGGTCGGACTCATTATCACTATTGGCAAAAAGAAATAAGAATTCAAAAAGCTTCAATAACTAAAACATGCTACAGGCTAGGATTGGAACGGTATTCAATAAGATAGATAGCATTTAATCAATATATAAAGAAACGGTGATAAAGCAAGAAAATAACCTATTAATTATAGTAATTACTATTTAAATTTGGATTTCAGTCAACAAAATGAAATTGAATTCAGAATTTTCCGATATCGTCTAAAGATTAAAAACAACACATCTATTATCGATTAGAACTGCCGATCAAATTGATAAAAACTATTTTTTATTTTATTCAAAATTTTTTATCTCTATTTGTTATGTCATTTAATTTAGAGAACTTGATTTGAAAAATTATTTTTTCTGCTTCGTTGATAGAATATAGAATATAGCTTGCTATGTTCAAAAAACTAAAGTCCACAATCATAAATAAAAATAAGGAATAATAAATGGCTAGATGGAACCCACTCTCAAAAAGCTATCATATAAAATGTGGAAATGGGTCAATAAAAACAATCTATAAAAAGGCAGATGATGCGTTTCCCCTTTTCATTAGTGGTTATGAGGGCAATATCTCTGCAAAGGTTAATTCAGAACTATTGAAGGAAAGCGAGTTGACTGCAAATACCAAATCTAAAGTCGATACGCTTCTTTATGGATTGGATGATATAAATAATGGCTTAATGATGTCTTTTCGTTCCGCCTACATTGGCTACCAAACTGATCCGTGTGCGAATAATGGCTTTCTCCTAGACCAAATTACTAAAATCAATGAAGAGCAAAGACGGTTAAGAGCATTAAAAA
>SWBX01001743.1_pt1 | contig 90125 bp, 75 predicted proteins | sample 4693051 | NCBI WGS metagenome assembly SWBX01 (sample SAMN10267272, study PRJNA491770) | bioreactor metagenome | isolation source: DHS bioreactor inoculated with marine | place: Japan: Omine Ridge, Nankai Trough | reverse complement strand
CACTGTATGATATTAATGATTGTTGACTCTAAATCTGCCGTACCTAAACTCAATGTAGTACCAATATTTGGGTCTACGGTCACAGCATATACCTGACTTGCAACAAGTAATCCACCAGCAATCAAAATGAATACAAACAAACCTGTGAATATTCCAAAAAATATATTTTTTTTATTTCGTACCCCCATAATTATAATTAAAAATTTATTGACAAGCTATTTAAATTTCTAAAGTCTAACCCAACTCATCTTTGACAATCTGGGTCACCAGTTTACCGTCAGCCTGACCATTCAATTTAGCCATTGTCTGACCCATCACTGCCCCAAAATTCTTATTATCACCCATTTTATCGATAATTTCTAAAACAATTTTTTTTACATCATCTTCAGACATCTGCTCTGGTAAATATTTTTCTATAATCTTCAATTCATCTTTTTCTTTTTGTGCCATTTCTTCTCGCCCACCTTTTGCAAAAGAATCCGCTGCTTCTTTTCGTCTTTTTGCTTGGTTGGACAATACTGACAAAACCTCATCATCACCTAATTCTTTTTTCTTTAATTCAATAGACTTATTTTGCAATGCACTTTTTACCATACGCAAAACAGACACTTCTAATTCATTTTTCTGTGTCATGGCTTGTCTAATATCTTGTTCTATTTTGTTTTGCAAAGACATAGCTAATAAAAAGTTATGTTTTGTATAAAAATTACTTTTTTATTCTTGCTTGAAGGAGTTTTTTTATTGTCCCTCTTTTATTAGGTCTTCTTGGATCAATAAAATCATCTAACTTACCGATCTTTCGAAGTAACTCTTTTTTATCTTTGATTAGAGTACGTCTAGCAGCATCTCCTTTTTTCTCCAATTTACTTTTTTTAATAGAGTAATATCTACCTTTTTTAGCCTGTAATAAAATACCACTTGATTGAACTCGTTTTGTAAATCTCCTTATTAAACTTTCGGCTGATTCACTGTCTTTCTTTTTTACTTCTACCACTTGAGAATACACCTCCTTTTCAATATTTTTTTAGTTATTTAATATTAATAATATACCACTTATTTAGCACTATTGTCAATTAATGTTATTAATATATTAGAAAAAACAACAAATATATTGTTTAATAATATTCATTAGCTAATGTTAGCAATTATTGTTCTTTTTTAAGCTGTCCGCCCCCGCCTACGTCGTCACTTTGGCGGGCAGGTCTAGAGGTCTGCCAAAAAATGTATATGTAGATGCATTACTTCTTGCCCACAATCTTTACCAGTATTTACTACCAACTTATACCCTTTTTCATTTAATCCTAGATTATTTGCAATTTCTTTTGTCCCTAACATCATATCTGACAACAACTTACTATCATCCATATCTAGATGTAACATCGATTTGATATGTTTTTTCGGTATAAACAAGTAATGAATCGGCGCCTTAGGAACAATATCTTTGATTACTATAAAATTATCTCGATCTAAAATATATTCCGTGGGTATTTCTTTGTTTATTATTTTACAAAAAATGCAATCATCCATAATTAGCTCTAATTATAACTTCTTTTCTTTTTTTTCATTTTTCTCCTTGACTCCATATTTCTCCAATCTTTTTTGTAACTCTGGGATTATCTTATCAAAATCTACAGTTTCTTGAATTCCGTTTTCCATATCTCTAATTAAGATTGTTCCATCTAATATTTCTTTTTGTCCGATAATAATCGTATACTTTGCATATTTTTTATTTGCTTGTTCCATCTGATTTTTCAATCCATCTTTAGAAAAATTTTCTGCAATTTTAAAACCTAATAATCTTAAATCCTCAAATAATTTTAAAGATTTTTTTCTAGCTTCATCACCTAGCTGAGCTACGAATAAATCAGGTTTCTGCTCCCCAGGAACTTTTATATCTCTATTTTTTAGCTCAATAACCAACCTCTCCACACCACAAGCAAACCCCATGGCAGGAGTTTCTTGACCGCCGAGTGCTTCTACTAATTGATTATACCGACCTCCTCCTCCAAGAGCGCTCTGTGAACCAGGTTTAGCTTTCTTATCTTCATGATCAGATTCTATATTTTCTTCCTCTTTTTTATCATCTTTCTTTTCTTCAGTTTTAACCAATTCATTTTTTTCTTCCGTCTTTTCTATCTCAACCGTATTATCTGGCCAAATTTCAAAAACTGTACCAGAATAATAATCCAAACCACGTACTAAACGTGAATTCAAAACATAAGGGACCTCCATACTATCAAGATGCTCTAATACTTTAACGAAATGCTGATTTGAATCTTCATCTAAATAATCAATAATTTGCGGCGCATCTTGAGATAGCAATTTACAATCTTCTTCTTTACAATCCAGTAATCGTAAAGTATTTTTTGTCATTCTTTTTTTACAGTCTTCACACAATGAATTTTTTCGTGAACGATAATAATCCAATAAAGCTTTTCTATATACTTCTCTACTCTCAACAGACCCAATACTATTGACCTGCAATGATACTGGTAAACCAAGTTCTTTATATAAATTAAAAGACATCATCATGAGCTGTGCATCAACGACTGGATGATTCTCTCCAATAACTTCAAATCCAAACTGATGAAATTGTCTATATCGGCCAGCTTGTGGTCGATCATACCTAAAAAACGGCCCATAATAAAACAATTTAACGGGTTGTGGTCTATTTAGCATCCCGTGTTCTATATAAGCTCTAACTACACCAGCCGTCCCTTCTGGACGAAGTGATATTGAATCGCCTCCCCTATCTTCAAATGTATACATTTCCTTTTCAACAATATCTGTCTCTTTACCCACCGATCTTACAAATAAAGATGTATCTTCTAATATAGGCATATCGATACGTCCATAACTATAAACATTAGCAATCTCCTCAACTTTATTTCTAATATAAATCCAATACTTCTGATCCTCAGGTAAGATATCTTTCATCCCTCTTAATTTCTGCAATGATTTTTTTAATTTTACTGGTGCTTTTGTTGGCATAGTTAATTTGTTATTAAATTATATTCTGGGGCTGAGAAACTACTAAATTGATCAAATGGCCATACTCTCAACCAAGCTCGCCCAATTATATTATCTCCATTTAGAGGTCCAAAACTTCTAGAATCTAAACTCACTGGCCTATTATCCCCCATTAAATAATATTCTTCCTCGCCTATTTCTTCTTTTTTATAACCCGATGTTATCATACCATCTTTTAAATAACTTTCAGATAATAAAAATCCATTAATGTTTTCATTATTATGAATAATAATATCACCATCCTTAATCTCAACAGTTTCACCAGGTAAACCTATGATTCTTTTAATTAAATAATCAGATTTTTTTTCTGGAACTTTTACTACTACAACATCCCCACGTTCTGGATCAGTAAAACGATAAGTTATTTCATCAACAATTAAATACTCATTATCATAATAATTTGGCTCCATGGATGCTCCTCGAACATAAAAAGGTTGAAACAAAAAATATCTAATTGGTATTATTACCACTAGTGCTATCAAAACTATTTTAACCAATTCTATAATAAAACCTTTTGGAGATTTAGCAAAAGATGGAATATCATCATTTTGATTATCTTTATTATCATTCTCACTCTTCTTATTTTGATTTACTGATTTGTCCGTTTGTTTCATAAAATTTTTTTAGTATCGATTGTTTATTTTTATTTGGTGAATGGTGGGTTCGAGAGGAGTTGCCCCGCAGTGCGGGATCCCGTTCGCGAGAAACCTCTAAATTATGTTATCTCTTTCAAATGATTTTATAAAGTTTTCTAAGCTGGTGGGTTCGAGAGGAGTTGAACCTCTGACCTCCACAATGTCAATGTGGCGCTCTAACCAACTGAGCTACGAACCCAATATAAATAGTCCTATGAATGGTCGAGGCTGAATTCGAACCAGCGACTTCTGCAATGTGAATACAGCGCTCCCCGCCCGTACCAAACGGGTACGTTCGGGCGGGTAACTTCATCCCGCCTGTTCTAGGCGGGGCAAGCTGAGCTACACGACCACATTATCTTAAGCGCTGATACAAGATTTTTGATATTAAATTAATATTACCAATTCATCAAAAAAACCCTTTAAATACGTAATAATTGGTACAATTATACCACAAAAAAACAAAAAGTCAAGAAAAAATACCTACCTAAATCAATGCATTACTTATCATCTTCAGGTGCAGAAAGATTACCTAAATCTGACGGTAAATCAGGAATATTTTTATCCTTCCTTACTTTAGTTTTTTTTGCTTTATCACTCTTTTTATTATTTTTCTTTACTGCTTTTTTTGTAACTTTTTTTTCAGCTGGAGGATTAACATCATTTTTATCATCATCATTTGGATCTTTATCCATTACCACTTCTTCATCTTCAAGATGTATCTGCACATCTTTTTCATTCAAATGTTTAACGACCGTTTCTTCTTCACCTTTAACTTTCTTGTTAAGTTCTGCCGTAAAATGAATTGATCCACGATATTTTCCAATTGAAACTGTTTTACTATGGAAACTAGAATATCCTGATTTAACTATAACTAAATAGTATTTACCAGATGGCAACAATGCATTAAATTGACCTCGTGAATTAGTAACTTTAGTAGCCACAACCATGCCAGTTTCTACATTATAAATTCTGATAATTGCCATCTCAATTGGGTCTTCTGTATCCTTATCTTTAACTACACCCAAAGATTTACCAAGCCTCTTATTAATCAATGCTCTTAAAGCTAATAATACTCCATAAAGGGATAAGATAACAAAATTACTTGTCTTTGGCTGTATAATTAAAGTACCCCAACTCAATAAAGTACCTACTATTAATAACGGTATACTTATTTTTTCTAAGATATGACCAATATAACTAATAAATCTTAACCATTTTAATCTGCCTGGCGATATTGCTTTCATATTTGGATCTAACGGAATATTCATCGCAAAAAATCCACCCTCTTTACCTTCAATTTCTAAAGTGTCCCCACGATAAACGTTATCATACTGACTAACAGAATCTGTCTTTAAGACATGGGATGGAAAGACATAACCAGGAGAACTAGCTGTAACAAAATATTTTCCTTTATCAATAATAAAACCAAATCTACCTTGACTATCAGCAATCTGACTTTCTTTTAACTTATTAAACTCACGGGTAAATATCTTGATAATAGCTCTAGGAATAGGTTTACCACTAATACTATCAAAAACCGTACCCCAAGAACGACGTTTTTTTCCTAACATTATTGGTACAAGCCAGAAATATCCAAACCTGAAGAATAAATATAAAATATTATATATATTTGAGGTAGTGGCTACAACCAAAGCAATTCCAGTGGCAGCTATAACTGCTGAAGTTGCCATCACTGGTGTAACAACTGTTTCTACTACCTCGACAATCCCTTCATTATTTTTCAAAGATTTTAATGCATCGCCAATTGCTTCTGTAAAATCACGAATAGGTGCAGGTATAATACTATTAAAAGTATCTACTATTTTTTCAGCTAAAGGTTTTGCTAGTTCATCTATCTCTTCAATTATTACACCTGGCTTAGCCTCTGGATCTATAATAATAAAACTATTACTAGCGCTCGTAGAATTACTCGCATTATCATAAGCTATAGCAGTCACTGAATGACTACCTATTACTAATTCTGGTAAAGTAAATGGCGTAGTATCTCCAATATTAATTCCTACTGGATTACCTTGATCTGTTATTAAATCATAATGATGAATTCCTGATGTATCGTCAGTAGTTTCAAAACTAATACGAGGATTTGTAACGGTAGTCCTTTTACCATCAAGTAATGTGATAGGAAAATTATTTGGAGGGGTTGTATCAATTTGTACTTTAAAGTGACTCGTAGGTCCCCAACCATCTTGATTTTGTGCACGAATATGGAAATACCATACTCCATCTCCAGTACCAACAAAACTAGTAGAGCTATCCGTAGTATCTACTATTTTGTCAGGGATATTCTCAGCCTGATCATCAAATGAAAAGCTATAACCAACATTATCATTCTCAGTTGACCATGAAAAAGATGTATCTGGATTTGCATACCAGGAATTCTGATCTGGGTGAGAAGATGAAGAAATAGTAGGTGTAGTAGGTAATTCTAAATCTGGTTCTGGGGGCTCTTCACCTGGCTCAGCAATAACATAAGTACCAGAGCCTGTACCACTCAACAAATCAGTGCCAACTGTAGCAGCTTCGTTGGACAGAACCAACGCTCCACCCATCGTCGCATTTGCCGTCCCAGCTGACTTAGTTCTAAAACTAATTGTAAGCACTAAACCTGAAGTTCCATTATATCCACCTGCCAGACCACCTGGTAACCCGCCAGCGAATGTAATAGTACCACTAATATTTGAATAATTTGGAATTACTGGCCATAAAGTAAAAATACCACTACTAGAAACATTTGTTACTTCCAACAAGTTGGTCGGAAAAGATACTGTAGCCTGAGCAGCATTCATCGACTGTCCTCCAGAATTTACATATAATCCTACATTAAAACTATCACCAATCTCATATGAAGAATTTGAAGGACTAAAAAATAGAGTAGCTGCCTCAGCAATGTTAGGAGCAAACAATAAACCAAATATTAATAATATAGCAACAAAAATCTTTTTTGCCATAATATCTACCCTCTCTCTTATATTTTTAATCTTCTTTTTTTGGTTGTGAGCGAACTTTAAATGCAAGAAATAATAGTAGTAAGATAATTATACTTATAACTATTATTAAAAATAATGAATAAACTGTATCATCTCCAAAAAATGGACTCTTATTTTCAAATGGAACTATACCTAAATTTTTCTGTGTATAATTACCAGCTCGATCAAATGCAGTGACTGTAATAAGATTACTTCTACTTTGATCTTCTAAAATATATGGTGATGTGACATGGGTTGTAGATTTGTCACCTTCTTTAACATCATAATAGTCAATACCGGAGCCTTTGTCAGTGGTAGAAAAAATTAAAATATATTTTCCATCATACAAAGTTGGTTCTTTTGAAATAACTGTATCAATATCTAATGGTGCCTTACTATCAATCATAGCTCTCCTCTTACCAATCACTTCCCAATCTCCATCACCTATTTTTTCTTTCAATATAAAATAATATACTCCATCAGCTAAATCAGAAAAATTGACTTTACCGGTCGTTGATTCTCTATTATTATCAGGTTCTTCATCTGAATAATTACTCAAAATATAACTATAGATTGCATCTTTCTTTTGCTCCCACTCAACATTAAAATTATTATTTTTATACCAAGTACTCTCTTCTGGATGAGTAGAAGATTCAATATTAATAAATGTTGTATCGCTTACACTAAATATTCCTGAAATTTTATTTAATTCTACCTCTGTCCCCAATCCATCATTTAGTAAGACTTTTGTACTTTCATTATCAAAATCTACTTCACCAACACCTGGAATTTTTGTTTTGAAAGTAATTGTTGCAATCTTACCATCTAATACCATGCTACCGCCGGGAATTCCGCCAGCTAATGAAATAATTCCCGCTGATTCCTCAACAATCGGTTCTTTTATCCATAAAGTTAAAAAAGAGCCCCCACGTGATACTTTAACAACTTCCAATAAATCTGTTGGATATGTTATTGTTGTTTTTACCGCATTAATAATTTCTTGCTCACTATTCAAATGTATTTCAGCTAAAAAAGTTTCCCCTTTTGCAAATTCTTTTTGTACGGGATTTACAGAAATTATTGCAGCCTGAGCTTGACTGAAAAATATTACACCAAAAATAATTAGTGGTAATATGATTAAAGTTTTTTTGAATGTAAACATAATATTATAACAATTTATTCTGTCCAATAAAATAGCATGATACTAAAGTCAACAATATTTACTATACCATCACTATTAATATCTGCTCTTTCATTAGCAGGATTTGCTGTATTCCAATAAAATAATAAAATACTAAAATCAACTAAATTCACAAAAGTATCACAATTAATATCCCCAGGTAATGCGCCATCACAAATATTTGGCTCATCAGCCGTTACATTAAATATAACACTTTTACTAAATTCTGAGACCGCATCATTTACAGGTTCTATGGCTTGAGCCTTTGCCTCATGAGAGCCTTCTGCTAAATCATCAGCATCATATAACTGTATCCATCTACCATTTGTATCAGCACTGGCTATACTTACTGCAATATGTTGTTCTCCAGCCGCAGCCCCGACCACTGGTGATGTTAATGTTACATTTACTTCACTATCAGGCACAGTAGTCCCTGATAAAGTAATAGTTTCACCACTAGAAATATTGGTTTGATCAGCTTCGATTGTCGGTCCTAAAAAGATACCGCTGATCGTAGTAGTAGTACCTGTAGTTAAGGTTAATGTAAAATTTGATTGTTTACCCTCTAAACCATCTTGATCAAGACCAATCACAGAAAAGGTATAAGTGCCTGGATCAATAATTGCAGAAACTTCAAAGATTGCCTGAGATGTTGTAGAAATAATAGACAAAATTGATCCATCCTGACTAAAAGTCACAGTAGCAGATGGATAAGCTATCCCTCGAAATACAACTGTAGTATCTGGATCTTCTAATGGAGGTTCAGAAGCAACTGTAGCTGTAACAATAACCTGCTGAGAAGATTGTGCATCTACATAAGATACAACAGAATATCCCGCGACCAATAAGATCAGCGGGATAATCAGATATACAAAAAATTTAATTAAGTTAGGTCTTCTTTTTTTCATTCACCTATTTTTTTGCTTTTTTTATTATCCAAGCGTTATACTTTTTAAACAAGAATATTAATAATAATATCCCAAATACAATTACTATAAACCAGACTAATAATAAACGCCATGGCATGACCCAAAAAGTAACAGTTCCCGTATCTGAAACTATTTGGCTAGTTCCCGCGGTAATACTCAGAGTTGCTGTGTATTTTCCAAAAGCAAAATTATCTTTTTCATTTCCAAATTCTTGCCAAAAGTCTGACCAAAAATTACCTGATACATTATCAACATTACCTTTTTCCCAAACAATATCATATTTTCTGGTTGATTTTGGTAAAGTAGCACCTTTACTTGCATTGAAATCCAAAGTATCTGTAGTCTTACCAAATAAATTATTAATTTCTACATTACCAACCGGTTTCAGATGAACATTACCAGTATTATTAAATCTAGAAACAAATCCTACAGGCAATCTATTAAACATTTTTTGACCATCTTCTACTATAAATTCACTGATTGATCCCTGCTCATTAACATCACCCTCTACACTGGCCAAAATCAATGTACCAATTTTGGAGGCAACTTTAACCTGACCTTCTTCTGGTGCTGCTGAAGTAAAAAATAATGCTGCATAGTGACCACCTGGATCTGCATTTATCGGAGGATTAATAATAACCGAGACTTCATACCTTTCTCCAGATTCAATAACAATAGGTCCTTCTTCGACATTCATCCAAGTACTTAAACCTATAGACTCAGTATTAAAGTCAAAATCAGGTTGACCAGTATCATCTTTTGCTGTGAAACTTCTAGCCTCTGTATAAAGCTCTATTGTTTCAGATGTTTCATTAAATAACTTAATAACTGTATTTACAGCTTGACCAGGTGTTAGACCTAATTCTAAAGTTGGAGGAATTAATGTGATTGCTTGAGCGGATGGAGCGATCCCAAAACCTATAATTGCAATAGCAAAAATAAACGCTATATAAATAATTTTCTTCTTAAAATGTTGAAACATTTTTTTTATTTTAACTAATTATTTATTCTTGCTGTGGTGTCTCATTCTTACTAGATTTCTTAGACATTTTAATGATTAAAGCAATCAATAAAATTAATACTAGAATGATAACAATAACTATTACTATACCCGTAGTAGTCATTACCCAAAATTCAATAGCTTCCGTATCTGTTACAGTGCCGTCTGTCATAGTCAATGTAGCTGTGAATTTACCAAAACCAGTAACATCCCAATTTGCAACTGCAAACTCTCTTACAGATCCTGCTAATATTGCACCTTTTTCGCTATTTACTGCAATTGATTCAACGTCTTTACCAAACATATCTGTAATTACTACAGTACCAGCTGGTTTTATATGAGCTTCACCAGTATTTTTAAAACGTACTGCAAATTTTACGGCACCATCAGAATAGTTTGTTTTATCTGAAGTAAAAGTAGCAATACTACCTGCTTCAGTATAATCTCCTGCTACAGTAGCCATGAATAGAGTACCTAATTTTGACTCTATTAATAATTGACCGTCTTGTTGATCAGGTAATGTTTCATTAAAGAATACTGCTACATAATGTCCTCCAGCTGTTGCATTTGCTGGTGTATCAAAAGTCACAGTTACCTCTTGAGTTGCGCCAACTTTGATTGTAATAGGACCTTCATCAACATCTACCCAAGTAGCAATACCAGTTTGAGCAGCTTCAAAATCAAAAGCTGGTTGACCAGTCTCGCCCTCGGCAGTAAAATTGATTACTTCTGTTTCTAATTTTATCTCTTCTTGTGTGTCATTTTTTAGTTCTACGACTGCTACTGTCTTTTCTCCCGCCGTCAGATCAACCTCCATAATAGCGGGGGTAAGACCTAAAGCTGATACCTGTGAAGGTACAACCAGCAAAGCAGCGAAGAACAGAGTAGTGATTCCTAGAAAAATAGTTTTTTTAAACATATATTCTATTTTATTAATCATTAATATCTACTCCCCTCCTAATTGTTCTTAAATGAATATTTAAGTGAGAGTAAAAAATTTAGTTAGCTTAAAATAAACCAGTTGTAACTAAGGTTACAGTGTTGGTATAAGTCCCGGCTTCAGTTGTACCAGCAATGGATGCCAAGAAACATAATGTAGTAGCATCAGTTGAAACAGCGCCAGTTGCAGCAGCAAAAGTCTGAGGAGAAGCAGTTAATGCTGTAGCATTTGATGTAGTTCCTGTATCAGCACAAGATGTTGGACTCCAAATACCTATCGTATTACCTGAATCTGAAGATGAAGCACCAAATTCTTCTGTACCAGCAACGATAGTACCGCCAGCAGTATCAGAAATAGTATCAGAAGCAACTGAAGTTAATGTATTATCGTAATATACTGTAGAACTATATCCATTTGCAGCATTAGTAGTAACTGTTGAAGTAATACCATCTTGTGAGATCAAGGAAGCTGATAATGTCCCAAGATCAATAGTATTGGCACTTAAAGCTACTGTAATTGTTGGTTCAACATCAGCCGAAACAACTACCTGATCATCAGCTATAATATCTACAGCTACTTGTTGACTATCAATTACTGCCTGAGCAGCAGTTCTAGTCTGAACGGTAATAACTCCAGTAGTACCGGTAGTTGGTGTACCAAGAGCACCAGCTCCTGAATCAGTTATTAAAACACCGTATTCAGTGGAGGCAGTTAAATTAGTAACCCCTGTAATAGTTAGAGTATCTGGTGTACCAGCACAAGTGGCAACTAATGTACCTGGCAATGCATTTGCACCATAGGTTGTACTACCAGCAGCAATAATAGTGTCAGCTGTGCGACACCATAAACCATTATCAGCAGCCGGGAAAATAATATGCACCTCAGCCTCAGTACCACTATTTCCAGCTGGGACAGTAAATACGATATTATGACTAACTCCGCTAGTCAAACTTTGTTTTTGTCGATTCATATGATCCTCGACTGTTTCCAATGATTCTGCTTTTGCAATTTGTGCTGGCAATAACATTACCATAACAAAAATCGCCATAAACATTACCATGGACATTTTTTTGAGTAATTTCATAAGTTTTCTTTATTAATTAACTTATTTTATTAATTTATTAATATTACTTTATTATTATATCATACTTTTTAAGAAATTGCAACCTAATATATAAATTTTACCACAATATTACAGCTATTAATATAAACTTGTAGCAACTATTGTAATAGTAGAAGTATAAGCTCCTGCATCAGTTAAACCGCTAATAGAACCTAATATACATAATTCTGTTTGATGAGTGCTAACAACACCTGTGGCCCCTGCAAAAGTCTGAAGTGAGGTCGTTAAAGCGGTAGCATTCGATGTAGTCCCCGTATCTGCACAAGAAGTAGGACTCCAAATACCAATATCATATCCAGATCTCGATGAAGATGCACCATATTCCTCTGTGCCAGCTACGATAGTCCCTCCTGTAGTATCAGCAATCGTATTACCTATTGAAGTCAATGAATTATCATAATAAACCGATGCTTGATATCCATTGGACGCATCAGTACTTACTGTCAGAGTCACTCCGTCCTGACTTACCAACGACTCTAATAATGTACCAAGATCAATACTGTTTGGACTCAGGGATACTGTCATACCTACGAATAACCAACAATCGTTATTTTGAGAATTTACATTTGTCCCACCGGTAGCATCTATAGTATCTCCTCCACAAGCATACGAATCTTGAACATCAGTATAAGTAACTATCTGCGTACCATCACTAGTCAGATTCCATTGAGTACCTGGAGTTGATGAGCGTAAAGTAACTAAGTTTCCAGAGGTGCCATTGAAACTTACGTTATTAAAAGTATAAGTACTACCCGCATTAAATTCTAATTGGGTATTGGCGGTATCAGCCGTGAAATTATTATCAACATCAGCGGCTGCCGCAAAATCAACATCCGGATCAGAAGCGCCAGCATTTGTAATTGTAAGATTATAGAATCTATCGGAAGTACCAGTCATTTGACCCGATAATATTTGCTGAGAAGAACCGTCTAGATAGACTGTACCGGACTGATCAGTGAAATTATCATTATTAGTCCAATCTCCCGCAAGATATATTGCATTGTCCTCTCCACTTTTTACATCTAGAGTACCACCGGTTATTAATAAATCATTATTTATATCAAGAATGGATTCAAGGGTAAAGGTAATATTATTTCCCGTATCATCAAAAGTAATATCATTGAAGTCGTCTGTAGTAGCGCCGGTAGAATCTATTGTCGGTGATCCGCTTGTAGCATCAAATGTTATAGTACCCGATCTGCATAAAAATATATCATCATTATCCCAGCTTCCGCCAACTGTGATCGCATTATTTTCACCACTTACCGCATCCAGATGACCGTTTGTAATTGTAACGTTGTTAAGCACAACTAACGGATCTTCTACTTCAACAATTAAATTATAAGTGCCAGCACCGTCATCTATAACGAGATTATAGAGTGAGCCAGTACCAGCGGTAATAAGATCACTGGTTATATCACTCACAGAAGATGGTATATTAAAGGTTAAAGTAGAACCGACATTCGTTCCAGCGCTATTTAATAATGAAGCGCCTGACTGTAAATCAAACTTACCATCTGTATTCATCTGTGTGCCATCTGTTTCTACATCATCATCAACATCCAAAGTACCGCCACCCGAGCCAGCATCAGTGGAAATAGTAATGCCACCCAAACCAATATCAAGATCATATCCATTTGTATTAAGTATATCACCATCATTAATAGTTAGAGTTTTAGCTAATAAATCACTGGCTAGATCAGTGGTATCCGGAGAAGTACCTATTTCCAAATTACCGACATCCTGCTGTGGTGAAGTATTGTCCGTAAAGGTCAAATCCCCATCCAGTATTAATTCTCCTGTTCCAGCGGTAGCGTTATTAAATGTCGTTCCGGACGCCAAGGTAAAATTACCTGCAGCATTGAGATTGCTATCTACTTCCTGCGTAAACACACCCGTATCGGCTATATCAAACGTACCATTCACATCCATTGCATCAGCGCTAGCAACACTGCCAGTACCTGACACCTTAAAATTCTGCAATGTTTGGCTGGCTGAAGTAACGGTCTTTGTCGCGCCGGTCATGTCAATTGTCGATGTTCCAGCAGTGACTGTACCACCGGTCATATCAAGATTACCAGCCATGGTATGAGTAGCATTTGCCAGGGTAACAGAGCCTGAAAGAGTTAAATTTTGTAATGTCTGTGAGGCGGAAGTAAGGGTGCCAGTGCCATTCATTACCAAAGTATTACCTGAAGTAGCCGTGTAGGTTCCGTCAGTAAAATTCACATTACCGGAAACAGTCCAAGTTCCAGTGCCTGAGGTAATTATTTCAGATCCATCATCCGCACCGATGAAGTCAAAATCTCCCTCAATATCAAATGCTGGATTATTCGTCACGCCGGCAAACGTAACATTCTGTGTGCCGTCAGCTATGATATATAAATTACCGTCAATATCCTGGGTTGCCGTTGCAAGCGGAGTAATCGTGTACGGCGTGCTGTTATCATCATTAAATATTTCCACATCACTGCCATATGTGCGCGCGGGCATAGTCGTGGTATTGCCATTTGATGTATCAAAGCGCACCAGTGAACTTAATGTACCTGCAGTAGGTATCGTGGTACCGGAATTAATAGTCAGACGGCCGGCGCCAGAAATCGTACCGTCAAGCGTGAAACCGCTACCGGTCCATGTGACCGTTCGGCTTGTTTCGATAGCAAGTGAATCTCCCGTATCAACATCAAGTGTATTGCTTACTAACGGATCGTCAGCCCCCGTATCAGTATCAACGGTGATCGTATTCGTCGTTGCACCGTCTCCAATGGTGAGATCATAAAATGTAGTGTCGCCCAAACCATTAATATCATGGCTTGCCACGTTTTCACCGGTAAGTGTTACACTACCGGTCCCCGGGGTAAAATTTCCACTGTTGTTTGTCCAGTCACCCTGTACTTCCATTGCTTCACCTTGTGCATCAAAATATATACCACTATCAAGTGTGTAGTTTCCCTTCAACACCAATAATTGCTGGCTCGCGTCATTACTCAATAAACACGGCGTACCGACCGTACCGCGGCTGATTTGCAGATTATAAAATTCAGGCGCATCATCACTCCACTGGTACACCTGGCCTTGAGCAGAACTCGCGCCTGACGGATCATCAATGACTATAGTCCCGCCGGTAACCGTCGTGGTAGTAAGTGGTTTCTCATTGTACACGATAAACGAACGGCCAGTTAATGTACCGCCGGTCATATTAAAAGTTACTGTCTCTCCGCCGTCATTATGCCGCGCGAGTTCAATGGCTCCATCCGCAACAGTACTCGCCCGCACCGTTCCACCCGCCAGCGTGATTATCCCCTGATTCAAATTAATGTTAGTACCAACATCCACGCTGCCGTCATTGAAATTAGTAATCTGCGAATTACTTCCGCGCATGTTTAACGCACCCGTAACATCAACATTAGCTCCTGTATTGAAATTGAGAGTACCGGCTTCTTGCCAAATATTGCCGGCAACCGTCACTGCGCTTGCTATTGTTGCTGTACCACCATTAACATAAAAATTATCCTTAACATCCACGGTTCCGCCACTAAACGAATTGGTGCCGCCGTTTATTATTAAGTCTTCTGTCGTACCATTACCAATCGTGAGTGTACCCGCGGTAACATTTATATTCCCGGCAGATGTTATATTATCTCCATTTACTGTTGCGTCGGCACTCACATTAAGTGTTGCATTCGCATCAATGTCTATATCCAGACCAATAATCGATGTTGCCGTATCAAGATGAACTGTGGCATTGTCATCAATGTGCAGATTACCGCCAGTTGCGTCAGTGGTTACCATACCGCCAGGATCAAATGTATCACCGGTCCACGCATGCAGCTCCATGCCCGACTCTGTTGTCAGCGCGCCCGCAATAACCGCATACCGTATGCCAGCATCAGCATTATCACCGGTCAATAACTTAGCGTTTGTCATTGGCCCGGCATTCTCATGTCGAACAATCATCCTATTTTGGTATAGATTAAGTCCGGAAATATTCGACGATATGTCAGCCGCTAGTGTTGCTGTAGTCGCATGTGGTGTTTCGCTATTATCAATATAGAGCACTATAGGATCGCCACCAGCTGTTGGATCTGTTGCCGGGATAGTGAACGTACCACCTGCACTATCGCATTCATACTCGGATGCAGTTCCGCCGTTTGTTGCCGCGTGGACTGTCAATGGATCTGCGGAACAGTCATACACACTTATACCATCATCACTGTAAATCGTTCCGGTCAACGTAATACCATCAAATATCCAGCAGTCGTTATTTCCGGAATCAGTGTTGGTGCCATTTGACGCATCAATCCAGTCGCCGCCGCACGCGTACGAGTACTTTACATCAATGTATGATACATCGGTCTGCGTGCCGGTTACCACCAAATTCCAGTCGCTGGTCGTAGAACTTTGGAACGTTATTTCATTTCCGACACCTGAAGAACCGGCCCAGTTGATATTTGGAAACGTATACGTCGATCCCGCTTCATATTCAACAGTAACGCCCGCTGTTGTAATTGTATAGTTATTTTCGGTTTCAACGGCTGCTCCGAAATCAACAGTTCCGCCACTATTGGTAATAGTTAGGTTATAAAAATCAGAAGAACCTGTCATAGTGCCTGACAATGACTGAGTAGAAGAACCGGCCAAAACAACAGTTCCATTGTTATCAGTAAACGTGCCATTATTGGTATAGTTACCATTAATATCAAGTGTTGAACTACTGGAAGCAGATAGCGTGGTAGCAGTATCAATACTCACGTCTCCACTCACTACTAATGATGGATCGTTGGTATTCAAATCTACCGTGGTTGCGCCGGTACCATCTTGGATAAGTATTAAATCACCAGAGATTGGATACGACCCCGATGCGGCTGTAATAGAATTTGATGAATTACTTCCATACAACTCCACATCCCCTCCGTACGTACGGGCATCAAATGTAGTATTGGCAATATTACCAGCACTGGCATCATAGCGGACAATACTATTGATCGTTCCTCCCGTGCCAGGACCAGCGGATGTATCAGTAAACCTAAGTGTGCCAGCTCCTTCAACAGTACCTAAATTAGCAAAAGTTGAGCCGGTATGTGTTACTGTACGACCAGCGCCAATCGAGAGTGTACCACCCGCACCAAAATTTCCATAAGCACTACTGATTGTGAAATCCGTATTTATAACCGAGATAGCTACATCAGACGCCGAATCAAGTTTGAAATCATAAAAAGTTTCCCCGCCAACATCTATAGTATTGTCAGCGCCATGCATTATAACTTCTCCGGTCCCTTCTATTAAATCTGTCAGATCGGCCTTAATATATAGATCACCATAAACACTTATATCGCCACTGATATCATAGGTGCCACCACTATCCGGATCGAGCGAAAGATTATCAAAACTTCCACCCCCCGACACAGTTACTGAGCCAGTATTAGTAAATTTAAATGTTGAATCCTCTGTCGTTTTATTAACTATAACCATACTTGTTATTGGTGTACCACTTCCTGACATTTCCCATGTCTTAGCGCCACCTGCTGCAGCTGAAAGTTTAGCAAACCAAACATCGTCCCCTGCTCCAGCACACGTATCCCTTGCTAATGTATTTGTTATCTTGATATCACCACTACCCGTAGCTGACAGTATTCGATCTCCACTACACGCCCCTATAATATCAAAATATAAATCATAAAATGTCCACGTACTACTATTGCCACCAATATTACCTGCAGCGGGCAGCCCAACAGTTACTGTCCCACCGGTCATTGTGATAACGCCATCACCTGTAATATCCCCGCCGTTGGCGGTAAGATCGTTTGAACCGGTCAGTGTCGTGCCGGTACCAACGGTGACATCACCGTTTGTAGTCAGCGCATCAGCTAAGGTAATGGTGCCGGTACCGGATGTCTCAAAATCATACAGAGATTTACCCGCCGCGGTGAGTGAGGGAGTAACACCGTCCATTACCAAAGTATGCCCAGAAGTGGCTGTAAATGTATCACAATTAGTAAGGTCTACGTTACCCTCAATGTTCCAGGTTCCAGTGCCGGTATTAATCGTGTTAGTAGACGCTCCGCAGGAGAAATTGCCACCAACGTCTAAACTGACATTATTATCAGCACCATCAATCGTTACGCTGTTAGTCCCGTCACCAATTGTTAGGTTATTATTTATATCATTAGCGAGAGCAGAAGCATACTCAAATGTGTATGATGGTGAACCTCCTGACGGTATTAATTCTAAGTTATAGTAAGATCCTCCAGATCCATCTCTGGCAATGTCTGTATCCCCAGTACCGGTGTACTGAAAAGTAGAAGTATTTCCTATTAACCTCCCCTCGTTAAAAAAAGGCATAGTCTCATCAGTAGTACCAGATCCTGAAAGAATCCATGTTTTTTCACCGGCATCCAATGTATGAAATCGTTCTATTACCTCACAAAAATCCCAGGTTGTGATCAGCTGATTGGTAATGGTCATACTGCCAGTCCCAATAGCCGTCGTAGTATATTCACCACATGGAAGTTGCGTAAAAGAGAGATTATAAAATGTCCAGTTGCTGTCTCCGCCTATAGTCCCATCCGTAGACAAGGTTACCGTACCGCCGGTCATATTGACCGTACCATCACCAGTCAGGTTACCACCGTGAACAACCAGAGAGCCAGTACCTTGCACGGTGGCACCGGTATCCACATACTGATTACCACCAGTGCCTGACGTGGTCACCCCACCACCCGGATCATAGGTATCACCAGTCCAAATATGCAATTCAAATTCTGAATCAATAGTCACGTTATTTGAATCAACCTTAAACTTAATATCGCTATCACCTGTATCCCGATCGCCTGACTCAAGATTGGTGTTGGTAATAGACGCTCCAGTATCATTCCTGACAATGACTGCGGCCGCGTACACATCAACATCAGCTGTATCAGTTCCGTCAACCTTGAATGCAGTTGTTCCTTCATAGGTGCCGTGATCATCCAGGTAAATAGTGACAATATCTCCGCTTGAGGATGCAATACTGCCGACTGAATAATCCCCATTGCCATCCGTAGTACCAAAATTCATATTATTACCATTAACATTCACCTGAACTAATATGCCAGAACCGGCATTCGTTGACTTATTCTCCTGATACACCGTGCCACCAATGGTAATAATATCGCTAAAAAGCCAATTCGTATTGTTTCCACAATGAGTATTAGTCCCGTCATCAGCATCAATTTGAAAACCAGTATCTGTTGCATCAGACCGCGACACATCCACATACGAAACCACACTAGTATTAGCTACATCCAGAAGCCATGTGCCGGAAGTAAGGTTTGAATTTCTAAATACAATATCATTACCGGAAGAACCAGTCCAATCAATATTAGTGAACGCATATGTAGATCCAGAATTATATTCCACTTTTACGTTATCATTAACGGTAAAGGTGCCGGTAGCTGTAGCTGCGGCCGCAAAATCAATACCAGGGGTAAATGAAGTAGCACAGCCAGAAACACTTCCAGTGGTATTAGTAATGGTCAGGTTATAAAAATCAGAGGAACCGGTCATCGTACCCGATAAGGTCTGTTGCACGGTACCGGCCAAAACGACTGTCCCGCTGTTGTCAGTAAACGTGCCGTTATTGGTATAATCGCTCTTTAAAGTTAGGCTAGTACTGCTTGGCGCGGAAAAAATCGTATTAACGCCAATAGTGATAGTCTTGGTAAAATTAATAGTTGGATCGTTTGTATTCAGATCAAAAGTAGTGGCTCCAGTTCCGCCCTGTATCAGTTCCAAGTCTCCATAAACATTATATGTACCCGCTGCTGATGTGACCGTATTAGAAGAGTTATTACCATATATTTCAACATACAGATAATCACGAGCTGACATCGTTTGGCTGTTGCTTGACGAATCAAAACGCACGATAATATTAGTTGCAAATGCTCCTGTTGTTGGGAATGCGGCTGATGGTTGGTAGACCAAAGTGCCATTACCCATCACGTAGCCGTCGAAAGTAAATGATCCCGTACTCGTTACAGTCAAAGAACGATCTATACTAATATACAAAAAATCATTAGTGTTAACGTCAAGCGTACCGGTAACGATAGGATCATCAGTGCCCTCTATTGATACTGTACCTGCAGATCCATCACCAATAGTAAGATTATTAAACGTGGTATCACTTGAGCCATTTATTGCAGGAGAGCCTGTCATGGTAACGGTACTTGTACTTGCTGTAAAGGTGCCATTATTATCCCAATTACCATCCAAGCTATATGTATTAGCTCCATCTGAGGCAAGTGTGCCATCAATACTAATAGTAACATTATGCGCGTTCATCGTTCCTGCGGAATCCATAGTTAATGTATCATCAGCCAAAATATCTATGGTGTCGTCAGCATACGCACCATCTTCATCCACATTCAATACACCCGCATTGGCAGTATGCATGATATTGCCATTTTGATCATTATCATAAGAGCCCAGCTGGGTAACAGTTAATGTCACTCCAGTATCAGCACTTCCAACTGACAATACGTTCTGATTTAGTACCATGCCGGTAATATCATCCGCACCGTCATACTCTGTAACAGCAGTAGATTGATCCCCATCTGTCGCTGTGTCAATGAATACGGTTATTACTTCTCCTCCTGACAAAGCTGGGTCCGTATCAACATTCCAGGCACTTGCGCTTATTACGAAACTATCAGCTTGCAACACACCATTGACTGCAATTTTCACCGTACCGGAAGAATTTGATGAACCTGCAACATTTGTATTAGATGAAGGAAAAGTCCAAGCAGTATTATTGCTACAGTCGGTGTTAGTACCGTCATCAGCATCAATATCCACACCGGGAGTAGCATCAGACCATGACACGTCCACATAGGAAACAACACTTGAGTTGGTCACATCCAAATCCCAAGCGGATGAGCCCGTTGAACCTTTGAAGTAGATTTCATTTCCAGATGAACCCGTCCAATCAATATTAGTAAATGCGTAGGTTGATGTGGAATTGTACTCTACGTTTGCATTGTCATTAACCGTGAAAGTACCTGTAGCCGTAGCAGCATCAGCGAACACAATGCCAGCAGTAGTAAATGATGCGCAGCCCGTGACAATTCCGGATGTATTTGTGACAGTCAAATTATAAAAAGATTCTGAGTCTGATGTTATGGTTTGTGTTGATGAACCATCCAAGACAACCGTATTTCCACTGGTGGCAGTATATGTCCCGTCTGTAAAATCAATGGCTCCAGATACAGTCCACATACCTGTTCCAGAAGTTATAATCCCAATTCCAGAACCACCACCACCATAAGCTAATACACTTGTAATATTTACTGTTGGGTTGTACGTTCCGCCGTCAAGAGTAATATTTTGCGTATTTTGCGCCGAGACATACAAGGAATTCGAAAAATTTAGAGTTTGACTTGCACCAGTACCTAACATAACTGTACGTGCATTGGTGGTGCTATTATTGTACACCTGAACCTGATGGCCATACGTACGCTGTGACAATATTTGATCATTAAACGTAGCGTCCATCCTGAGCGACGATGAAAGCGTTCCAGTCGTAGGGAAAGCTGATGAAGGCTGATATGCAAAAAGTCCACCTCCTGAAATCGTACCATCAAGCGTGAGTGAACCCGCATTACCAAGCGTAACAATATTTGAAACGCCAAGTGATAATGTATCACCCGAGTCTATATCAAACGTACCCGTAACAGTTGGATCTTCAGATCCACCCACTGTTACTGTCCCTGCGGTCCCATCACCAATAGTAAGATTATTAAATGTAGTATCACTAGCGCCATTTATAGAAGAAGTTCCTGTCATAGTGACTGTACTTGTATCAGCTGTGAAGGTACCGCCATTAGTATAATCTCCTGCAATACTTATAGCACTAGATCCTGCAGTAAACACGGCACTACTATTAATAACTAAATCCCCTCCAATAGAAAGGGCTTCATTAGTGGTACCAAATGTTTGAGAACCGTTAATAGTTAAATCATTCGCAACATTGAATCCCAAAGAATTCACATCAATAGTCGTAGTATCTGCAATCACAATATTATAGAAACTTACACCGGCCTTACGAATATCAATTCCTCCTACTGAATTATCATCATCAATAATAAAAGTTCCCCCTGATATAGTGCCCCATCTAGCCAGCGCTGTATTCGACAAATTTATCTCCTCTGTGGTAATTGTACCTGATCCGGTCATGGTAAAATCAAGACCTGTGTCATTTGGAGCCATATAAAAATATCCGGAAGGACCTACAGAATGAGTACCACCATTGAAATTGAAATCACCTTCATTTATTACCCAGTATCCAACTTCCGTAACTACAGACCCTGCATTCAGATTTAATACACTTGTTGCCCCGTCAAGAGTAACTCTATCTAGAATATCCACATCAGCGCTACCACTTATTGTTGCCGTACCACCAGTCAATATAAAATCATCACCAATATCCGTGGTACCACCACTGATATTCACCGCACCTGATGTCATATTTAAATCTTCTGTAGTGCTATTACCAATTATAAAAGTTCCAGCGGTATGATTCAGAGTCCCTCCACTTACCAAAACTTCATTAGCTTCTACGATTGTAGAATTTTGTACATGAAGCGTACCTCCGGATGGAACATCAATATCTCCAGCAATAACATTACTAATCGTATCAAGATAAGCAGTCCCTCTGACATCAAAATCTCCAGTTACACTAGTCGTAGTAATCCTACCATTTGGATCAAAAGTATGACCAGTATATACAAAAAGTTGAATCCCTGTCTCCACAACCAAAGTATCAGTTATTGCATCTATAGCATCATAAAGCATATCTACTGAGTTTTGGTCATTATCATATGCATCCATATCGTCAACATTTATACTGGTTCCTTGCTCATGCCTCACCATTACCGTATTTTGATATATTCTCAAATTATCTCCGGTAACTATATCCCCTCCGTCACTAACAGTAACCGTATTACCCAATATTGATCCGCCGTCAATATAAAATGTCAGCTGGTCTCCTGCGCTGGTAGTAACTCCGGTAATGGAAAAATTACCACTAGAATCGGTTGCATCACAATCTCCGCCCGCAGTCGCATTTACAGCCACACAAACACTAGTACCTGTAGTAATTGGGGTTCCTTCAGTATCATCAGTATAAGCTATACCATCAAAATCATAGCCACCGCCACCACCGCCACACGATGTACATTCAGCTAATATAAAATTAGTTTGAAGTGGATCATGCGCGGGGGCATTATATCCAGACAATGTAATATCATGCTTATGACCAGCTGTTGCAAATTGACTACCTGCGCTTGCACTACCATCTATACCTGCTGAATCTCCTGAAGTCCCAACTGTATTTGAATGAGCAACTCCAGCACTACCACTAGTAGTACCTGAGCTATCTGCTGTTTGGATATATCTGTTTTGATAAGGACTAGTGTTAGAGATAGTAGTCCAACCAGTTGGTGGGGTTCCGTCAAATAGAGCAATCATCCCAATAGGAACAGATGGTGGTGTACCATTTTGCTCATATAATTTAAGAGTTACATATTCAGGTACTGATGTAGCACTAGCCGTAGTAGTAGGAGTGCTAGGTGCAGCATGAGTATGAACTATTGCATCATGGACATTGGGAGTAATTCCTGAAAATACACCGACACTACCTGAACCAGCGTTAAGAGACCCCCAGGTAACTCCGTGTGTATGAGTATCACTTCCACCGGTCGTATGTGATGAGTCAAGTTTCACTAAGCGACTATCGGCCGCTGAAAAACGTACCCAAGGACTAGATGGTTCTGATCCAGTCTTAAAAAAAGCGAAAGCATCAAGCGGTATAGTGCTTGGCGTGGAATCAAGTGAATCATAACGATAAAGATAATATGTATAATGTGCCGGATTATTATCAGCAGCTGCCACAGTAGTAGTATTAGCTGTATGAGTATGAGCTCCTGTCGATATCAACGTACATCCTCTTCCACATATAGTATCTGGACCCGTACTACTTGATCCACTACCAACGCCCGTAGAGAAAGTATGACTATGAGTTGCCGCGCCACCACTAGTAGAAAATGCAGATGCTCCTCTTACAAAATCACCATCATAGGTTGTAATATTAGTCCAACCAGCTCCTGGCGTAGAATCAGCACCTAATAAATATAAATAAGTTGCATCAATAGCCATCTGCCATTGTCGTCCTTCATCCCAAGTATCTCCTACTGAAGCTGGTCCTACAAAATAAAGAGCTGGACTTTCTTCTGGAGTTTTAAAATTATAAGTTACTTCTATAGATTCCCCTGCCTTAATAGTTCTATTCCAAGATAAGGTATTTAATATTTCTGTACCCGAATCATATTTACCCAAAGAAGCATCACCATAATCTTTTAATTCATAATCACTGTTCACAATTTCTTTAATTTCACCAACGATATCTTCATAAGCAGTAACTTTTAATGTCATTGGTTGATATATGTAAGGAAATACCCTAGTTGGACCATCTCTCTGGATTGTAAATCTTGGCGATTCTTTGATTTGAAAAGTATCCGATATCGAATTGGTACCATTATAATGAGTAGCGGTAACATTAATTTGATAAGTTCCTGGAACATCGGTTGTATAAGTAGCAAAATAATCAGGTCCATGATATTCACCCTTAATCTGGCAAAATTCACTAATTGTTATAGTTCCATCAGCTGTTTTTTTTGTTATTACATTTCCATTTGGATCAATAATATCTAACACAACATCAGCATTACAAACTATGTCACCTGCATGATCTAGAACACCAATTGAAAAAAGTGTTTCCTGACCTATTTTTTGAATAGCAAAGTCAGGATTAATAGCTAATACCCCCCAAGTAAAGTCTTGTATTATTTCCTTTATCACACCTTCCTGGTCAATAATCATTTTGACCTGATATTTGCCTGGTTTATCAAATTTCGCGTTATCAAATGAATATTTATCAGTTTTTATCTTACCTTTATCAACCTTTTCTACTGTGTATGTTGCCTCAATAACCTCTCCTTTTGGATTTAATAATTGTATATCAGTCACTACTCTTTGTTTTGGATCAACTCCCAAAAATGCAAAAGATGATTCTTCTTCTACATCAACTTCAATTATAGGTTTTTCATTTACCGTCAGATCATTGTCTTCGATAGTAACACTTTGTTCTATTTCTGCTACCACTTTTTCAGCTTCTTGTAACTCAATGTCAAAAAATAGTCCATCTAAATATGCCGTTGATTCTTCTGCCCCTGGAACAGCATTATAATCTAATTTAACTTGAAACTTATTAAATTCTTCTAATTCATAGATATTATCAATATCAACTTTAAAATATCCCTCATTGGTTGCATTACTCACTTCTTCATAAAGAGAAATTGATCTAGCAATCTGCCAAGTATCTCCATCATCAACAGAATATGATAAAATTACCACATCTTCATTATCGGGAAATGTATCCGCAGCAAATGAGACATATAGTGAAATTCTGGTGATCAGCGCTGTATCTAACACAGAATCTGGAATGCTATATCCCCAAGCCTTGAAAATATTATTTTGATTCGGTACTACCAACTCTGGCTCAGCAATTTCTACAACTATATCTTCTACTTCAGTGGCAACTTCAATCTCCTCAACTAGAGGATCTGGTTTCTCAATAATTTCTATTATAGTTTCTTCTGGTTCAGTTGTAGTATCTTCAATTGGCACTTCTGGTAAATCATTAACATCTGAAGTAACAACTTCATCTATCGTACCTACTGGAATAATAATTTCGTCTTCCTCTCCCAATACTTGAATTGGCTTGTTGTTAAAAAAAGCAGAATTATCTTTTGTGAAATTATTTTTAGGAGAGTTGGATAATAAATCTACCTTCTTAGCATTTTCTGCACTCATCCAACCGCTTACTTCTGTTGGCTCTAAAATAATATTATAAATTTTAGATGAGTTTTCATCCGCTTGGACCATAAATATATATGTAAAAAAAGTTACCTGAATTGTTAAAAATGCAAAAGCAACTAGCGACACCGAGTAAATAAAGACGGAAAACTTTTTACTGATCCATAATAATTTTATTTTTTCAAAAGACCAACCAGGTTGAATAACATACTTACTTACTTCTGGCTCAGGTAATTTTTCTTTATCATTTTCATTTCCAAAGTTTGATTTTTTAGAAGAAGGTAGTAATTCCAAATACAATTTTTCTACTGTTTCATTTTCATATCGTCTATCTTTTCTTACTCCGATTCTTACTGCTTTTAATTTTCCCGTTTTATCCCAATTCCGGAGTGTGTTTGGATGAATACTAAAGATCTTACTGACTTGATCAATAGTCAATAAAGTAGGCAAAGACTTAAAATTAACCCCCATTTTTTTTGGGTGCTTATTTTTTTTACCTAGTTTAAACACTTTAAATATATGCAAAACTTTTTTATTATTTTAGCTTTGCTTAAGTTAGCAAAAAATTTAACTTAACTTAACAAACATAACAAAACTATTATATAATATTATTATGATTTTGTCCAATAAAAATAACTCTCATCATCTTTATAAATGATTCGAATGATTTAAATTATGATTAAACTTATTTAACTTTAGAAAACCTTAACTTAATAACATTGATAAAACTTTCCAATATTATCCCACTATTAAATTTTGAATTACCTGCTCGCCTCTCAACAAAAATGATCGGAGTCTCTACAATTGAAAAACCTTTTTTTTCTGCTTTGTAAGATAGCTCTATCTGAAAATTATATCCGCTCGATTGAATGTTATCCAAATCTAAATTTTCCAAAACTTTTCTATTCCAACATTTATAGCCACCTGTTAGATCTTTGATAGGTGTCATTAGTATTGCCCTAACCATAGTATTGGCTAGCCAGCTAATAAATCTACGAAACCAATTCCAATTCTCTACTCCACCGCCAGGGATATTTCTGGAACCAAGCACTACATCATATTTTTTTGCCTTGTCTAAAAAATCAGGAAGATACTTTGGCTGATGAGAAAAATCGGCATCCATTTCAAAAATATATTCGTTGCTCGGGTCTTCTAATGCTTTTTTGAAACCTGCAACATAGGCAGGGCCTAAGCCTTCTTTTTTTTCACGATGTATCACTGAAATATTTTCGTTACTATTGGCCAGTTGATCAGCAATCTGACCCGTACCATCTGGAGAATTATCATCAACAATTATTATCTTCAAATCTCTTATTCCAATAGAAAAAATTTCCTTGGTGATTGCCAAGATATTTTCCTTCTCATTATAAGTAGGTAATATAATTATCGGTCTCATAATATTGGCATTTTAGCATAACTAATACCCCTTTTCAACTTTGACCTAAGCTGATTTTTTTATTATAATATAATAAGTTTATATGCCAAACTTAATTGATGAAAATGAAAAAAAGATAGACACAAAGGTAGATACTAGTGTATATCATACCAAAACCAAAAATAAGAAAAAGTCGCGATGGTGGTGGTCGACTTTAATATTATTTCTGGTAATTTTTTTAATTGGCGTAGGATTTTTGTCAAAGATTGTCTTAGCAATTAATAGTACTAATAGTGAATCAGGTGAAAAAGTTAATTTTTTCGACCAAATTAGGCATCTTATAATCAACCCAGAAAAAAATATTGTTGGAGAAGAAGAGGATAGAATTAATATTCTACTTGCTGGAATTGGTGGATCGGGACATGATGGTGCTTATTTAGCTGACACTATCATAATAGCTAGCATTAAACCGTCCACTCAGGAAGTTGCAACTATCTCAATTCCACGTGATCTATATGTAGAAATACCTGAATATGGTTGGCGTAAAATCAATAATGCTCTGGCTTTTGGTTATATATATGATTATCCGGGTGGCGGAGAAATATTATTAAAAGAAACAATAGAAAATTTACTAGATATTCCTATTCATTATTACGCTCGTATTGATTTTAATGGTTTTAGTCAGGTAATAGATGATGTAGGTGGTCTAGAAATTATGGTTGAAAACAGCTTTACAGACTATTCATATCCCGATAACAACTATGGGTATCAAACAATCAGCTTTACCGAAGGATTGGAGAAAATGGATGGTGATCGCGCCCTAAAATATGTACGTTCCCGAAAAGGAACAAATGGTGAAGGGTCGGATTTTGCAAGATCTAGAAGACAACAAATAGTATTACTTGCCCTTAGAGACAAACTAGTTTCACTAAATACCCTACTAAATCCCTCAAAAATTATTACAATCCTTGATAATTTAGGTAAACATAACAAAACCAACCTTGAAATATGGGAAATACTTGAATTAGGAAAAATGGTACAAGGATTAGATCAAAATAGTATTATTACGCAAGTTATTGACAATGGGACAAACGGTTTACTCATATCTGATCATACGATAGATGGTGCATATATTTTGAGACCAGAAAGTGGTGATTTTTTAGAAATACAATATTTAGTAAAAAACATTTTTGATAATACCTTTATAAATAAAGAAAATGCTCGTCTTGAAATCCAAAACAGCACAAAAGAGGCAGGCCTTGCTTCAAAAACAGCAGATAAACTTGAAGCGCTAAATTATACTGTCGCTGGTATTGGGAATGCTGACACTGATACACCACTAGAAAAAACAACTATTTATGACTTGTCAGGAGGAACAAAACCATATACTATAATAAACCTTAAGAATATGTTAAATGCTGACATATCCTCATTATTACCTCCTTTTATGGTAGAAAGTCATCCAACTTACCAAGCATTAATAGCTCCCACTACCAATAAAAATCTAAATACTAACGAAGAAGAAGTAGATATTTTGATAGTCATAGGTAGTGATCAAATCATTACTAACGAAACTGAAACTCAATAAAAAAATAACCACTTTATGAAAAAAAATTTACCACGCGTTGCCTTAGTTGGGAGGATAAATGCTGGCAAGTCAACTCTTTTTAATACCCTAACAGAAACCACCAAAGCAATCGTCTCGCCCGTACCAGGCACGACGCGTGATTTAAATTTATCTGATATTTCATGGCGAGACAAATCATTCACTCTTATTGATACTGGTGGTCTTGATGCCGCATACTTAGGAGAGATAGAAGGATATGTCCAGAAGAAGGCTTACGAAACTATCATGGACTCAGATCTTATTTTATATGTAATAGATGGTAAACAAGAAATCACAGCCGAAGATAGGAAAATTGCCAGGTTTCTTAAAAAAAGTAAAAAGAAAGTAATTTTAGCAATAAACAAAGTTGATGGACCAAGAATAAAAAAAAATGTTTCCCCAGACATCTTTAAACTAGGCTTCAAAGTTATTGCTTATTGTTCAGCTGCTTCTGGAGTAGGCACAGGAGATTTATTAGATACATTAATTAAACATGTACCTCTAAAAAAACTAGTTGAACGACAGATAGACCTTCGCTTATCGATAATTGGTAAAACAAACGTAGGAAAATCATCCATCTTAAATTCATTGCTTGGAGATGACAGAGCTATAGTTACTCCCGTTCCTCACACTACTCGTGAACCACAAGATACTGAGATTAAATACAAAGGAAAAAATATTCTAATAGTTGATACCGCAGGATTAAGAAAAAAAAGAAAACTTTCAGATGATATAGAAAAAAAGAGCGTCCTAAGAACCTATGAAGCGATAAAAAGCTCTCACATATCTTTATTCGTCGTAGATGCCGACCAACCACTTAGTAGCCAAGACCAAAATATAGCTGAACTTGCCTTGGAAAGTAAAAACGGCGTTATTATAGTTGTAAATAAATGGGATTTAATAAAAGATAAAGACCCGGCTACCATAAATAAGTTTACCAAATATTACGATCGTTTTTTACCTTGGATGGACTGGGCTCCATATATATTTACCTCTGTCAAAGAGAAAAAAAGAATTCATAAACTATTACAATTAGCTCTAGATATACAAGCTGAACGTGAAAAAGAAATACCAGAAGAAGAACTAAAAAACATTGTCAAAAGGACGTACAGAAAGAAAGCAAAGGCAAGTCGTGGGAAAAAATCCACAGAACCAATTACTATGCAACAAAGTGGAATCAATCCCCCATTTTTCGAATTACTTGTTTACAAACCACACCTCATTCATCAGGCATATCTAAACTTATTAAAGAATAAAATCAGAGAAAAATATGGCTTCAAAGGTACGCCTATTGTAATTAATATGAAAAAAGTAAAATAATTATATGAAACTTATCGTCGGCTTAGGAAATCCAGGAAAAGAATATCAAAATACAAGACATAATATTGGTTTTCAAATTTTGGATACATTAAATAATCTACCAAATTATAATCACCTTTCTTTCAATGAAGATAAAAAATTCCATGGAATTATGGCTAAAGACCAAAATATTATTTTATTTAAGCCGTCTACTTTTATGAACAATTCTGGAGAAGCAGTGAGAGCAGTTACTGATTATTTTAAAATTAATTCAAAAGATATACTAATAATTCATGACGACCTAGATATTGATTTTGGTAACATTAAAATCCAACAAGGTAAGTCAGCTGCTGGACACAATGGGGTATCCTCTATTATTAGTCATCTTGGCAACAATGATTTCTGGAGACTTAGATATGGGGTAGCAGGCGAATCAAGAGGTCAAATACCTGGTGATAAATACGTATTATCTAGATTTTCCGCTGAAGAAGAGATTGATCTTCCAGAAAAAACAATGATTGCTACGAATGCTGTAAAAAACTTTATTGAACAAGGAGCTGAAATAACTGCTCAAAAATATAACCAAATTGCTAAAAAAGAGGTATAATAAAAACATAAATAATAACTACTCTTTATGGACACACAAAGTAAGCTACTGATGGATAAAATATTAAGTGTTGTAGCAGAACAAAGAGCCTCTGACTTACATTTGTCAGTAGGGAGTGTTCCTATTATTAGATTAGATGACAAACTTATTACTCTTGAGAATGAAGATGTTATTACTAAAGAATTTATTCAAGGATTTGTTGATGATCTACTTGATAAAGACCAAAAAAAAACATTGGAAGAGAAAAAAGAAGTAGTCCTTGCTTATCAATTCCAAAAAAGAGCAAGATTTAGAATTAATATTTTTTATCAAAAAGGTGTATTGGCTGTATATTTTAGACTTATTGGTGATACCATTATCCCATTACAAAAACTTGGTCTACCGGATACCCTCCAAAAATTTACTCAGCTACCCAAAGGTTTGGTCATAACTAGTGGATCATTTGGCTCTGGTAAAACAAGTACTGCAGCTTCAATGATAGATTATATCAATCAAACGACTTCATCATATATACTTACTATAGAAGAGCCGATCGAATATATCTTTCAAAACAAAAAAAGCATTATCGAACAACGAGAAGTTGGTCGTGACACTATCTCTTTTGAACAAGCATTGAGTACAATCACTCAAGAAGATGTTGACCTACTATATGTTTCTGAATTAACAACAAAAAAAATAATTAAAGATATTTTGAATATTGCTGCCTCAGGTAGATTGGTCATCGCAAATATTGAAGCAGATACAATTATAAAAACATTTGAAGCAGTCATATATAATTTCCCATCAAATGAACAACAGCAGATAAGAGAATTATTATCACAAAACTTAGCAGGTATTATCTGCCAAAGATTAGTACCAAAGATTGGCGGCGGACAAATAGCAGTAGCAGAAATTCTAACTTCTACTCCCCCAATCCAATCACTAATCAAAGAAGGATCTCTATATCAAATGAATAATATAATCCAAACATCTAGAGAAGAGGGTATGGTTTCCTTAGACTGGTCACTAGCAGAACTAATAAAAACAAATCAAATTTCTTTAGATGATGCTCTTAAAAACGCAAGCGACCCTCAACAACTAAAGTATATGCTCAAAGCCTAACTTTATAAAAATATGTTAAAAAAATTATTCACAAACAAAGATAGTACTAACTCAATGGTAGGAGTAGATCTTGGTGTTGCAACTATTAAAATTGTAGAATTAAAAAATGAAAATAAGAAACCAACTCTAGTCACTTACGGGGTGTCCTCAGGAGACCGCCAAGCTACCAAAGAAATACATCAAAATATTTCCCCAGATTTAATATACTTAATGCAACAGGCAAGAACAACAACAACTAACGTTGTTGGCGCTCTACCAACATCAAGTGTCTTTAGTACAATTATTGATTTTCCAAAAATGCCTACCAAAGAAATTGATTCTGCAATCAAATGGGAAGCTAGAAAATTAATTCCCCTACCTTTAGAAAAAATGTCACTTCACTGGCACATTTTACCGACAGTCGGTAAAACCAAAGATGATGATTCTATTAAAGTAATACTGAGCGCGGCACCAACTGAAACAACTACAAAATATCTTAAAATTTTTAAAGCGGCAAATTTAAGTCTACTTAGTCTAGAAACAGAAATCAAAGCTCTACAAAGATCTTTACTAACCCCCACTGATAAAACCAGTTTAATTATAGATATTGGCGCAAATAATACTAATATGATTATTTATGATAATAATCTTCCTTTACTAAATAAAAATATCGATATTGGTGGAGAAACTCTAACCTCTCATATTGCAAAAACTATAAATATTAATTTTGAACGTGCAGCCCAATTAAAAAAACAACTAGGAATGTCTACTTTTGACCAAGCTTCACATCCTGCAGTCAAAGCTATGAAATTTGCTATTGATAATATTATTATTAGAGATATTAAACATTTAATTACAGTACTAGGAAACTCTACACAGAATAAAATTAATAATATTATTTTAACTGGCGGTGGTGCCCACTTAAAAAATCTAGATAAATATCTGGAAAATGAATTAAAAATAAATACAAGAGTAGGAGACCCTTGGCATAAAATATCTTATCCAAAAGAACTAAAATCAGAACTAGGAAAAATTGGTACGAAAATGTCAGTAGCCATAGGTCTAGCTCTCAAGGTAGTTGAAAAATAAATATAAAAAAAATACCGCCCAATTTACTGCCTCCAAGCGTAAGGTATCATAGAATAATCTACAAAACCTTAACTCAAGGCTACTCGTAGGATTCTAGGAGGGGTGAATCATACTTTTACCGCTTGATAGGCAGAAAACTAAACGATATCGTTTTTTAGTTTTCCACTTGATTTTTTAAGATTCAACTGTAATAATGCATAGTAGCAAACCTTAAATAATATGTCAAGACTTCCCATCAATATGTTATGGGAAAATTGGCTTATTTAAGCGTTTTTTGCCATTTTAACCAAAACAAAGTGACGGAAAAATCCAAAAAATTGAAGACCGGCAAACCTGAAATTAATCAAAATATTGCAAAAATACTAAAAAAAGAAAATGCAATATCAATTACAGGACTGCCCAATCTTACTTCTCTAACATATTTCATATCAGTAAATCATGCCTTAGATGAAAAGGTTGTCTTTTGGTTGATAAAAAAAGAAGAAATGTCCGCAAGTCAGCAACTTCTGTACCATTGGCACAAAATATTTAAAAACAAAAGAATTATCTGGTCACTTGATGAAATAAATCCAATGCGCGCTCAAGAATTATCTAGTCAAATACCACAAATTATTCTCGTCGATATTGCCAGCCTTAATGAAAAACTCCCCTCTCTAAACAATAAGATTGAACATGAACTAACATTATCAAGAGGTCAACAATTTACCCCAGCTACTCTTTCACAAAAAATGATCTCTTTTGGCTATGAATTTAGCAACCACGCAAGTCAATCAGGATATTTTTCTAGGCGAGGTGGCGTTGTAGACATTTATCCAACTAACCATGAAGATCCGATCAAAATAGAATTTGATAATAACAGTATAAATCAAATAAACACCTATAATCCTATCAACAAAAGGATCAATGAAGAAATAAAAAATATTACATTAATAGCTAATAAATTCTCAGGAGCAAATAGTCGTACTAATTGGTTAGGCTACTTAGAAAGTATTAATAAATCTATAATTATTTACCAGGATAATGAAGAATTCAATAATATTCTAGTCAACTGGCGAGAATTAAGAAATAAAATAAAACCTTATCAACAAATTATAATTAAAGATTTTGAAAAAAATGCTACAGACCTTGGTTTCAAAACAGCTGATATATATCATCAAGATTACAATAAATTTGTTTCTGATTTAAAATCTTATAATAAGAATAAATGGAAAATTGGGATAGCAACTGACAAAATTAAAAATATTCAAGAATTATTAAAAGAAAAGAAATCAGATAAAATTCCGATCGCATATTGGCCATTTATTAATCATCTAAATGGCTTTGTTAATGAAACAGAAAAAATTGCCCTCATAACTGACAAAGAAATTTTTGGTGAAGAGACTATAAAAAGCGAGTCACCTCATCAGCGAGTTGATCAAGCTTTTATGATTGGTTTAAAAGAAGGTGATTACGTAGTTCACCTCGACCATGGTATAGGTAGATTTGTTGGTATGAGCAAACATGAAATTGAAGGAATATTAAAAGAATATTTTGTAGTACAATATGCAGAAGGTGACAAAATATCTGTACCAGTAGAAACAGCTGATAAGCTTTCAAAATATATTGGTATGGCTCATCCAAAGATGCATCGACTCTCAGGCGGACATTGGTATCAGATTACTAGAAAAGTGAAACAAGAAGCAAAAGTACTAGCGCAAGAATTATTAAAAATATATGCCAGTAGAGAAATGATAAAAATAAAGCCCTTTGCAAAAAATCTAGAAATAGAGAATGAACTAGCAGAAACATTCCCCTACAAAGAAACACCAGATCAAGCAAGGGCAATTGCCGATGTAAAAAATGAATTAGAGAAAGAAACTCCTATGGATCACTTGATTTGTGGTGATGTAGGGTTTGGTAAAACAGAAGTTGCTGTTCGAGCTGCCTTCAAAGCAGTAGCTAACAAAAAACAAGTTGCTCTACTATCTCCTACTACTATCCTAACTCAACAACACTATGATACTTTTAGAGAAAGATTAAAAAAATTTCCAATCAAAGTTGGTATATTATCCAGATTTGAATCTGATAAAGAACAAGCCGATACCATAGAAAAATTAAAAAGTGGTTTAATAGATATAGTTATAGGTACTCACAGGCTACTCTCCAGTGATGTTAATTTCAAAAATTTAGGATTAATCATTATTGATGAAGAACAGAGATTTGGAGTAAAAGCTAAAGAAAGATTAAAAGCTTACAGGTCTCAATCTCATATCCTCACCTTAACAGCCACTCCAATACCACGTACTTTGAATATTGCTTTATCTGGTGTACGTGACGTTAGTATTATTGAGACTCCACCAGAAGGTAGACTACCAATCGACACTTTCATAGAACCATATACAGATGAAACTGTTAAAAAAGCAATAGTAAAAGAGCTTAAACGTGATGGTCAAGTTTATTATCTTCATAACAAAGTAGAAACAATAAATATCGCCGCTCGTGAAATACAAAAACTAGTCCCCAAAGCTAAAATTGGAATCGCCCACGGTCGTTTACCAGAAAAAGATCTAGCAAAAGCAATGGGAGATTTTGATACAAGAAAAACAAATATTTTGGTATGTTCTACAATTATAGAAAATGGACTAGATCTACCAAATGTAAATACAATGATAGTTAATAATGCTACTAATTTCGGACTAGCCCAACTTTACCAACTTCGAGGAAGAATAGGACGCGGAAATAGACAGGCCTATGCTTATTTTCTTTATCATCGCAAGAAACTAAAAGGAAACGCCAAAAAAAGATTACAAGCTTTAATGGAAGCAAAAAAATTAGGAAGTGGTTTTCAACTTGCTCTAAGAGATCTAGAAATTAGAGGGGCTGGTAATATTTTAGGAAAAGAACAACATGGTAAAGTTTCGGCAATTGGCCTCTCATTATATACAAGGTTATTAGCCCAAGCGATTGAAGAACTAAAATTTGGCAAAGTGCAAGATCCTATTCGTGATATTATTATAGATCTTCCTCTCCCCGCATATATACCTGCAGAATTTTTACAAGAAGAAGAAAGATTATTGCTCTATCAAAAAATGGCAAGTATTACTAAGCTAGAAGAATTAAAAGAACTACATGATAGAATTATTCGTTCGCGAACTCGCGAAGAGCAAAGGACTTTCCCACAAGAAATTACAAATCTATTTTCAATTTTAGAAATAAAACTACTTTGTCAGCAAACTGACATCTCTCATATTGACACTACACAAATGACTGACGATTTCGGACATAAACAACGTCGAATTATTATTAAATTCCTCTTCCCACTCAAACCAGAACCACTAGCAAAACTTTTGCAAAAGAATCCTAAATGGCAATTCAAAGATGATAATATAAAAATCGATCTTACTGATCTAGGTACAGAATGGTTAACTGAACTAAAAAAAGTGCTCAGACTATTTAAAAATAAATAATTAATTTTCTTGCTATAAATCAAATACCAATGTATAATTGCAATAGACCTTCCCCAAAGAAAGGTCTTTTTTTATATGCAAACAAAAAAATCTAATTTATCAACAGACATTCAATATTGGATAGCCTTCTCATATATAAATGGGATTGGTCCACAAAAAATTAAATTAATTTATAATCATTTTTCCAGTTTAAAAGATGCCTGGCAAGCACCCAAAGAAGAGTATTTTAAAATTGGTTTAAATACTAAAGATATTCATGCTCTCAACGAAGCAAGAAATAAATTAATACCAGAAAAATTATACAATGATATAATAAAAAATAAAATTAATATAGTTACGCTGAAAGATAATAATTATCCTCTTCTTTTAAGAGAGATTTATTCTCCACCACCAATTCTTTATTATAAAGGTAAATTGCCAGATAACTCTAATATGTCATTAGGGGTAGTAGGTACTAGGAAAACAAGTATCTACGGTAGACAGGCTTCCCTTGATCTGGTTAGCATACTAGCTAAGACTGGATTAATAATAGTGTCGGGTCTAGCTCTTGGCATAGACACCCTAGCTCATCAAACTACTCTGAAATATGGAGGAATAACCATGGCTATTCTAGGCTGTGGACTTGATATTATTTATCCATCATCGAATTATCAACTAGCTAAAAATATTGTTTTCAATGGTGGGTGTATAATATCTGAATATCCACCTGGTACCAAGCCACTAAAACAGCATTTTCCAGCCCGTAATCGTATTATTGCAGGTATTACCAAGGGAGTGCTTGTTATAGAAGGTGGTCATAAATCCGGCTCACTGATCACTGCTCGCTTTTCACTAGACTATAATAGAGAGGTAATGGCTATTCCGGGTAGCATATTTAATACTAATGCGGAAGGAACTAACCATTTACTAAAAAATGGCGCTCATTTAATAAGTAATGCAGAAGATGTATTAAATGTTCTAGACTTACAATATATTCAAAAATATAAAGAAACTCAACAAGCTTTACCAAAAAACTCAGAAGAAAAAATATTATACGAAATAATAACAAAATCACCTATCCATATTGACGAAATAATTCAACAGTGTAAACTACAAATCAGTATTATAAATGCCACACTGACTATCATGGAAATGAAAGGTTTAATAAAAAATCTTGGTGGTGGAAATTTTATACGAAATTAATATCTACCTGCCTATTCATGGGCACAATAAATTTTTTCTACTTTAAAAAACTTGCATTATTTTTCAAAGTATTGTACATATATAGTTATTATGAAATTATTAATAGTTGAGTCGCCAACCAAAGCAAAAACAGTTTCCAAATTATTAGGAACAAAATCTCCTTACACCGTTAAAGCAAGTGTTGGGCATGTTCGCGATTTACCAAAAAGTAATAAAAAAGCGATTGACATTGAAGGTGGTTTTATTCCTCATTATGAGATATCCCCCAAGAAACAAGATATAGTAGATGAATTACGAAAATTAGCAAAAAAATCTGATGAAGTTCTATTGGCCACTGATCCAGATCGTGAAGGAGAAGCAATCGCCTGGCATATTGCTGAAATATTAAAAGAAGCTAATTATAAAAAAGAGATAAAAAGAGTTGAATTTCATGAAATAACCAAAGCAGCTATTGACGAAGCAGTTAGCCATCCAAAAGAAATAGACCAAAACCTACGTATAGCTCAGGAAGCTAGGCGTGTTTTAGATAGACTAGTGGGCTACGATCTAAGTGGCTTAATATGGAAAAAGCTAAGATATGGTCTATCAGCTGGTAGAGTACAATCACCCGCTCTTAGAATCATAGTAGAGAAAGAAAGAGAAATACAAAAATTCACCCCCGAAACGTTTTGGGTACTGACTGCCGATCTAATTTTAAATAAAAAAGATCCCATAACCTTTAACTGTGCTGTAGAACCTCGAGACAAAAAAGAAGTTGATAATATTGTAAAACTAGGAAAAAAGGGAAATTGGGAAATTATCAGTGTAAAAGAAACAGAAACCAAACGATCCCCTCGCGCACCATTTACCACCTCTACTCTACAACAAACTGCAAGCTCCCGTTTTGGCTATACTCCATCTCGTACTATGAGAACTGCTCAAAAACTATATGAAGCGGGACATATCACTTATATGCGTACTGATAGCACAAATCTTAGTACCGAATCTCTAAAAAATATTAACAAAACTATATCTGATGAATTTGGTGCAGAACTTTTTTTAGAAAAAACATATAAGACTAAAAGTAAAAATGCTCAAGAAGCTCATGAAGCAATAAGGCCATCTGATTTTTCCAAAAAAACTGCTGGTAATACAGATGATCAAAAAAAAGTATATGAATTAATATGGAGTAGAACTGTAGCCTCTCAGATGATAGATGCAAAATTATTAAGAACAAAAATTATTGCCAACATTACTAATGGTGAAATTCCAAATTTTAGTATTAATGGCACTCGCATCTTAAGCCAAGGATGGCTAATGGCAGATCCTGCCGCTCGAAATGATGAAGTAAATTTACCAATAGTTCAAGCATCAGATCCTCTTACTCTAGAAAAAATGAATTCACTAGAAAAAGAAACTCAACCTCCTCCACGCTATTCAGAAGCTGGTTTGGTTAAAGAATTAGAAAAACGAGGAATCGGACGACCCAGTACTTATGCTTCAATTATAAAAACTATAATTACTCGTGGGTATGTAGAAAAAGAAGGAAGTGCTCTCAAACCTACAGACACTGGAGAAGTTGTTAGTAAATTTCTTGAAGATCATTTTACTGATTATATTAGCGACTCCTTTACAGCAGAAATGGAAAATAATCTTGATGATATTGCAAATGGTAAAAAAGAATACAAAAAGACTCTAACTGATTTTTATAACCCATTTACTAAAGTAGTTAAATCAAAAGATAAAATTGATAAAATCACCAACCTCGGAGATGCTGATCCAAAACTTAAATGCCCAGAATGTGATGGCAAGATGATAATCAAGTTGGGTCGAACTGGTAAATTTATAAGTTGCGCAAAATTTCCTGACTGCAAAGGTGCTAGGACTATAGATGGCAATGAACTAGCCGGACCTAAAGAAATCGGAGAAGACTGTCCAAAATGTAAAGATGGTAAATTAGTAGAAAGAGAAGGTCGTTTTGGACTTTTTATCTCTTGTAACAATTATCCAAAATGTAAATTTATTAAAGATAGTGAAAATAACCAAAATTCAACTGGTATTAAATGTCCAACATGTAATAAAGGTGAGATGATAGAAAGAAGAGGTAGGTTTGGATTATTCTATAGTTGTTCAGCATATCCTGATTGTAAATATGCTATTAAAGCAAAACCAACTGGAAATCATTGTGAATATATGGGAGAGAATGGTAAATGTGGAGCATTAATGATGGAAGGAACAAAAACCATACCTGAAAGATGTAGTGACAAAGCATGTCCAAATCATAATCCTCATAAATTAAATAAATAATATATAATATGACAGATACAAATCAAATGTGTGAAAAATGTGGGAAACCATTGGCAGTAAAAGAAGGTAAATTTGGAGAATTCTTAGCTTGTACTGGTTACCCAGAATGCACTAACACACAACAAATGAATCCTGCAGATAAATCCCCTGGCGAAATTGAAATCCCAGCCGAAGATAAAACTTGTGAAAAATGTAGCAAACCGATGGCTATCAAAAATGGAAAATTTGGTCCTTTCTTAGCTTGTACTGGTTATCCTGACTGTCATAATATAAAAAATATTGAACAAAAGACTGGCGTCAAATGTCCTGAATGTGGCAAAGGTGATATAATAGTAAAAAGATCAAGACAAGGTAAAATATTCTATGCTTGTAATCAATATCCTCAATGTAAATTTGCCCTCTGGTCAAAACCAACAGGTAAAAATTGTGAAAAATGTAAATCATTAATGATAGCGTCTGGTCAAGATTCTTCCATCTGCTCAAATAAGGAATGTAAGTAGTAGTAATAAATACACTCTAGTATTATGTCCCATAATAACGGCGATAATATATCCAATGAAACAATAAACAATAATTGGTATTTTAATAATACCTTTTTATATTTTATTATATTTTTTTCTGGTTTAGCTGCTCTTATTTATGAGCTAATTTGGATCAGGATGTTAAACTTAACCTTTGGAGTAAGTAGCTTTGCTATTGCTACTGTTATTTCAGTTTTTCTTCTAGGGATTGGCTTAGGTAGTTACTACTTTGGTAAAAAAGCAGAAACTATAAATAATATTTTAAAGACATACGCGTTTATTGAGTTGAGTATTGGAATTTTTTCTATTCTATCTTTCTTAATACTAAAATATGCCAATATTTATGAATTTATTATTTCTAATATTGGTAGCAGTGAAAACCTTTACCTACTTTCTTTAATTAGACTAATTATCTCCATCATAATATTAATTATCCCAACTTTTCTAATTGGTGGAACTATTCCATTAATTGTTAAATTTTTAATTACTACTAATAAAAATTTAGGATCAAAATTCAGTACTATTTACTATATAAATATTTTAGGGGGTGTTACTGGAATTCTTCTAACTGGCCTAGTATTAATTCGTCAGTTTGGCGTCTGGAAAAGTTTTTCTATTGCTATTATTATAAATATTATTATTTTTATTAGTATAATTATTTTTAAAAAAAATATAAATTTTCAATCAGAAATTCATAACGAAATAACCGAACAAGAAAATAATCAGTATAAACCTATAAAAAATTTCCTGCCAATCCTCTTCTTTAGTGGATTCATTGTACTTGGATTTGAGATCTTATGGATGCGGGTACTTATTAACTTTGGTTCTGGAACCACCCTTTCATCAACCATGATTTTAGGAGGATTTTTACTAGGATTTTCGGCCGGAAGTTTTTATATTGCAAAACGAATTGATAAAATGCTCAAACCTCTTAAAAACTTTGTTATATATTCTTTTCTTACTGGTTTGACCGGAGCTTTAATAATTTTCTTATTTGGACAATTAAATACATTTCTATCAGCACAATTCAGTACCTATGCCAGACTATTATTAGAATCGTGGTTAGGGCTTATTTTTGCATTTATTATTGCTGCAATCAGTGGCACCCTATTTCCTTTAGGTCTTCGTTTATATGCAGGAAATAAAGAATCCATTGGAATAAAGACTGGAAAAATATATTTTATAAACTCAATTGGAACGGTGTTAGGGAGCTTGGTAACCGGTTTCATATTTATCCCGTTTTTTGGAATAAAAATATCTGGAATAATACTAATTATGCTCTGTTTCATTATTTCAATATATATAATATTTAAACAAAATTTAAATAAAAAGAAACTGCTAACACCAGCTATATCATTTTTTATTATTTCCTTAATATTTATTATTGTTAGTGGAAACACATTCCACCGTCAAAATGAAAATGAAACTGAGCTTTTTTATTCAGAAGGATTATCCGGAACTGTTACTGTTTTAGAAAATAATAATACCAACATTCCATATAAAACATTATATGTTGACAGCCAAGCAGTGGCAGGAACCTATCCGTCTGGCATTATTGATTCTAAAATTTTGGCACACATACCTATCCTTCTAACAAAGAACCCTTCCTCTGTGGCAACAATAGGTTATGGTACCGGTGGTACTAGTTATAGCATGATGCAATATGGTTTAGAAACTTATGCTATGGAAATTGAAGAACAGGTCATTGAAGCAAGTAAATTTTTTAATGATTTAAATCATGGCATAGAAACTGATCCATCTTTACATATTATTATTGACGATGCTAGATATACACTACAACAAACTAATAAAAAATTTGATACTATAGTTACTGATGTAACAAATCTTAAATATAAAAGTAATCCGTACTTATATACTGTAGAATATTTTCAAATAATGAAAGACAGCCTTACTCCACAAGGTGTTGGATCTGCTTGGGTCCCTCTTGGTGGTCTTTCATTTAACGATTTAAAAATTTTAACAGCAAGTTTTGAAAAAATATTCCCCCATACAACAATCTGGTATTACAATCTTGAAATAACAAGCTTTCTTGTTTTGATTGGTACGCCAGAAAAATTATCTATTAATCTTAATGATATAAAAAATAAAATGGAACCAGTTCAAGAAGATCTATCAAGTATTTATATTAACAATGAATATGTTTTTAGTTCAATGCTTTTTCTTGGTGAAAATGATGTGGATGACCTAGTACAAGGAATGCAACTACATACTGACGACTTTCCAATTTTAGAATTCTCAGATATTAGCTTCTATGTTTTATTCAACCCTATGGATAACTTAAAAAAATTATTAAACTATCAAAAAGAATTATATAACACTTACTTTATTATGGATGAAGAGCAGGACTCCAACCTAATACAAGAATTTTATAATGGCAGACAATTAATCCATCACTATATTGATGAACACAATTAACTAATAATATTATCTTATAAAATCCTATACTAATCTAGTAAAAATTAAAAAGTCCTGTTTTTAGGAAGCAGGACTTTTGTGTTACTCATTTGTGAGTAAATCACTTTCGTTTATATCAAGAAATTTCAAAACTGTTATATTCTTCATAACATCATTAGTTTCAAAATATACCAACAAAAACATTTTAAATACTAAGTCAGCAGCATTATCAATACTGGTACCAGGAAATAATTCTTGATGATGTTTTTTTACAAATTCAGCTAAATTATCACTTAGCACATCAGCAAGATGAGGAATTGGCAATTTTTTCAAAATTGAAAATCCAAATCCAGAGACCTGACTTATTACTTGTAAAGTACTATTTGCGTTATCGATATCAAAATCGACATTTGCTATATCAGTATTGTTGGTAATTAACTTCTGTATTAATCTCATTTCATCACTAGATTTACCTAGTTTTGTTTCATATTTGATTAATACTGCTTTCAACAAATCCTGTAATTGCATCTCCTCTATCCTTTTTTATTATTATTTTTGTACAATAAAACGATTATAACACACAAGGCCCTGGTGTCAAAAAAATTATTCTACAATCTCTTTAGGGTTGATCTCAGATAGAGATTTATTCAATTCTTCAATTTTTTGTAAAACTGTTTGATTATTAACATCTAATACTATAATTCTCTCAAGATATTCTATTGATTTATCGATATCCCCTTTTAGTTCAAAAATGAATGCTACCTGCCATAATAAATCTATTGCATCAGGATACCTATTTAACTCTTTTATAAACAACTCTAAAGATTTATCATATTCACCTTTTGTTTGATAAACTAGGCCAATATTATAATCAACTAAAAGATAATTTTCTTTTAATTGACGAGTTTTCTCAAAATCTTGTATCGCATAATCTAAAACAGACATAGCTTCAGCTAAAGATGATTCACTATTACTTGCAGTTAATATTGTTTGTGCCAATAATAATTTTGAACGACCTAAATTGAAATGAATTAATGGATTGTTCGGCTCAAGTTCTACAGCTAATAAATAGTCTTTTACGGCTAACTCATCTACATTGCCGACTATAGGACGTAGACTGTCATATATTATTGCCGATTTTTTATATACCAATGAATTTCCTTCATCGTATTGTTTGGCTAAATTTATATTATTTATAACTTGCTGAGTAATTGTTCTGATATTTTCACTATTAACATCCTCAGTTTGACTAACTAACAATACTTGAGTTGTATAACCTTGTGCCAATGTTAAATAATATTTCGACTCATACTTATTTAAATCTATTGCCTTATCAAGCTGCTTAAAAATATTATCCATATCTTCACCGGAGTTTATTTCATCTTGAACTTTTGTATAATTATAATCAGCTAACCAAACGCGCAACCCAAATACTAAAAATAATATAATGCCTGCAGAAAAAATAATTATAATTGGTAAAAATACACGCTGCTCTTTACTTTTATTATTTAATTTTATTTCGTAAACATTATCATCTTTTTTATTCTCTTTGAATAAAGAAATACCAATAGCAAGAAACAACCAAAACATCCAATAAATAATAAAATTAAATGGTATAAAAAATCCAACAACAAAAATGATTAATGAAATTGAAAATATCAATATCAACCAAACTGACTGACTATTTATTTGTTTATAACTCATTATAAAGAAGAATCCTCTCTTAATATAGAACATCCCAAGTAATACAAATGCCAACATACCTCCTAAGCCTATGGTTGTAAAAATATTCCAAAATTCACTGCCTGATTTCAAAAATTGTAAATCCCATAATCCAGTAGAATTCAACATTTCCGGTCTTAATAAAGTAAAATCATAGACAAACGTTTGAGGACCCGATCCAAACAAAGGAGATTTCACAAAACTATCCCAAGCAATTGAAGCAGATGTTTTTTGGTTTAAAAATATACTATCACTTACACCCTCAGGAATTATATTAGTAAAATCAATTAAAATAAATACTAATAATAGTACAACCAATAAAGTTGGAATAATAATCCATAATTTGGAAAGTTTCTTATCATCTAAAAATATTATTTTTAATAACCAGATTAATAATATCCCTACTAATAAATAAATTATTAAAACTTTATTTAATAATAGTATTAATATTAAAGATAAAACTGTAACGATCCCTGCTGTAATTTTAAGCCACTTTTTATCATTAAATAACAAAAATCCAAAAGACAATACAAATATAATTAAAGAAAATATAGCTAAAGTTAGCGAAGAATTAGCTAATAAATTAAAATTAATATTCTGAGTAAATTCCCAAGGCAAAATGTGAATATTTCCTAATTGAAATAAATTAAACAGAACTATAATTATTCCTGACCACCAAAATGAATATATTAATTTTTTTATCCCTTCCCAATCTCTAAATATATTAATAATCAAATAAAAAAATAGTATGTAACTAACAATACTAATAATACTGGCACTAAAATATCCACTTATACCAACCGTACTAATATAATAATTTTTTGAAAATAAAAATGATATCAAATTAAAAAACAAAAACGCCAAAATAAACCAATCTAAAAATGTTTTATTAAAATTTATTTTTTTTAATATAAATAACCTCCAAAGGTATAAACCAGTAATAATAAAAACGACAATCTGAAACAATAATGTTTTATTAAACTCTAATGGACTACTACTTACAGACAAAAAGAAAATCGGTAACACAAAAACCAACCCAATCATTATCCATTCGATTACTTTTCCTAAAGTGTCAGTATCTTTTTGGCGATTAAAAATACTTTTTTTAAATAGAGTCTTGAAATTCATATTTAATTTACTATCTTTCTTATTATTTCTTGAAGCTCCGCATTAGAATAAAAATGTATAGAAATTACTCCCTGACCTTTTTTATAACTTAATTCTACTTTGGTTCCTAGTGCTTCCTGTAGTAATTCTTCTTTTTCAGTCATATTTACATCTTTAGAATTTCGATTTCGAGTATGTTTTTTTATAATGACTTTACCAGCCTTACTCTCAGTCTTTCTAACACTTAAACTGCCTGATAATATTTCCTTGAATAATCTTCTCCGTTGATCAACATCTTTTATTCCTAATAATACCTTAGCATGCCCTTCCGTTATCTTTCCTTCCTGCAATGATTTTTGTATCTCTGCTGATAATGTCAAGAGTCTAAGACTATTAGTTACAGCTGTGCGAGATTGTCCAATTTTTTTTGACACCTCCTCTTGAGTCAGATTAAACTCAGCTGCTAATCTCTGATAGCCATAAGCTTTTTCTATTGGATTCAAATTCTGTCTCTGTACATTTTCGACTATGGCTAATTCCAATTTTTGCTGTTCTGTTGCTGTCCTTACTACAACAGGTACTTTTGATAAGCCAGCAATTTTAGATGCTCGCAAACGTCTCTCACCCGCGATCAATTCATATCCACTACCAACTTCATTAACAATCAAAGGTTGAATAATCCCATGCTCTTTGATGGAATTTACCAAATCTTCCAGCATATCTCTATCAAAATGATGACGAGGTTGATGGGGATTTGGTTGTATTTTATCCAAAGAAATTTCAAAAGTCTTTTCTTTGCCACCTATAATTTCTTCACTGATATTTTCTTTAATACTTTTTACTGGGATCAATGAGCCTAACCCTCGGCCAAGTGAACTATTACTCATATTATATTATTCTAAACTAATTAATTCTTGTGCTAATCTTTTGTAAGCCTTACCACCAGCAGACCTCTTATCATAGTGTAAAATACTTTTACCAAAACTAGGCGCTTCAGCTAGTTTTACATTACGAGGAATTACTGTTCGAAAAATTCTATCTGGAAAATATTTATATAATTCTTCAAAAACATCTTTTGATAATTTATTTCTATCATCATACATAGTCATGACCGCTCCCATTATTGATAAACCTGGTTTTAAACCATCTCTCACTAAATTAACAGTATTTAACAACTGACCCAATCCTTCTAAAGCATAATATTCTGTCTGAACAGGTATCAAAGCATGATCAGAAGCAACTAAACCATTGACTGTTAGTAAACATAAGGATGGCGGACAATCAATAAGAATATAATCATAATCATTACGTACTTCCAATATTGCGTCATGTAGTCTAAACTCTCTTTTTTCCATATCAACCAACTCAACTCTTGCTCCGGCCAAAGAAGGTGTGGCTGGGGCAATACTTAATCCATCAACATTAGATGGTTTGATTACTTTTTTAATAGATAGTTCTGAAATTATGGGGTTATATATACCATGCTCTAATTCATTATTATTAATACCTAATCCTGAAGATGCATTGCCTTGAGGATCAAGATCAACTAATAAGACAAATTTACCATGATGTGCTAAAAATGCAGCTAAATTAACTGCTGTGGTAGTCTTACCAACCCCCCCTTTTTGATTAACTATTGATATTATTTTAGACATAAGTAAAAATATTTATGAATATATTATAGCAAATAAACGTTGACAAAAACAGTGTTTTTCTTTAGAATCAGTCTATCATCATTTTTATAAGCCGGGATGGCGGAACTGGTAGACGCACAGGACTCAAAATCCTGCGGGGGCAACTCCATGAGAGTTCAAGTCTCTCTCCCGGCATATTTAATCTCAAATACTTGCATTTATTAGCAATTTCCTATATAATTGCTAAGAACTTTTATACAACGCCGGGTAGAGCAGTGGCAGCTCGCGGGGCTCATAATCCCGAGGTCGTCGGTTCGAATCCGACCCCGGCAACCAAATTTAACATCTTTTTATATAATATATCTCCACCGAACTCCGCATTGCGGGGTGAGGAAAAGGAGCAATGCAGGAAAGGTGGAGCTTTCTGGTTTACCAGTAAGCGTAACCTGTGATGCTATTGCGACGCGGCAGGGTAGCTCAGATGGTTAGAGCGCGGGACTCATAAGCCCGAGGTCGCGGGTTCAATTCCCGCCCCTGCTATAAATAACTCTTCAAACTGAGTTATTTTTTTTGAAATTTATATAAATAAAAAATATTGTCCCAATAAAAAGTAAAATACTTATCCACTGAGTTAACAATAATGGCCCTACTGTTAATAAATCTACTTTAATGAAATCCAAACTAAAACGTACAACAGAAAACATAATAAAATACATCAAAGTCAACTTACCAACTGGCCAATGTTTTTTATTATTAAACAACCAAAGCATCACGAAAAACACTCCCAACATTAATATTGATTCATACAAAAAAACTGGGTGAAAAAAATTTTCATTTATATACTCCAACGGCCTTCTATTAGTTTCTATAGGTAGTCCCCAGGTCACACTTGTGGGTAAACCAAATAATTCTTGATTGAAATAATTACCCCAACGACCTATAGATTGCATCAATGGAAGCGCTATTACAATTAGATCTGTAAAGGCTAGAAAATTAATTTTTTTTATTCGTCCATAAATATACACTACCAACAAATCCATTATCATTATCCCCTGTATCGCTAATCCACCATGCCATATTTTTACCAGCTCATTTAAATTTTCTACATAATAATCCCATTCACCAATAATATGTCCAATTCTTCCACCAATCAAACTACTAATCAAAAGAATAAATAACAAATTATAAATGTGATTAACGTCAATGTTTCTTTTTTTTGCAAATTTTGTTATCAATAATAATCCAACTATAACTACTAAAGCAATAATAATCCCATACCAATATATATCCAAAAAGCCAATCGAAAATGCGATTGGCTCTGGATTATAGTTATGGAGAAAATTAATCCCCATATTATTTATTTTGCTAAAGCAGCATCAATAGCAGCAGCGAAACTTGCATAAGGCTGAGCACCTGATATCATTGTACCATTTACAAATATAGCTGGTGTACCCTGTACTCCTATTGCAGCCCCTTCATTAAAGTCATCAGTAATATCACTTGCATGTTCACCACCATCTAAACAACTGTCAAAAGTAGAAGTGTTCAAACCTAAAGTTACGGCATGAGCTTTCAAATCAGCAATAGTAATATTATCTTGGTCTGCATAGATTAAATCGTGCATCTCCCAAAATTTATCTTGATCAGCTGCACACTCAGAAGCCTCAGCTGCTTTTTGTGCATTCTCATGAAACGATAATGGGAAATGTCTATAAATTAATTTAACTTTTCCATCATACTCTTCTAATACCTGTTCAATTGTAGGTACTACACGACTACAAAATGGACATTCAAAATCAGAATATTCAATCAATGTTACAGTAGCATTTTTATCACCACGAACATGGTCGCCATCTTTTTCTTCTACATCAACAACAACAGGCGCTGGTGTAGGAGCAGCTGTATTTGTATTTACTACAGCGGTTGTATTAGTATTTGTTTTGGTAGTTGAATCATCATTATCATCAACCATTGAAAATATCATAAACATTCCAATAATTGCAGCAACTGCAACACCAGATAAAATACCCATAACGAAAGACATTTTTGGGGGCATTTTATATACTATTTTTTCTTTTTTCTCTTCAGTCATATTTTATTTTAATTAATTATTTATTAAATAAATGCTAATATATAATAACACAAAAAATTATGTTTTCCAAGGATAAAGCTTAATTATTAAGATTAATTATAAATTACTAATAACTCCTCAATAATAGTCTTAAAATTATCAACTGATATTGATCCTTCAAACTTAGTACCATTTATAAAAAAAGTTGGTGTACCGTCAACTCCAGCCACTATACCGCTGGCAAAATCCTGTTGAGTTTCTTCATAATAACGACCACTGTCCAGACATTCATTAAACTGCTCTGTATCAAGACCTATTTCTCCAGCATATTGTTTGATTGCACTAACAGATAAATCAGAATTTATAAATAGTTTATCATGTAATTCCCAAAATTTATCTTGCTCAGAAGCACATTCCCCAGCTTCTGCAGCTTTTTGTGCCTGTGGATGTATTGTACTATTGGTGAAATCCCTATAGATAAATTTTATTTGATCACCATATGTACTAATAATCTCTCTTACTGTTGGGAATGCTTGAGTACAATAAGGACATTGAAAATCTGAAAATTCTACGATAACAATTTTTGCGTCATCGGATCCGGCATATGGATCATCATTAGTAGCAATGTCATGGATAGTAGCATTATCATCATATAAAATTGTATCAATATTATCTTTAACTAAACCATAAAACCAAACTCCAATTACTATCAATAAAATTATAAAAAAACCAATAACTACCCACAAAACTCTGTGGGATTTCTTTTCTTTTTTCGGTTGTTTTTTACCTCCTTTAGACACTCGAACTTGCTGCGTTATTTGTATAGTGTCTTCGGATGGTAAATTTAAATCTAATTCATCTGTCATAGTATTAGTATATATCAAATTTGCATAATCTTAAAGTGTTAAAACTAAGAATTTATTTAGTATTAATTTTACAAACATTAGGATTAATTATTTTTTTTGCTAATAAATATATTGCAAATAATATAAATATCATACCAATTAATCCAAATTCAACCCCATTAAATGGTAAAAAACCGATTAAAGCTGACGTCGAGGATATTCCAAATATTGACGTTAATAATACTGACCCACATGAAGCACATCCAACACCTAAAACTCCAATTACCGTTCCTATCAACCCAGCACCACTCGCTCGTTCGTTCTTAATACGTACTTTTAGATAATAAACTAACATTGATAAATTAATTGAAGTAAATAGTGCTATAACAATTGCAATAATCCTAGAAGATGCACTAAAATTAGAACCTATTGAACCCAAACTATAATAAAAAACTTTTATTTTTTCTCCAAAATCATATACATTATTAGTTAGCACTTCCCATAAAAATTTATATATTGGTGAATAAATAAAAAATATCATCATTAATATAAAAATAATTATGGTCAATATTATATATTTAGGCCTTCTCAAAACTTCAATAAATCCCAGCCAAGTATTTTTTATTATATTTTTTATCATATCTATAACTAAGAGGGCGAATAAATATTCACCCCCTTATTATATTAATCATTATAGCAAACCGTCAATAGCAGCTTTAACTGAAGAAATTGGTTGAGCGCCACTAATTGGGATAATCTCTCCATCTTTACTTATCGCAACTGAGTATGGCGTACCATTGCCACCGGCAGTAGTAGCATCTTGTAATTGACTGGCTACTTTTTCAGCATACTTCCCGCTATCAAGACATGTTTGAAAGGCAGTAGCATCAAGGCCAACGTCAGTAGCAATAACCGCTAATTGACTTGCTTCCAATCCATTATTAGTAGGGGTAATCTCATATAAGCGATCTATATAAGCCCAAAAGCCATCATTACCTCCGAGTTCTTCAGCACACTCTGTTGCCTCTGCTTCTTTTCTTGCTTTAGAATGCAAAGAATCTAATGGGAAGTGTCTATAAACCCATGCTACTTGACCATCATAATCGGCAACAACCTGTTTTAAAGTAGGATGAAATCTCTGACAAAACGGACACTCTGTATCAGAAAACTCTACAATAACAACATCCGCTGTTTCAAGATCCCCTCTAATGTGATCATCACTAGTAACTGGAGCTACTTGAATATCTTGACTTGGCGTTGGGGCGGCTGCTACTGGAACCGTATTTGTACCTGTAGCTGTATTTGTATTACCAAAAGTTGTTTTTGTATCTGACTTATCTAAATCAACTCCACCTGACAATAACATTACAAAAAAACCAATAGTAGCTATAGCCATTATTCCCGCTAAAGCCCCTATCATAAAAGTTTTTTGACTACCTAACACTTCAAAAACGCTAGGTTTTTTTTCATTATTTGTTTCCATAATAAAATTTAATTAATAATAATTTAATAAAACAATATAAATACTTTACTAATTGTACTTATATTTTAAATATTATTAATCAAAATATTTACCATGAATAATTCCTCTAGCTAATGCGAAGTTTAATGAATTTTTTGGCTTAATAACAGCTACAAAATAATTAAGATTAATTTTATTCCCTAAACGTCTATCCTTAATTGCAAAAGTTACTAGATAAAAAATAATGATAGATAAAACTAATTGCAAAAAATTTGAATTATTTATAATGGCTAGCATTAATTGTTTTATATGTTCAAATTGAACCTTGGTCTGAGTTAAAGTCTGCATCCGACACATTAATGCTGAATCGCTTAGTCCAACTGGATTACAGTTTAAACTAACAAAAGGCATTATTAACAATGTTGATAAAAATACGATTAATACAATTTTTTTGACTAATGGCCTATGTATCATATTTCAAGCATATTATACTAGATAACGATAAATTAGTTAAATAGTGCATTTCAAATTATTATAATTGCTCATCAATTGAAATGTCATATTTTTCCGAAATTATTTGCCTCAACACATCAATATGTTTCTCCCCAAGTTCTTCAGCGATTGATTTAGCAAAATATTGAGTTAAATATTTATTACCATGGCCTTCGAGTATCTCTCCTATACATTCTCCACAAGGATGTACACCATTAACAATGTCCTCAATGCAGGTGCAAGATGCTCCCTCACCATGTTTTGGATCTTTTTCTATACAATATGTACATGACTTATCTAAACAGCATGTATACATGCCTGCATCTCTCATAGTATTTTGTATCTTATCTTTATGCTCAAGATAAGCATCTCGATGTTCATCCATATTCATATGTTCCATATTATGACCATTGCTATACATAGGCATAAACTTCATCACCCCAGGTCCAACATATATAAATGCTAACATTGCTACTATTGCCCCAGCTGAAGCAAAACCAACCCCATTAAACCAAAATGTTTTATTTTTCATAATTTTATTGAGATATTATTATTAAAGCTTCATATACACAGACGAGACACCATCCTTTAATGCATAAATTGTAAACTTGCCAACTTTAGTTCCTGGCATACCAGGTGAACCGGCGGGCATATCAGGCAATGCAATCCCGTCAATATCAGGTTTTTCAGTTAACATCTTATTGATTGCTTCCATAGGTACATGCCCCTCAACAATATAATCACCATAAATTGAAGTATGACAACTCTCCATATCTGCAGGAATATTATATTTGTCTTTAATGGAAGACATATTACTTTCTTTAATTATATCTACCTCATATCCTGCATCTTCTACATAAGAAGCATGTTTTACACAACAACCACAAGTTGGTGATTTATACATCGTTACCTGATCAGATTCTCCATCACTGCTAATATTTATTTTCGTATTCGTTGATTTTTGTTCAGATGGTAGTACAAAATACACCCCACCCGCTAACACAATAATGCCTACTATTATAATTATCTTATTTCTTAAAATCATATTATTAAATTATTAATTATCAATCTTTTTTGTTTTTATCCTCAAACTATTCAATACCACACTAACGCTAGAGAAAGCCATGGCGCCGGCTGCGATCATCGGACTTAATAATCCAAAAGCGGCTAATGGTATAGCGGCTACATTATAAAAGAACGCCCAAAACAAATTTTGTTTAATTGTATTATAGGTTATTCGTGACAAGGCAATAGCTTCAAGCACTTTAGTCGGACTACCTTTTACCAATACAATATTGCCGGACTCAATAGCAATGTCAGTCCCAGTCCCAATAGCTATCCCAAGATCAGCCTGAACTAAAGCTGGCGCATCATTAATCCCATCACCAACCATGGCCACAATATTACCCTTTTTTTGTAATTCTTTTACCTTGTCTTGTTTGTCCTCCGGTTTCACTCTAGCCTTCCATTCATCAATACCAAGCTTATCTGCTATTACCTGGGCAGTTTTTTCATTATCTCCAGTTAACATAACGGGCTTAATCCCAAAAGATAATAATTTTTCAATAACCCCTTTTGATTCTTCTTTAACTTCATCCGCCACACTTATATATCCCATATATTTTCCATCGTAGGCTAATTCCATAACTGTCATTCCTTTTGATTCTTCTTTATTTATTTCACCTGCTTCTATAGATGAGATAATAATATTATGCTCAACTAGAAATTCATTATTTCCAAAAAATGCTTTTTTACCATTAACTAAGCCAGTAACACCTCGTCCTACCACAGATGAAAAATCTTTTGCCGAATCAACAACAATGTTTTCTTTTTGAGCCTTATTTACAATTGCTTTTGCAAGAGGGTGTTCGGAATTCTTTTCTAAGGCCAATGCTAACTTCAACACTTCACTAGACGTATAATCAACTACCTCTGGCTCACCTTTTGTAAGAGTCCCCGTCTTATCAAAAATAATCGTATCAATTTTCTTACCTCTTTCTAATGATTCACCATTTTTTATCAAAATACCACGACTCGCTCCTCTTCCCGTCCCAACCATAATAGCTGTAGGCGTTGCCAGTCCTAATGCACAAGGACACGCAATAACTAATACTGCGACTGCGGGAATAATACTTTCTGAGATACTACCGGTAACCAAATACCATATAATCGCAGTAACTATTGCTAAGCTAATCACCACTGGTACAAAAACAGCCGCAATACGATCAGCTAATCTCTGGATAGGCGCTTTTGCTCCTTGAGCTTCCTCCACCATATTAACAATCTGCGCTAATACCGTATTCTGACCGATCTTAACTGCTTCGACTTGTACTGCACCATCAATATTTATTGTTGCTCCATAAACACTATCCCCAACCTTTTTACCTACTGGCATTGACTCACCAGTTAACATTGATTCATCAATAGAGCTACGTCCAGAAATTATTTTCCCATCAACTGGGACCTTCTCTCCTGGTTTTATTATTAACACATCCCCTACAGCTACTTGCTCCACTGGAACATCTGTCTCCTGACCATCTTTTAACAAATGTGCTGTCTTAGCGCCTAACTGTAATAACTTCTTAATTGCTTCACTTGCACTTCCCTTACTTTTTACTTCGAAATATCGTCCGAGTAATATCAAGGCAGTAATCACCGCACCAGTCTCAAAATATATTTCTGTTCCATTTTGTGTCATTACCCAGATGCTGTAAATAAATGCAGCCAATGTACCAATTGAAATCAGAGTATCCATATTTGCCGATACATTTTTAAGTCTATTCCACATACCTTTATGAAACTCAAAACCAATAACAAATATTGCGATTGCGCTCAATATCAATTGCAACCAAATAGACAAATCAAAATTAAATATCTCCACTCCTAAATTAATCTTTGCCATAGCCAGGACCATAACTGGGATTGCAATAGCCAAAGATATAATTGCTTTATTTTTAGCTTTAGACAAGCTTTCTTCAGTCATTAACTGATTCTCTGTCGAGACATTTTTAACTACTCCGTAACCATTTTTCTTAACCACTTCATACAAATCCTCTTTAGATAATTTTTTTTCATTATAAGTAATCGTTGCATTATTCAATGCCAAATTAACACTTACTTTATCAACTCCTTCCATTTTATTAAAACTTCTTTCATTCCTTGCACTACATGATGCACAATGCATACCGGTAATACCAAATTTTACTTTCTTCATAAATTTAATTTAGTTATTTTCTAAAGTTACTTGATATTCATTTCCATCTTCAATTTCTTTTTTTAAAATTTGTAAATCAAGATTTTCTTTATGATTAATTAGAGCTTTGTCCGTACTTTCATCTACATTACAAGATTCTACTCCCTCAATATCTTGACATATGTCCTCTATCAGCGCCTTACACGATGAACAATGCATGCCCTTAATACTTATTGTTGTTTTCATATCTATATTTATTAATTGTTATATCACTACTTCAATTGTACCCGATACCATACCCATCCAACAACTATACTTATATACCCCCGGTTCATCAGCCGTAAAGATCTTTATACTAGTCTGGCCTGGAGTTAATGCTATTTCTCCATTGAATAAGCTCCTTGAAATAATCGCATTTGTACATCCACTAGTACCAGTATCTAGTACCTCCCATCGAACAGGAATACCAGCTCTTACTTTCAAATTTTTGGGCTCATAACCATACACCGATGCTTCAGATTTTAATACCTGCACTCCATCGATAATTTGCGGTAAATCGTCATCAATAATTTCTTGATCCGATGCATGAATAGTATCAAATCTAATATCACTTAAACTTGGTGCACCCAAAACATTTAATTGAGCATTAATATTATAAATAGCAAAAAATAGTACCAAAATTCCAGCAACTTTAGAAAAATTCGCTGCAAGTTTTGGTTTTTCATAAAACTTAATACTTGAAATACCAATAGCTAATAAAGGCGCTAAACTTCCTAAGGCAAAAAATAACATAATCAGACCACCTTGTATTGCGCTACCAGATAATAAAGCCATCCCTTGCGCAGTGATAGTAAATCCACATGGTAAAATAAAGGTTAGTGCCCCCATAATCATAGGCATCGTTTTACCGTTAAATTTTGTTTCATCAGAAATTCTATGTGTAATAAAATTTGGCAATCTAATTTGAAATCTTTGGAATGATTTTACGCCAAATAACTGGAGTCCAAGAAAAATCATCATAACCGATACACCAAAAATTACCACAGAATAAAATGATATTGATAACTGCAACTTACTTCCAATAGCTCCTAATATCAATCCAAATACAGAATATGAAACTAGTCGACCAATATTAAATAAAACGTGAGGCTGAGCGCGATGAATAAAAGTTTCTTTCTCTCCATATAGATCTGACCACTGTTTAGAAACTGATAAAATTATCCCACCAACTAAAGCCGCGCACGTAGATAACCCTGCTAACAAACCAAATATGAAAAATGTTGGCAATGAAGAGTTCGCACTAACTGACACCAAGCTAGAAAGACCCGTCTTATTAATCAGTAAAAAACCGACAATTAATAAAATCGCAATACCAATAACCATGTATGAATTTTTTGATTTAGATGATTTGGGTACAAACCCCTCCATTTCATAGAAGCTGTAATTTTCTGACTTAAATATTTTATTTAACTCTTTTATACTTGGAATTTCCTCATTACCGCTGATTTGCACTTCATCGTTTGATAATGATACTTTAACCTTACTAACCCCGGATAATTTCTTTATTTTTCTTTCAATTAAAACAGGACATGCTGCACAATGCATACCTTCAATAAAATATTTTGTTTTGATATTATTTTCCATACATACTAAAAAATTAATGATAAATTAATCACTACTCAAAAATAGTTTATATGGGTGTTACTCCTTTAAAAAAATTGTATTAAAAAGAAATAACTGTTGTAATTTAAATTCTTTTTCTTCTAACCAAATGAATTTATAAGTATATATAATTCCCAAAACAATAAAAATAAAAATACCAAAAATTTGTACTACTATAGGTATTGGTGCTGAATTATGCATATTTAGCGGGGTCATCTTAAGACAATAACCAATACAATCAGAGTCCATATTATTCATATCACCCATCATTGGATTCATGAATAATGACGGAGACAATGCTACAAATCCAGACAATACTATTATACTTAAAGCTAATATTATTAATGATTTATTCATAAATATATAATATATAATAACTGTGAAACAATCAAGTGCTATATCAAAAAACCATAAATTTCTAATACTTCATGGTTTTTATAAAATTATATTTTTACGGAACTAATTGTTTACCTTCATCGTCATATATTTCTATTGCCTGTGTTGGACAAGATTTTGCAGCATCAATTATTGTTTGCTCATCATCACCATCTGGATTCTTTAATATGACAATACCCTCATCATCTAACTCAAACGTATCTGGTGCAATCGCTACACAAGTAGCAGCAGAAATACATTTGTCACGTAGAATTTTTACTTTCATAATTTATGTTTTTATTAATCTTAATTAATTAATTTTAACATATTCTTGTATAAAAATGCAAAACACTATTCTGTTGCAGTATTATTAGCTGTTTCATCGACAAATGTTCTACTGGCTAATTGTTGGTCTATTAACAATAATCCATTGCCATCATCTCCAACTTTCTTAAGATTTTCTGCAATTTCAGTACTATTTGCCTCTTCTTCTACTTGTTCTTTAATAAACCAATGCAATAATTCTTGAGAAGCATAATCTTTTTCTTGAGTAGCTAATTCATATAGATCATTTATCATACCAGTAACTTTTTGTTCATGTTCATATGCTTTTTGAAAAACATCATGTGGTGAAGTAAAATTTATTTCTGGTTTATCAAGTGCTTGTAAATCTGTTTGTCCTCCTCGATCTAATATAAATTGAAATAATTTCAAGGCATGCGTTAGCTCTTCTTGATATTGAATTTTCAACCAATTAGCCATTCCTTTGAAATTATTTGTTTCACAATAAGCGGACATTGCTAAATATAAGAATGCGGAGTAAAACTCTGCCGCAACTTGTTTATTTATTGCTTCATTAATTTTTTTATTCATCTTCTTTGGATATTAATTATTATATAATTCACTAACCTTATTCCAGTTTACCACGTTCCAGAAAGCTTTCACATAATCAGGTCGCCTATTCTGATATTTCAAATAATAAGCATGCTCCCAGACATCAAGAGCTAAAATTGGCTTCCTGCCTTCTGATAATGGTGTATCTTGATTCGAGGTTTTCTCAACTACTAATTTATCACCATCTTTTGATAGCCAGGCCCAACCAGAACCAAACTGAGTGTTAGCGGAGTCTTCAAACTCTTTTTGAAATTTCTCAAAACTTCCAAAATCTTTTTCTATCGCAGTAAGTAAGTCACCCTCTGGTTTTCCAGAACCATCTGGTCCCATTACCTCCCAGAACAAACCATGATTTACGTGACCTCCACCGTTATTCCTAACAGAACTCCTAATATCTTCAGGGACTGAATCCAAATCCATTAATATTTCTTCTGCAGTTTTATTAAAAAATTCATCATTCCCTTCTAAAGCAGTATTAAACTTTGTAGTATAAGCCGCGTGATGCTTATCATGATGGATTGTCATTGTTTCTTTATCTATATATGATTCTAGTGCATCATATGCATAAGGTAATTCTGGTGTAGTAAATTGTGTTTTCATATTATATCTATCAATTATTAAGTTATTCAACTATAAATTATTGCTAAAATTAGTGCAAATCGCTCATTTCTTTTTTATTTTTAATGCTGCTCTAACAGTTTCCAAAGCTAATAAAGCACATTTTCTCCTAGCTGGGGTTATAGGTGCTTGCATCTCTTTTAGAAAATCTTTATCAGTATATTTATTCATCTGAGCTAATGATTTACCTTTAATTACTTCAGTCAGTATAGAGCCACCTGCTCTGGATACGCTACATCCAGCACCATGAAATTTAATATCATCAATTTTTCCAGCTTTACTAAGCTTGATATCCATAGTCATCTCATCTCCACAAAGAGGATTTTTTTTATCTGCAGTAGCGTTTGCATTTTTAATCTTACCGAAATTACGCGGATTCTTATAATGATCTAATATAATTTCTCGGTACATGTCGAATGTCATAATTTTTTGAAAGGATAATTTTTAGTTTTAAAAAAAATATAATAAAAGTCTTTATAATACAATCCTTGAATAAGCATACCAAACAATAAGCCATAGACGATCGGATTGTAAAATTCTAGATTATATATAATAAACAAGCCTAATGCTGAAAAAATCCAATGATGCAACCATAAGGTATAATTGCCTATTTTCCATTTTAAAGAGAACAATCTACCTTCATCCCCCTCCTTATTTCCTGCGGTATACCTAGCTACTAGGAAACCAGCTACTCCAAATAACAAAAATTGAATAATCCACCACATACTCTATTTAAATAATTTCTTAACTTTGATAAGAGCTCTTACCAATTTTTTAATATCTTCTTCTGTATTATAAAGATAAAAACTTGCCCTAGTCGTTGCCTCAATACCTAAACTCTGATGAAGAGGTTGAGCACAATGATGGCCAGCTCTAATCGCAATATTTAACTCATCTAACATCGTTGCCATATCATGAGGATGAATATCATCTAATGTAAAAGCAAAAACCGCTCCTCTATCTTTACTTTCTTTAGGCCCCATAATTTTTAGACCCTCTACTTTAGATAATTCTCTTAATGCAATTTTGGTAATTTTCTGTTCATGCTTAAATATATTTTTCATACCAATTGAATTAAGATAATCAATTGCTGAACCAAATCCAATAACACCTTCAATATTAGGAGTACCTGCTTCAAACTTAAATGGAATTTCATTCCACTCTGCTTCTTTGTGTGTAACATGAGCTATCATACTGCCACCAGTAAGAAATGGGTTCATACTTTCTAATATCTCTTCTTTAGCGTATAAAATTCCTACACCACTTGGTGCTAACATCTTATGTGGAGAAAAAGCATAGAAATCTGCATCAAGATCTGTAACATCAACCGGAAAATGAGGCGCCGCTTGTGCTCCATCTACCATTACCTTAATACCTTTTTTATGTGCCTTGGTAACAATCTTTTTAATTGGATTAATTGTACCCAAAACATTAGACATATGAGTAATAGCTAAAAGCTTTACTTTGCTAGTTAACATTTTATCTAGCTTAACCATGTCCAATCGTCCATTACTCTTAACAGGTACATATTTAATAATTGCTTTTTTTTGTTTAGCTAATTCACGCCAAGGTAATAAATTTGCGTGATGTTCCATCTCTGTTACTAAGATCACGTCCCCTTTTTTAATATGTTGATAACCCCAAGTAAAAGCTAAAAGATTAATACTCTCAGTTGTATTTTTTGTAAATACAATTTCTCTTTCACTACTAGTATTAATAAATTTTGCAACTTTTTCTCTTGTTTGTTCATAAAGCTCTGAGGATTCTTCAGATAGTTTATAAATGCCACGATGTACGTTTGCATAATATTTTTCATAAACTTCTTTGACCGCATCAATCACTACTTTTGGTTTCTGCGTACTAGCTCCAGAGTCTAAAAAAACTAACCCAGAATTATTTTTAAAAATTGGAAAATCTTTTTTTATACCTTTATCAATTTTTCTCATAAAGTTATATTACTTGGTAATTTATCAAATATGGGTTGAAAAAAGCCATCTATTATCATTTTCTTGGCTTGTGAATTACTTACTCCTCGACTGGTCAAATAGAATAATTGATCTTCATCGATTTTACCAGTAGTTGAGCCATGTGAAGCTTTTACATCATTTGCCTCTATCTCAAGATTAGGAATAGAAACACCCATACCCTGATCTAATAATAATACATTATCAGTAAAATAGGAATTAGTTCCTTGAGCTTTTTTATCAATCTTAATAAGCCCAATAAATTTGCCTATACTTTTATTAGTATATACCCCTTTGATTAATATACCCCCCGTTGTATTTTTAGCTTTATGATTCATAGTAATATCAAAACCGTGTCTATTATCTGCATTACCATAAAAAGCATAATATACATTTGCCTTTGCACCATTACCAATTAATTCAACTAATACTTTTGTATCCATCTGCTTAACATTATGGATATAATTAATGATAGTAAAGGTTGCTTTTGAATCTACTTTTACTTTAATATTGGCTGGATTATTTTTTAAAATTAATAAAGATTCTGCTTCTTTTCTGACAATAATATTAAAATCCTTAAATTCTTTATTATCTTTTATTAAATTATATATTTCATTTTTTGAAATAACCATTCGTTTCATATTATCCTACACTCCCTTCCATTTCCAATTCTATTAATCTATTTAATTCTACTGCATATTCTACTGGAAGTTCTTTGGCAATTGGTTCTATAAAACCAGCTACAATCATACTCATAGCTTCTGTTTCTGATAAACCACGACTCATCAGATAAAATAATTGATCTTCACCAACCTTACCCACACTAGCTTCATGACCAACTTGTACATCTGGCTCTCTTATTTCCATAGTTGGATATGTATCTGATCTAGCATATCTATCCAATAGCAAAGCGTCACAAACTACATTTGATTTACATCCTTTCATGCCTTTAGGTATTTTAACCATCCCACGATATGAAGTACGACCTGTCTCTTTCGAAATAGATTTACTAACTATGGAAGATGAGGTTTCTGGAGCACCATGGATCGCTTTAGCCCCAGCATCTTGATGCTGACCTTTACCGGCAAATGCGATAGACAATACCTCTCCTCTAGCTTTACGGCCAAGTAAGTAGACTGAAGGATATTTCATTGTTAACTGACTGCCTAGATTTCCATCAACCCATTCCATCGTCCCTTCCTCATGTACAAAAGTTCTCTTAGTAACCAGATTATATACATTCTTAGACCAATTTTGTACAGTAGTATATCTGACTCTGGCGCCTTTCTTCACAATTATCTCCACTACAGCGGAATGTAATGATCCAGAAGAATAAACAGGAGCAGTACAACCTTCTACATAATGAACTAAACTACCTGGCTCTGCCACAATTAAAGTTCGTTCAAATTGACCAGCCTTTTCTGCATTAATACGAAAATATGCTTGTAAAGGAAATTCTACCTTTACTCCGGCAGGTACATAAACAAAACTACCTCCACTCCAGACAGAAGTATTTAGCGCAGAAAACTTATTATCACCAGCCGGGACTACAGTACCAAAATATTTTTTTACTAGATCGGGATATTTACGTAATGCAGTATCCATATCAGTAAATATTACGCCAATTTTTTCCATCTTTGACTGTAAACTATGATATACAGCCTCTGATTCATATTGAGCCATAACGCCAGTTAAATATTTTTGTTCATCTTTTACGATTCCTAATCTATCATAAGTATTACGAATATTCTTAGGCACATCATCCCAACTTTTTGAAATTTTCTCCGTAGGTTTAAGATAATAATAAATTTCATCAAAGTTTAGTTGAGAGAGATCTCCACCCCAAGTTTGCATTTTCTTTTTTCGAAATATATCATAGGCCTTTAATCTTTCATCCAACATCCACTTTGGCTCATTTTTCATATAAGAGATATCTTGGACAGTTTTTTTATCTAATCCTTTTTTTGCCTTATATAAATACTTAACGTCATCTGGACGCTCTTTTTCAGCTTGCTTATTAATATTTTTTAATTCTTGGTTCATGTGTTATTTTATCCAATCATAGCCCTTCTTTTCTACCTGAGCTGCTAGAACTTCCTTTCCCGACTTTAATATTTTCCCATCTTTCATAATATGAACATAATCAGGTTTAATATGATTCAATATTCTAAAATAATGAGTTATAATCAATATTCCCATTTTTTTGTTTTCCTTTTGAACTTTTTTTATACCTTCTGATACTGTTCTCAAAGCGTCAATATCTAGCCCGCTATCCGTCTCATCAAGTATGGCCAATTTTGGATTTAATACTGCTAGCTGGAGTATTTCTAACTTTTTCTTCTCACCCCCAGAGAATCCTTCATTAAGAGAACGTTCTGCTAAGTCTTTTTTAATTTTTAACATTTTAATTTTGGTCTCGAAATATTTTGAAAATTCCAAAGGTGATAGTTTATCTTTTGGATGGAGATTATTATAAGCACTTCTTAAAAAATGAGGTACAGACAATCCAGGGACTTCTACCGGATATTGGAAAGATAAAAATATCCCTAACTTTGCTCGATCTTCAGGAGACATATTTTTGATATTTTTACCCTGAGATTTAATCACACCAGAAATAACATGAAAACTTGGATGACCCATAATAGTAGAAGCCAAGGTTGACTTACCAGAACCATTTGGTCCCATCAGAGCATGTATCTCGCCTGGCTTAATATCTAGATCAAGCCCTTTAATAATATTCTTTTTTCCAATATTTATTTTTATTTTTTTAATTTCTAATAATTTCATATTTTATTTTTTTAAATAATTACATTCTACTTGAAACTTACATTCTACGCAGACAGGCTCTTCAGTTTTTAAATCATCTGTTAGATGACCACAAGCTATACAGAACAATTCAGGTATTATTTTCTTTGGATGAGAATCTTTTTGACAATGTTTACACAAACCACGAATTTCATAATTCTCTGAACGAATATAAAATTTATTTTTGCTAGCAATATCCTTTAATCCTCTAATTAAAGGCACGTCTTTTGAATCTTTAATTTCTTCGATACCATGGCATTTTTCACAAACAAAATGTACATGACTATCAACACGCGATTCGAAATGAGTCACCTTATCAACTATAAATTGTTTTAATAATCCATGATCTGCTAAAAAACTCAAATTTCGATAAACCGTAGCCAAGCTGATATTCTTTAATCTCTTTTTAACTCCTTTATATACATTCTCAGCATTAGGATGTACATGATTTTTTCTTACCCAATCTAAAATAACTAACCTTTGCTTGGTTAATCTATAATCTTTTTTAGCAACTTTATCCTCTTTTTTTAATACTTTTTTTGACATTGAATATTCCTTATTGATAATGATTCGCAATAATAATTCTACTACCCTATTCTATTTTTGTCAATAAATCATAAATACTATTATTCATTAAAGAGTAAATTGACAAATAAATACACTATGATAAAGTACCGAAATAAGAAATATATAAGCTCTTTTCATTTAGAGGGTAATAATATGGTAATAAAAAAACCAACTGTTTTAACAGTCTGCTACCCAATAGTTAATAATAGAATTTTGCTTGGAAAAAAGAAAAGAAACATTAAAGCAAGACATTATGTCTATGGGGTTGGATTATTTAATGGTTTTGGTGGTCATCAAGAATCAGATGAAACAATCATTCAAACTGCAAAACGAGAACTCGAAGATGAGTCTGGCTTAATAGCTACCGAACTAACCAAGGTCGGAGTCGTACTAATTGTCTACAAAGATAGTGATAAAATGATTGAGTTACATTTTTTTACAACAAAAACTTTTAAAGGTGTGGTAAAAGAATCAAATGAGATGCGTCCTGTCTGGTGTAACATTGATAGATTGCCACTATCTGAAATGTGGCCCAACGACTCATATTATATGGATATGATTATAACAAACCAGAAATTTATTGGGTACTTCATTCTCAATAATCCTGATGATAAAAAAATCCTATCCTATAATGTAAAACAAATTAAAACTCTACCCGAACATCTAAACCATGTACGATACCTACGATCTTTGAACCTGTAACTAATACTTACAGGTTTTTTTATATAAAAAAACGGTTCCATAAATTGAAACCGTTTACAAACTTTCTATTGATTAAAGATGGATACAACTTTAATAACTCTTGATTTTATTTCTTCTGGAGAAGGATTCATCTCGGCAGTTGTAAAATTACAACCAACTTGATCAATTCGCTCAAATATCTGCAGATAAAGACTGAAAAGAACTTCTAAACTAAGCAGATACCTAGGTTGCATTTCACTACCTACCCTATCTAACATCTGTCTAGATCCTATTCTGTAACCATCGGCTAATTCCTGATATTTCTTTATCAATAGACGGAAATCATTATTAATTTTTCCATCTTTCGCCATCTTTCTTAGGATTGGTATAGTTAAGCCAAATTCAGCCAAAAAATCATCAGAAAAATAATTTAGACCATCATTATGATCTTCTTGAAAATCACGGATTATATGAACTAGATATGAGAATCTAGCTAAAGGTCTAGCCGTCTCCATAATATCAAAAGTTGGCTTAGTATAAATACTACCAGCATCATTAATACCACAAAGATGCATAAAAATTGCGCCTGGTGAGACAGCTGCCCCTTCCGTATATTTTAGAAAAACTGGGAAAGATTCAAAACCATTATTATCGATATCATATTTCATAGACTCGACTAATTTTTCCCATGGCCATATCGGAAGGTCAATCTTCTTCAACAAGTCTATTAGTTCTTGTTGATTTTTGTCAAATTGAAACTTGCCTTGGATAGCTAAGATCCACTGGCTTAACTTTGTATCAATCAGGTCTCTAAGATGTGGTGGCACTTTGCCTTGATATTTCTCCTTAATATCATCAACAATGTTATCAATAATTCTCATTGATCTATAGCACAAGCGAAATGCGTCCTGCCGTTCTTGGCTAAAAAAAATTGCCCCAATACCTAAGATCGGGCTCTTAGAAATAAACTCAAGTGTTAATTTTTCTAACACTTCATCTGAGTTAAATTGATCCATCAGAACTCCTTTTTTGTTATATTAATGAACTAATATTTAAATAAACTTAACAATAATCAAGCTATGTGTCAATAAAAAAAGACCATATAGACTATTGTATTTATTTTTTAAAATGCTATCATACATCTACCTTAACATCTTATGTATGAAGGAAACCGGTTAGAATCCGGTGCTGTCGCGCAACTGTACTCCATAATTTTTATGGTAAGCCAGGTCGATCATACATAATTATCTTGCATATTTATTTCATAATATGCATTCTCTTCGCGTAAAAAGAGATGGGTAATTGTTTATACAATTATGGTCGTCCAAATCCTTGTACTCGAAGTTAAGGATTTTTTTATAAACTAATTTTAACAAATATGAAAAACAATATAACAAAAATTATTGTAGGGACAATTATTTTGGCTATCATAATTATTGGTATGGCATTAATTCAAAACAATGACAATAATACTAATACAAACATTGATAACACTAATACAACCGTTACAGAGGAAATTACAATATCTACTACTATAGATAGCGGAGAAACTACTAATACCTATGATAAAAAAATATCTACAGATTCTACTGCCTTAAATGTTCTGAATCTTATTGCCGATGAAGATGATATTATCTTAGGAACAAGCACTACAGATTTTGGAGTTCTAATAAATTCTATCGATAGTATTGGAGAAGACGCTGATGATGGTAAATATTGGTCATTTTACGTTAACGATGAAATGGCTAGTGTTGGAGTAGCTGACTACATAGTTAGTAATAATGATATAATTTTAATGAAATACCAAGCTTTCTAAACTACTATTAAAAAAACTCGTTATTACTAAGCAATAGCGGGTTTTTTTATACCTACATATTGACATATTAATATTTTTTTGATAGTATTAATAATTATAAAAAACAATAACAAAAATAAATACGGAGGTTAAATGGAGTTCAACGCGAAATCACGGAAGCTATTCAAAAAAGTCATTGATGAATATAATGACAACCAACGCACCTTAATACTAAACGGGCATACAGAGGAAGAACCTTTTCAATTATACCCAATCAAAAATTCTGAGTTAGAGAAACCAGATGATATTTTTGGGATTAATGATGCATCACGAATTAGTCGCATCATTACGACTAAAGAAGCTATTCAGCTCAAGGATGACCCCAATTGTGATAACAGTACTGTTATTAATTTCTTCCTTAGTTCCATCGGTGCTATCTAGCACCAAATACAAAATTATTAATAGCGTCTAAGTTTAAATCTATGGCGCTATTTTTTTATTATTTCTTTTTGATAGTAAAAATTTTCTTTTTCTTTAAAGCTTCTAATGCTAGAACTATTCTATCATTATTTTGAGCATAAAGAGTATAGAGCCTTCCACCTTTTCTAATTTTTTGACCTAACCTTTTATTAATATAAATACCGGCTAATTGCTCATGTGGCGCTCCTAATATTCTAGCAATTTTATCTACCATATCATCATCTATACCAACTATAGTACCAGTAGCTGGCGAATGATATCGATGACGAATTGCAGCCATAGTCAAATCTTCTGAATCAATATTTACTTTACCGCCTTGTTCTCTTATAATATCTTTCATCTTCTCCCAAGCTTTACCAGAAGTAAGTGCTTCAACTGCCAACATATGTCCCTGTCCTGGTTTAGCTTTGCCAGTTAATTCTAATAATTTTGCGGAAAGCTTAATACTTTTGTTTTGCAAATCTGATGGTCGATAATCTTTTTGCTGTAATACACGTAGCACATCCCTTGCTTCCAAAGATGGTCCTATGCCACGTCCCACTGGTTCCCTAGTATCTGTCAAAACAGTTTCTATTTTAATATTGAATCTCTTAGCTAAATATTCAAACTTTTCTTTAACACGTAAAGCAATTTTTTTACTAGTCAATTTTACTGTTGGACCATATGGCAAGTCAATGACTAAATGAGTTATTCCCATAGCAACTTTCTTGGCCATAATACTAACTACCATTTTATCCATTGGTTCTAGTGCTAAAGAATGTTGTACTCTAATAATATAATCATCAGCAGGAGCTAAACGAAAACTACCACCCCAAATCAAACAACAATTAATTTTTTTAATTATTTCTCTAACCCTATCAAACTTTATTGCTACTGGCGCTAAAACCTCCATAGTGTCAGCTGTACCGGCTGGTGAGGTAATAGCTCTAGACGAAGTTTTTGGGATAAATACCCCAAGAGAAGCAACTATCGGGACAACCACCATCGTAGTACGATTACCTGCTACTCCGCCTACTGAATGTTTATCCGCAACTACCTTGCTCGGTAATTTCAGCATTTCTCCAGTTTCTGCCATTGCTTTAGTCATATAATAAAGTTCTTCATTTGAAAATTCATCCACAAAACTCGAGGCAACAAAATAAGTTGTTTCTACTTTACTTAATTTATGATCAACAATATCTTGAATAATTGAGTGCATCTCTTCATATGATAGACTTTTACCTAATAATTTTTTTCGAATTGCTTCAATAGAAGGTGGTCGTGACAACACCTTTATAGATATCGGTTCACCTTGTTTTACCTTTCGAAATTTCCAAATCTCCCTAAATATACCAATTTCACCCTTATTAACTTTCTTACGTGTGTAATAAGCAACTACCACAGCTTTATTCTTACCCCAGCGAATCTCAACCCTGTCTCCCATAACAATACCAAAAGTTTTTGCTTCTTTCTCTTGAAGAACTACTACCCACGGTTGCTCCCCAGATTGAAAATCTAATTTTTTAGCATGAAGAAAAAATGGCATATTTTTATATCATTTTATTTTTTTTAGCAAAATATATACTTCCTGCAACCATCCCACCCATAACAATAAAAATTATCCAAATACCTATCGGATGATTTGCAAACGGTAATCCTGTCACATTCATTCCATAGATACTAGCTATTAAAGTAAGTGGCAACAAAGCAACCGAAATAATTGTTAATACCTGGATTACTTGATTTGTTTTTTGGTTAATAAAAGATTCATTTGTATTATATAGTCCATCAACTACTTCTCTATAATTATCTAAAGCTGACCACATATTCTCAATATAATCGTCAACATCATCAAAATATGTAGATAAGACTTCAGTCAAAAAATCATTACGCATCTCTACAATCTTATCCATAATCTTTAACTGCGGATCCAGAATCCTACGTAAGTTTAGAATATTACGTCGACTAATAGCCAAATCTCTTGTTGCCTCTTTATTTTTGCCAGTATACACTTCATGTTCTACAACGGCTAATTGATTACCTATCTTATTAACCACAGGTAAAGTTTTTCTAAATAGCACATCTAATATTTTATACAACAAATACCCCGAGCTGCCATCAAGAATATCTTGAGATATTTTTTTATTTATTTTTTTTCTTGTTCGTAAGATTAAATTTTCTAAAAATCTATCTTTATCACCACTTAACGTAATCAAAAAATTACGCCCCAAAAAAACATTCAAAGGCTTAATATTAACTTTCTTTGTTTTTTTATTGTAAATTGGAAAGTGAAATATAATAAATAGATAATCTTTATAAATATCAATTTTTGGCCTCTGAACTCCCTCACGACAATCCTTCAAATCCAAATGATGAAATTTATAATTCTTTTCTAAAAATCCAATATCCTCTCCAGTAACTGGACTAATATGTACCCAATTTAATTTTGGCAAATTAGCTACTTGTCGTGCCATAAAAATTTCGATATAAAATAATCTATAGTTATTATACTATATATAAGTCTTTTTCGCCAAAAAAGAAGACCCACTTTAAAAATAGTGGATCTCTTATATATGAGTCGGAATTTTATACAGCTACCGCTGTTTTATTATCCTAGGAAGTCTTTATTGACTCACCTTCATCGTAAGGCGCTGTGTAATCACATCCATCAGTGGTACATTCAGTCTTACCATCCTTGGTAAACAATTTATTGTACCCACATCTTGGACATTTAACTGGGGGGTACGAATTTAGAATCGTCATCCTTAAGTCTCCTATTTTGGGTTGTTGTTTTTATTTGGTTTTTGTTATGACTTTATTTAAATCTTTTAATAATGGTTTCAAAGAAATTCCATGAACCGATACACCAGCTTCAAGTGATTCATATGGCGATAACATACAGCCGACACAATGTAATCCGTATTGCATTAAAACTTCACTGGTTTGTGGGTATTTACTAACAAGCTCTCCCATCAAAATATCTTTAGTAATTTTATCTTTTTTTGATTTTTTAGTTTTTACAACATTCTTAGTTTTTGATTTTATAACTGACTTTTTTTTAGATATCTTTCCTTCTGCTTTTTTCTTAGTTATAATAACCTTAATTTTACTCACCATATTCAAATTTACTTTATAATTATTTTGTAAAGCTTATTCTATAGATTAACTATACTATTGTCAATAGACTATTGATCCTATTCAATAAATAATAATAAAGCCATTATTCCGATACCGAATAAGAAAGAAATCATTTGCAGAATTGATTTTTTCAAATTTTCTTCTTTTTTTAATTCAGGTATTAAATCCGCTGTAGCAATATAAATAAAGCCACCGATAGTTAGAGGAATAATATATTCTTCTGCATTTGCAAAATGATCACCCATTAATAATACAGCAATAGCTCCCAAGATTGCCAAGGTAGCAGATAAGTAATTAAACAGCAAAGCTTTGACCTTAGAATATCCAGCATAAATCAAAATCCCAAAGTCTCCAATTTCTTGTGGTATTTCATGTAATAACACAGCGATCGTTGTAGCAATACCTAATGGAATACTTACCATGAAACTACCAGCAATAATCATACCATCTATAAAATTATGCAATCCATCTCCAACCAAATTATTTATGGCTAGTGGATGTGGATGGTTTTCAGTTGTAGGTTCGTGGCAATGTCTCCAATGTAAATATTTTTCTAACATAAAGAACATTACAATCCCAGCTAATATTAAAAAAGGGGTTGTATATTCATAAGTAGCATTAGCAAAAGCTTCGGGTAATAAATGTATAAATGCTCCGCCCAATAAAGATCCAGCCGCAAAACTGACCAAGAATAATAAAGATTTCTTTAGTCTTTCCATGTTTGCAGACAACGTAAGAATCCCAATCAAGGATACTAAGCTAACAACGAAAACACTTAATAATGTATAAATCCAAACTTCTGTCATAGATTATATTATATCATAAATTAAAGATACTATCTGCCATATAAACCAAATAATTTTAAAGATTCTGAAATAAATTCAGAATGAGGAGGGATTTAATATTAACATTTTTCATATTCCCTCATCCTAAATTTGATTCCTCCGGCCCGCTGAAAGCGGAGCCTCGCCGAAGGCAGGACGTGCAGGATCTCAAAAAAGAAGTAAACTAATTATTCTTTTTTATTTTAATATATTTAGATGCTAAAAACGTTGCCAATGGTATTGATAATACTAATCCAATGCTACCGGTTATCATCCTAACTATTTCAGTAGCAACCATCTCATTATTTATTACTTGGCTAAAAGTCAAAAATGGCGGCTGATTAATACTAAACAATATCAATAGAGGAAGAGCTGCTCCAGCATAAGCTAAAAATAATGTATTAACCATGGCACTCATATGAGTAATACCAATTTTCATTGATTTCTTATAAATATTCCTTGTAGATAATTCTGGATCTGTTTTTTTAAACTCTCTCACTAAACTAACTTGAGCAATAATAACATCATCCAAAACACCAAGCGAACCAATAATAATACCGGCCAATAATAATCCCTGCATATTAATCTCTACTCCAGATAAACTGGTAATAAATGCAGCCGCTTCATCATAACCAGTCAGATGAGTTAACGAAGTAACCCAGACTGACAGCAAACCAGTAAATATTAAAGCTATTAAAATAGAAATGACTGAAATAGTAGAAGTTTGATTGAATCCTTCCGTAATATATATAGCCAAAACTAGAATAAATAATGAACCAACGATACTAATAATCAATGGATTGCCACCATCTAATATCCTAGGAATAATAAAATACAAAATTATCACGAAAGTTAAGACCAATACAAATAAGGCACGCAAACCTTTTAATCGTCCAACCAATACTACTACCAAGGCAAAAATAAAAACTATCAAATATATTGATCCTTGGCGAACATAATCAATCACAAAAAATACATCTTTTCCATCACTATCCTTGGTATAATCAACTATCACTTTATCACCCACTTCATACTCCACCGCTGATATTATCTCAAACTGAGTTCCATCAAATTCAAACTCTTTGTCTTCCCAATTACCATCCAGACCAATCAACTTTAACCTTTGCTGAACTATAGTAGATCCTTCTTCACTAGTAACATTTTTCTGGCCAATTACTTCCAACACCCTAGCCTTAAAAGTTTCATCTGCAGTCACAGGCTCTTCTTGAGCATTAGTAAAGAATGGTACAAATAATACCAAGGTAATAATAATAAATAATAATATTCGCTTCATATAATAAGTAGTAAATTATAATAAAATAATAGCAGGTTTACCATAATAATCAAATAAATACTTGCCCATAAATATAAAGCATGTTAATTTGATAATATGCAAAACGCGCATTTTACCCCACCACAACTAGCCCCTCTTTTTGGAGTTAACGTCTCCACTATAAAGAGGTGGGCAGAAAAAGGATATTTACCCACTCATACCACTCCGGGTGGTCATAGACGTATAAGTAAAGATCAATTATCAGAATTCATTACTAAGTACCCTAAACATGCAAAGAATTCATACGTGCTTAAAAGATTGTTGAAAAAAGATTACTGTCCTGATAATAAATGCTGGAAACAATATTACCAATATCTAAAACATAATGATAATACCAAGGCTATCCAATTACTTGAAAAACAATTCTTAAGTGGTGCTTCTATTATCAATATTTTAAAAACAATAATCACTCCCACCCTAAGGCACTTAGGACAAGAGTGGACCAAAAATAATATTACTGTATTTGATGAGCATCGAATAAGTTTTAATATGCGAGTTCATCTGATGAGATTAGATCAATTGATTCCTGACAAAACTACAAATAAATCTCTAAATACTATTCTTGCTTGTGCTCCAGGAGAATATCATGAACTGCCTCTCCAATTAGTAGCTCTAATCTTTAAACTTAATGGATGGTATACTCATATTTTAGGAGTTAATATTAAAATTGTGGACCTACTCAAAACCGCAAAGAAAATAAAACCAGAAGTTATAGTCATAAGCAAAACTTATACCAAAAAAACATCAGCTGCCTATTTTAATAAGCTTGGTAGTTTTATGGATGAAAATAACATCTGCATAGCTATGGGCGGAGGTGCCTGGGAAAAAGAAACTAACAGTAAATTTGTACGTAATCGAAAATGCGCTAAATATTTTCCTGCCTTAAAACTTTTTAGCGATTTCCTTGCTGATTATAAACGAAAATAAAAAAGAACGTCGCTCGTGCAACATCCTTATAAGATCCAAGTTGACGCAGGATGTGGTTAGATTTTCTTCCCATCCTGAAGTTCGTTGTCAGTACCGACATTTTGACGGGAGTGTCCATCATCCTCTTCCACTACATGGTACACCTTCATACCGACTTTGAATTGCCCTCCGATCGACGAACCAATTTTTATCCCACACTGATCACCTACTTTCACCTCGGTTACCTGTTGGTGATCGATCTCGATTGAGTCAGTGATAATAGTTGAGTCGTTCTCACCAGAGTCATCCAGCTTGAAGCAAAGCTTGGCTCCTTTTTCGAAGCCGATGCCTGTTACTTTAACACCAACACATTGAAGGTCGTAATACAACGCATCAACAGTGCCGATAAGTGTCATGTTATCACTGGACGATTTGTTCATGATGTCCTCCTCTTTTTTTGGAGTTCTTGATTTTTGGTTTACTTATTTTATATTTATATTATATGTAAATAACAACTAATTGTGAATAATAACATGGTCACTTGTTTTTGTCAATACTAGCTAATCAATATTCGTTTCCTGTGTTGCCTGTTGTTGTCTCCACATAGCGTAATACAATCCACCTTCTTTTACTAATTGCTGGTGATTCCCTTGCTCTACTATTTTACCTTTTTCTAATACATAAATAACGTCCGCATGAGCAATGGTTGATAATCTATGCGCGACCAACACCGTGATCAAATCAGGACGACTTTTCTCTATATCTCTAATAGTTTCTGTAATTGATTTTTCAGTAATAGAGTCCAGACTACTAGTTGCCTCATCGAATATTATTAAATCAGGATTACGAAGTAAAGCTCTGGCAATAGCAAGACGTTGTTTTTCGCCGCCTGAAATTTTTATACCCCCTTCACCTATCTTCGTATTTAAACCCTTATCGCCTCTATTAAGAATTGGCATGGCTACAGCTGATTCCAAAGCATCTAAACATTCCTGATCAGTTGCTTTAGGATTCACAAATAATAAATTCTCCCTAATTGTCCCAGCAAATAATTGCGTTTCCTGGGCAACTAAACCAATTCTTTTCCTAAAAGCTTCAAAATCTATTTTTCTAGAATTTATTTTATTATAATTTATTTCACCATCAGTAGGTATGTAAAGTCCAGCCAATAATTTCATCATGGTGGTTTTACCTGATCCCGACGGGCCCACAAAAGCTACTGTTTTACCTGAGTTAATTGTAATGTCTACATTTTTTAATGCATCATCATTTGTTCCATTATACTGAAAATTGACATTACTAAATTGTATCTCTTCTAATTTACCAACTGTTTCAGGATTATCAGGCTTAACATCTGGTTTAACATCTAACACTTCTTGTAGTAGCTTACTACTAGCCTTAGCCTCCTGATACTGAGTTGCAACATTACCTAATTCCGCTAAGGGAGAAAAAATAAAAAATGAATAAATATACAAACTTAAAAATTCACCTAGACTTACATTTCCTTGAAATATCAACCAAAGCATCAGCAGTAACAAAAGCGATCTCAATGCATTAATAGCTGTGCCTTGTGTAAAGCTTAATTTTCTAACAAGTACAACTTTTTTTAATTCTAACTTTAAAATTTTATCATTAGTAAGATTCAATCTTTCAATCTCCTGTTGTTCTAAACCTAAACTTTTAACCAATTCTACATTACGTAAAGTTTCTGTAGTGGCTCCAGCCATCGCTGCTGATTCTTTAACGATTTGCTCTTGTGCATTCTTGATCCTTTTGCTCAGAATATAAGTTATCGTACCTAAAATAGGTATGATCAAAAAATAAGCCAAACCTATTATCCAGTGTACGATAGATGCATAAATAATAACAAACGTTATCCCAATTAAAGATAGAATCAAAATATTAATAATACTTTTAACCAAGGCTTGAGCATCGGTTCTTGCCTTTTCTAATTTCTGTAATAATTCTCCCGAACGTTGATCTTCAAATGCTGCAAAAGGTAGGGAGAAAGAATGTCTAATACTATCAGCGTACATTTTTGCACCAAGTTTTTCTGTAATTACATTTACATAATAATCTTGGAAATTCTTGGCTATCCTCGATACCAAAGCTACTCCCACCGAAGCCAATAAAAGTAAAACGACTCCCGTCAAAAATTCGTTTTTTGATAGCTCTTCATATTTACTAGCAAAATTATCCACGATCATTCTAAATATCTGTGGATCCATTAAAGAGAAAACCTGATTGATAGTAGCTAATACTATCGCACCAAATAATGTCTTTCTATATTGTTTTAAATATTTCCAAATTAACTTCATAATCTCAGCTTGAATAATAAAAAGTATAGCTAATTTTTACTTAGCAAGTCAAACCGTGCCATTGATAGCTTGTCTATAAATCTTCTGGCTCAATAATTCTTACTTGAGGGCCTGCATTGGACCTCGGTACTACAATAATTTCTTCTATTCCATCATTATCAACATCCGCACCGCCAACCTGTACTCCTCCTAGATAACTAGAGACAAAAGCATAAAAACTATTAGTTTCTACTTCTTGGATGTTATATACCTTTACTAACGGAGTTGCATCTTCTCCAACTCCGACCAATAATTCTTTAATTCCATCGCCATCCAAATCCAGACCACCCACATCAACTCCTCCACGATATTCACTACTAAACGCATAGAATCCAGGTGATAAGCGATGAATATTATTCTGTCTTATTTGAAATATTTGAATATGTGGTGCACCAAATTGAGGACCAGTAACTATTTCTTCTTTACCATCCCCGTCCATATCTATTGTACTAACATTAATACCCCCTCGAAAATTCTGATCATAGGCCATGAAATTAGCTAATATTCTGCCATTCAAATCATAAACTAATACATGTGGTCCACCACCAGCCATAGCCGATACGACAATCTCACTAATTCCATCGCCATGTATATCGCCACATGATAGATTTACTCCTCCAGTGAATTTACCATCTAATACATAGAATCCTTCATTTATTATATTTCCATATCCATCAAATATCTTTACCAACGGCCAACCCCCTTTACCTTGGGCGGTTATTATTTCTTCATAACCATCTCCATTTACATCACAAGCTGAAATAGATACCCCATTTCTTAGAGTGCTGTCGTAAGCAAAAAACTGCGCCATAACATTACCATCACCGTCAAAAACTCGGATCTGTGGGGAGCTACCAGAATCCGTACCAATTATTACTTCTTCATTATCAGTGCCAATAACATTGCCACCAGACAATTTAAATCCCCCAACCAAACCTGGGTCATAAGCAAAAAATGATTGAGCATCTACAACTGGATCTTGGTATTCCTCAGTATCAATAAATACTATAGTATTGGGCAAAGTACGACCTGGACCCACCTTAAATAATCCATCAAAATATAATGCTGAAGAACCACCACCATCTAAATTCATAGCGTATTCCAATTCCATTGCCTGCATAATATAGCCTAGATCTAATACTGTAGCTCCCGAAGCAACGACCAAATATGCATTGTTGCCCAAGAATCCAATCCCCGACCTATTTGATTTTACTGTTCTTTGTTTGTTATCCAACTGATCGTCACTAACAATAAATTCACCTGCAAATATAAGGCCTGGCCCATTAGAAATTGCAGCTTGTAAAGTTACATTCTCCCTACTTTCAAATTCCTCACGTCCTGGCCAATCAACTCCTGTACGAAAATAGTGTACATTGTTATTGGTATCGAAAGCTATCACTGGCCCTTGATTGAATTGATTCTGATATGAATTAGCAAAATTACCAGTGACCGTATCAAACCACATCCAATAAAAAGACCCTTCTATTCCAGCACAAGACATATAATCTGCTGGACAAAAATAACTACCATTAATGGCAGCAAAAGCATTGTGATCATTTATATACGTTTGTACTGACTGAGTTGGTCCCGGTACATTTAACCTTTCACCAGATACAGGTGTTAAAGATTTTATACTTAGGCTGGGATTAGAAAGATTTATTTCTATTTGATTGATAGCAAAAGAACCTACCGATGTATCAATAGTTCTAGCTGTCCACGATGAATCTACCCCAACCAATGCATCTACTGGTAAAGCTAAAAGCATGAAACCAGTTATAAGTATTAATAATTGTAGTTTATTTTTTTTGTTTATGTATTCCATAAAAAAATATTGCCGCAGCACTGGCGACGTTAAGCGATTCAATATCGCCATCCATACCGATAGTAACAATCTCATTAGATAAATCTACAATCTCTTTATCTACCCCATGAGATTCATTTCCTAATACCAAACAAAATTTTTCTTCTTGTTTCAAAATATCGATTGATTCTCCCTCAATCATTCCAGTCGAATATATTTTCATTATTGATTTAATATCATTCAGAACCTTGAGATTATTATCAAAAGAAAAATTAACTTTAAGTATTGAGTCCTTTGCCGCCTGAATAGTTTTGTAATTATATAAATCTACACACTTTTCATCGAGTACAAAATTCTTTATTCCAAAAGCTAAGCCAGATCTCAAAATCGTACCCAAGTTACCTGGATCACTAATATTATTTAGATAAATAATATTATCATTCTGATCAAGTAAGTTAGTTTGCTTATCATAGATAGCACAAATACCAGGCGGAGTATCTAAATTCGAAAAAGAATTATTAATTTTTTGATTAATTATGTAATACTCATTTATATCTGCTGTGTTTAATATTTTCTCAACCCACTCTTCATTCTTATTCAAAAAATCTTCTGTTATAAATAAATCTTTAAACTTTATCCCAGCTTCTTCTGCATCATTAATAATAACCATATTTTCAATAAAAAACTGGCTAGTTTCATTACGAAATTTCTTTTTATTCAATTTACGTAATAATTTTATTTTATTATTATCAGCTGACTCAATTACAATTTCATTCATACTATTATCATTATACAATATTAATCAATTTTTTACGAAAAAAAACCACAACATAATATCATAGTTAGTCTAGACAAACCAATATCAACCAATCATTACTAATTCCGGCTTTATCATTAACAATATACCAATAATAAATATTATTACTCCTCCAATCAAAGTAGCATAACGACTATATTTACCTGTCGTACCCACTGCTTTCAATGTAATCATAGCAATAGCAAAAATTATCATATCATCAAGCATAAATATAAATATGTAAAGCAAGAGATATCCATAATATTGCAAGCCAGTTAAATCATTCAAGGCAATTACTTGAGTAAAAATAGCCGGTAACCCCGCGGAACATGCCAACTCAATTAAATTAACCACAAAAGCTAAACCTATAATTCCCGCCAAGGCCAACCAAATACCACGTTCATGTACAATTTGTCTTAGCTTATCCGTAATTTTTCTTTTTTGTTCAGGATTAGTAACTTCACATTCACCAGGTCTAGATTTCCAAAAACGACGCAAATAAAATACTCCAACTCCGGCCGCGAATATTCCAACCAATACTTGCACCCACCTGACAATACCAATGAATTTAAAAAAATTAAACCAAGCGGCTAAAAAAATAAAATAAACAAATGCCGAAGCAGCAATAAAACTTAATCCAAGAATCCACATTCGCCGACGATCTTTCATTCCAAGCAACATTGATATCAATATAAGTAAAACCCACATTGCGCATGGATTAAAACCATCAACAGCCGCCAAAACAACTGTTAATCCTAATAAAGAATATTGACCAATGTCAACAGATCCTAATATAGGGATATGGATAATATTACTTTCAATTAATTCTACTTGAGTTTCTGATTCTTCTGCAACTTTTTCAAATTCTATCTCTCCGCTGATAATTTTTTTACCAACATCTTCACAATCATTAACTAAGCAATGATTAATTAGATTTCTCATTTCCTGACCAGAAATTTCATCAGTGCTCCAACCTACAAAAAATTGTTCTCCAATAAACGTAGCCGGTATACCTGTTAATTGATAACCAGTTATAGAATTAAATTTACCAAATAATTCTGATTCTTCTGTTACTTCATATTGGTTAAACACTACATTATCATATTCAAATTCAATTTCAATTTCGGATATAAATTGACTTTCTGCCCTGCAATGTGGACAAGATTCACTATAAAAAAAATAAATATTAACTGGATTAGTAGTTACTTCTTGAGTTTGAGCCTGACTTATTGCCGGCAAAACAAAAAAAATACTTACTAAGATTGGTACAAAAATTTTCTTAACGGTAATATTCATTATTTTTTCTCAATTATTATAGCTAACTTTAGCTACATATCAATTTAAATTATATCTTATATTATTATAAAGGTAAAATTATAAAAGCATTATTAAACCTATTAATATAATTAAATAAGCCTATTACTGATACAATTTCTACCATTTGTGGTTCTGATAATTTCTTTTTTAATTTATCCATTATTTTAGGCTGATCCAGATGCCCATCAGAAGTGATATCTACAACCAAAGCTAATATCTCCTTTTCCTCTTCAGGTAAATCTTTTATTTTTTTAATTTTTTTTAACAAATCATCATCAGCTCCTAATTTTTTTAGCATATTTATTGTTACACTAACACAAAACTCACATTTTAATGTTTCGGATACTACATAGGCAATTTTCCATTTTAGATAGGGATCAATTTCACCATCTCCCATAATAGTTTTGAAAAGCTCTGTAAACTCTTTGAGAATCTCAGGACGATGAGCCATAACCTTAACCCATTCAGGAATATTCCCCGACTGTTCTTTAAAGCTCTCATAGATTTTTTTACTTATGTCGTTTGTTTGACTTTCTTCAACTTCTTTTATAATTGCCATTTTATTTTATATTAATTATTTATTAACTTTACTAAAAACATAAGAACTATACCTAATATAAATATTCCGAAAGAACTCATGGATCTTTTTAAATTAGGCTCTTTTCTTATTTCTGGCATCAGATCAGAAGCCGCTATATATATAAATCCTCCGGCCGCAAAAGGCAAAAGATAAGGAATAATACTACTAAGAAAGAAAGATATAAAATAACCAACTACTCCTCCCAGAACAACGGTTAAAGCAACTAAATAATTGATAATTAATGCTTTTTTCTTTTTAAATCCAGCATGTATTAACACTCCAAAATCTCCAATCTCTTGAGGAACTTCATGTAAAGCTATAGCCAAAGTAGTTGCTATTCCTAATTTTACATCAATCAAAAAAGCGCTTGCTATAACCAGCCCATCAATAAAATTATGGACTGCATCACCAAATAAATTCATATACCCAAAAGTATGAATTTTACAATTTTCTTTATGACAATGACGCCAAAATAATAATTTTTCCATCAAAAAAAAGAAAAGAAAAGCAACTAATACTATTAAAAACATTTTTTCAGGATCAATCTTTTTTGATGCTTCTGGCAATAAATGGATAAAAGCTCCACCCATCAAAGCGCCGGCCGAAAGTGATACTAAGAATATTGTAATTTTAGATAGAAATTCTTTTTTAAAATATAAAAATAATACAGCAAACCAGACTGATAAACTAATTAGAAAGGTAGCTATTAAAATATTTATTAAAACACTCATTTTTTTTATTTATTTTTCAATCAAAATTGCTTTACCACTAATTAAAGCATAACCAACTTTATAGTTAGCTGAAATTAAGATTCTTTGAAATGTACTTTGAGAAGTATTCATCTCTTTGGCGCATTTCACTTGTTCTAATCCTTTAACATTTTTCAAACGTAAAGACTCAGCCTCTTCTTTGCTTAATTCGATAATTTCTAACTCACGCATCGGTACACCACTTGGCTTGAAGTATGTTATTTTTGGATTATGTTGTATTCTACGACACAATCGTGGTCTTGGCATAAGATAATATAATTTAATAATTATTCAAAATAGAGTTAAATTATTTTTGTAACTCCATTTTGAATTACTATGAAGAGTCTAAAGTTGTTTGGCAACATTTAAAATTTATTAATTATTACCTTTACCAACTCCACGTCCTGGACCTCTTCCTAAACCTCGTCCTCTACCTTGACCTCGCCCCATTCCTTGTCCACGACCATCAAACGGCCTTTGTTGCGGTTTAGCATCAGTACATTTTCCCATTTGTCCACCTGTTTTTGCACCTTTACCTGCAGGACCTGTTTTATCTTGATTTGGCATATTATTATTCCTTTCTTATTATATTAATATTTCGACCTTTTGGGTTATCCACAGTTATGAATATATACCCATAATTAATTATACCCCCTTAAATTGCTTTGTCAATAGAAATAACCATGGGTTAATTCCCCTACTAAACATTATAACTAATCCTCTCTTCTTTTAATCATGAGAAAAGCCATATCTTGCATTTTAAATAATATATGATAAACTAGTTTGTTAAGTTAATCTCAGTAAATAACTGGACAAATGTACTAAAATGTGATATAATACATTTATAACCGATTAAATTCGGCATTTAATGAATTAATAAAAAAAATATGGAAGATGAATTATTAAATAAAGACATTATTGAGATTTTAGGCTTGGAAAAAGTATCAGAAGATAAAAAAACACAGCTAAGAGAAAAAATGGCAAAAGTGTTGCAAAATCGTATTGCAAATAGACTAGATGACGAATTTACAGAAAACCAAAAGCAAGAATTTAATACTATTAGTGAAGCTGGTGATGAAAATAAAATCACTGCTTTTTTAGATGCAAATGTTAAAAATATGGAGCAACTAGTCATGGAGGAAACTTTAAGATACAAACATGAAATGGCTGACCAAGCAGAAGATCTTAAAAAAATGATTCAATCTTAATAATATGACAAACCAACAAACTGACAATACTAAAAAAATTAAAGAAATGGTTGAAGCATATTCTGAGTTTAAAAAAACTATGGAAGTTTTGAGAACCGATCAAAGACATTTAATCAAAAAGTTTGTTGAAACAATGGATAAATCAAAAGCTGACGATATATTAAATAAAATTAAAAAATTATAATTATGACTACTCCAGAAAAAGACAAAGAGGGAAATAATAATAATGAAAGTGACACTCCAGCCACACCTGAACTTACCGAAACAGAAAAGAAGCTAGTAGATGCTCAAGCAGAGCTAAGTTTTGATGATGTAGAATCAACAACACCAGATGAAATTGCTGATAAGACTAAAGAAAAAGCAGCAGGTGATGTCGACAAAATTAAGAGTGATTTTACCGACGCCGGAATAAATATAACAGATGTTCCAGAAGCTGAAGCAGTCATTGAAAGTGCTACAGATGCAGAGACAACTCTGGGAAAAAAAGTAGATAAAATACAGAACAATACAGCTACACCCGAAACAGAAAAAACATACACACCCAGAGAAATAGAAAACTTGGAAAATGGTAGCGATACAGCAGTAACTGGAGAACACCTAACCATAAATACAGCTAAAGACTCCTCTATTACCGTAGAAGATGATGCCAAACTAACAATTAATGAAGGGAGAGATAATAAAATTACAACACATGGTAGTGGTACTGCTAATATAAAATCAGGATTGGATAACGAAGTAATTGTCGCAGAACCAAAAGATGAGAAAGAAGAAGAACCTAAATATTCAGTTGGACAAGAAGTGAGTTTTAGAAATGAATCATTTGATAGATATGAACCAGGAACAATCAAATCAGTCCGTATAGATGACACAGGGAAGAAAAAATATACAATACACAATCCAGAAAATGGAAGAGTATTCCCAACAGAATTAAATGAGGAAGATTTTGAAACACCTAAAGAAGAAGAAATACAGGATAATACAACTACACCCGAAACCGAAGAAACTCCAGAAGGCGAAATGCCGGTAGAAATCAGAGAAGCCAAAGAAAAAAGAAAAGAAATATATTCTGCAATCGAAGTGGGTGAAGAATCCATTCAATTACTGGAAAATAGTGATCGTAAATCATGGCTAGCCAAAACTATTTCAAAAATAAAGAAAGCAATTAATCCCAAAACTGGTAAATATAATATTAGAGAAAGATTTGACAGCTCTTCATTAACAGGTACCGCAAAAGCTGAAGAAGGAACAATATCTAAAGAAGAAGGAATTCCTTCAGATGATATGATATCAATCATATTAGAGCGAGCAGAAAAAATTAAAGAAAGTGCCGAATTACCAGCCAATGAGCTCAAAAAAGATTTAACAAAAAGAGGTCACTATAAAAAATTAGATGCCGCTGATTCAATCAAACAATTGGTAACAGAAAAGATTAAAGAACAAGAACAAGCATCAATTAGACATTTTAAACAAGACGGAACCCTGGCAGTAGGAATGAAAAAAAACGGAAAAGGATTTACAAAAAATCATAAAGAATCTTTGGCAGGAAAAATAGTAACTGACATTTCTAATGATGACTACGATATTAATGCAGAACTTAACCAGATGGTTAGTAATCTTGATAATACCGCAGCAATATTGAGTGACAATAGTGATACATATCATGATGCAAGATATAAAGAAAACCCCAAAATGAGTGATGAAGAATATCAGACAATGCAAGAAGAAAGAATAAACAGAGAAGCAATAATTGCTGCAGGAGATTATCGTGGGGGTGAAAATGCAAGCGCAACTCTTGATATAGACAGTGCTCGTGAAACTTTGAATGGTCGTCTAGAATTAGTTATACCAGGAATATCAGATGAAGAAGAAGAATTGGATAAAAAACCAACTCCAGAAAAACCTAAACCAGAAGACGAAGAAGAAAAACCAACTCCAGAAAAACCTAAACCAGAAGACGAAGAAGAAATAACTCCTAAATCTGAAGATGATGATGAACCTAAACCAGAAGACGAGAAAGAAGAGGAAATAAACATCAAGGGAGCAACTGATAAATATGCTGAAATGATTTCTAGAGGTAGTAAATTCTTCAAAGGTAAAAATTACGATAAAGATCTAGATCAAGCAAGAGAAGAATATGAGACTTCTTTAATGCATTATTTAGATAAAGAAGTTAAAGAAAAACTAGATGGTATTGATCCTTTTGATCCTGAAAATCCTGAACATCAACAAAAATTTGCGGAGATAAATGAAGCGGTCATGGACCAAAGAGAAGCGCTTGGAGAAGCTATTAAAGAAATACATGAATCAACTGCTGGCAGAAAGTTCAAAAACTGGTGGAGAAAAAGTGCTAAACTTAGAATGGTAGCTGGTCTTACTTTGACAGGTGGAGCTATTGTAGCCGGTGCAACTGGTGCTGGTTTACCAATCACTGCAGCTCTTCTAGCTGGTAGAGTCGCTCTGTCAGGCGTAGGCACTACCCTAGCAGTTGAGGGTGGCTATGAATACGCAAGAACCAAATATGGTAAAACTAAAGAACTTACGAGTAAGGAAGTAGATAAAATGAGTTTATCTGAGCTTGAGGATGCTTATGCGGCTCATACCATTAACTCATCACTCAAAGGTTTAGACAGAGGGCAAGAAGCCAGTTTCTCTGGAGGAGTTAATACTGAAAAAACATTTATTAAACCTGATGACATGTCTGACGCTAATTGGGACATATTATCAGAAAAAGATAAAAAGAAAATAGAAGGCATCGAAAAAGAATATATTAAACCAAAGATACTTCTGGACGCTGATTGGGATAAGTTATCAGAAAATAATAAGATGTTGAACCCACTTATATCAAGAAATAGGATTATTAAAGAAAGAAAGGATATAAAAATGATCACTGACAGACTTATGGTGCTTAAGGCAGAACAGTTTAAGGCTGATCTAGATGTCAAAAAAGAGACAGGTGAATCAGACAGTGATATTGCATATGATGTTATCATGAACAGTATGGATACTTCTGAAAAGGATGCTGACAAAAAACTTGAAGGTAGAAATGCTGCAATATTAAAAAGTAATAAAAAGAAATGGACTATCGCAGTAGCTTCAGGATTAATCATGGCAAGTGTAATCGGGGTGAGAGGATTTAACAACTTACCGGAAACACCAAAACCAACCACCGAAGATGTACCAGAAGCAACTCCTATACCAGAAGAGACTCCTATAGTTGAAGATGTACCAGAAGCAACTCCTATACCAGAAGAGACTCCTATAGTTGAAGATGTACCAGAAGCTTTTGATGGTGCTGTAACTATTGAAAAGGGTGATAACTTATGGAACATAATTAAAGATCAAGTCAAAACCCAAATGGGTGAAGAAAAATGGGATGCTCTTGGCGAAGGACAACAAACTCATTTAATTGATCAATTCAAAGACACTGTAGCTGATAATCCTGGGGCGTTTGGACTAGAAAACCCAGATAATCTAGAAATTGGTCAGCAAATTGATCTATCCTCTCTTTATGAAAAAGGTAGCGAACTTGGTACAGCTCTTGAATCGTCAGCAACCCTTACAGAAAGTCAGTTAGAAAATATAACCGCCAATAATGATACATTGCAAGATTGGGTAACAGACAATCCAGGTAAAAGATTAACAAGTGAATTGGTTAATGAAATTTTAAGTGATGATACAGTTGACTCCGACATAGGAGCTGCTTCTGAAGCAGTAGATGGTGCAGCTGCTACAGCTGAAACTGCTACTGAAACTTCTGCAGAAGGTGCAGCTAAAAATATAACTAATAGTACCTCAACTACCGAGACAATGACAGATGTTGCTGATACTTCAGAAGCTTCTGAAGTTGCAGATGGTGGGGATGAGACTGTTACAGAAACAGCACCTGAAGCTGTAGAACAGGCAAAAGAGTTACTGCCAGTGAATGAAAATTGGAAAGAATTGAAAAAACTTAGAGAATCTACAAAATACCTAACTAGTAGAACGTTAGACAGAGTGACTGATATGAAAGTACAAGACTTTGTTAAAGGTGAAATACTGGGTTCGGATGGAAATCCAGTAGACCTCCAAGATCATTTATCCAAAATGGAGGGCTTCAATAATAATGAAGCGAAAAGTTTTGTAAAAAACATGAAGAGTTTCATTGAGCATGTTGGCAAAGAAGTTGGTAATGTTGATAGGAACTGGACTGTAGGTGAATTTAGTCAGAAAACTGGATTAATAGGTCCTGATGGTCCAATCGCATCCCCTTCAATCGGTAGTGGTCTAGATCGATTCCAAGAAGCAGGTGAACAAGCAACAGAATCATTTAAAGACAAATTAACATCTGCCGACGCCTCATTAGGTGAAGCTCCGACTGATCAACTAGCCGAATTACAAGCCAGTAACGCTGATACGGTAGCTCAATCACAAAAAGTCTCTGCAAACGTTAACGAAGTGCTTAATACTAAAATCCCAGTTGAAGCTGATATGAAAGATTATTTATCAATCCAAGAAGCAACAAATAGTATTGATGAAAAAACTATGGAATATCTGACCGACCATCTAACATTAGATGATATTATAAAAAACAAAGAAGCCGTATTTAAAGGCGATACCATTAATGTTAAAGAAATACTTTCAAGATTTGAAGGTATGAATGATAAGCAGGCAAAAGGGCTAATAAGTGGAGTGAAGGGATTATATAAGCAACTCACCGGGCAAGGTTATCCTATCAACACGAATATGACCTTAGGAGAGTTTAGTAGCAAGATAGATATAATAGAAAAATAAATTTAAATACAAAAAGGTCTCCAGTAAACAAGGAGACTTTTTTGGTATCTAAAAACTATCATCTAATAGAAATATAATCCTTTTTTCTTTAACTCCTTCCGTAACTCTTTATAATTTGAAATTGTTTGTGATACTAAATTCCAAAATCTATATGAATGGTTCATTTCTTTTAGATGGCAAATTTCGTGAGTTATAACATATTCAGCGATATGAACAGGTAAAAATAGTAATTTATAATTAAAATTTAGATTACCATTTTGAGAGCAGCTCCCCCATCTTGTAGTTTGATTTCTAATACTAATCCTATTGTAATTATAGTTATAGTGTTTATTTATATCTCTTGTTTTTGTCTCAATAAAGTTTCGTGCCTCTTCCTTATATTTTTGATAATCCACTTTACTGTTTTTAATACTTTTTGTACCCTTAAATTGTTTGAAATATTCAATCTTAATTAATATCCATCCAGCCTTATCACGTAAAAAAGAATTTACAAACATTGATGGCAGTCCATATGGTTTAGTAATAACTAAAGAACCGTCAGGATGTACTGACATCCGAAGTCTCTTAGAGCGTTTACTAATTTTTAGAGTATAATCAATCTCTTGATCATTAATAATTATTTGTTTATTCATTATTAACAATTATAGCAAAAAATTAAGTATTTTATAAGCCATGAAGTTAGTTATCGCCTTTTTTTGACCATTTCCAATATTTTTTTTGTCTGGGGAAAAATAAGATTATTCATTTCCATAACATTCTCAACCTTGATCCATTCCGGTTTTTCTGCGTACTCTTTCTCAAATTTATCAACATTATTATTATTCACTTCACCTTGTTCAAATCGACAAATAAAAAACATCAAAATTGCATGGACAGGCTTATTTTCATATGGAACTAAAAAAAAGGAATCATCACATTCAACTATTTCCGAACTAACAATTTTCAAACCAGTCTCTTCTAAAATCTCTCGTGTTAATGCGTCAGATATTTTTTCGCTTATTTTGACACCTCCACCAGGAAGGCAATACTTATCCCTGTGTTTTATCATGAGAACTTCCTGATTATCATTTATTAATACACCATAAACTGACGGTCTGAATGACAGCTTCTCCACTGAAAAGTATTGTTCTACTCCATTGAAATCAACACATTTAACTTTTTTTGTATCCATAATTTTTTTTGTTAATTATTTAAAATATCAAATCCCGTTATATCCTAAACAACGAGTTTTACCCTATCGATTACAAGCACTGTCTTACAACCTTTTGATACAGAAAAAATCCAACCTCCTTTAAAACTCAATTTAGTGATCTCGATAAAATTTTCTGATTATATACAAAATTCTTCATAGTTAGGTAATTTAAATATAATTACTAACACCAATTTCAGATACTAAATATAAGATAGTAACTCCTTTAATTCTATCTTATTTATACCTATTTTTTCCTTTAAAATCAACAAAAAAAACGATTTTTATCGTCTTTCACTGCACATAAGCATCCAGCTCCGCGAGTCAGATTCGAACTGACGACCTACCGGTTACACGTAATCCATACGTTTCCGTACGGCATGGACTATATCTTTGCCATATTCTCAAAGTGAGAATTTAGACACTCTGGTATCTAGTCTCTACGGCGCTCCCCTCCTTTAATAAAGTTTCGGAGGAGTTCCCACGGTATTAGCATATTCAAAATTAATTGAACGTAGCCTTCACCGTTATCCCAGAGAGTTCATCCCGACATTTCTGTCGGAAGCTGCGTTTTCGTTCACAGCCGGTTGCTCTACCGCTGAGCTATCGCGGAATTGGATGCTTATGTATTTTTAAACTTTTTAATATTTATAAATTACTACTTATTTTTTGCATGAATTTCTCGATGACAGTTTGCACATAATAAAACGCATTTCTCTAATTCTTGCTTAACTTTTTGCCATCCCCTTGTATAACCCTTACTTGAAATTCCAAAATCTTTTTTACCACTTGAATGATGAAACTCTAATGCTTCCTTACAAATTTTATATCCACAGATACTACATTTATTACCTTTATGTTTTAGGGCTAATTCTCTTATCTTTTTTCTTCGCTGTGCTACAGCTTTAATTAAATACTTTGCCCGATCAGCATATTTTCTTTTATCCTTCATATATTACAAAATCTAAGTACAATATGCCATTAATTTAATAATCCCTTAATTTTTTCATTCCTTGGTGTTCTTCAATCCTTTCCAATGCTTTTGCTTCAATCTGACGAATACGTTCACGTGTTACACCAAATTCTTGACCAACTTCTTCTAGAGTATGAGAAACTCCATCTACTAAACCAAAACGCATTTCCAAAATTTTATGTTCACGAGGTGACAACTCTCTAATAATTTCTAATACGTGATCTTTTAATAATTGCATTGCAGCGACACGGTCAGGTGTGACAGTTTTCTGATCTTCTATAAAATCTCCTAATACAGAATCTTCATCATCACTATCCCCTACAGAGGTTTCAAGAGATACTGTATCTTGTGATATTTTCATAATATGATGAACTTTTTCTACTGTTTCTCCAAGCTCAGCAGCTATCTCTTCGGCTAGTGGTTCTCTACCCAAATCTTGAATTAATTGTCTAGATACGTGGGTGTATCGATTAATAGTTTCCACCATATGTACTGGAATTCTAATAGTACGTGATTGATCAGCCAATGCTCTTGTTATAGCTTGTCGGATCCACCAAGTAGCATATGTAGAAAATTTATAACCTTTTCGATAATCAAATTTTTCTACCGCTCTAAATAATCCAATATTTCCTTCTTGAATCAAATCTAATAAAGATAAGGAGCGCCCAGTAAATTTCTTGGCTATTGATACAACCAACCTAAGATTTGCCTCTACCAATTTTCTCTGTGCTTCGATCTCTCCTTTTTCTTTCAATTTTGCGAGTTTAACTTCTTCTTCACGTCGTAATAATGGTACCTTACCAATCTCTCTCAAATACATCTGAATTGAATCATTAGAAATATCAGACATATCCAAACGTTGCTTGTCCGATGCCTTTTTTTTCTTTCCTTTAACCTCAGTTTCGATTAAATCTTCTGGCCTACTTAAAACAGTGCCAGTAATTTCAACTACCTGAATTCCAGAACTTTCTAAATCATCCAAAAAATCTTCATATTCTAGTATATATTCTTCTAGTTCTGGGAAGCTATATAATATTTCTGTTTCTGTAATAAACCCTCTTGATCTTGCTTTTTCATAAAGCTTTTCAACTTTAGACATATCCAGCTCAATCTTTTTTGCCTTTTTAGCTGAAATTTTTGGATCTTTAGATTTAGATGTTTTTTTAACGGCTTTTTTTGCAGCCGTCTTTTTGTTTA
>SWBX01001640.1_pt1 | contig 90170 bp, 83 predicted proteins | sample 4693051 | NCBI WGS metagenome assembly SWBX01 (sample SAMN10267272, study PRJNA491770) | bioreactor metagenome | isolation source: DHS bioreactor inoculated with marine | place: Japan: Omine Ridge, Nankai Trough | reverse complement strand
TCCTGATGTGGACGGCGGAACCGAAGATGATGGCCCGCAAGCAAGCTGGCGCCGTTGCCGTGCTGCTGCTCGTGCTGCTCTCGAGCCTGCTGTACCTCAGCAACAAGAAGCTGTGGTACCCGATCAAGCATGGCGGCAAGCACGCCGATCTCTGAGGCAGTGCCGACAGTGAAATCGCAAAAGGGCGCCCTTCGAGGCGCCCTTTTTCATGTGCCGAGATAAGCCGCGAGGGCGGCCGGCGGATGGGCAAAGATCTCGTCGGTGGCCACGGGCGGCAGCGCCCGGCCATCGGCGACGAGGATCACGTGGGAGGCGATCGCACGCGCGTCATCCGGCTCGTGGCTGACGATCAAGAGCGTCGCCCCGGTCTCGTCTGCCAGCTCGGCAACGAGGGCGAGCATTTCGGCACGCAGGGCCGGACCGAGGGCGCCGAACGGTTCATCGAGCAGCATCAGCGGTTTCGAGCGCAGCAGCGCGCGCGCCAATGCCACCCGCGCGGCCTGCCCGCCCGAGAGCTGGCCCGGCTTGCGGTGTCCGAGACCGGCCAGCCCCACCCGCTCCAGCGCCGCCTCGACCCTGGCGCGCCCCGCGGCGTCAAGCTTGAGGTCCGGGCGCAGGCCGAGGGCGACGTTGTCGGCGGCGGTGAGGTGGGGAAACAGGTTGTTGTCCTGGAACAGGATCGAGATCGGCCGTTCGGCCGGGGGGGTGGCGCGAAGGTCTGCGCCATTCCACAGAACGCGCCCGGCGTCGGGCTCCTGAAACCCGGCGATCGCCGCCAGCAGGGTCGACTTGCCCGCGCCGGAGGGGCCGATCAGCGCCACGCGCGCGCCGGTGGGCACCGTGAGGGTGGCGCCAAGGCGCCAATCGCCCCAGCGCATTTCGAGGTTTTCAAGCGTCAGCATTCACCCGTCCTCCGCGGTCGAAGATCCAGAATAGCATGAGCGACGTCGCGAGCAGCACAAGCGCCGCGCCGGCGGCGGCGTCCATCTTGTAGGCGGCCATGAGGCGGTAGAGCGTGAGCGGCAGGGTGCCGCCCTCGGGGCTGGCAAACATCGCGATCACGCCGAGATCCCCCATGCTGAGCGCGGCGGCAAGCCCGGTGGTGAAGCCGAGCGGGCGGCGCAGGCGCGGCAGCCAGAGCCGGCGCAGGCGGGCGGTGCCGGTCATCCCGAGGCTGTCGGCGAGCGGGCCGAAATCGGCCTCGATCGCTGTCAGCGCGGGCACCAGCGCGCGCAGGGCGAAGGGCAAGGCCATCACGGCATTGACCAGCGCGGTCACCGGCAGGGCCAGCGCCGACGGGTCGACGATGGGAAACAGCAGGATGAACAGCCCGGTGCCGATCACCAGCGGCGAGGCGGCAATGGTGAGCGTGCCGATCACCTCGACGATGCGCGCGCGTCCCTGCACGATCCAGGCGGTGAGCGGCAGCGCCAGCGCCAGCGTAAGCGCCGCCGAGCCGAGCGCCACGGCGACCGAGCGCAGCGTGGCGGTGAACACCGAAGCCGGCAGGGTGGCGAGCGCCGGGATGCCGTTGAGCGCGATCATCGCGAGGGGCAGGATCAGGAAGAGAGCGGCAAGCGCGATCAGCGCCGCGTCCTGCACGATGAGACCGGGGCGGGCCACGTCCCACCGCTTGACGGCGCGATCCAGCCCGGCGCCCATCTCGCTCGGCAGCGCGAGGCGCAGCGCGATCAGGGCGGCGGTGCCGGCGATCGCCACCTGGATCAGGGCCAGCAGCGCGGCCTTGCCGAGATCGAAATCGAAGCGGAAGGCCTGGTAGATCGCCAGTTCCACCGTGGTGGCACGTGGCCCGCCACCCAGCGCGAGGGCGACGGCAAAGGAGGTGAGGCAGAGCAGGAAGATCACGAGGAAAGCGCCGGGCAGCACCTGGCGCAGCATCGGGCGCTCAAGCGTGCGGGCGATGTCGCGCGAGGTGAAGCCGAGCGAGGCGGCGAGGCGGAAGCGCTCGGCCGGGATGGCGAGCCAGCCTTGCAGGATCAGCCGGGTGGCGAGCGGCAGGTTGAAGAACACGTGGGCGAGCACAACGCCCTGAAAGCCGTAGATCGAAACAGGCTCTAATCCAGCCCAAATCAGGGTCTGGCTGACGATGCCGTTGCGTCCGAACACGGCAATCAGCCCGAGCACGGCGACGATCACGGGCAGGATGAAGGGGGCACCGAGCAGGGTGACGAGCAGGCCCCGACCGGGGAAACGGCGGCGCGCCAGGGCACGCGCCACCGGCACGGCGAGCGCGACCGAGAGCACGGCCGAGAGCAGCGCCTGAAGAAGCGTGAAGCGCACCGCCGCCCAGTCGGCCGGGCCGAGGCCAGAGGCGCCCTCGGCCCGGAGCGCCACCGCGCCGAGTGTGCCCAGCGTGAGCGCGAGGACGACGGCAAGCGCCGCCGCCCCCGCCACGCGCCCGGCGGTCACCTGGCCGACGCCGCGAGCCATTCTTCCAGCGCCACGTCACGCATCTTTTCCGCCTCTTCGCCGAGATAGATCAGCGAGGTTTCCGGCTGCGCCAGCGTCTCGAACCCGGCGGGCAGGCCGCTTTCGGGGGTGACGGCCGGGTACATCCAGTTCGTCGTCGGGATCACCGACTGGAACGCGTCCGAAAGCATGAAAGCGAGGAACGCGTCGGCCAGCTCCGGCTGGTCGGTGCTGGCCAGCTTCGCCGCCACTTCGATCTGCAGGTAATTGCCCTCGGCAAAGGCGAGCGCCGCCTTGCTGTCGTCGTCCTCGGCGATCAGGTGATAGGCGGGCGATGTGGTGTAGGAGAGCACCATGTCGGCCTCGCCTTCGAGAAACATGCCATAGGCTTCCGACCAGCCCTTGGTGACGGTCACGACCTGGTCGTTCAGCGCCTCCCAGGCGGCGGGCGCGTCGTCGCCGTAGACCGATTTGACCCAGAGCAGAAGGCCAAGGCCGGGGGTGGAGCTGCGCGGATCTTCGATCACCAGCGAGTAGTCCGACGCGGCGAGCTCTGCGAGTGATTGCGGCGGGTTAGAAACCTTTTCCTTGTCGTAGACGAAGGCGAACCAGCCCCAGTCGAACGGGATGAAGGTATCGTCTTGCCAGGCGATAGGGAGGGCGAGCGCAGGGGTCTCGATCTCAGCCGGGGCGAACAGCCCGGTGGCGCTCGCGGCGGCCATCAGGTTGGTGTCGAGCCCCAGCGCCACATCGGCTTTGGTGCGCGCGCCCTCGAGGCGCAGGCGCGAAAGCAGCTCTGCCCCGTCGCCGACCGCGACGAATTGCAGATCGCACTCGCAGGTTTGCTCGAACGCGGCCTCGACGGCCGGGCCGGGGCCCCATTCCGAGACGAAGCTGTCATAGGTGTAGATAGTGAGCACAGGTGTTTCAGCGACAGCCGCACTGGCTGCCAAGGTGATGCCTGCCGCGATGGTAAGGGTCTTCATATCATCCTCCATTTCGGCCGGGCGGGTTCCGGGTGAGGATGTCTCAACCTTCCCTCCGCCGGTCCTAACCGGTTCAGGTTCAACGGGTTCGCTTCACGCATCTCAGCCGGTGGTCCGGCACCCCGAGGTGACGTAGAAGGTATGCCTGAAAGCTTGCCCCTGCAAGGTGAAACCCCTATTCGAATCGCAAAGGGAGACGGGCGATGATGAACGCGTTTGGACATATCTTTCGTGTCACCACCTGGGGCGAGAGCCACGGGCCGGCGCTGGGGGCCACGGTGGACGGCGTGCCGCCGGGGGTGAAGCTCGAGGCGGATATGCTCCAGCACTGGCTCGACAAGCGCAAGCCGGGGCAGAACAAGTACACCACCCAGCGGCGCGAACCGGACGCGGTGAAGATCCTTTCGGGCGTCTACGAGGGCCAGACCACGGGCACCCCGGTGCAGCTGATGATCGAAAACACCGACCAGCGCTCGAAGGACTACGGTGACATCGCAGAGAAGTTCCGCCCCGGCCATGCCGACATCACCTATTGGCTCAAATACGGTATCCGCGATCCGCGCGGTGGCGGGCGCTCATCGGCACGCGAAACGGCGGCGCGGGTGGCCGCTGGCGGGCTGGCGCGCGAGGTGTTGGCCGCGCTCGCGCCGGGGATCGAGATCAAGGGCTACATGACGCGGATGGGCGTGCACGAGATCGACCGGTCGCGCTTTGACTGGGACGAGATCGAGCGCAATCCGTTCTGGGTGCCCGATGCACAGGCGGCCGAAACCTGGGCTGGGTATCTCAACGGATTGCGCAAGGCGGGCAGCTCGGTGGGCGCGATCTGCGAGGTTGTGATCAAGGGCGCTCCGGCAGGCCTGGGCGCGCCGATTTATGCCAAGTTAGACACTGATCTGGCGGCCGCGATGATGAGCATCAACGCGGTCAAAGGCGTCGAGATCGGCGAGGGCATGGCGGCGGCGATGCTCACCGGCGAGGAGAATGCCGATGAGATCTACATCGGCGACGATGGCCAGCCGGTCTACAGCTCGAACCATGCCGGCGGCATTCTCGGCGGCATCTCGACGGGGCAGGACATCGTGGTGCGCTTCGCGGTGAAGCCGACCTCGTCGATCCTGACTCCGCGCAAGACGATCACCCGGTCGGGCGAACCCGCCGAGGTCATCACCAAGGGCCGGCACGATCCCTGCGTTGGTATCCGCGCCGTGCCGGTGGGCGAGGCGATGGCGGCCTGCGTGGTGCTCGACCACCTGCTTTTGCACCGCGCCCAGGTGGGCGACGGGCCGCGCGGCACAATCGGCTAGGGCCAAACTGGGCAGGATTAGACACTGATGTTAGCCGTACTCGGCATCACTTTTCCGATCTTCGCCATGGTCGCGCTCGGCTATGGGATGGTCTCGCGCGGGCTGGTGTTCAAGCCCGCCGACATGAAGGTGCTGGGCGCTTTCGTGCTCAACGTCGCCCTGCCGGCGCTGGTCTACAATGCCGTCTCCGCCCGGCCGGTGGGCGAGGTGTTCAACCTCGGCTACATGGGGGCCTATCTCGCCGGCGGCTTGGCGACGATGCTGATCGGGTTCCTGTGGTTTTCGGCCACCACCGGGCCAGCGCGGCGCGGGGTGGCGGTGATGGGCACGAGCTGCCCGAACTCCAGCTTCGTCGGCTACCCGCTGATGCTGATCGCGCTGCCGAATGTTGCCGGGGTGGTGCTGGCGATGAACATCCTGGTGGAAAACGTGGTGCTGATCCCGATCGCGCTGGTGATCATCGAGATGGGCAAGGGCGCGGGTGAAGCACACCTGTTAAAGCGGATGGGAAATGTGCTGATCGGCGTGGTGAAACGGCCGCTGGTGATTGCCCTGATCCTCGGGCTCCTGGCCTCCTTGAGCGGCGTGCATCTGCCCGAGCCGGCGACGCGGCTGTTGCAGATGCTCGCCAGTTCCGCCGCCGCCCTGGCGCTGTTCGTGATCGGCGGATCGCTGGTGGGGATCGAGCTCAAGGGCAACCGGGCTCTGGCGGCGCAGATCGTGGCCGGCAAGCTTATCGTGTTTCCGCTCATGGCGTTTCTCGCCGTGCTCGGCCTCGCTGCGCTGGGGATCGCGCTGGAGGGCGAGATGCGCGTGGCGGTAATCCTCGCCGCAGCGATGCCGATGTTCACGATCTACTCGGTGTTCGCGCAGGAGGTGGGGCACGAAGGGCTTGCCTCGATCGCCCAGCTCGGGGCGACTTTGGCGAGCTTCGTCACCCTCAACATCCTGCTTGCGGTGTTGCTCTAGGCCGGGGCCATCGCCACTGCCAGTGCGCCGTCGAGCAGCGCCTTGATCTCCTCACGCGAGGTGCCCGCCACGACCCGGCTGATCTCACGCCGGTCGGGGCCGATGGTGACGAGCGTCGAGCGGCGCGGGATCTTCAGCGCCATGCTCAGCTCGGACCGGCCATAGGTATCCCAATCGACCTCGATGAAGGTGATGTGCTCTTCGTAGGCGGGGTTTTCGGCCTTGAGTTCATCCATGCGCTTGTGCTGCACGATGCAGGTGCCGCACCAGGGGGCGTAGAAATCGACCAGGATGGTGCGGCCGGCGTCGAGGTATTTGTCGATCGTGCCGGGGGTGTAGACCACCGGTGCGGCGGTGGTGAGCCGGGGCAGGAGCGCGGCGGCGGGCAGGGTGGCGAGGAAGGCGCGGCGGTTCATTTCGATCTCCTTTCAGATGGAAACGGACAGGGTGATAAGCCAATCGGGCATGATCCCGAGCAGCCAGGCTTCGGCGATATGGTTCAGGCGCAGCAGGATCGCGAGGCCGACGAGCACAAAGGCGCCGCCGAGCACCGGCTTGGACAGGCTGGCGAAGCGGCGCAGCGCGGTGGCGCGCAGCCCGTAGGCGAAGGCGAGCATCAGGGTCGAAACCCCGAGCGCGAAGGCGGCCATGATCGCGCCCGCCTGGGCGAGGCTCTGGCCCTGGGCGGCGAGCGAGATCGCGCCGCCAAGGGTGGGGCCGATGCAGGGGCTCCAGACCGCGCCGAGCAGCACGCCGCCGGCGAACTGGCCAGTGAGAGAGGTGCGGTCGACCCCGTCGAACCCGCTGTCGGCGCGGGCAGACAACCCGGCGGTGGCGGTGGCGAAGGCGGCGTTGAAGCGCGGTACGAGCAGCACGAGCCCGAAGCCCAGCATCAGCACGCCGCCGATCTGGGCCAGCAGCTCTTCGGTGAGGCCGATGCTGTAGCCGACCGAGGTGATCAGCAGGCCAAAGGTGACGAACGACAGGCTCATGCCGCCCGCGAGCGCCACCGGGCCGAGGCGCGAGGCCTGAAGCGCGGTGGCCAGCACGATTGGCACCACCGGCAGAACGCAGGGGTTGATGAGCGTGAGCAGCCCGGCGGCATAGGCAAGCACGAGATCCATGCTCACAGCCATGCGGCATGGTTGGGCTCACTGTCATCCGACGAAGCCGTGATCGGGGTCAACTCGCCGTCAGGGAATGTTTCAGTCGGTCTCCTCGCCGCGCAGCCGCGCCAGCATTTCGCGCAGCAGCGGCGCGCGCCGCGGGCGAAAACTTTCGCCCGTCGCCGCCACCGTGCGGATGCGCGAGACCAGGAAGCGGCGATAATCCCGCCGCAGGCCGCACCAGGCCAGCAGCCAGGGCTCGTAGTCGGTGTAGACGATGGCAAGCGGCCAGACGCGGCGATGGGTCTGCGCCCCGTGGCGGTCGGCGTAGTCGATCTCGACGGCGCGTTCATCCCAGGCGGCTTGCCGCAAGGGGCCGAGATGCTCCGGCACTTCGGCCATCGGCTCGTAGACATAGGACAAGAGCGCGACGTGTCGGGCTTCCTCGGCCTTGCGCGGCGGCAGGGTCGCGGTGACCTTGGCGAGCGCGCGTTCGGCGGCGTCGGCAAGCGCCGGGTCGCCCTGCCAATGCAGCCAGCTCAGCCCCAGCACTAGGGCTTCGAGCTCCATCCGGTCGAACATCTGCGGCGGCAGGCCGGGATCCTCGGTGAGGGTGTAGCCATAGCCCGATGCGCCGTCGATCAGCGCCCCGGCGGCCCGGAGCGCGTCGATGTCGCGATAGAGCGTGCGCTCCGACACCCCGGTTTCCGCTGCGAGCCGGGCGGCGGTCACCGGCGCGGGCAGGCGGCGCAGCGCATCGAGCAGGCGAAACAGGCGGTCGGCGCGGGCCATGCGGCCTCCTGACGGTTATTGACAGGATGGGGCGAGCATAGTCGGCTCACGACGAAACGCACTGAAAAAGGAAATGCCATGCTGACGCTCTATTTTTCGCCCCAGACCCGTGCGACCCGCGCGCTCGCCCTGATCCACGAGATGGACCTGCGCGACACGGTGCGGCTCGAACACGTCACGATTCCGCGGCGCGACGGTACCGGTGGACCCGACGCGACAAATCCGCATCCGGACAAGAAGGTTCCGGCGCTCAAGGACGGCGACACGTTGATTACCGAGAGCCTCGCGATCATGCTCTATCTCACCGACATGTTCCCGCAAGCCGAGATGGGGCCGGTGGTGGGCGATCCGTTGCGCGGACCCTATCTCACCTGGATGGCCTATTACGGCGATGTGATGGAGCCGGTCTACAACGCGATGGTCGCCGGAGCGGCGGATCACCCGGTGTTCCGCGCCACCTTCCGCGGCGTGCCGGAGGTCGAAACGCGGCTGGTCGCGGCCTTCGCCGACGGCCGTCCCTATCTGCTCGGCGACAAAATGACAGCGGCCGATCTGCTGGTGCAGTCCCCCTACATGTGGTTCCCCGATGGCGCGCCGAAGGACCCGAAGGTGAAGGCCTGGATCGACCGGGTGGCGGCGCGTCCGTCCTACGCCTGGGCGACCGAGTTCGAGGCGGCGTACGCCTAGGCGGGCTTCTGCTTGGCCAGCTGCACGGCGAGGATGCCGAGTGTGATGATTGCCACGCCGAGCACGTCGAGCAGGCCAAGGGTTTCGCCCAGCAGCAGCGCGGCGATCGAGACACCAAAGAACGGGTTGAGGAAATGGAAGGTCGAGGCGCGGATCGGGCCGATCCTGCCGACCAGCGCGAACCACACCCAGGTGGCGGCGAGGCCGGGCACGAGCGTGGTGTAGGTGAAGGCGGCGATCAGCTTCCAGCTCCAGGTGACGTCGAGCGTCTCCAGCGCGAGGCCGAAAGGGGCAAGGGCCGCGGCGCCTACGAGCATTTGCAGGCCGACGACCATCAGCAGGTTGCCGCCGCCGGACGCTGTGCGCACCGTGAGCGTGGCGACGGCCAGCGCGAAGGCGCCAATGACGCAGAGCACCAGCCCGGTGAGATCGACTCCGCCCGAGATGCGCGTGCCCATGATCAGAGCGACGCCGGCAAAGCCCAGCAGCAGGCCGCCAAGGGCAAGGGGGGTGAGCTTGTCGTGGAACACGGCCCAGCCGAGGAAGGCCACGATCAGCGGCATCGACGAGGCGATGATCGAGGCGAAGCCCGCTTCGAGCCATTGCATGGCGACGAAATTGAGCCCGAGATAGAGCGCGTTCTGGCTGATGCCGAACACCACCACCGAGATCCACTGGCCGCGTGAAAGCGAGATCTTCTGGCCGAGCGCGGCGGCGAGGGCGATGCCGAGCAGGCCCGAGATCACGAAGCGCAGCGCGAGCGTGGTGATCGGCGGCGCATCGGCGACGATGATCCGGGCCGAGGTGAAGGCCGAAGACCACATGAAAACGAAGGCCAGCCCCATCAGGATGGACCGCATGTCGATGCGCAAAGGGCTACACTCCAATTGAAAAGGGCCGCCGTTTGGCGACCCTGATCGAATTCTTGCGAAGCCGCAAGGATCAGCCGTTGGCGGCATCCTTGAGAGCCTTCGCGATGGTGACTTTCACCACCTTGTCGGAGTCTTTCTTGATCTGCTCGCCGGTGGCCGGATTGCGCACCATGCGCTCGGGGCGCTCACGCAGGTAGAACTTGCCGACGCCCGGAAGCGTCACCGCCCCGCCGCCCGACACTTCACGGGTGATCACCGAAACGATGGCGTCAAGCGCACCGGAGGCGGTCTTCTTGTCCGAGCCCATTTCCTCGGCCAGAGCGGCCACCAGCTGGGTCTTGGTCATCGGTTTCGCCATGTATCTTCTCCTCACTGTCCCAAATTCTGGGGTTTCATTGCGGGCATTTAACGTAAGGTGGCGAGGCAGCACAACAATTTGTGCGCGCTTCAGGCAGAAAAATAACGGGTTTTCGAGATTTTCGGTCGATTTTCTCTACAGGAAGGCGGTCTCGTCGAACGAGCGCAGTTTCCGGCTGTGGATCCGTTCAAGCGGCATGTCGCGCAGCTGCTCCATCGCCCGGATGCCGATCAGAAGGTGGCGGCTCACTTGGGTGGTGTAGAACTCGGTGGCCATGCCGGGCAGCTTCAGCTCGCCGTGCAGCGGCTTGTCGGAGACGCAGAGCAGCGTGCCGTAGGGCACCCGGAACCGGAAGCCGTTGGCGGCGATGGTGGCGCTTTCCATATCGAGCGCGATGGCGCGCGACTGGCTGAGGCGCAGGACGGGGCCGGAATGCTCGCGCAATTCCCAGTTGCGGTTGTCGAAGCTGGCCACGGTGCCGGTGCGCATGATGCGCTTCAGCTCGTAGCCCTGAAGCTCGGTTACCTCGGCCACCGCCGCTTCCAGCGCGATCTGAATCTCGGCCAGCGGCGGAATCGGAATCCAGATCGGCAGATCGTCGTCGAGCACCTTGTCTTCGCGCAGGTAGGCATGGGCGAGCACGAAATCGCCCAGCCGCTGTGAATTGCGCAGGCCCGCGCAGTGGCCGACCATCAGCCAGGCATGCGGGCGCAGCACGGCGATATGGTCGGTTGCGGTCTTGGCGTTGGAGGGGCCGACGCCGATGTTCACCAGCGTGATCCCGGCCCCGTCGGCGCGCTTGAGGTGATAGGTGGGCATCTGCGGCAGCTTGGGCAGCTCGGGGATCACGCCATCGGGCGTGGTGATCACCGCGTTGCCGGGCGCGACGAAGGCGGTATAGCCCGAGGCCGGATCACCCAGCGCCTTGCGCGCATAGGCTTCGAATTCTTCCACGTAGAACTGGTAGTTGGTGAACAGAACGTGGTTTTGAAAATGCTCCGGGCTGGTCGCAGTGTAATGCGACAGTCGGGCCAGCGAATAATCAATGCGCTGGGCGGTGAAGGGGGCAAGCGGCTCGGAGCCGTCTTCATGGGTGAAACCGAGGCCGTTGACGATCACGTCGTTGGTGGTCGACAGATCCGGCACGTCGAATACGTCGCGCAGCGGAAAGGCCATGGCCCCGTCCTGGGGCACGGTGATATCCGACCGCCCCACCACGGCGAAATGCACCGGGATCGGTGTGGTCGAATAGCCCACCGAGACCGGCACGCCGTGGTTCTGGATCAAAAGCCCGATCTGCTGGACCAGGTAGTTGCGAAACAGGTCGGGCCGCGTGATCGTGGTGGAATAGGTGCCGGGGCCGGCAACATGCCCGAAGGCCAGCCGGGTGTCGGTCTGGGCATGGCTCGCGGTGCGCAGGCGGATCTCGGGGTAGAAGGCGCGAAACCGGTTGCCCGGCGCTTCGGGCGCCATCACCGCGTCGGAAAACGTCTGGGTGAGGAAGGCGCAGGCGGCGTCGTAGAGCTCTTCGAGCCGGGCCACGGCGGCGGCCGGGTCGGTGAATGTCTCGGGTTCCGGTGCGTCGGGCGTGACGACCGGATGGGGTAGGGGATCGGCCGTCATCAGGCTTCCTCGAACAGATCGGTGAGCGCGAACTTGGTCACGTCTACGAGGCCAAGATCAGAGATACGTAACTCGGGTATGACAACCAGCGCCAAAAGGGAATGCTGCATGTAGGCGTTGTTGAGGGTGCATCCCACTTCGGCCATCGCCTCGACCATCCGCTCAGCCTTCAGCGCGACCGCCTGGGCGTGCTCTTCGCTCATCAACCCGGCAATCGGCAGCTCGACCAGGGCGATCTCCTGACCACCCCGAAACACGGTGATGCCGCCGCCCACTTCGCCCAGCCGGTTCGCGGCGAGCGCCATGTTTTCGCGGTCGGTGCCGACGACGATCATGTGGTGGCTGTCATGTGCCACGGTCGAAGCCATTGCCATCTGGCCGGTGTAACCGAAGCCGGAGACGAAACCGTTGGTCACCCCGCCGGTGCCGCGGTGGCGTTCGACCAGCGCGATCTGCGCCACGTCGTTCAACGCGTCGGTCTGGACGATGCCATCGGCCACCGAGAGGTCGGCGGTCAGCGCCTTGGTGGGCGCCTGGTTCTCAATCACGCCGATCACCTTGGCGGTCACGCTGTTGGCGCCGTCCGGCGCGTGGATTTCGAAATCCGTGGCCGTGAGGTGCTTGCCGAGATGCACGGTATGGCGGGCGCTGTCGGGCCAGCCGAGATGCGGGGTGTCTACGGTGATCTCGCCATTCAGCGCCACGGTCTGGCCACGCGCGATGACATGCTCGATCGGCAGCGTGGTGAGGTCGGAGGTGAGGATCACGTCGGCGCGCCGCCCGGGGGAGATGCTGCCCAGCTCGCGGTCCATGTGGAAATGCGTGGCGGTATTGATCGTCGCCATTTGCAGCGCCACCAGCGGCTCGGCGCCGCAGGCGATGGCATGGCGCACCACGCGGTTCATGTGGCCCTCGTTCACCAGCGTGCCGGAATGGCAATCGTCGGTGCAAAGGATGAAGTTGCGCGGATCGAGCCCCTTTTTGGTCACCGCCGTGATCTGGGTTTCGACGTCGTACCAGGCACTGCCCAGCCGCATCATGCTCTTCATGCCCTGGCGCACGCGGGCGATGGCGTCGGCCTCGCAGGTGCCCTCGTGATCGTCCGCCGGGCCACCGGCGACGTAGGCGTGGAAATTCGGCCCGAGGTCGGGGCTGGCGTAGTGCCCGCCCACGGTTTTGCCGGCGTTCTGGGTCGCGGCGATCTCGGCCAGCATCTTGGCATCGCCCGCCGCCACGCCGGGGAAGTTCATCATCTCGCCCAGGCCAACGATGCCGGGCCAGGACATCGCCTCGGCCACATCCTCGGGGGTGATCTCGTGCCCGGTGGTTTCCAGTCCCGGCGCGGAGGGCGCGCAGGAGGGCATCTGGGTGAAGATGTTGACCGGCTGAAGCATCGCCTCGTCATGCATCAGCCGCACGCCGTCGAGGCCAAGCACGTTGGCGATCTCATGCGGGTCGGTGAACATGCTCGTCGTGCCATGCGGGATGACCGCGCGGGCAAACTCGGCGGGGGTGAGCATGCCGCTCTCGATGTGCATATGCGCATCGCACAGGCCGGGGATCAGGTAGCGCCCTTGCGCCTCGATGATCTCGGTGTCGGGACCGATGCAATGGCTGGCGTCGGGGTCGACATAGGCAAAACGGCCCTCGGCGATCGCCACCTGCCAGCCGTCGAGCACCTCGCGGGACTGCACGTTCACGAGCTTGCCACCACGGATTACGGTATCGGCCGGCTCGCGGCCCGCGGCGACGGCGATCAGGCGGGGGGCCGCGTCGGCCCAGGATTTGAATGCGGTGTGTTCCATGGACCAATAGTGAAGAAACGGGCCCGGAGCGCAAGCCCCCTTGCATCACCCGCCCGCAAGCCCAAAATGCGTGTCATGACAAAGACCTTGCTCAGTTTCGGACACGGCTTTTCCGCCCGCGCGCTCACCCGGCTTCTGCTGCCCGAGGGCTGGCGCGTGATCGGCACCACGCGCAGCGCCGAGAAGGCTGAGGCGCTGCGCGCCGAGGGGGTCGAGGCGCTGATCTGGCCGGGCAGTGATATGCGGGTGGCGCTGGCCGAGGCCACGCATCTTCTGCTTTCAGCCGCGCCTGACGATGACGGCGATCCGGTGCTTGGGGCGCTAGCCGGCGACATCATCGCCACTGCGGACACACTTGAATGGGTCGGTTACCTGTCCACCACCGGCGTCTATGGCGACCATCAGGGCGGCTGGGTGGATGAGACCACGCCGCTCACGCCCTCTACCCGGCGCGGCCACCAGCGGGTGAAGGCCGAGGGACAATGGCAGGCGCTGGCCGAGACCAGCGGGCTGGCGCTGCACATCTTCCGCCTCGCCGGGATCTACGGGCCGGGGCGCGGGCCGTTTTCCAAGGTGCGCCTTGGCACGGCACGCCGGATCATCAAGAAAGACCAGGTGTTCAGCCGCATCCATGTCGACGATATCGCCCAGGTTCTGGCTGCGAGCATCGCCCAACCGAACCCCGGCGCGGTCTACAATGTCTGCGACAACGAGGCCGCGCCGCCCGAAGACGTGCTGGCGCATGCGGCTGAGCTGCTGGGCGTGGCCCTGCCGCCGGAGGAGGACTACGAGACCGCCGAGATGACGCCGATGGCGCGCAGCTTCTACGCCGAGTCAAAGCGCGTGCGCAATGACCGGATCCGGGAAGAGCTGGGGGTGAAGTTGGCCTACCCGACCTACCGCGACGGGCTGGCAGCGCTGCTGGCCCTGGAGCCGGGCGAGTAGGAACAGGGCACCCGCACGCGCCCCATCCCGTTCCGTTACCCTAGGACGATCCGTTCAGAGGAGCAGCAGGCTCGTCGCAACCGAGATCAGGAAGAACGCGGGCGGAAGGATGTGCTGGTTGACCGACGACGTCGCGGCCTGCTGGACGATCACTTCTTCATCAAGGATCGGACCGGCGATAGAACCGGCCATGGCCGACGTGGCGGCAAGGGCGAACACGGCGCTGAGAACGAACTTTTTCATTTGAGACTCCCCGGGTCTTGGCAAACTAAACGCGGCGAGCATCCTGCGGCGAGGGGTGCAAGTCCAGCCAAACCAGCGCGCAGCCTCAGGAATCCCTGCGACTGTTGCAGCTCGGATCCATCGAGCGGCTGGTCAGGCGCGCTTGGCGTCGATCTTGGCGATCCCGAGGGCGTCGAGCACCTTGGCCTCGATATCGGCGGCAGTGAGCCCGGCGTCTTCATACATCTGGTCGGGGCTGCCGTGGTCGATGAAGGTATCGGGCAGCACCATCGAGCGGAACTTCAGCCCTTGATCGAACATGCCGTTCTCGGCCAGGAGCTGCGCCACGTGGCTGGCGAAACCGCCTACGGCCCCTTCCTCGATGGTGATCAGCACTTCGTGGTCACGCGCGAGGCCAAGGATCATCTCGGCGTCGAGCGGCTTGGCGAAGCGGGCGTCGGCCACGGTGGGGGTGATGCCGCGCTGGGCCAGCTTTTCGGCCGCGCCGCGCGCGTGTTCGAGCCGCGTGCCAAGCGCGAGCAGGGCCACACGGCTGCCCTCGGCGACGATCCGGCCCTTGCCGATTTCGAGCACCTGGCCCACCTCGGGCATGTCCACGCCCACGCCCTCGCCGCGCGGGTAACGCACGGCGCTGGGCCGGTCGTTGATCGCGTGGGCGGTGGCGACCATGTGCATCAACTCGGCCTCGTCGGCGGGGGCCATGATCACGAAATCGGGCAGGTTGCCGAGATAGGCGAGGTCGAAGCTGCCGGCATGGGTGGCGCCGTCCTGGCCCACCAGCCCGGCGCGGTCGATCATGAAGCGCACCGGCAGGCGCTGGATCGCCACGTCATGCACGATCTGGTCGTAGCCGCGCTGCAGGAAGGTGGAATAGAGCGCGCAGAACGGCTTCATCCCCCCTGCCGCGAGACCCGCGCAAAAGGTGACGGCATGTTGCTCGGCGATGCCCACATCGAAGGTGCGGGTCGGGTAGCGCTCGGCCATCATCCCCACGCCGGTGCCATCGGGCATGGCGGCGGTGACGGCGCACACCTTGTCGTCGGCTTCCGCGAGCTGGGTGAGCGCCTTGCCGAACACGTTGGTGTAGGACGGCGCGTTCGAGGGTTTCTTGTGCTGCTTGCCGGTAAGCACGTCGAACTTGGCCGTAGCATGGCCCCGGTCGGCGGCGTTTTCGGCGGGGGCGTAGCCTTTGCCCTTCTTGGTGATCACGTGCAGCAGAACCGGCCCGGTGGCGCGGTCGTGCACGGTGCGCAGCACGCCGACGAGATGCTCGATATCGTGCCCGTCGATCGGGCCGACATAGGAAAAGCCCAGCTCTTCGAAGATCGTGCCGCCCACGGTCATGCCCTTGAGCATTTCCTTGGCCCGGCGCGCGCCTTCCTGGAACGCCTCGGGTAGCAGGCTGACCGCGCCCTTGGCGGCGGCTTTCAGCTCCTGGAACGGCTCGGCCTCGTAGAGCCGCGACAAATAGGACGACAGCGCGCCAACGGGGGGGGCGATCGACATGTCGTTGTCGTTGAGGATGACGAACATCCGCTTTTTGAGATGCCCGCCGTTGTTCAGCGCCTCGAAGGCCATGCCGGCCGTCATCGAGCCGTCGCCGATGACGGCAATGGCGTCACCCAGCGCCGGTTCGGGGTTGCCGCCCAGCTCGCGCGCCATGGTGAAGCCGACGGCGGCCGAGATCGAGGTGGAGCTATGGCCCGCACCGAACGGATCGTAAGGGCTTTCGCTGCGCTTGGTGAAGCCGGAGAGGCCGTCGCGCTGGCGCAGGGTGCGGATGCGGTCGCGCCGTCCGGTGAGAATCTTGTGCGGATAGACCTGGTGGCCCACGTCCCAGATCAGCCGGTCGCGCGGTGTGTCGAAGACGTGGTGCAGCGCTACGGTCAGCTCGACCACGCCCAGCCCGGCCCCGAGGTGGCCACCGGTCTCCGACACCGCGCTGATCGTCTCGGCCCGCACTTCATCGGCGAGCTGGCGCAGTTCGGGAAGGCTCAGGCCTTTCATGTCGGCGGGGGATTTGATCCGGTCGAGCAGCGGGGTAACGGGTTGGTCGGACATTGTGGGTCCTGCCTCAATTTTTTAAGTTTCACGCGCAATAACGAAACGGGCGGCTTCTCGCAAGGTTTCCGCCTTTTCGCCATACGCCGAAAGCGCGGCGCAGGCTTCATCCACGAGGTCACGTGCGCGGTTTTTTGCCGGCTCGAGCCCGAGGAGCGACACGAAGGTGGCCTTGCCGGCGTCGGCGTCTTTGCCCACGGCCTTGCCCACAGTCGCCTCGTCGCCTTCCACGTCGAGCACATCGTCGGCGATCTGGAAGGCAAGCCCCAGCGCTTCGCCGTAGCGCAGGAAGGGGGCGGGGTCTTCGTCTGCGAGCAGCGCGCCCGCCATCGCCGACCAGCGGATCAGCGCGCCGGTCTTGCCGGCCTGGAGCGCAATAATCTCGTCCAGCGTCAGCGGGGCGGCGGCGCTTTCGGCGGCGATGTCGAGGGCCTGGCCCAGCACCATGCCGCGCGCGCCGGCCGCTTCGGCGAGCGACCGGGCCAGCGCCACGCGCACCTGCGCAGGCCCGACCTCGTCGCGCATCACAAGCTCGAAGGCGGAGGATTGCAGCGCGTCGCCGACGAGGATCGCCATCGCCTCGTCCCATTTCTTGTGCACGGTCGGCTGGCCGCGGCGCAGATCGTCGTCGTCCATCGCCGGCAGGTCGTCATGCACGAGGCTGTAGGCGTGGATCGCCTCGATCGCGGCGGCGGGGAAGCGCGCGGCGCTCTCAGGCACGCCGAGGATACGCGCGCTTTCGAGCACGAGAAAGCCACGCAGCCCCTTGCCGCCGCGCACGGCGTAGGCCATCGGCTCGGCCATCGGGCCGGTCGCGGGCAGGGCTTCGGTCAGGCAGGCACGGGCGGTGGCGGCCGCTTCCGCCAGGCGTTCGGGAAACATTTACAAACCTTCGACGGGCGTGGTGCCGGTGGGGGCGCCGTCGGCGTCGAGGGTGATCGCGGCGACCTTTTCCTCGGCTTCCTTGAGCTTGATCTCGCAGCGCGCTTTCAGATCCGCGCCACGTGAATACAGAGCGATCGACTGCTCCAATGCCACGTCGCCGCGCTCAAGCTGTCCGACCACCGCCTCAAGCTCGGCCATAGCCTCCTCGAAGCTCATCTGTTCCACCGGTTTGTCGCTCATGCCCCCCGCTCCATCAGTACTTCCACATGCAGCCCAACGCTGTCGGCCAGCGCTTCCAGATCATATCCTCCCTCGAGAGTCGAGACCACCCGCCCGTCGCAAACGTCGTCGGCGAGGTCGCAGATGCGCTCGGTGATCCAGCCGAAATCCTCGGTGGTCCAATGCAGCCCGGCGAGCGGATCGCGGGCATGGGCATCGAACCCGGCGGACACGAGGATCAGCTCGGGCGCCCAGTCCTTGATCCAAGGGAAGATCTTGCCGTCCCAGGCCTCGCGCATCTCGGCGCCGCCGGTGCCCTCGCGCAGCGGCACGTTGTTCATCTGCAGATAGGCACCCTTTTCGTGCGGTGCGCCGGTGCCGGGGTAGAGCGGCATCTGGTGGGTCGAGGCGAAGTGGATGCGGCTTTCGTTCCACAGCACGTCCTGCGTGCCGTTGCCGTGGTGAACGTCGAAATCGAGCACCGCCACGCGGGCGAGCCCGCGCGCTTCCAGCGCGTGCAGCGCGGCAATAGCGGTGTTGGAGAACAGGCAAAATCCCATCGCCTGCGCGCGTTCGGCGTGGTGTCCGGGCGGGCGCACACCGACGAAGGCGTTTTTCACCTCGCCTGCGAGCACCGCGTCGACGGCGGCGGTCACGCCCCCGACCGCGCGCATTGCCGCCTCCCAGGAGCCGGGAGAAAGCGTGGTGTCGGGGTCGACCTGGGTCCAGCCCTCGTCGGGTACGCCTTCGTGCAGCGTGTCGATATAGGCCTTGGAATGAGCGCGGCGGATCGCCTCCTCGGTGCCGAGCGGGGCTTCGCGCCGGTCGAGCGTGGCGAAACCGGGCGCCGACAGCGCGGCTTCGATCGCCTTGAGGCGGGCGACCTGTTCCGGGTGGCCCGGCGGGTTGACGTGATTAAGACAGGCGGGGTGGGAAAAATAAGCGGTTGTCATGGGGGGAGAATGGTCTTTTCGCGGCGCGGTGCCAAGGGCGAAGTCGGGGGCTTGGAATGGCGTAAATGAGTTCTAAATAACCTATATGCTCAACCAGAGATGGCATGGGTTGTCTGGAGGCGGGTGCTACCCCTGACGTGGCGCCTGCGCTGGATGCGGTGGAACGGCGGCGCATGTCCCCCAGTCGGGCAAGTGCCGGAAACGGAGCGTGACGTCTGTCCCTGTTTGCGCCCGGTGCCGGTCCACCGCAATCGGGCGGTTCAGCCTTCGTCCGACGCCAGCATGTACCCCGCGCCGCGCACCGTTTGCAGGTAGCGCGGATTTTTCGGATCTTCCTCGACCTTGCGGCGCAGCCGGGTGATCTGCACATCCACCGCGCGCGCCTTGGCTTGCAGCCCTTCGCGGCCCAGCCGGGCCACCAGTTCGCCGCGCCCCATCGGCTGCCCCAGCTTTGCGGCAAAGATGCGCATGAGCTGGCTTTCGGTGGCGGTCAGGCGCACCGGCGCGCCCTCGCGGGTGAGCGTGGCGCTGTCGACATCATAGCTGAGCGCGCCCAGCCGGATCATCCGGGGCCCCGGCGCGGCGGTGGCCGGGCGGCGGTCGAGGATATCATTGATCTTGTCGCACAGCGCCCTCGGCTCGAACGGCTTGGCGATGCTCGGGATGCCGCGCGGCGCGGCGCTGCCCTTGTCGGCCAGGCAGAGCACCGGGGTATCCAGCGCCGTGCGCAGGCTGGTGGCGTCGGGAAGCTGGGCATCAAGCAGGACGAGATCAAATTCCAGCCCGGAGAGCAGGCGGCGGGCATGGTCTTCGTCGCGCGCGGCGCTCACGAGAAAGCCCTGGGTCTTGAGATACTGGCGCAGCAGATCGCGCAGCCGTTCGTCGCGGTCGATCACAAGCAGGTGGGCCGGGGCCTGGTCGATCATTCCGCGCGGTCCTTCATGCCGTTGAAGTGGCGCCGGATCTGCGGGTCCATCATCGCCTCGAGCACGGTGCGAAAGCCGCGCACAGCCTCGGGTCCGGCCTCGCGGTAGGCCGCGCGCATCCGCTCGCGCTGCACCTCCGAAATCTCGCGTTCCAGCGCTTCGCCCTTGTCGGTGAGGTAGAGATTGCGCTCGCGTTTGTCGCGGGTGCCGATGCGCGCCTCCACCAGATTTTCCTCGATCAGCGTGCGCAGCACCCGGTTAAGCGATTGCTTGGTGACGCCGAGGATCGACAGCAGGTTGTTGACGGTGGTGCCGGGGGAGCGGTGGATGAAGTGGACGGCGCGGTGATGGGCGCGGCCGTAGCCATATTTCTCAAGAATGCGGTCGGGATCGGCGGTAAAGCCGCGATAGGCAAAAAACATCGCCTCGATCCCCTGCCGCAATTGCTCGTCGGTGAGAAAGAGAAGCGATGGCCCGCCGCCGGGCCCCATCCGGTCATTCATGTAGTACACCTCCCGCGCGATCACATTTTTTGTTTCAGCTTTGTTATTATGTCAGTCTTATTGACATTCCAAGACTCAAATGGTAGCGAAGCGCGGATTTAGCGAAAGATTATGTCCGAACCGGACCTTTTGCTGCAACAATTGCAAATCCGCATGACGGCGGAAGGAGAGATACGATGGCTGCGTATGACGATCGCGATGGCAAGATCTGGATGGATGGCAAGCTCGTGGACTGGCGCGATGCCAACGTGCACATCCTCACCCACGCGATGCACTACGCCTCGTCCGTGTTCGAGGGCGAGCGCGCCTATGGCGGCAAGATCTTCCTGTCGCGCAAGCACAGCGAGCGGCTGCTGAAGTCGGGCGAGATGATCGACATGACGATCCCATGGACCGCCGACCAGATCGAGGACGCGAAATACGAGGTGCTGAAGGCCAATGGGCTTTCCGATGCCTACGTGCGCGCAATCGCCTTCCGCGGTGCGGGGCCGGACATGGGCGTGAGCTCGGCGCGTAACCCGATCCGGCTGGCGATCGCCGCCTGGGAATGGGGCAGCTACTACGGCGACGCCAAGTTCAAGGGCGCCAAGCTCGACATCTCGAAGTGGAAGCGGCCGAGCCCGGAGACGATCCCGACGTCGGCCAAGGCCTCGGGCCTCTACATGATCTGCACGATCTCGAAGCACGCCGCCGAAGCCAAGGGCTGTTCGGATGCGCTGTTTTACGATTATCGCGGCTACGTCGCCGAGGCGACCGGGGCGAACGTGTTCTTCGTGAAGGACGGCGAGGTGCACACGCCTCTGCCCGACGCGATCCTCAACGGGCTCACCCGCCAGACCGTGATCGGCATGCTCAAGGACCGTGGCATCACCGTGCACGAGCGCCATATCATGCCCGAAGAGATGGAAGGCTTCGAGCAATGCTGGCTGACCGGCTCGGCGGCGGAAGTGACCCCGGTGGGCGAGATCGGGCCCTATACCTTCGAGGTCGGCGCGCTGACGCGGGAGATCTCGCAAGCCTACGAAGCGCTGGTGCGCAGCTAAGCCGTAGGTCAGCGCCAGCCCGGCGATGTGCCAGATGGCGTAGACGCCCAGGCGCATCGCCAACGCGGCCACAAAGCCGCTGATGCGGAACGTGGCGAACCCTCTCTGGGTTCGTCGCTGACAAGGCAGATTCCGGAGCATATCCGGCTTTTCCAAGTAAAATTCACCATTTCTGAACAGGTTTGGCCTAGCGTTAGCGCATTCTCATTGATGGGGCGATCCATGTCGCAGCGCCTGAACCTGGGTTACCTTTTCCTGATCATTCTCGTGGTCATCCTGCCGACGGCTTTCTCACTGGGATGGTACAAGCTTTCCAACGATCCAAACCTGCGCCCGCTGGCGATCACAAAACAGGCACTCAGGGCTTACAATAGTGCCGGTGAAGGGGTCGAGATCGTGGCCGTGGTCGATTGGGTGGCGCTGCGCACCGGAAACTACACGAAGGCCAACCTGACCCACTCGCTCGTGCAGTCCTTCGCGGCAAAAGGGGTCGATGTGCGGATCGAGTTTCGCGAGGGGCGCAACGCCACGCAGGTGACCTACGTCGTGGGCAAGACGGTGGTTGGCCCCTTTTCCACCGCGCGTGCTTCGGAAGGTATTTCCGCCGCCGTGGAGGCCTACAAGATGTACTGACCGAGCGGCGCAGGAAACGGAGCTTGCGGTCACCGCGCCTGCAGTCATGCCCGCGATGACAGCGTGGCCTGTCGCGGCGACGGCTCATGCCCGCGTGCGATTCACCGCGTCGCTTTACCTCCCTTGGCTTTGCGCGTTGTCCATTTGGAATAGATCGAACGGGCCCAACAGAAAGGGCCGGCGCGATGGCCGGCCCTTCCAGATCTCCCCGCTGTGGGTTATTGCGGCATGATTTCCGCAGAGGGACGCGGGGTGGTCGCGGTTTCGGCCGGGAGCACCGGGGTGGTGATTTCCGGCAGTTTCCCGGTCAGGCTGCCGAGGAAAGCAACGATCTGATCGGCTTCCTGGTCGGACAGCTCTTCGCCCAGCTGGCTTTCGGCCATGATCTGCACGGCGACCTTGAGATCCCAGACCTTGCCCGAGTGGAAGTAGGGCGCAGTCACGGCCGTGTTGCGCAGCGGCGCGGCGCGGAACACGTACTCGTCGTCGGCGGTATCGGTCACGGCGAACCGACCCTTGTCGCCTTCGGGCAACACGTCGGCGCCCGGCTTCTCGATCAGGCCGAACGGGTAGTAGCCCTCGCCACCGACGTTGATGCCGGCGTGGCAGGCGATGCAGCCCTTGTCCATGAACAGCTGGAGGCCGGCTTTTTCGTCACCGTTCAGCGCGGCGTCGTCGCCGTTGAGGTAGGCGTCAAACGGCGCCGGGGTGATCAGCGTGGCTTCGAACGCCTCGATTGCTTTCGCCATGTTGTCGAAGGAGACGCCATCGTCGAAGTTGGCTTGGAACATCGACACGTATTGCGGCATCGAGTTCAGCGTGGCTTCCACGTTCGCGGGGGTGTTGGCCATTTCCACGCCGGCCTGGATCGGGCCTTTCGCCTGCGCCTTGAGGTCGTCGGCGCGGCCGTCCCAGAACTGGGCGACGTTGAACACGGCGTTGAGCGAGGTCGGCGAGTTGCGCGGGCCGGCCTGCCAGCCGTGGCCGATGGAGGTTTCGAGGTTGTCGTCACCGCCGGTGGTCAGGTTGTGGCACGAGTAGCAGCTGAACACGCCCGAGGCCGAGAGCCGCGGATCGAAGTACAGCATTTTGCCAAGCTCGATCTTTTCGGCGGTGATCGGGTTGTCGACCTGGGCCGGAACTGTCGAGGGCAGGGGTTTGAAGTACTCTTGTGCAGCGTCCATCAGCTCATCCGCAAGTGCGGGGCTGGCCAAGGCGGACGTTGCAAGGAGTGCTACGGCGAAACGTTTCATTTGGATCCTCCATCTGGATGCCGGGACCACACCAAAAAGGACCTGTACTCGCGTTGATCTAGATCAATTCTAAATCTAGATCTAACCCTATGATTGACCAAGGGCCGCGCGAATCACATGCCTATGGGCCTGACGAAAATCCTATGAAATTCAGGGTATTAAGAATTCCGCCTCAGGTCGGAATCGCGCCGGTAAATGCGCCTGCTGGTCCTGACCCTGGTTCCTGAGACGGGATGTCGCACACCAAGGTGGACATCAGTGCAACCGCCCAAGTGCCCAGCGCGCCGCCTCGGCGAGCACCGGGTCGGGATCCTCGGCAAGCGGCGCCAGAACAGTGGCCAATGCGGGATCGCGGGCATTGCCGATCGCGTAGGCGACGTTGCGCAGAAACCGCGCGCGGCCGATACGCTTGACCGGCGAGCCGGAGAACATCTCGCGGAAGGCGGCGTCGTCGAGCGCCGCCAAATCGGCCAGGCGCGGCGCGGTCAGGTCGTCGCGGGCGAGATAGCGCAACTCGCGAGCGGCGACGGCGTATTTGTTCCAGGGGCAGGCGGCGAGGCAATCGTCGCAGCCGTAGATCCGGTTACCGAGCGCCGGGCGCAGCTCCGCCGGCACCGGCCCCTTGTGCTCGATGGTGAGGTAGGAAATGCAGCGCCGCGCGTCGAGCTGGCCGGGGGCGGGGAAGGCCCGGGTAGGGCAGGCGTCGAGGCAGGCGGTGCAGGTGCCGCAATGCGCCTCGCCGGGCATATCCACCGGCAGTTCGAGGGTGGTAAAGATCGCACCGAGGAAAAACCAGCTGCCAAGCTCACGCGAGAGCAGGTTGGTATGCTTGCCCTGCCAGCCGAGCCCCGCAGCGGCGGCGAGCGGCTTTTCCATCACCGGGGCGGTATCGACAAATACCTTGATTTCCGTCTCCGGCCCGGCCTCTTCGATCAGCCACCGCCCGAGCCGTTTCAGCCGCTTTTTGACGATGTCGTGGTAGTCTCGGTTCTGGGCATAAACGCTGATCGCGCCACGGTCGGGGTGGTGCAGCACCTCGATCGGGTCGTGCCGCGGGGTATAGGGCTCGGCCAGCATGATCACCGAGCGCGCCTCGGGCCAGAGCGCGGCGGGGTCGGCGCGCCAGGTCATCCGCTCCGCCATCCAGCCCATGTCGCCGTGCCAGCCGTTTGCCACGAAAGTGGCCAGCCGCTCCGCCAGCTCCGGCACCGCGTCGGGCCGGGTCACGCCGACGGCGCCAAACCCCTCTTCCAGGGCCCGTGCTTTCATCTTTCCGTAAATATCCTCGGGGGGAGCGTCGAAAACCCCGGTTTTCGGCGTGGGGGGCAGACGGCCCCCCTTGCCCCCGGATCCCATCAGAAATCCAGGTCCGCGTAGTGCGGCGGCGGCGGGAAGCCCGGCACCTGGTCGGCGAGGATCGAGCGGAACGCGGGGCGCGATTTGATCTTGGAATACCACTCGCGCACGTTGGCGTTGCGGTCCCAGTCGACGTCGGAGATGTAGTCGAGGCTGGAGAGATGCGCGGCGGCGGCGAAATCGGCGAGCGTCATCTGGTCGCCGGCGAGCCAGCGGCGCATGTCGAGCAGCCAGCCCATGTAGTCGAGGTGATACTTGATCGCCCGGGCGCCGGCCTTCACGTTCTGGCTGTCGGGGTACCCCTGCCCCGAGATCTTCTTGTTGACCCGTTCGTAGAGCAGCTTCGAGGTCACCTCGTCGTGGAACTTGTCATCGAACCAGCTCACCAGCCGGCGCACTTCGTAGCGCCCGTCCGGATCGGCGGGCATCAGCGGCGGGTTGGGGTAGACCTCTTCGAGATACTCGTTGATCGCAGCGCTCTCGCTGAGGGTCTTGGCGCCGAGCTTCAGGATGGGCACCTTTCCGGCCGGGTTCCGGCGCAGGAATTCGGCGGATTTTTCCCAGTAGCGTTCTTCGACAAGCTCAACCTCGATCCGCTTCTCGGCAAGCGAGAGGCGCACCTTGCGGCAGAAGGGCGAAAGGGGAAAGTGAAACAGGCGGTTCATACGTCGCGGTTCTCGTGTCCTGCACAGGGTAATGGCGTGAAATGCATGCGCATTCAATCCTCGAAACAGGCGGCGCGCCCGTCACGCAGGATCGTGGCCGCGCCGTCGCGGATACTTGCCGACCGGCGGCGGACGAATTGCGAGGGGTTGGCGGCCGAACGGTCCTTGGGGGCGGGCAGCACGGCAGCGAGGCGGGCGGCCTGATCCTGCGAGAGCTGCGCGGGGGTGACCCCGAAGTAATGCTGCGCCGCCGCGTCAACCCCGAACACGCCCTCGTCGAACTCGATCACGTTGAGGTAGACTTCAAGGATGCGCCGCTTGGACCAGACCAGCTCGACCACCGGGGTGATCACCGCTTCGAGCGCCTTGCGCGGCCAGGACCGGGCCGGCCAGAGATAGACGTTCTTCACCGTTTGCTGGGTGATCGTCGAGGCGCCCCGGCTTTCGCCCGAGGCGATGACGTCGCGGATCGCGCCCATGTCAAAGCCCCAGTGCATGCAGTAGTTGGCATCCTCGGCGGCCACCGCCGAGCGGGCCATGACCGGGGCGATATCCTCGAAATCCACCCAGGCGTGCCGGACACCGCCCAGGCGCGATTTTTCGGCGGCGATGTAGAGCGTGGTGGGCGGGTTCACCACGGCAAAGAGCGCGACGAGCGCTGCGACGAGTGCTGCAAACCCGAGCAGCGCGCGCAGGGCCCAGCGGCGCAGGTAGCCCCGGGCGATGCGCCAGGGGTTGCCGTCCTGTCTGGTGGATTTCTTTTGTTTTGCCCGTGCCATGCCCTCTTGTCACCGCGCCCGGCGCGCCGGTCAAGGTGGCTGATCGGCTTGAATTGGCGCAAGCCGGGTCACGATCATGGCGCGCGCGGCCCGGGACGCTAAAATTGTCGCCGCGAAAGGAGAGAGCCATGCCTTACGATTCAGTTCCCTTCTATGACATGTCCGACAACGAGACCGGCTGCTGCCCGCGGTTCAACGCCAAAGGGTGGGACGGGCTTGAGCTGCATTTCGACAACAAGCTGTTCGTGCATGCCCGCACCCACGCGGTGTTTCACGTGCCGATCGACATGGGCAAGGTGTTTCCGCGCGTGCAGGCGCATTTGGAGGCGGCGAATGCCTTCGACCCGGACAATTTTTTCATCCTGTCGAAAGATCTCGGCGCTTGGACCTCGGAGCATTTTTTCACCGCGTCGCGCGATGTGGCGGGCGAGGAGATGGTGCGCCTCAGCGGCGACTACGTGACCAAGGTGTTCGATGGCCCCTACGCGGACGCCAAGCAGTGGTATGACGAGATGAAGGCGATCTCGGCGGCGCGGGGCAAGCCCGACGGCGAGGTGTACTTCTACTACACCACCTGCCCGAAATGCGCCAAGCACTACGGCCACAATTACATCGTCGGATTTGCCGAGGTGTGATGTGAAAGGGGCGGCCCGCAAGCCGCCCCCCCGTTTGCGAATGCCGATCCGACCGGGTTACTCGGCCGGGATCGCGTCTTTTTCCAGCGACAGCGGCGCGGGGAGATGGACGAGCATCTCCTTGGGGCAGATCTGCACGAAGTTGGCCTTTTCGACGTCCCAGTTCTGCAGGATCTGGTGCGCCTTCACGCTTGCGGTTTCGTCGGCGTGGCGCAGGATCAGCTCCTTGAGCTGGTGTTCCCAGTGGTCGACCGTGACCGGCACCGTCACCAGCGTTTCCATGTTCATGTACTCGCCGGCGGTGCCGTCGGGATCGTGCACATAGGCCATGCCGCCAGTCATGCCCGCGCCAAAGTTGGCGCCGATGTCGCCGAGGATTACTGCGACACCGCCGGTCATGTATTCACAGCCGTTCGAGCCGCAGCCCTCGATCACCACCTTGGCGCCCGAGTTGCGCACCGCGAAGCGCTCGCCCGCGCGGCCGGCGGCAAACAGGTAGCCGTCGGTGGCGCCATAGAGCACGGTGTTGCCGATGATGGTGTTTTCCTCGGCCACCAGCGGGCTGCACATCGGCGGGCGCACCACGATGGTGCCGCCCGAGAGGCCCTTGCCGACGTAGTCGTTGGCGTCGCCCGACACTTCCAGTTTCAGACCCGGCGCGGCGAAGGCGCCGAGCGACTGGCCGGCCGAGCCGGTGAGCTTCACCGTCAGGTGGTCTGGCTGGAGGTTGTTGCGCATGCCGAAGTTGCGCACGATGTGGCTCGAGACGCGGGTGCCGATGGTGCGGTGCGTGTTGCGCACCGCGTATTGCAGCTGCATCTTTTCGCCGTCGTTGAGGAAGCGCGCGGCGTCCTTGACGATCTCCGCGTCCAGCGTGTCGGGCACGTCGTTGCGCGGCCGGTCGAGATCGTAGGTGATCTCGTCGGTGGTGCCGACCCGCACCAAGAGCGGGTTCAGGTCGAGATCGTCGAGATGCGATGCGCCACGGCTGACCTGGGTGAGCAGATCGGCCCGGCCGATCACCTCGTCGAGCGAGCGCGCGCCGATCCGGGCGAGAATCTCGCGCACTTCCTGGGCGTAGAAGGTGATCAGGTTAACCACCTTGTCGGCGTTGCCGGTGAACTTCGCGCGCAGGTCGTCACGCTGGGTGCAGACCCCCACCGGGCAAGTGTTGGACTGGCACTGGCGCACCATGATGCAGCCCATCGCGATCAACGCCGCGGTGCCGATGCCGTATTCCTCGGCGCCCATCATCGCCGCCATGACGATATCGCGCCCGGTGCGCAGGCCACCATCGGTGCGCAGGGTCACGCGGCTGCGCAGGTTGTTCATCGACAGCACCTGGTGGGCTTCGGACAGGCCCATCTCCCACGGCAGGCCGGCAAACTTGATCGAGGTCGCCGGCGAGGCGCCGGTGCCGCCGTTCGCGCCCGAGATCAGGATCACATCTGCCTTGGCCTTGGCCACACCGGCCGCGATGGTGCCCACGCCCGACGAGGCGACGAGCTTCACCGTGACCTTGGCGCGCGGGTTGATCTGTTTGAGGTCGTAGATCAGCTGCGCGAGGTCCTCGATCGAGTAGATGTCATGGTGCGGCGGCGGCGAAATGAGCATCACGCCCTTTGTGGAGTGGCGCAGCCGGGCGATCAGGTCGGTGACCTTGATGCCGGGCAGCTGGCCGCCCTCGCCGGGCTTGGCGCCCTGGGCCACCTTGATCTCGAGCTCTTCGCACTGGTTGAGGTATTCCGCCGTCACGCCGAAGCGCCCCGAGGCCACCTGCTTGATCTTCGCCGACGGGTTGTCGCCGTTCGGTTCGGGCACGAAATGCGCCGGGTCTTCGCCGCCCTCGCCGCTGTCGGATTTCGCGCCGATCCGGTTCATCGCCACGTTCAGCGCCTTGTGCGCCTCGGGGCTGAGCGCGCCGAGCGACATGCCGGGGGTAACGAAGCGTTTGCGGATTGCCGTAATGCTCTCGACTTCCTCGAGGTGGATCGGCGCGCCGAGCGGCTTGATGTCGAGCATGTCGCGCAGGTGGATCGGTGGATTCTGCTGCATCCGGGCCGAATACTTCTTCCAGGTCTCAAACGAGCCACGGTCGCAGGCCGATTGCATCAGGTGCATCGCCTGGGCGTTCCAGGCGTGCGTTTCGCCGCCTGAGCGGGCCTTGTAGAAGCCGCCGATCGGCAACACGTTCGTGCCCTGCGCGTGCCAGCCCTTGGCATGAATGGCTTCGAGCTTTTTCTGGATGCCGCCGACGCCGATGCCGGAGATGCGGCTGGTCATGCCGGGGAAAAACTCGTGCACCATGGCGCGGCTGAGGCCGACCGCCTCGAAATTGAGCCCGCCGCGATAGGACGAGATCACCGAGATACCCATCTTCGACATGATCTTCAGCAGCCCGCTGTCGATCGCCTCGCGGTATTTCTGCGTGGCTTCGGTGAGCGTCATGTCAAGCAGGCCACGCGAGATCCGGTCGGCCAAGCTGTCTTCGGCGAGGTAGGCGTTGACCACCGTCGCGCCGCAGCCGATCAGCACCGCGAAGTAATGCGGGTCGATCGCCTCGGCGGAGCGGACGTCGAGCGAGGTGAAGGTGCGCAACCCCTGACGGGTGAGCCAGGAATGCACCGCGCTGGTGGCGAGGATCATCGGCATCGGCACGCGGGTCTCGTTCTGGATCATGTCCGAGAGCACGAGGTGGCCGGCGCCGGAGCGCACCGCGTCTTCCGCCTCCGCGCGGATCCGGGTGAGCGCGTCGCGCAGCGCCGCCGGGCCGCCATCCGCGGCGAAGGTGCAATCAATCTCGACCATCGGCGCGTTGAACTGCTTGAGCAGCTCGTCGAATTGGGCATTGCCGACGAAGGGGCTTTCGAGCACCAGGATCTCGGTCTGGCTGCCGGCCTCGTCGAGCACGTTCTTGAGGTTGCCGAACCGCGTCTTGAGGCTCATCACGCGGTATTCGCGCAAGCTGTCGATCGGCGGGTTGGTCACCTGCGAGAAGTTCTGGCGGAAGAAGTGGCTGAGGTTGCGATACTGGTTCGAGAGCACGGCGGCCGGGGTATCGTCGCCCATCGACGCGAGGATCTCCTTGCCGTCTTCGGCCATCGGCGCGAGGATCTGCTCAAGCTCCTCAAGCGTATAGCCGGCCGCGATCTGACGCTTGCGCAGCTCTTCTCCCGAGAACAATTGCCGTTCCTCGACCTTGGCGAGGTCGTCCTCGATATCGTTGATATGCTGCACGGCCTCGCCGAAGGGGCGCGAGGCGGCCAGCTTGTCCTTGATCTCGCTGTCGTGAAACAGCAGCCCCTCGGCCATGTCGACGGCGAGCATCTGGCCGGGGCCAAGCGCGCCTTTCTCGATCACGGTGGCCTCGTCGGTGGGCACCATGCCGGCCTCGGACCCGGCGATCACCAGCCCGTCGCCGGTGACGACGTAGCGCATGGGCCTGAGCCCGTTGCGGTCAAGCCCGGCGGCCACCCAGCGGCCATCGGTCATCGCCAGCGCGGCGGGGCCGTCCCACGGCTCCATCACCGAGTTGGCGTAGCTGTACATATCGGCCCAGGCCTTGGGCATGTCGCCGGTCTGCTTCGACCAGGCCTCGGGCACCATCATCACCTTGGCCATCGGCGCCGAGCGGCCGGCGCGCACCAGCACCTCGAACACCGAATCGAGCGCGGCGGAATCCGACGAGCCATGCGGCACGATCGGCTTGATGTCTTCGGCCAGGTCGCCGAAGGCCGAGGAAGCCATGCGGATCTCGTGGCTCTTCATCCAGTTGAGGTTGCCCTTGAGCGTGTTGATCTCGCCGTTATGGGCGAGCATGCGGAAGGGCTGCGCCAGCCACCATTGCGGGAAAGTGTTGGTGGAATAGCGCTGGTGATAGATCGCGAAGGCGCTCTCGAAGCGCTCATCCTTCAGGTCGGGGTAGAATTCGGCCACGTCCTGGGCCAGCATCATGCCCTTGTAGATGATCGAGCGGCACGACAGCGAAGCGATATACATGTCCTTCACGCCCGCGGCCACGGCGGCTTTTTCCACCCGGCGGCGGATCACGTAGAGCTCGCGCTCGAAGGTATCCTCGTCCACGCCCTTCGGGTTCGAGATGAGGATCTGCTCGATCTCGGGGCGGGTCGCGTTGGCCTTTTCGCCGAGGCAGGTGATATCGACCGGCACGCCGCGCCAGCCGTAGATGTAGTAGCCCAGCTTCAGCACTTCGGTCTCGACGATGGTGCGGCAGGTCTCCTGCGCGCCGAAATCGGTGCGCGGCAGAAACACCTGGCCGACGGCGATCTGCTCTTCGTCGCGCGGCTCGTGGCCGGTGCGGCGGATCTGGTCGTGGAAGAAGCCTTGCGGAATCTGCACGTGGATGCCGGCACCATCGCCAGTCTTGCCATCGGCATCGACCGCGCCCCGGTGCCAGACCGCCTTCAGCGCGTCGATGCCGTTTTCGACCACCTTGCGCGAGGGCTTGCCGTCGATCGACACGACCAGGCCGACGCCACAGGAGGCGTGCTCATGCTCTTCGCGGTACATGCCGTTTTCGGCAAGCCAGGCGCGGCGGGCTTGTTCTTCGGCCATCCAGGTGTCGTCATACTTGGTCATGGATCGTCTCCTGATCAGAGAGGTGTTCATCGCCCGCAGAACGCGGCGCGCTCAGCGCGGCGTCCTGCCGGGTGCATTCATAAAGCGGCGTGCTGCTGCCAAAGCCCGGCTCGCCAGGCAGAATGATGTCGAGCGGGCCGGAATCGTAGTCGGTGGCGTTGCCGTCGGTATCGAAAACGGTCTCGGGGCCGAGGAAGAATTGCCCCAGAGCGCGCGAGAAATACTGCGTGCCCTCGGCCTTGTATTCCACCGTGCCATCCTCGGCGACGATCTCCAGCCGGGTGTGGACCAGCTCGAGCGTATAGCCGTCGATTTCGGTGGTCTGGCCGGTCAGTTCGTCGGCGCCGGTCACGCGGATGTCGTAGCTCAGGTCCGGCTGAAAGCGGCGCATGGCGAAATCGTAGGTGTCGATCCCGGTGTCGATCAGCGTGGCCATGTCGATCGGGTCGGCGGCGGGGGGCAGGTATTCCTCGCGCGAGCTGTCCCAGGTGTAGATCGTGTCGAGCCACTGGTAGCTGGCGGCGTAGCTCACCAGAGTTTCCAGCCCGTCGGGGCCGAAGCTGGCTTCGGTGAAATCGCCTGCGGGCGAGACATCGCAGCGCCACAGCACCGAGACATTGCAGCCCTTGCTCTGGATCGTGAGGAACGCCTCGCAGCCCTCGGGCAGGGCAAAATCGCCCGCGCCCGCCGGAGTGGCGAGGATGAGCGCGAGGATATGGGCAAGGCGGCGGCTCATTGCACCAGCTCCGCCGAGGGGGACAGCGCCGGGTAGCGCTCGTAGCCGCGGCGATGCGCGCCGAGCGGTTCCAGCAGGAGCCGCACCTTGCGCGCGCGGTCGTTCATCGCGGCGCGCACCACCTGCTCCAGCAGGCCGAGCGTCTTGAGCTTCTGCGGCACCTGGTGGGCGATCTCCGGCAGGACCGTGTGAAACAGGTTTTCGGCCACCGGGAAGCGGTCGCGTTGCGGCCGCTCGACTTTGCGCCCACCGTGAAACACGTGGTAGCTGGTGGCCGGCCCCATGTGCTCGGCGACGCCGCCGATCCGGTGCGCCTCGATCCGGCGGCGGAAATATTTCCAGCGCGGGTCGTCGCCGACGATATCGGGGTGCACCGAGTATTGCGGCGAAAGCGCCACGACGGTTTTCACCGGCAGGTAGTCCGACAGCACGATCGCGGCAAAGCCGCCCATCGAATGGCCGAGCGTGACGATCTCGTCGGCATTCACCTCGGCCACATAGGCCTCGACCACGGCGACGATCCGCTCGATCAGCCCCGCGCCGTTCAGCCAGGTGCGATTGGGGTCGATGATGAACAGCGCGTTGTGCTCGCCGTCGCCGGTGGCGATGCGGGCAAACTCGTAGGGCGGCACGGGCTCTTCCTGCGAGCCGATCCCCGACAGCGACAGCACCAGTCGGCGCGACGTGCCGCGATGGCGCCAGACCACAAGGTCGTCATGCGCAAGATGCGGCTCGATCGGCAGGCGCGTCGGCCCGGCGGGGTCGGCCGCGCGCAGGGCATCGGCGGCGCTCATGACGCCCGCCCTGCCCCTTGGCCGGGGCGCTGGATGATGCCGGTCGCGGTCATACCGTGGTCCGTTTCTGTGTGGTGGGGCGATCGCCCCGTTACTCAGCCGCGATTTCGCGCGCGGCGTCGAAGCTCTTGAGGATGGCGGTGGCCGAGTCGCGCCCGTCCTTGATCGCCCAGACGACGAGCGAGGCGCCGCGCACGATGTCGCCGGCGGCATAGACATCGGCAAGCCGGGTCGCGCCGGAATTGAACTCGACCTGCACCGTGCCCCAGCGGCTCACCGGCAGCTCCGGTTCGCTCCAGGCTGCGGGCAGGTCTTCAGGCTCGAAGCCCAGCGCCTTGATCACCAGGTCGGCGTCTTCGGTATACTCCGACCCCTCGACCGGCACCGGGCTCTGGCGGCCGCTGGAATCGGGATCGCCCAGCTTCATGCGCTGGACCACCACGCCGGAGACCGGCTCGCCGCTGAAAGCCTTGGGGTTGGTGAGCCAGACGAAGGTCACGCCTTCTTCCTCGGCATTGGCCACCTCGCGCTGGCTGCCCGGCATGTTGTGCCGGTCGCGGCGGTAGAGGCATTTCACGCTCGTCGCACCCTGGCGGATCGCGGTGCGCACGCAGTCCATCGCGGTATCGCCGCCGCCGATCACCACCACCTTCTTGCCGGCGGCGTTGAGCGTGCCGTTGTCATACTCGGCAACCTCGTCGCCAAAGCTCACCTTGTTGGACGCGGTGAGATAGTCGAGCGCGGCGACGATGCCGGTCGCGCCCGCGCCGGGGCCCTTGAGATCGCGGGTCTTGTACACGCCGGTGGCGATCAGCACGGCGTCGTGCTGGCCGCGCAGGGCCTGGAAACTGAGGTCTTCGCCAATGTTGCAGTTCAGCACGAATTTCACGCCGGCGCGCTCGAGCTGTTCGACCCGGCGCATCACCACGTCTTTTTCGAGCTTGAAGCCGGGGATGCCATAGGTGAGCAACCCGCCGGCGCGGTCGTTGCGATCATAGACAGCGACCTGAACGCCGGCCCGGCGCAGCACGTCGGCGGCGGCCAGCCCGGCTGGTCCCGCGCCGATGATGCCCACGCTTTCGCCGCGTTCGGCAAACGGCACGATCTCTTTCACCCAACCCCGCTCCCAGGCGGTATCGGTGATGTATTTCTCGACCGAGCCGATGGTGACGGTGCCGTGGCCCGATTGCTCGATCACGCAATTGCCTTCGCACAGGCGGTCCTGCGGGCAGATCCGGCCGCAGATTTCGGGAAAGGTGTTGGTGGCCTGGCTGATCTGGTAGGCTTCTTCGAGCCGGCCCGTGGCGGTCATCAGCAGCCAGTCGGGGATGTTGTTGTGCAACGGGCAATGCGACTGGCAATAGGGCACGCCGCATTGCGAGCAGCGCGAGGCCTGCTCGGCTGCTTTCGCGTCGGCATATTCCGCGTAGATCTCGTCGAAATCCTTGTTGCGCTCATCCGCCGTGCGCTTGACCGGCATGTCACGGGCCACGTCCACGAATTTCAGCATCGGCTGCTTTGCCATCTTTGCCTCCGTCTTCTTCGAAGCTGTCTTTAGCAAAGTCTGCGGGAAATAAAAGTCAAAATGATTGACCTAAAATATGGTTTTCTTGCTTGGAATGGCTCTCGGCGGAGGAAAAATCCAAAAAGAATGGCAGCAACATTGACCTGTCAGGTAAAGAATGCCGGAAAAACAAGGGCTATGGCCGCACCCGAAAGACCGACTCACCTCCCCCGGCGCGGTTCAGCCCAGCATGCCGACGGCGGAAAGGCCCAGCAAAAGCCCGCCGAACAGGATGCGGTAGACCGCGAAGACGGTGTAGCGATGCGATCGGATGTAGCCGAGCAGCCATTTGACCGCGACGAAGGCTGTCACCGTCGACACGGCAAAAGCGATGCCCAGCGCCGTCCAGTCCTCGACCGCGGTGCCACTCTGCACCTGCCTCAGGATCTCGTAGCCGCTGGCCGCGTACATCGTCGGGATGCCGACCAGAAACGCGAATTCGGTCGCCGCCGCCCGGTTCGACGTGCCCAGCAGCATCGCCGCGAAGATCGTCGCCCCCGAGCGCGAAGTGCCGGGGAAGATCCCCGCCACGATCTGCGCGATCCCCACCGCGATCGCCACACGCCACAGGATCGCGCTGCGGTCTTCCTGCTTTTCCGCCAGCCATTCCGCGACGATCATCCAGACCCCGCCGATCACCAGCGCCCAGGCGACCGGCTGGATCGTTGTGGGCAGCTTGAAGCCTTGTGTTTTCACCAGAAGCCCGAGCGCGCCGGTGATCAGGAAGGCAACCGTCAGTTTCAACAGGTAGTCGCGGTTTTCCGGTTCGCGCCAACCGGAGAACAGCTCGACGATCCGGTGCCAGTAGATCAGCGTTACCGCCAGGATCGCCCCGGCCTGGATGACGATGTTGTAGGTATCGGAGCGCGCCCCCAGCCATTGCTCGGCGAGCAGCAGGTGCCCGGTGCTGGAAATCGGCAGAAACTCGGTAATGCCTTCGATCACACCGAGCAGAACGTCATTCAGATAGAGCACGCATCTCTCCCGCTGTCACACACCCCGAGAAACACGCCCGGGCTCTCCGTCTCAGACTTTCAGGTTCTTCGCCGAAGCTTTGATCGCGGCATACTGGCCGGAGGTGCGGAAGCGCCACAGGTAGGTTGGCAGGATCGTTTCCATCGTGTGCGGCTCGATGCCCAGCGCCTCGAACCCGGTGGCGTCGTCGCCGACCACGTTGTCATGGGCAAGGCTCTTGACCTGGTCGACGGTGAGCGGGGCCTTGATCAGCCCGCCCGAAACGGATTGCCAGAGGTCAAACCACCAAGCCATGAACCTGGCGATGGCGAACGGCAGGTTGAGGATCGGGCGACGGCGCTCGATCACATTCAGCATGTCTGTCATCAGCGCCCGGAAGGTTTTCACCTGCGGACCGCCAAGCTCGTAGATGCCGGGCCTGGCCGTGCCGGTCGCGCCCATTGCGGCCGCGGTCGCGACGTCGTCGACGAAGACAGGCTGGAAATTCGTATTGGCGCCGACGACGGTGAGCACCGGGCTGATCCGGGTCATCCCGGCGAACCGGTTGAAGAAGCTGTCCTCCGGGCCGAAGATGACCGAGGGGCGCAGGATGACGGCATCGGGGAAGTGCTGAAGCACGCCCGCTTCGCCCAGCCCTTTTGACTTGGCATAGAGCGTATCGCCGTTCACATCGGCGCCGATGGCGGAGAGATGCACGAGATGGGCCACGCCCTCTGCGGCGGCGAGGCGCGCAACACGCTCGGCGCCTTGATGCTGGACCGCGTCGAAATTGTTCTTGCCGCCCTTGTCGAAGGAGCCGACGCAATTGACCACGGCATCGGCCCCCTGCATCGCGTGTGCGACCGACGCATCGTCGCGGATGTTGCACAGCACCGGCTCGACCTGGCCGACCGTGCCATAGGTGCGCACGAACAGCGCCTCGTTGGGGCGGCGCACCGCCACCCGCACACGCCAGCCCGCCCGCGCCATCCGGTGCGCGATATAGCGCCCGACAAAGCCCGATCCGCCGTAGATGGTCACCAGTTTCGACATGCCGGTCTCCTTGGTTCTGCTGGGCACCTGAATAGCCCCGCCGCCGGCACGCGACAAGGCGCAAACGCCGCGGCGGCAATAGGTGCGAATCCCGTTGACACGCCCGGCGCGGGGCCTTACATCGCCGGCTCACGCACCTGTGCCCAGGTGGCGGAATTGGTAGACGCGCTGGTTTCAGGTACCAGTGGCTTAACGGCCGTGGAGGTTCGAGTCCTCTCCTGGGCACCATTTCTCCCGAACATAGCTACTCATAAATGCTCGAAAACATAGACTTTTTGTCCGTTTTCGGGTACGTCTTCTAGCCATAGCTGAACATGGGACCCCACCCAATACCCCACCATTTTGGGGTACCAAACCGGGGTACCGAACGGCAAATGCGGAGACGATACCCCAGTGGCGCTCACGGACCTCAAGATCAAGAAAGCAAAGGCGAAAGAGAAGCCGTACAAGATCTATGACTCGCTTGGGCTGTTCGTCCTGGTGAAGCCAAACGGCTCCAAGCTCTGGCGGCAGAAGTATCAGCTTGATGGCAAAGAGCGCACGATCGCGCACGGATCGTACCCGGTGGTGTCGCTGCGGGAGGCACGCAACAAGCGCGACGAGATCCGCGAGCAACTCGCGACCGGCACCGACCCGGCGGTACAGAAACGCCTCGACCAGATCGAGGCTGAGACGCAGGCTCGAAACACCTTCCTCCTCGTCGCCGAGGAGTATCTCCAAATGGCGTATGATCGAGAGCTGGCCGATGCGACGATGCGCAAGAAGATCTGGCACGTGCATACGCTCGCGGAAGAGCTCCACCATCGACCAGTGGGCGAGATCACCTCGGCCGAGATCCTACATCTTCTGAAAAAGGTCGAGCACAGCGGACGGCGCGAGACCGCCAAGAAGCTGCGCGGCACACTCTCGGGTATCTTTCGCCTGGCGGTAGTGACCATGCGGGCCGAGAACGATCCGACATACGCGATTAAGGGCGCGCTGCTGCCGGTCAAAGTGACCAACCGGGCGGCGATCACTGACGAAGTGGTCTTCGGGCAGTTCCTACGTGATCTCGATGCATATACCGGCGCTGGTGTGATCAAAGACGCAATCAAGTTCCAGATCCTCACCATGACCCGCCCAGGCGAGGTGCGTGGTGCGCGGAAGTCTGAGGTCAATCTCAAGGAGCGGACGTGGACCATTCCAGCTGAGCGCACAAAAATGCGTCGGGAGCACATCGTGCCGCTGTCTGCTCAAGCTCTGGAGCTTGTGGAAGGCAATTGGCCAACTATAGACGGTGTTGAGCTGTTGTTCCCGTCACTCAATTCCAACCGAAAGTGGCTCTCAGAGAATGCCTTCAACTCGGCCATTCGGCGGATGGGGTACACGAAAGAAGAAGTCACCGCTCATGGCTTCCGGGCAACCGCTAGCACCATCCTCAACAACCGAGGCTTTGATCCTGATGTGATCGAGGCTGCCCTAGCGCACCAGGACCGGAACGCGATCCGCCGGACGTACAACCGGGCAACTTACTGGGAGCAGAGGGTTGAGTTGATGCAGGAGTGGGCGGGCTTGGTAGAAGCGTTTCGCGTACTCTCAGTATCCGAATCTTTTGACAATAGCCCGCATATTCCATAGTTACGACGCTTGTGACGACTGATGCAGAAAAGACTCACATAGTTGCGATTCGCCTATGTGGGTACTATCTTGTGCAGAAGTCAATATGTTGTGTTAAGATTATGGTGGAGGCACAAAAGGAGTATGGTGATGATGTACCGGACGTTGCGGCAAGCCAACAAGATTCCCGATGAGGAAATACGCCGCATCTCCGAGCGCCGCCAACGAGCCGCAGAACCAAAGAACGGTGGACTGACAGTCGCCCAGTTCTTCTTGGCGATGAGCCGGATTACGGATGAAAACGCGGTCGCTGGCACGCTTGAGATTCAAACACAAAAAGGCGAAGCTGCAAAATAGTAGCTTCGCCATTCTCTTTTAGTGCGTCAACATGCCCAATTCGGTTCCTCCAACACAAATTGTTTTTCTGCGGAAAACCTCAAAACGGATCATCAAGGGGATTCTGAAATCGCTTCAGGTCAAGGCAAAAGTTGACAAAGACCTCCTTGAAGAGGTGGCTGAATTCTTCCTTCGCGATATCTATAGGATCGACAGACAGCAGAGAGAGTCAGTTTCAGCAGCCAAGTTCGCTGGATATTGGGCATTCTGGGTTCGCAAGCTAAAGCCAATTTCTCGTGCAACACCGTTAACGAAAGCTGCGAAGCCGTTCGCGGATGCAAGAAGTATCAATGAAATAGTCGCCCTTCAATTTGGAATTGAAATATTAAGGCACGTGAGGACCGTTGAGGGATTTTCTGACAACGTGCGTCAAGAGTGCTCGAACTTCATTGAGGGCAAGTGCGATGGATCGTCCTGTTTATTGGCCTATGCCAGGCGATATTTGACGTTCGACAAGAACTTTTATCACGACTATATTATCTACTCGATGAGGAACCGGACCTTTGGGCCTCACCACTTTGCTCTCTTGCTCGAAAATATGACATTTTCTTCTTGTGCGGGCATAAATAATGACTGATCGAGATCACGCAGATGAACTGGTTGGGCGTGAGGAAATCCGGGAGCTGATTCGAGAGTTTTGGGAAAAACACTCCTTCAAACAAGAATTCCCAGAGGTCTTCATCTTTGGCAGCCTAATCAACAGGGACGGAAGACACTTCATCCCTGCCGGAGCGATGGGAAGTGACATTGATCTGTTGCTGGTTTTCAACCCGCAGATGGATAACTCGGTAAAAAGATTCAACGCACTTAGCAAAGCAAAAGAACATGTCGCAGAGTTGGAGTATCAGGTCGGAGAACTGCTGGGCCGCAATGACCGTACGTTCAGCTTCCTTCCAGTGACGGACTATGAAGTCTATCACTGTATACACAAAGGGTTCGACCCAAAGATATTTACACTGAATATTTTTTATGATGCCCTTGAAGGAGCGGAGGTGGATGTCGGTCTGTCCGACTACATCGATTTTGACTTCCACCTCGAGTCAATTGAGGCCTTCTCCTCTATTCGTACCTGCCAAAGCATGCGCAATAGGTATTTGCAGATTGACAAAAAAGCCGATCAAGTCTTGGATAAGTTTGACGGACCTGGCGAAGTTCCAAAAGAACTTATGCGTATGTTTGCGCTCATAAATTTCATTGATTCAAACAAAAGGGATCTGAGAACAGATCTCGAGAGCGGGTTCGAATTCCTCCTCGATCTGTTGAGGAAGCTATCTCAGGTGGACGAATCGTTCTCAGCGCTAAAAGATAAGGTGAATTCAAGGTCATTTCTTCGCGCGAAATCTGAACCTTTGACGCAGGATGATCTCATGCTCCTTTTCGAAATCGGATACGATGAAGCGAGATCCCGAGTTAGGAAATCGGTTAGAGAAGTGATTGACGGAATATGAGAACGGAAAAACAAGTTCTAGATGGAAATTTTGGAGCAAAGATACACCCAAGAGAGTATCAGTAAGATCAACTGAGAGGAGTAAGAGAAGACAGTATTTCGGACAAACATCTCGTCGAGAATTTTTCTTGTTCTTTCCCGAACGGTACCCTGCCCGAACTTGCCAGCTGTGTTGGGCACTACCAATGAATTGATTTGAGTGTCCTCACCGAAATCGATCTGAAACTGCTCCGAGGAAAGATAATTCTCAATTTCAATGGAGCGAAAGACAAAATTTCGTTGAAATGATTTGAATAGTGCGTCTAACGCCCAGAGAAGAAGAATGGGTGCGATTGCTAGGAGCAAGAAGTCTGGTTTCTCTTTCGAAAAAGAATATCCTATTACCGCTGTGGTGAGTGCAATCGCCCAACCTCGCACTGCGAAGGCGATAGTATCAAATCGCGCGATATTCCGGTCAACAAAGTCCCATTCTTTCAATAGAATCTCAAGTTGTTGAGTGAAGAAGGATCCTGACATTTTGTAGCCCTGCTATTGGATATTGCTTTTTGGGTCGATACCAGAAAACTGATTCTGTGTCACCTAGGGAGTGATGCGGTAGGATACGACCTCGGGAGGCGTATGATTTTTTCTTGTTTGATCGAACAGCGCGACAATAGTTCGAAAAGTGTCTCGGGTACCCCCGCCAGATGGGGCAAGCATGTCAGTCTTGGCCCGCACGAGCCGATCAGACGGCTCAAGTTCAACGCGAGAGCCGGTCCAGGTCCGGTTCGAAAAGCAGTTTTCAACGATTCCCCGTTTCACCGGGGGTTTTGCTAATACATAAAGCGCTGCAAGGCTTTTCATGAGTTCGAAAAACTTCTCGATGTCCTCCGCAGTCACGTTCCTTTCTGCAATGTTGCGGAGGTCTTCTTGCAGGCTGGCAATCTCGATCTGCAGCGTCTCCCGCCTCTTTGCGTAGGCTTCGCGGTCTAGCGTCCCGTCGAGCAAGAAGTCAGTCAGACGATCGAGGCGGTCTTTGGCATCAGAGAGGCGCAGCTCAAGATTCTGGCGTTCCTCCTCAAGGCGGGCTGGCATGTCCCAGGTCTCATACCTGGAGCGCATCGTCTCGATGTCCTCTTCGGTGAACTGAAGCTGTGCCAGGCTGCGAAAAACAGCAGCGTCCAGCAGCTCCTCACGGGCCGTCTGCGTGACGCAGCCGCTCGTGTGGCAACGGTAGTAGACATGTCCCTTCTGCCTCTCAGGTGTCAGCAAGGCGCCGCACTCAGCACAGCGAAACAGCTTGCGCAGCAAGTGATCGTGCTTCGTCTTCTTCTTGGTGTACCGGCCCTCCTTGATCGCCACGATCCGCTCGAATTCGGCGACTGAGATCAATGGCTCGTGCTTTCCTTTGAACATCTCGCCGGTGCGCCCATTCTGCGTGAGGCCGCAGTAGAAGCGGTTCTGAAGGATGTTTTCGATAGTTCGCCGTGAGATCGGCTTCCCGCCACGGGTGGTCAGACCGCGTTTCACCATCTCGGCGTGGAGCGACCGGATCGAGTGATCACCGGTGAGGTAGAGATTGAAGAGCTGCCGGATCAGCGAGGCTCTGAGCGGATCCAGTGCCTTCAACTTGCCGCCGCCCTGGTTCAGGTACCCCAAGGGCGCATAGAAGGGGTAGAAGCCCTGTTTAAGCCGCCCGTTGATGCCCTTGCGGGCTTCAATCGACAGGTTGCGGCAGTAGTCGGCCGCTACGGCCATCTGAATGTCAGCGACAAGGCGCCCACCTCGGGAACGGAAGTCCAGGCTCTCGGTGGCGAAGTACACGTCGATGCCCTTGTCCGATAGCTCACCAATCCTTCCCCAATCGAGGAAGTTCCTGGCACTCCTATCAATGCGATGAATGATGAGCCCGGCAGCGCGTCCGCGCTTGAGCTCCCGGATCATGTCGTTGAACACCCGCCGCCCCGTTTTGGCGGCGGTTTCCTTTTCCTCAAACCATCTGGTGATCGCTAGGTTCTCACGACTCGCAAATTCCGTGATGGCGTCTTTTTGTGCTTCGAGTGAGACCCCTTCGCCTTGCTTCTGGGATGACACTCGGATGTACCCAAAACACGGTTTCATACATCGTCGTGGTTATCCTCGGACTCTACCAGATCCTCAGAAATTTGCGAATCTCGCCACGGCCAAGAACCGTCACGCATCATGTCTTCGAAGACGCGTTGACAGAGTTCTAGATGGCGGCTGAGTAGGTCGTCTTTGTCCATCACCGAATTCTAATTGTGACGGGGACAGCTGACTAGGGGGTCGGAGATGCAGTATGCGCATCTCCTGCCGTCTAGCATTGAAACTGTGGTTTGCGATATCCTGTGCATCAGACACCCTGACAGCATCACCACCAGATCGGCATGGGCGGACCGGAAAGGTTTTACCTTTCCGGGGTTCGTCGCTTCATGCCGATCTGGTGGTGTTATGGGGAAGGCTGGCAGGGTCAAAATGGGGATACTGGACCCCCATACTGACCCCCAACCTCTATGTGCATCGTGTATGTACATCAGCCGGAGAAAATACCTGAACATAGCTGAGCGAATTCGGGGTATCTTCGCCTGTGACTTCATCTACTCTCGTAGATGAATCTCCCCTCACTTTTCGGTCGGCTCGACCTTGTCGGGTTTGGGTTCGTCCTGCCCCTCGCCTTTGAGGGAATAGGCCCACATGTTCGGCGGAACCGGAAGCCGGTAGTGCCTACATGCCATCAGAAGCAAGGGCCAAAGCCCGGCACGTACGCAACTCAACTCTTCGAAGTGAGAGGACGCATCACAGGCCTCTACCAACTCGTCGATCAACGAATGGTCACCTTGTCCAATTCGGAGGTTCGCGATCGCTATCCCGTTGTCAGTTTGGCCTATGTAGATCCCGTCCTCTGTATCAGCTCCGGGCAGCCATTGCTGTAATGTGCAGTGCGGGATCTTCTCGCCGTGCAGGTCGGCCAACTTTTGGACGCTTTCAGTTCGTTCAAGTGCTTCAAGCCACGCTGCGATCAAAGGCATCAGGATGCTGCCAGACGTTGCTTCTTTCAAATACTCTTCGCTGTTGTCTTTTGGATGATCAAGCAGCGCCCGATACTCAGTATGGACCGTCGGGTAGTGTCGCCCGGTACGAAGCCCAATATCGAACCTGCGAACCATCTCCTCAAGCCACGTTGTAACGTCACTTGCCCCTCGCTCATCGAAGGTAGCGAACATCAGCAACAAAGCGGCATCGATAGCCTGGTCCTCGCAAACTGGCAAGAAAAGCGCCGGGTTGTTCGATATCATGCCATATGCCGCGTTCAGGAGCTCCGCGGCCGAGGAAGCGATCTCTTGGTCCTTGTCAGCATCTACGCCTTGGCGAGACCAGTGCTTCCAAAGCCCCAGCAGTGCAATTCGACCTATCAAATCGAACAGTCGCAAAGAGACGTCGACTGACGATCTAGAATTCACCGCTACAGCCAGGCCGTGGAGTGTGTTGGCATGCGGAACGATCTTTTTGAGGAGTTCCTCCGCAACGGTTGCGTAGAGATTCAATGACTGCGAACAGACCTCGGAAATCTGCTTGGCCTGCTTCGATTTCTTTCCCAGGGAGTGTCTGGCCAAATCCCAGACGTGCAGCGCGACAAACTCGCTTCCAAGGTATGCCGACTCTAGATTGTCGGCATCACGTGCCCAGACGAAAAGCACCCACAACGCGATGTACATCTGGCGAGCGGCGCGTACACGTGAGCTCAGCTTTTTTCCCGCTTGTTTGTGCAGACCCGACACCAGCGCCTGGAAGTGTTTGAACGACACATCTGGTTCATCGACCAGAGCAATGGCCTTCCGAAAGTGGGATCGAAGATCAGCCAGGATGACGTTTTCGCCGAGAACACCTGACATGATGAGACCAGCCAGATGGTCTCCGTTCCAGGTTTCGTACGATACCTGTTTGGAGCTGTTTTCCCCAAAGTACCCGGTCAGTTGCGTTTGAACCTGTTCCTTGACCTCGCCCCCCAAACAGACACATACGACGATTGGCAAGTCCTTGTACTTCGGCGGAATTCGGGTCGGGATGTATGCATCTCGGATTTCGTCAAGAGAGGGCCGAACTGCTTGATTGGTGGGACCATTCCAAGTTGCGCGATCCAAATCGCCTTGTTTGATCGAAAACAGAAAGAGCGCGCGGTCGCCAGCCTCGTTCGGTCCCACAGCGGCAACGTCAACACCATACTGCGTGGTGCCGCGTCCTGGTCGTGAAATCACTGTGAAGCCGATTTCGCTCAGCAGATCGGGCAGAATGGCATCAAGTTCGTCACGTTCCCGCATTGATGCAAGGAACTCACGGATTAGTAGTTTCATGATCTGAGTTGTTCGTTTCTTAGGACCAGCAGCGTGTACTCGAGACCGACGGGGTCGAAGATCTGCAGGCGCGGGATTTCCACGGTTGTCGAGTGCTGTTGGAGAGCGACTTCCGTAGCTTTTCGTTTGCCGTCCGGCCCATCGGTGAAGATTTGGGAGGTTCGACCATAGAGAAGCGTTGAATGACTAACCAAGTCGAAAAAGACGCTTTTCTGGTAGGCCATCTTTTGCACGAGCCTCATCTGCTCATTGCTTCGTTGCCACTCTATCTGCCGCTGTGTTTCAGTGGGGCGAAGTTCCTTGATTTCACTTATTGCGCCCAAGGCATCCCGGTATTTCCGGAACCTGGAAAGGACGTCTTGGACAATTCCGTATACCTCATCGTCCTTGGAGACTGACGACAGTGCATCTGAGGCCGCGCCGCCGTAGTTCAGTGTCACTGGATCAAATAACAGATCGGCTAGGTCACCTCGCACTTGGGTATTGGAGATCCGGATAGCTGCTATCAGGAAGGTCACAGCGACTTCCGGAGCAAAGAAGAAAAACCCTACCGCCTTGCGACACACAAAGATTGCCTTGATCTCATCAAGGGTGGAAAAGTGGCCCGAAAGATCGATCTCCGGCGGTCGCAACCCCGGATCACCCAACTTCTTCGCGATACCCTCGCAAAGAGACCTGTTTCCCGAAAGCAGCCAAGTTGAGAGCACATCTCCAACCGATACCGCGTCCGCGCTCAGAACCACCCGAAGGAAACTCGAAAACACCTCGGGGTCGATTGCACTGGGAGCATTACTAGCCAGTTGCTCAAAGAACGAAGTCACCTCAACGGGGAACCCGGTGGCAAATAGGCTAGCCAACGCATGATCCAACTCCCGCAACGTGCCCTTATGTGCAGGATTGATGTTGGAAAGGCTATCGAGAATCCGACCTACCTGGGCTTTCGGTAGGTGCTTTCCGAACTGCCAAAGCACGCTGGCACATTGGTATTTTGTCTGGTCGCCGCCGAGCTCCGAGCAGGATTCAACGATATCCTGAAGTGCGGGAAGCGTGAAATCCTCCGCCGACTTACAGATCGCCATCGCGGCAAACAGCAAATTCGCAAGCACTACGTCCCGATTTTCTTGTTTGGCCAATTCACTGAGTGCCTCAAGGACACCCGAACCTTGGTCGGGATTTCCATAACTCATTCGGCCAAGCGCTGCGATCGCGCTCAACTGCCGTTCGTCATCGTGTTTGGACAGCCAGTTGAGCGCGGTGTCATGGTCCTCTGCCGCCTCAAGTGCAAATGTCGCGTGGCGACAAGCGAGGCCGTCACCCTTTTCCGCTGCGTCGATGATAGAATGTGCACGCTGAACATCGTTCTTGCACCACTTCACCAACGCCGCATTCGGCTGGTTCGCGGCCAGATCCTCACCAGCCTTTTCGACTAGCGATGCCACCAGCGACATCACCTGCTCGGTTGACCCGCTCAAAAGCGGTATCACTTCACAGAAGAAATGTTGCCCTCCGAAGAAATCGAATCCTGCAAGGTCTTGAAAATATTGGGTCGTAACCACGCCAAACAAATTTATCTTGCCATCGCCGTGCAACGCAACGGCGCGCTCTATCAACGGCTTGGCAGCTTCGTCGCCCCAGTGCCTGTGATCTTCAAAAATCTGCCTCGCGAGCGTTTCCGGATCGTTTGAGAAATCACCAACGAACTCTTGGGCTTGTTTCTTCTTTGCCTTTGTCATGGAGTTGTCATGCTAATCTACCATTTTTCTCAATAGCTTGCCGTTGTTGGTGTTATCGACAATGTATCAGATCGTCGGAGTTTGGGGAACTCGCTCGCAGCACGAGAATATCGCGAAACATGCATTTGCGGGGCGGTGCTTGTAGCGCGTTGGCCGGCGAGAGAAGCGGGATCCAAAGTGGGGTACTCTATCCCCATTCTTGCCCTAACCTGTATGTACATCAGCCGGAGAACATAGCTGAACATAGATGACCAGATTCGGGACACCCCCGAGCATGACTTCATCTACTCTCGTAGATGAATCTCGCGTCGCTAGCACGAGGCTCGACCAGCCCGCCCGGTCGGCGGTGTTGTGCCTCGTTCCAGCGCCGGACATTCCAAGCGATTGAGATTCTCTGGCGTTCCGGATAGTGTGGCATAGGAGAAAAAATGTGTGTGTATGGTCCTTTATGTGCACCCGAACCTCTGAATCCTTGGTGGTCCTGGGGTATGAACTAGGGGTACATCTAGAAACCACACGGACATTACCTTTTTGATATCAAAGCATTAAAAGGTGAATGTGAGTCCTCTCCTGGCACCATTTCTCCCGAACATAGCTACTGATAGATGCATGAAAAAATGGGATTTTGTCCCTTTTAAGGTATGTCTTCTGCCCATAGGTAAACATGCTGCGCCACCCAATACCCCAACAATCTGGGGTGCGAATCTGGGCAATCAGGCGGCAGAAGTGAAGAAGCTACACTCCGCACCCCACACCGTCTGGCGTTATGCGCGAAAGCACACTGCATTCCGCATGGTTTGAATCCTGCGCAAGTCATGGCTGCGCAGGATTCCACGAACGGACTGAACGAGGATGTCACACATCGATCCGGACCGAGACGCTTCAGTCAGACACCGTTCGCGCGGTTGATGAAGTCGGTGAGGTGCGGCACATAATCTTCGTTGCCGTCGCCGCCGTTTGTCACACTGAAGGCATAGGCGTTCTTCACGGCGCTCCCCATTGCAGTAACAAAGCGGGCGTCGTTGGCCATCGATTCCACATACTTCATGTCTTTGTAGGCGTTTGATAGCGTGAACTTGTGCGCCTCGCGGTTGCCCTCCAACGCATAGCCCATGAAGGTCTGGTAGAAGCCGCAATCCATCCGGCTACCGCGGATCACGCTGTCGAATGTCTCGACCGAAATGCCAACCTTGCGCGAGAGCGCCAGCGCCTCGGCGTAGAGCGCGCCGTAGCCCAGCGAAATGAAGTTGTTGAGCAGCTTCATCCGGTGGCCATCGCCGGTCTTGCCGAGATGCACCATCTTTGCGGTGCAAGCGGCCAGGACTGGCTCAACCCGGGCAAACCCCTCGGGGCTCGCGCCGACCATCGCCTGAAGCGTGCCTGCCTCGGCGTTGGCCGGCGTACCGCCCAGTGGCGCATCGGCATAGTCCACGCCCAGCGGCGCAAGCTCGGCTGCGAGGCGCTCGGTGGATGTCGGGTTAGCGGTTGAACAGTCGACGATGATCGTGCCGTCTTTCAGCCCGGGCTTGAGCTGTGCCACCGCGGCCTCGACCATGGCGGAATCAGTCAGGCAGATGAAGATCATCGTGGAACTGGCGGCCAGTTCTTCCATCGAGCTGGCCTCGGTCGCCCCGCGCGCCACCAGGTCGTCGACCGGGGCGCGGTTTCTGTGCGCCAAAGTGGTGAGCGCAAAGCCCTTTTCAACGATGTTTTTCGCCATGCCGTGACCCATCAGGCCGACGCCGACGAAGCCCACTTTTTCCTGTGCGCTATCCATAGTCATACGGTGTTCCCTTCCTGTCATGTGGGCTGGATTACTCCAGCGCGAAATCCTTGTGCAATGCAAGATCACCCGGGCCGAAACGGTCCTTCGCGAAGTTGCGCTGGTGCCAATAGGGATAGATCAACGGGATTTCGCTGACGGCGTTCAGCCGCCCGCGTTCGTCGTCGGTGAGCTTGAGATCGACCGCGGCGAAATTGTCGGTAAACTGGGCCTCGTTTCGCCCTCCGATAACCAGCGAACTCACCCCGGGGCGTTCGAGCAACCAGGCCAGCGCGATCTGAGCCGCGGACACGCCGCGCGCCGCCCCGATCTCCACCAAAACGTCAACGATATTCCAGAGCTTTTCCTCATCGCGGATCGGCGGCTCGCTCCATCCGGCAAACTGGCGGCTTCCCTCGGGCGTCTCCTGCCCGCGGCGGTGCTTGCCCGACAGCAGGCCCGCCGCCAACGGGCTCCAGACCAGTACGCCGAGCCCTTGATCGACCGAGATCGGCAGCAGTTCGTACTCGGCTTCCCGGGCCTCGAGCGTGTAGTGGATCTGCTGGGTCACGAAGCGCGGGCGGCGGTCGCGGTCACTCACGGCGAGGCTTTTCATGACATGCCAACCGGAATAATTGGAGCACCCGATGTAGCGGATCTTGCCCTGGGTCACCAAGGTATCGAGCGCCGCGAGCATTTCTTCGAGCGGCGTGATCCCATCCCATTCGTGCATGTAGTAGACGTCGATATGATCGGTGCGCAAGCGCTTCAGGCTGCGCTCGCATTCGCGGATAAGGTGGTGGCGCGAAACACCTTCATCATTCGGACCATCGCCGATGCGCATCCGGGCTTTCGACGTGATCAGCACCTGCTCGCGACGGCCTTCGAGCACCTCGCCAAGGATCTCTTCGGACCGCCCGAGCGAGTACATGTTCGACGTATCGAACAGGTTGACACCATTGTCGATGCAGAGATCGACCAGGCGGCGGGCCTCATCGACCCCTTGGTTGCCGACCATCGCGAAATCGCCCTGCCCGCCGAAACTGAAGGTGCCCATGGTGAGGACCGAAACCTTCAGGCCGGAATTGCCGAGATACCTGTATTCCATCTTCTTCTCCTTGGTGTTCGATATGCCGTTGGATCAGCGCGCCAGCGCGTCGCGAATATAGCGCACCCCAAGGGTCGGGCTGGTGAGCACGGGGCAGGGGATCGCCTCGCCGATTGGGCCCTCTAACGCGCGGGCCATTGATGCCTGGGCGAGCACAATTACATCGACCTGCGTCGCCATTTCCGTAAGGGCCGAGGCCACTGCGGCGTCATGCCCCGCTGTGTCGCCTGACGAGAGCATCGCAAAGGCCCCTTCGCAGACACGGCTGACAATCTTCTGCCCTGGCTGCCCTTGGCGGGCAGACACGGCCTCGATCAATGCGGTTGTCGGGGCAAGGGTCGTGGTGAGGGTGGCCAGTACGCCGATCCGTCTGCCGTTGGCGACCGCCTCCTCCGCCATACCCTGATCAATCCGAAACAGCGGCACCGGGCAAAACGGTCGCGCTGCCTCGACGGCCGCGCCAAGCGAAGAACAGGTGACCACGATGGCATCGGCGCCTGCGTCGACCGCCGACCAGACGTACCCCAGCATGCGGCGCATCGTTTCTTGCGACAGGGCGCCATCGCGTATGGTGTTCTTCAGAAGGCTTTCGTCGACGATGTTGAACCGGGTCCAGTCCGGCAACTCGGTCGCCATCAGGGCATCGAGGATCGGAATTAGCCCGGGAACGGTGTGGATCAGGGCGATGCGGCCCCGGTTTTCTGGCGCGTCCAAGTTCCTGTGTCCTTCCCTGGCAACGAAACTCCGCCAACCCGCTCGCGCACGGCGAATTTTCGCGGCCAAATTCTGCGTGAGTGACAGCGCTGTCATAAATATCCAATCCGAACAATCGCGCAACAAGAAATTTTTGATTCGAGAGTCGCTGTTTGCGGGGTTCTGCGCGCCGCACCTGAGAAACCATTGAAGTTACGAAATTTATTTTTCGCAAAAATTTTTCATTTGACAGAACTCAAAATAACAGCGCTATCATGACAGCGCTGTCATACTCGTCAGTCCGCGATCCGATAGGGGGTAGCGGAGAGGCTTGCCCAGGCGGATCTCGACGGTTGGATGGCCGCATTTGGGTGAGGAAACCCGATGCGATTACAGGCAGGGAGGAAAAGCGTTATGGCCAATAGCGACGCGGCGCATGTGACGCCGCAAAGAAGTTTCATGTCGACGGTGGCCGAGTTGCGCCATGTGAGGGAAGTCAACGTGTTGCTGGCGCTTCTGCTGGTCGGCGCGCTGATCAGCTTCGCCTCGCCCTACTTTCTGACCACGAACAACCTGATGGGCGTGTTCCGCGCCTTTTCGCTCACCGCGATCATGAGCATCGGCATGGTGATGGTCATCATCACCGGGGGCATCGACCTTTCGGTCGGCTCGGCGATGGGGTTGAGTTCGCTGGTCACGGCTCTGGCGTTCAACGCCGGGTTTTCGGTGGTTTCCAGCATCGCCGCCGGGCTAGGTGTCGGCCTGGCGTTCGGACTCACCAATGGGCTTCTGATCACCGCCATCGGCCTGCCGCCGTTCATCGCCACGCTCGGCACGCTGAGCATCGGCCGCGGCCTGATGTACATGATCACCCACGGCGTACCGGTTACGCCCGACACGCCTAAGATCTTCTCGTTTCTCGGGCAGGGCTACATCGGCCCGATCCCGGTTCCGGTGATCGTGATGCTGCTGCTCATGGTGATCTTCGCGGTGATGATGAGCCGCACCCGCTTCGGGCGTCACGTCTATGCCACCGGCGGCAACGAGCAGGCCGCGCGCCTGTCGGGTGTGAAGGTCGACCGGGTGAAACTCTCGGTTTACGTCCTCTCGTCGGTCATCGCTTCAATCGCCGGCATCATCGGTTTTTCACGCTACCTCTCGGCCGAACCGGCCTCAGGTTTTGGCGTCGAGCTCGACGTGATCGCTGCCGCCGCCATCGGCGGTGCGAGCCTCGCTGGCGGGGTCGGCAGCGTGGCAGGCGCCGTGATCGGCGCGGCGCTCGTCGGGGTGATCGCCAACGGCGTCGTGCTGCTCAACATCAACACCTACGCACAGCAGGCCATCACCGGTGGGGTCATCCTCATCGCGGTCAGTGTCGACGTGCTGCGAAATAAATACACGGGAGGAAATTCATAACACGCTACACCGACAGAAACACAAATACATAATCATAAACAATGCGATAGCGCTGAAAATGAGCGCGAAATGGAGGAGTATCTCATGCGTAATCTGGTGAAATTTGCACATGCCACAGTATTCGCCGCCGCCATGCTCGGCGCTGGTGCGGCGACGGCGGCGGACAACGGCGACCTGACCATCGCGGTCGTGCCAAAAGTCGCGGTGCCCTTCTTTGACGACTGCAACGCCGGCGCCCAAGAGGCTGCCGACGCCCTCGGCGTGAACTACCAGTGGGTGGTGCCGCAGAACACCCAGGGTGCGACCCAAGTGAAGATCATCGAAGATCTGATCGCCCGCCACGTGGATGGCATTGCGATCTCGATCAACGAGCCCAAGTCGGTCGAAGGCGTGATCCAGCAGGCGGTCGACGCCGGCATCGCGATCCTGACCTTTGACAGCGACAGCGCCAACAGCGCCCGCAGCATGTACATCGGCACGATCAACGAACAGGCCGGCGTGACCATGGGCGAAACGATGGCCGAAGCCATTGGCGGCGAAGGCAAGATCGCGATCGTCACCGGTCAGCTCGGCGCCTCGAACCTCAACGAGCGCATCGATGGCGTGAAGAAGGCTCTGGCCGCTTACCCGGGCATCGAGATTGTGGCGGTTGAAGGCACCGAAGATGACCTTGCCCGCGCCGTCGGTGTGACCGAGGCGCTGCTGCGTGCCAACCCCGACCTCGCCGGCATCTTCGGCATCAGCCAGGTCGGTGGCCCGGCGGTGGCCAAGGTGCTCGAGCAACGCGAGTTCAGCGAGATGGCCGGCAACCTGAAGGTCTTCGCCTTCGACGACCTGCCCGACACGATCCGCGGCGTGAAAGACGGCTACATCACCGGCATCATGGTGCAGCGTCCGGTGACCATGGGCCGTCTGGCCGTTGAGCACCTGGTGGCACAGATCAACGGTGAAGAGCCGAACCCCGTGAACGTCGATACCGGCGTGACCGTGGTGAACGCTGGAAACCTCGACAGCTACACCAAGTAAGCACTTGAAACGAATGGCAGAACCCTTCGGGGTTCTGCCGCCTTCCCCGGCCAACTTCAGAGAGATGCCATGACACTGTTTCTTGAAATGGACGCAATCTCCAAGACTTTCCCCGGCGTCAAAGCGTTGGATCAGGTCGACCTTGCCCTGCATCTTGGCGAAGTGCACGTTCTGGCCGGCGAAAACGGCGCTGGAAAAAGCACCTTGATGAAGATCATGACGGGCGTCTACCGCGCGGATCCCGGCGGGAAAGTCCGGGTCGATGGCGAAGAGGTGGTCATCCGCGACCCCGTTCACGCCCGCGCCCTCGGTATCAGCATCATCTACCAGGAGCTCGCGGTGGTCGAAAACCTCACCGTGGCCGAGAATATTTTCCTTGCCCGCGAACCAAAGCTGGCGACCGGCCTGCTCGACCGGCGCAAGATGAACGCCGATGCCCGCAAGGTGCTCGACGAGCTGGACATGGACATCGACCCCGGCACGCGGGTCGGACGCCTGAGCATCGGCCAGAAACAGATGGTCGAGATTGCCCGCGCGATTTCCTATGAGTCCCGTCTGCTCATCATGGACGAACCGACCGCCTCGCTCAGTCACCACGAAACGACAACGCTGATGGGAATCGTGAGAAGGCTCGCGGCCCAGAATATCGGCATCGTCTATATTTCGCACCGGCTCGACGAAATCTTCGAGATCGCGGACCGGGTGACGGTTCTGCGCGACGGCGTGACTGTCGACAGCCAGCCGATTGCGGATATGACCCGCGAGCGCTTGGTGCGCAAAATGGTCGACCGCGACATAGATCAGCTTTTCGGTGATCACCTGACCCATGCGACCGATGAAGTTTTACTCTCGGCGCGCGGCCTCACGCTCAAAAAATCCCGCGCCCAGGGGGCCCCGGTCCGCGATGTGAGCTTCGATCTTCATAAGGGCGAAATCCTCGGCTTTTTTGGACTCGTGGGCTCCGGCCGCACCGAGGTGATGGAGATGGTTTTCGGAAACCGCGGTTACAACGGCACGATATCAATAGACGGGACTCCGGTGCATATGCACAGCCCTTCGGCCGCAATGGACCACGGCATCGGCTTCGTCACTGAAGACCGTCAGGGCCAAGGATTGGTGCTGGGCATGTCGGTGCGGGAGAACTTCAGCCTCACCCATCTCGAAGACTATTGCCGGTTCGGTTTCGTGAACCGCGCGAAAGAAACCACGCGCTGCGGCGACTTCATCGGGTCGCTGGGGATCAAGACGCCATCGCCCGAACAGACGATCAAGAACCTCTCGGGCGGCAACCAGCAGAAGGTGGTGATCGCCAAATGGGTGGCCCGCAAACCACGCATCCTTATCGTCGACGAGCCCACCCGGGGCATCGACATCGGCGCGAAGGCAGAGGTGCACACCTTGCTCAACAATTTGGCGGCGGACGGGATGTCGATCATCGTCGTCTCCTCCGACCTGCCCGAAATCCTCGCGATCAGCGACCGGATCATCGTGCTCAAAGATGGCATCGTGAACGGCGAGCTCAGTCGCGACGAGGCCAATGAGGAAACCGTCATGTTGGCGGCGACGGCTTGAGGCCGGTCGCAGCACAACCCGGATCAAACAATACTGAAAGGACGAAAAAATGACCAAACGGATCATGTTCACAGGCGGCAGCGGCAAGGCCGGTCAACACGTGGTGCAATACCTCGTCGAGCAGGGCTACCAGGTCTTGAACCTCGACACCAAGCCGCTCGACAACCCCAAAGTGCGCACGCTGATCACCGACATCACCGACTCGGGCCAGGTGTTTAACGCGCTGTCGAGCTACATGGGGCTGCATGAGTTCGACCCCTCCCTGCGCGCTCAACCCGTCGACGCGGTGGTGCACTATGCCGCCATTCCGCGCATCATGATCACCCCCGACAACGAGCTGTTCCGCATCAACACGATGGGCACCTACAACGTGATCGAGGCGGCGGCGAAACTGGGCATCAAGAAGGTGATCATCGCGTCGAGCGAAACCACCTATGGCCTCGTGTTCGCCAACGAACCGCGCGCGCCGGTGCACTTTCCGCTCGAAGAAGACTACCCCGTCGACCCGATGGACAGCTACGCGCTGTCGAAAATCTGCAACGAGGCCACCGCCAAGGCGTTCGCCCAGCGCTACGATATCGATGTCTATGCGATCCGCATCGGCAACGTAATCGAGCCGCATGAATACGATCTGTTCCCCGGCTGGTTCGCCGATCCGGGCTTCCGCAAGCGGATCGCCTGGAGCTACATCGACGCGCGCGATCTCGGCCAGATTACCAAGCTCGCAGTCGAGAAAGACGGCCTCGGCTTCGAAGTGTTCAACGCGGCCAATGACGATACCTCGTCGGACCTGCCGACCCAGGAGTTGATCAACCGCTTCTACCCGGGCACGCCGGTCTCGCGCGAGATGGGTGAGTTCGAAACGCTGCTCTCCAACCGCAAGGCCAAGGAGGTGTTGGGCTTCAAGGAAGAGCACAACTGGCGCAAATACGTGAAACTTGGCTGATCGCGGCAGCACCTAGCGACAAACGGTCTCCTGCCCGCTCCGGCGGGCGGGGGCTACACCCCCGGACACAAGCAAAGCCATGTTACACCCATGAAGGCTATGACAGATTCGACCGACTGGGCGACACTGGCGCAGGCTTGTGCAAAACTTCAGTGGAAGAATGGGGAGTGATGATCATCAAACAAAGATTGCCGGACCGAAAGAGCAAAGTCACCGTCAAGGAGGTGGCCCTGCGCGCCAATGTGAGCGAGTCCACTGTGTCGCGCATCCTGCGCGACAAAGGGCCAATCGCAGATGCAACGCGTGACAAGGTAATGGAGGTGGTACGGACAATGGGCTACGTGCCGAACCGGATCGCCGGATCGCTCGCCTCGCTCAGCTCCAACCTTGTTGGGGTGATCGTGCCTTCATTGTCCAACATCGTGTTTCCCGAAGTACTCCAGGGGATCCACGCCGGGCTTGAATCCAACGGCCACATGCAGGCCGTCATCTCGATCAGCGACTACGACTCGGCAAATGAGGAGAGCATGATCCGCGGCCTTTTGTCGTGGAAACCCGCCGCGGTTCTGACCACCGGTTTCGAACATACCGATGCCACCCGGCGGATGCTCGAGCTCAGTGACGTGCGGGTCGTCGAAATGATGGAAATCGACTCCGACCCGATCGACATTGCCGTTGGCATGTCGCACCGCAGCGCTGGTTGCGAGACCGGGCGACACCTGATCGCAAAAGGCTACAGGCGGTTCGGCTATGTCGGCCACAACTGGGAGAGCGACCATCGCGCCCGGCTGCGCCACGAGGGGCTGAAGTCCGCGCTTGCCGAGAGTGGTCTTGGCATCGCGGCCGAGGCCGTGACCGGCAGCGCGAGTTCGGTCGGTGCAGGCAAAGAGATGACCGCGCAGCTTCTGGGCGGCGATACCCCGGTTGAGGTCATCGTCTATTCCAACGACGACATGGCGGTGGGAGGCGTGTTTCACTGCATGGCCGCGGGGCTCAGCATTCCCAGCGACGTTGCCGTGTTCGGTTTCAACGGGCTCGAATTGGGCAGGGAGCTGCCGCAGCCGCTCTCGACCATTCGCTCGAACCGCTTCCTGATCGGCAAGACCGCGATTGACGCCGTTCTGGCCGAGCCCGAGCGACCGGCCACGAGCACCAAGATTGACACCGGGTTCGAAGTTTTCGCGGGCGAAACCGCGTAGCGGACCAGACCAAACGTAAGGTACGACGATGATTCATCCAGCAATTCAAAGCGGCAACGTAGCAGTGGTCACCGGGAGTGCCTCGGGGATCGGGCTGGCGATCGCGCGCCGGTTAGCCCGCGAGGGTATGTCGGTTTGCCTTGCCGATATCGCCGAGGACGGCCTCGCCGCTGCCCGCGAGATCATCCTCGCCGATGGCACCGACGCGACCAAAGTTATCACAATGCGCACGGATGTGTCCGATGTTGGGGCGCTGCGCGCGCTCAAGGCCCGAGTTTACGAAATCCTCGGGCCGGTGAGCGTTTTGGTCAACAACGCGGGGGTTCAGCCGGGCAGCTCAATCTTCGATGCCGAGAACACCTGGCAACGGATCATCGACGTGAACATGTGGGGCATTATCCGGGGCTCGCAGATCTTCGCGCCTGACATGATTGCCGCGGGCATCCCTGGGCTGATCATCAATACCGGCTCCAAGCAGGGTATCACCACGCCGCCCGGCGACCCGGCCTACAACGTGTCGAAAGCGGGGGTGAAGGCATTCACCGAGGCGCTGCAGCACGAGCTGCGCAACAGTGCGGGCGGCGCCGTCGAGGCGAAGCTGTTCATTCCCGGTTTCGTCTTCACCCCGCTCACCGCGAATGGCCGAACCGAAAAGCCCGAGGGCGCCTGGACACCGGAACAGACCACGGATTTCCTGTTCGACTGCATCGCACGGGGCGATTTCTACATCCTTTGCCCCGATGGCGAGGTCGATCGGGCGACCGACGAGAAGCGCGTTGCCTGGGCCGCCGGCGATATCGTCGAAAACCGCCCGCCGCTCTCACGCTGGCACCCGGACTACGGCGAGGCGTTCAAAGCCTGGCTCGAAGATCGGCCGGCTTGAGCGTGGATGAAAGGAAACCCAGATGAGCGCCACCTACAAGATTGCGGTCATTCCCGGCGATGGGATTGGGGTCGAGGTGATTGGCGCCGGTCTCACGGTGCTGCGCGCGCTGTCGCAACAGGGCGACGGCTTTAACCTGGAGACCACAGAGTACGATTGGGGCTGCGATCTCTACCGCCGCACGGGCGCTTTCATGCCCGAAGACGGGGCAGAGCAATTGCGCGCTCATGACGCTATTTTCTTCGGCGCGGTTGGCGCCCCCGATGTGCCCGACCATCTGAGCCTCTGGGGCCTGCGCCTCGCAATCTGCCAGCCGCTCGACCAGTACGCCAACGTCCGCCCCACGCGGATCCTCCCAGGGATTACAAGTCCGCTGCGTGGGGTGGACGAAGGCGATCTTGACTGGGTGATCGTGCGCGAGAACTCCGAAGGCGAGTATTCCGGCCAAGGCGGCCGCAGCCACCGGGGACTTGCAAGCGAGGTCGCCACAGAGGTTGCCATATTCACCCGGACCGGGGTGGAGCGGATCATGCGGTTCGCCTTCGAGCTGGCTCGTTCGCGACCGCGCAAACAATTGACCGTGGTGACGAAGTCCAATGCCCAGCGCTTCGGCATGGTGCTGTGGGACGAGATCGCGCAGGAGGTTGCGGCCGATTTTCCCGACGTGCGGTTGGACAAGATGTTGGTCGACGCAATGACGGTGCGTATGACGCTCGATCCCGCATCGCTCGACGTAATTGTCGCCACCAACTTGCATGCCGACATCTTGTCGGACCTTGCCGCCGCTCTCTCGGGCTCAATCGGGCTTGCGCCCACTGCGAACCTCAACCCCGAGCGCACCACCCCATCGATGTTCGAGCCGATCCACGGCTCGGCCTTCGCTATTGCCGGCCAAGGGATCGCCAACCCGATCGCAACCTTCTGGTCGGCGGCGATGATGCTCGAACACCTCGGAGAACAAGCGGCGGCCGACCGGCTGATGAGGGCAATCGGGCGGGTCACCGCATCTGCGGAATTCCACACCCCTGATCTGGGCGGCAGCGCCACCACCGGCAAGGTCACGCAGGCGGTAATCCGGGCGATACGGGAAACCAACGCGTGAGCGGGTCCGCCCACGCCAACGAAGCATGGAACGAACGCGTGCATACGCGTCAAGACAGACAAGAGGTCATGGGCAATGGATAAAAAAACTGTAACGGTTGTCGGTCTCGGCTCGATGGGTCTCGGCATGGCGCAATCGCTGCTGCGCGCCGGGCACAAGGTGTTCGGCGTTGATGTTGACGCCGCGCGGGTCGCGGCGCTCGGCAACGATGGTGGGGTTTCTGCACCTCTGGCCGAGGCGGCAGCTCTCAGCGATATTGTGGTTCTGGTGGTGCTGAACGCGGCGCAGGTCGAAGCGGTGCTGTTCGGTGACGAGGGCTGCGCCGGGGAGATGCGCGCCGGCACGACGATCATTGCCTGCGCCACCGTGCCGCCGGGATTCTCGCGCGACATGGAAGCGCGCGCCACGCAGAAAGGGCTCTTTTATCTTGATGCGCCGATCTCTGGCGGGGCGGTGCGCGCGGCACAAGGCCAGCTTTCGATCATGGCGTCGGGCAGCCAGGCGGCGTTTGATGGGGCGGCCCCGGCGCTCGATGCAATGGCGGCCAATGTGTTTGACCTCGACCGTGTCGCGGGCGCGGGCAGCGCGATGAAATCGGTGAACCAGCTTCTTGCTGGCGTCCATATCGCTGCGATGGGCGAGGCGATGGCCTTCGCGACCAGCCAGGGGCTTGATCTTGGCAAAGTGGTCGAGGTGATCTCACAATCTGCCGGAACAAGCTGGATGTTCGAGAACCGGGCGCCGCATGTGGTTGAGGGCGATTATGCCCCGCGCTCAATGATCAACATCTGGCCGAAGGATCTTGGGATCGTCAGCGCAATCGCCGACGAGGCCCAGCTGCCGGTGCCAATGGCTTTAACCGCACTTGACCAGTTTCGCGCCGCTGCTGAAGCGGGCGACGGGCTTGCCGACGATGCCGCCGTGGTCAAGGTCTATGCCCGCGCGGCCGGGCTGAAATTGCCGGGAGAAATGTGATGCTGCTTGGATGTATTGGCGACGATTTCACCGGGTCAAGCGACCTGGCGAACACACTTGCGAAAGCCGGGATGCAGACCGTGCAATATGTCGGCGTGCCCGACCGGCCGGCCCATGCCGGGGTTGAAGCTGGGGTTGTCGCGCTGAAATCGCGCTCGATCCCGGTGGCTGACGCGGTGGCGCAATCTCTGGCCGCGCTCGACTGGCTGCGCGCACAGGGTTGTCAGCAGTTCCTGTTCAAGTACTGCTCGACCTTCGATTCCACCCCAAAGGGCAATATCGGCCCGGTGGCTGAGGCTTTGGCCGAGGCGTTGAACGCCCGCGAAGTGTTGGTCTGCCCCGCTTTCCCCAAAGCTGGGCGCACCATCTACCAGGGCCACCTCTTCGTCCACGACAAGCTCCTGAACGAGAGCGGCATGGAAAACCACCCGCTGACCCCAATGACCGACCCTGACCTGCGCCGCTGGCTCGCTCTGCAAACCAGGGGCAGCATTGGCCATGTGCCGGCGCACGACGTCTGGGCCGGTTCGCAAGCGATCCGCGCCCGGATGAAGAGCGAAGACTCTGCCGGGCACCGCCTGTTGGTTGCCGATGCGGTGAATGACGACGACCTTATGGCGCTTGGCGCCGCCGCCGATGGTCTGCCGCTTCTCACTGGCGGCTCCGGCATCGCAATGGGCCTGCCTGCGAACTTCCGGGCCCGGGATCTGCTCTCGGGCGATGCCGCGGGCTGGGCAGGACAGCAAGGGCCGTCGGCCGCGCTCTCGGGTTCATGTTCCAATGCCACACGCGCGCAGGTGAACCGGCACCGCGAGACCGACCCGGCGTTTGAAATCACCGCCGAGGCGCTGATGACTGGTGCAGTCACACCCGCGAAAGCCGCTGATTGGGCGCTGGAGCAAACCGGCAGGCCGCTGGTGTTCTCGTCAGCCGAGCCGGAGCTGGTGCGCATCGCACAGGATCAGTTCGGAAAAGACGAGATTGCCGGGGCTTTCGAACAATTCTTCGCCGAGACCGCGCGGTTGCTGGTGGCGGGCGGCGTGACCCGCCTGATCGCCGCTGGTGGTGAGACTTCGGGGGCCGTGGTTGAGGCCTTGGCGCCCGATGAGCTGGCGATTGGCCCGGAGATCGATCCGGGCGTCCCGGTGCTGCGGGCGAACCCGCGCCTGGTGTTGGCGCTGAAATCGGGCAACTTCGGTGCGCAAGACTTCTTTGCCAAAGCCGCCCGGCTGATGGAAGAGGGCGCGGAATGACCGAAGCGAAGCTACGCGAGAATATCTGCTTCTGGGCCGCCTCGATGTTCGAACGCGGGCTTACGGGTGGGGCATCGGGCAATATCTCGGCGCGCACCGAAGACGGCGGGCTGCTCGTCACGCCAACCGGCGCGAGCTTTGGTCGGCTCGACCCGGCGCGCCTTTCCCGCTTCGATGCCAAAGGCACCCATGTCGGTGGCGACAAGCCAACGAAAGAAATGCCCCTGCATGCCGCGTTCTACGAGACCCGGAAAAGTGCGGGCGCAGTGGTTCACCTGCACTCGACGCATTCCGTCGCGCTCTCGATGCTTCCCGACACGGTGCCCGACAACATGCTGCCCCCGCTCACGGCCTATTCGATCATGCGGCTCGGCAAGGTGCAGCTCCTGCCGTTCTTCGTGCCGGGCGATCCGGCGATGGGCGATGCGGTGCGCGGGCTCGGCGGGCGGCGCTCGGCGGTGGTGCTCGCCAATCACGGCCCGGTGGTGGCCTCAAAAGACCTCGAGGCTGCGGTTTACGCGATGGAAGAACTTGAAGAGACCGCCAAACTTGCACTTCTGCTACGCGGCGCCAGTGCCGTCGCTTTGACCCCGGAGCAGATTTCCGCCGTGGTCACCAAATTTGAAGTGGATTGGGAAAAATGACGTTTTCCGCGAACCTGGGCTTTCTCTACACCGAGCTTGCGCTTCCCGACCGTATCCGCGCCGCCAAAGCGGCCGGCTTCGGGGCGGTGGAGTGCCATTTTCCATATGACACTCCGGCCGCCGAGGTGGCCGCCGCTCTGGAGGAAACCGGCCTGAAAATGCTGGGGCTGAATACCGCGCCCGGCGATGTCGCGGGTGACTTCGGCTTGGCCGCGGTGCCTGGACGCGAGGCTGACGCGCGCGCGGCAATCGAACAGGCAGTGGCCTACGGCAAGGCCATTGGGGCGGCGAATGTGCATGTAATGGCCGGCAAGACGGATGGAGGCGCTGAGGCCGACGCGGTGTATCGCGGCAATCTCATCTATGCCAGTGACCTCGCGGCGAGTGTGGCGATGAACATTCTCATCGAGCCGATCAATCACCGCGACGTGCCGGGGTATCACCTCTGGAGCGTCGATCAGGCGGCAGCGTTGATTGATGCGTTGGATCGCCCCAACTTGAAATTGATGTTCGATTGTTATCACACTCAGATCATGCAGGGTGACCTGATCAGCCGCATCAAAGCGCAGCTGCCGAAGATTGGCCATATCCAGATCGCCGCCGTGCCGAGCCGGGCCGAGCCCGATGAGGGTGAGGTCAACTTTGCTTGGCTGGTCCCGGCGATCCGTGAGCTGGGCTACACCGCGCCTATCGGCGCCGAATACAAACCCCGCACCGGACGAACGGCCGATGGCCTCGGCTGGCTGGCACGTATGCCCGGTTGATCGGGCGTGCGGCCGTGCCCGTGTGTCTCAGCTGTGGCGTGCATGCCGGGTTGACGGGTGATTGATCCGATAGGGCGTCGGGCCAAGAGCCGGCATGAAAACTCTCGACGCCGCGGGCGCCCGACCGGGCGCACGTGGGTTAGGACTGCACCAAGCATGGCGAATCCCGGGTGGAGATTTTTGCGGGCCAGGCTGAAAAAATGGTTTTGGGACGGCACGTTGGCCTGTCTACGGCTAAGAGATGCAGCAAAGGAGACTTTAGACTGGCCGTTGCTCGCGGGACATTTCTCCTGACTTCTCAGACTTGGGAAAGGGAGATGCACATGGTCAAGGATCAACGCGAACGCCAGGGCGACTTGCGGATACTTCGGCACGCTGAGGAGACCTTCCCAGTCTTTGCACGACCTGGTTCGGGGCGACCAACGACAGGATTGCCGCTGACGGAAACGTGCAAATGGCAGCGGCGCTCGGCGCCGAAAAGGCAAAATCGCCCCAAAACTTGCGGAATCGAGGATTTTCAAACCTCTTGGGCCACCCCGTTATCAATTATTTCGCAAAGGTTTTTTCTGGTCCCTGCGCGAAGTTTCATCGGCGCCATACCAAATAGGGTATAAGGTCTAGACTATATTCCTTTTGGCGATATCGTTGAATCACCATTGGGAAGGGACCAACATGCAAGCGCTCATCGACGCCGCTATCGAAGCCAATGCCGAACGCGCCGTCGCCTTCCTTGAAGCCCTGATCCGCGTGCCCAGCACGGTTGGACAGGAGCAAGCCGCGCTGGAGATTTTTGCCCGCGAGGCCGCGGCGGTCGGGCTTGACGTGACCCACCTGCCATTCGCTGCCGGCCCTCTGGCCGATCCCCGCGCCGGGGTGTCCCCCGATCCAGCAACGGTCAGCCCGGACCGGTTTCAGGTTCTCGCCGTCTCGCCTGGCGAGGGTCCGCTGCACCTTCTGCTCAACGGCCACATGGACGTGGTCCCTGCTGACAGCCCGGAACTGTGGACCAGCCCGCCGTTTGCCCCCGAACGGCGCGATGGCCGGCTTTACGGCCGCGGCAGTTCCGACATGAAGTCTGGTTTCGCCATCGGCATGTTGGCGCTGCGCGCGCTCGGTGAAGTCGCACCAGATCTGTTCGCGAACCAGCGGCTCGGCTTTATTGCGGTGATCGAGGAGGAATGCACGGGTAACGGAGCTCTGCGCTCGGTCGCCGAGCACGGGGTGACGGCGCCCGAAGTGATCCTGCTCGAGTCAACCGAACTCGGCCTGTTGCTGGGTGGAGTCGGCTTGATCTGGCTCAACGTGAAGATCATCGCCAGCGCAAGCCATGCCAACAGCGCCGATCGTGCGGTCAATGCCGTCGATCTGGGGATGCGGCTGGTGGAGCGCCTTCGCAATTGGGCCGCGGCGCTGCTTGAAACAGAACCCGATCCGGCAATGCCCCCGGGCAGCAACGCCTATGTGGTCAACCTCGGCACGATAAAAGCCGGAGACTGGCTATCTTCCTCGCCGGCAACGGGAACTTTCGGCCTCCGGATAGGCTACCCACGCGGTTGGGGTGCAGACCGGGCCGAGACCGAACTGCGCGCGGTGATTGCCGATTTCGTCGCCAACGACCCGGATTTCCCGACGCAGCCGGAGGTCACGCTCGCAGGTTTCCGGGCCGAGGGCTACCTGCTCGCAGAAGACGATCCGCTCGCCCGCGACCTCGCCGCGGCCCACGAAGCGGTACATGGCGCGCCACCCGCCAGTTTCGTGCTCGGCAGCACCACCGATGCACGCGTTTACGTAAACGATTTCGGTATCCCGGCACTCTGCTACGGCGCCAGCGGTGGCCGGATGCACGGGATCGATGAATATGTCGATATCGACAGTATATCGCAAGCAGCCCGAACCCTCGCCCGTTTCATTTTCGAGCGGTTCAAGCCGGCGGAGCAGGCCGCATGAGAAAACGGAACGAACCTTCCCGCCCAGCCACTGACAACAATGGTACCCAAGACGGAAAAAAGGCCGTGATCCAGCCGTGGAATACGCCGATCGTCACCCGTCATTTGGCCGACGACGTCGTCGACCGGTTGGTCACCGCGGTCGCGTTGGGCCTCTACACACCGGGCCAGAGACTGCCCACCGAGCGCGACTTGGCGACAATGCTTGCTGTTTCGCGAACGTCTCTGCGCGAGGCGCTGAAACAGCTCACCGAAAGTGGGTATCTCGAGGTGCGGCGTGGACGCAGTGGCGGCTATTTCGTGCGCGCCACGTGGGGCCCGAAATCGGCCGAGCACGTGCGGCGTCAACTGGTCGCGCGTTGGGACGAGTTCCAGAACATCTTTGATGCCCGCACTCTGGTGGAGCGGATGATCGCCCGCACCGCCGCGAGCCGACGCACGCGCGAGGACGTGGCGGCCATCACGGCCGCGTTGCAGGCCTATATCGAGGCGCCCGACCACGACGCTTCGCGCCGGGCCGATGCCGGCTTGCACCTTGCTATCGCCCGCGCCACGCACAACCCGATCCTGGTTGAGATGTCGGTCGATTTCCGCACCGAGATCAGCCTCAATCTGGGGGCGGAACCCTATACTGACGAAGCGCGGCGAATTGCCATTGGGCATCACCGCCAGCTGGTCGCTGCGGTGGCTGGCGGCAAGATCGACGAGGCCGGCGAGATCGCCGCAGGCCACTTTGCGCTTAGCGAAAACCTATTCCGCGCATTGGTCGAGCGGGCCGCCCGCGATGGCGCCCCGGAGGGCCAAAAATGAGTGGCCAACTCGCCTTCGTCATTAAGCGCGCCTTGGTATCGGTGTTGTCGCTGTTCGCCATGAGCGCGGTGGTGTTTCTGATCCTTCGGCTGGTACCGGGCGACCCGGTGCGAACGATGCTGGGTTTTCGCGCAACCGACGAAAACGTCGCGCTGCTGCGCCACCAGCTCGGCCTCGACCAGGGGCTGCTCACGCAATATCTGAGCTGGGTCGGCGGCATCCTGCACGGCGATCTCGGCCAGGATATCGTTAGCCACGCGCCACTTTCAGAGCTACTCGCCCAACGCCTGCCAGTCACGCTTGAGCTCGCCGGACTGTCGATGACGCTCGCCGTCCTGGTTGGTGTGCCGCTTGGCGTCTGGGGCGCGACCGGCGGGATCTGGGCCAAACGCCTCACCGAGGGCTTCGTGGTGCTCGGCATAAGCATTCCCGACTTTTGGCTCGGGATCATGCTTGTGTTGGTGTTTTCCGCGCTGCTGATGTGGTTGCCGCCGACGGGATATGTGCCGTTTGCCAAAGACCCGGTGGCGAACCTGCGCTACATGACTCTGCCGGTTCTCACACTGGCTGTCGGTGAGGCCGCCTATATCCTGCGCACCACCCGTGGCGCCATCACATCCGTGATGGGGCGCCCGTTCATCAATTTCCTGCGCGCCAAGGGTATCAGCCAACGTCGTCTGGTGTTTGGTCACGCGCTGCGCAACGCCGGGCCTTCGATCGTCACCGTGGTCGGCATTCAGATCGGCGTGCTCCTGGGCGGTGCGATCATCGTCGAAACTCTGTTCGCTCTGCCCGGCGTGGGCCGTCTGGTGGTGACCGGTATCACCCAGCGCAATTACCCGACGGTGCAAGTAGGGGTGCTGGCGATTGCCACGATCTTCATTCTGGTCTCGCTGATCACCGACCTTGTCGTCGGCTGGCTTGACCCGCGCGTTGCCGACGGAATGGGCAATTGAGCGCCTTCGCCCTCACCTCCACAACCGCATTCAGCGGAAGGGGCCGCCGTCAGATCGCCCTCGGCGGCAGCGTGCTCGGACTGTTGGCGCTTGCCGCTTTCTTCGCGCCGCTGATCGCGCCGTATGACCCCGAGAGCATGAGCGTGCGTGAGGTATTGGGCGCGCCGTCTCTGGCGCACCCGTTTGGGTCCGACGTGCTCGGTCGGGACGTGTTGAGCCGAGTGATCTACGGGCTGCGCGCCAGCCTGGCCGTGGCAATCTCGGCGGTGGTGGTTTCACTTACGATCGCGGTTCCGCTGGGTGTGCTCGCAGGCTATTTCGGTCGCTGGGTCGATAGCCTGATTTCGCGGTCGCTGGACATGATCCTGGTGCTGCCCGCGATGCTGCTGGCGATCGTGCTGATTGCCATTCTTGGTCCCGGCAGCGTGGTTGCGGCAATCGCCATCGCGGTGATCTACCTGCCGATTCTGGCTCGGGTGATGCGTGCGAGCACGCTGGTTGTGGCCCGCCAGGACTACGTGTCAGGCGCTCGGGCCCGGGGCGCCAGCCACCTGCAAGTCTTGGTGAGCCATGTGATGCCAAACGCGCTCGGCCCGGTGGTCGTTCAGGCCTCGGTGCTCTCCGCTTTCGCCATGCAGCTAGAAGCAGGGCTCTCGTTTCTCGGTCTTGGCGTGCAGCCGCCCACCCCCTCGCTCGGCTCGATGCTTGCGGAAGGCCGCGACGTTCTGAACCAGGCGCCCTGGGTCGAGATCTTTCCGGGGCTTGCGATCGTCGTCGCCGTGCTCGCTTTCAGCTTCGTCGGCGAGGGCCTGCGCCGGGCGATGGACCCGCTGGGGGTGACCGAGTGAGCGCACTTCTGGACATCGATGACCTGCGCATCGCCTTTGCCGGTGAAAATGGGGTCAAGCCTGCGGTCGAGGGCGTTTCGTTTGCGCTGCAAAAAGGCGAGATCTTCGGTTTGGTCGGCGAGAGTGGCTCGGGCAAGAGCACCATCGCCAACGCGGTGATGGGCTTGTTGCCCGCCAGCGCGGAAGTGACGGGGCGGATTGCGGTAAACGACCGCGAAATCGGCCCGCTCAGCGAGGCCGAGCTACAGCGCCTGCGCGGGCACGAAGTGGCGATGATCTTCCAGGATGCCTCGATGAGCCTCGATCCGACCTGGTCCGTGGGCGAGCAGATTGCCGAAACCCTGCGCGCTCATCGCAAGATCAGTCGCCGCGCCGCCCGCGCCCGTGCCATCGCGCTGATGGGTGAAGTCGGCATCGCCGATGCCGCCAAGCGTTACCGCGACCCGCCGCATCGATTCTCCGGCGGCCAGCGACAGCGCATCGTCATCGCCGCCGCCATCGCCAACGATCCGCAACTGCTGATCGCCGACGAGCCCACCACCGCGCTCGACGTGACGATCCAGGCCCAAGTGCTCAAGCTGATCGACGCGCTGCGCCGCAACCACGGCACCACGGTGTTGCTCATCACACATGATCTCGGTGTCGTCTCGGAAATCTGCGACCGGGTGGGGGTGATGTATCGCGGCCGGCTGTTGGAGGTCGGGCCGACGCGCCGGGTCTTCTCGCAGCCCGATCACCCCTACACCAGCGCCCTGCTCGCGGCCAACCCGGCCTGGGCCCCGCGCGGCTCGCGCCTGCCGGTGGTGCCGCAGGAATGGAGCGTCGAGGGGGCCCGTGATGTCTGAGCTGCTGCGGCTGGAAAAATTGCGCAAGAGCTTCGTGCTCGGCGGCCCGCCCTGGGCGCGCCAGGAGCTGGTGGCTGTGAACGACGTGTCACTCAGCATCAACCGTGGCCGCACCCTTGGCCTGGTCGGCGAAAGCGGCTCGGGCAAGAGCACGCTCGGGCGCTGCATCCTCGGCCTGACCCGTCCCGACTGCGGCAGCGTGGTCTTCGACGGCGCCGACGTGCTGAGCCTGAAGGGGGCCGCGTTTGCCGAGTTCCGTCGCCGGGTGCAGCCGGTGTTTCAGGACCCGTTCAGCAGCCTCGACCCGCGCTGGCCGGTGGGCCGCTCGGTGCGCGAGGCGCTCGACAGCTTCCGCATCGGCACGCCCGCCGACCGCGAACGCCGGGTGGCCGAACTGTTTGACCGCGTCGGCCTCGACCCCGCTTTCGCCGGCCGCCTGCCGAGCCAGCTTTCCGGTGGCCAGCGCCAGCGCGTGGCGATTGCCGCAGCGCTCGCCAGCGAGCCCGAGCTGATCATCGCCGACGAGCCGGTAAGCGCACTCGACATGAGCGTGCAGGCACAGATTCTAAACCTTTTCATGGACTTGCAGCGAGATCTCGCGGTCTCAACCCTGTTCGTCACCCACGATCTCGGGGTGGTCGAACATGTCAGCGACCGGATCGCGGTGATGTATCACGGCAGGCTCGTCGAGATCGGCGAGACCGAGCAGATCATCAATGCCCCACAGCACGACTACACCAGGACCCTGCTTGCCGCGGTTCCTGCGCTTTCCCCGCCCCAACAACAGGAGACAAACATGCCTACAGCACAGATTAACGGTATCACCATCAACTACCGGATCGACGGTGAAGAGAACACCGGCGACACTATTGTGCTCATCAACGGCCTAGCCGACGACCTAGAGAGCTGGGGCTTCCAGATTCCATCGCTGGTCGAGGCCGGCTTCAAGGTGCTGAGCTTCGATAACCGAGGCATCGGCCAGTCGGACCGCCCGGCCGGCCCCTACAGCTCGAAAATGCTGGCCAACGACGCCAAGGCTCTGGTCGACCATCTCGGCCTCACCAACTTCCATCTGATGGGCGTGTCGATGGGCGGGATGATCTCGCAGGAATACGCGCTGGCCTACCCGGAAGACCTAAAATCGGTCACCTTCGCCTGCACCTACGGCAAGGCCGATCCGTTCTGCCAGAACATGTTCGCCATGTGGGGCGACCTCGCGCAGACGATCGACGTGCCTTTCGTGATGCGCGACGTGGCGCTCTGGGCCTTCACCGGTCCGTTCTTCGAAGAACGCCCGGACGATGCCGCCGAGTTCTCCGATGCGATGGCCCAGCTCGATATGGCCGTCGAGCCTTACCTCGCTCAGCTCGCAGTGATCCAGACTCACGATACGATGGATCGGATCGGCGGCCTCAAAGTGCCGACCATGGTGCTCGCTGGCGAAGAAGACATTCTCATTCCGGTGCGGCTTTCGCGTCGGCTGCACGCCGCCATTCCTGGCGCCGAATGGGCGACCGTGCCCGGGGGCCATGCCTGCCTCTGGGAATCGCCTGATCCGTTCAATCAGACCTTTATCGAGTTCGTTCAGAAAAATGCCTGAGATTACAGGCCTGCTCCAACAGAGGACTAACCTATGACCCTTCACACACCTTCCCCCCGGTTTGCCCGGTTACTCGCCAGTGCCGCGCTCGCGCTGCTGGCCGGTAATGCAACTGCTCTGGCCGAGGGCATTGTGCCCGGCGGCGATCTGCGCGCTGCGCTCACCGGTGAGCCCGACGTCCTCGACCCGGCCACCTCGTCGATCTACACCGGCGCCCAGGTCTACGAGGGCATCTTTTCCAAGCTCATCGATATCGACGCTGACGGCAACTTCGTCGGCGACCTCGCGGTGAGTTGGACCCAGGAAAACCCGACCACCTGGACGTTCAAGCTGGTCGACAATGCCAGCTTCCAGAACGGCGAAGCTTTTACGTCGAAAGACGTGAAGTACACCTTCGAGCGGATTCTCGATCCGGCCACCGCAAGCGCCTACGGCGGGCTCTACTCGCAGATCGAATCGATCGAAACGCCCGACGACACCACCGTGGTTTTTCACCTGAAAACGACCTTCGGCCCGTTCCTCACCAACCTCGCCACCAACGGTGAGATCGTAAACCAGACTGCGATCGAAAGCGGCGACCCGGCACGCCACCCGGTGGGCACCGGGCCATTCGAGTTTGTCGAATGGGTTCAGGGCGACCACATCACCCTGAAAAAGAACCCGAGCTATTTCAAATCGGGCCTGCCCTATCTCGACAGCGTGACCTTCCGTTTCTTGCCGGTAGACCAGAGCCGGATTGACGGCCTGGCGGCGGGCGAGCTCGACTGGGTCGACGCGATCCCGCTGCAGCAGGTGCCGCCGCTCGAAAACGATGAACGCTTCACTTACGTGTCCAGCCCGGTCGCCGGCATCCCCGACTTCATCGCACTCAACACCGCGGTGGCGCCGTTTGACAATCCGCTGGTCCGCCAAGCGGTGGCCCTCGCGGTGAACCGCGAAGAGATCCGCAGCTTCGCCTATCTCGGCACTGGCGAGCTTGGTCTCACCGAGATGCCGACTGGCTCAATCTGGTACGACGATACTGGGCTCTTCGGCGTGGAACAGGACCTTGAGGCAGCCAAAGCGCTGCTGGCGGAGGCCGGCTACCCCGACGGGCTCACGGTCGAGTATCTTGGCCTGCCGCAATACCCGGAGCTTCTGAAAACAGGCCAGGTTCTGCGCGAGCAGCTCAAGGACATCGGCATCAATATGGAGATCAAGCCGGTTGATGTATCGGTCTGGTTCGACGCCTACGTGTCGGGCGGCTATCAGATCACCTCCGCCTACCAGGAGCGCACCATCGACCCCGACAACTTCTATTCGTTGGTGCTGCGCTCCGGTGGGCCGATCAACACCATCGCCTATGCCAACCCGGACGTCGATGCGTTGATCGACCAGGCCGCGGCAAGTGTGGACATGGAAGAGCGGATGGGCCTCTACCGGCAAATCCGCGGCATCGTAACCAAGGACGCGCCGATCATCTTCGCGCATTTCGAAACTCTGCACTACCTGATGAACAAGAACGTGCTCGGTTCCGAGATCACGCCGACGCTTAGCCTGCACATGGAAAACATCGGCTTCGGCGAATAACCCCACGCTCAAAGAATCAGAAGGGCCGGACTCACGGGTTCGGCCCTCCTTTCTGACCTGTTTGCGTAAAACGCCTTTGAATTCAGAAACGCTCTGCTTGGTATTTCTGACACCAATCAGAAGCAGTGGTGCCAGCGGCCCCTTTGCCTTTCCCAGAACTACGGATCGGGTGAATCGAATGCCAACGCAGCCAGATGCGGGTTTCTGAGCGTCGGGTTTGCCGTGTCTTGGGCCAGCACCGGTCTGCACAGCGCCGATTGCCACTGGGCCGTGCCGATGGCACCCAGGCCGGTTTTGCTCTACAATTTTTCCCACAAACGGTTTCCAGGCCTGTCCTGCCCTCCGGTCGGCCCTCGTTCAAAATGAGAATCTGTGGGGTTGGGGCTGGTCGTCGGTGGCATCGGTTTGGCAAGGCGCGCCGGGTGCAGGTTTAGCGCCGTGTCGAGCGCGACTTGTTGTGTCGAGGCCACTTCAGGCAACCGTTTGAGAAAAGTCAATTGTTCCACCGCCCCGACGTGTTAGCGGTCGGGCACGCAACGCTATCTAAATCGGACCACCATGGAACGTGCCACACGATTGGACGAAATCCGCACGACCTTCGGCGAGGCGACCGTCTCGCCCGAGGAGCGGCGTGGCGAGGTAACCGACCTATTTGACCGGATCGCGCCGCGTTACGACCTGATGAACGATCTGATGAGCTTTGGCACCCACCGGCTGTGGAAGCGGCGCGTTGTCGCGCGTGCGGCGGCGCGTCTCGGCAATCTTGCGGGGCCGGTCGTCGACCTTGCCGGGGGCACGGGCGATCTGGCGCTCGCGTTGCGCAAGCGTCTTGATGATCGCGAGATCATCGTTGCCGACGCCTCGTCGGGGATGCTCGACATTGCCCGAGCGCGCGGTGGCGAGACGTTGGACTACGTTCACACGCCGGCCGAGAGCCTGCCCTTCGCCGACAATTCGATCGCCTTGGTGACCTTGTCGTTCGGGCTGCGCAACATGACCGATCCGACGGCCGGGTTGGCAGAGGTATCGCGGGTGCTGGCGCCGGGCGGGGCGCTGGTTCTGCTCGAGTTCTCCAAGCCCGCCGCGTGGTTTGCGCCCCTCTACGGGCTGCACGCGCGGTATGTTATCCCGCGCATCGGCGCCGCCGTGGCCCGCGACAAGGGCGCCTACACCTATCTGGTCGACTCGATCGACCGATTTCCGGGACGGGACGATATTTCGCGCGAGATCGCTGGTGCGGGGCTTCGCGTGATCGAAGAGCGCGCCTTCATGTTCGGCGTGGCGCGGATGCACATCGGGGTCAAACCATGAGCGCGGCCGAGATCGATACCCGGACCCGCCTCGCCGCCCTGCCACGGCCGGCGCTCTGGGTGATTGCCGCGCGGTTCAAGACCGTGAGCCTGAGCCAGGTGCCGGTGCTCGCGGGGACCTGGCTGGCGATGGAGGCCGGGCATTTCCGGCTCGCAGCGATGCTGTTGGCGATGCTGGCCGCCGGGGCGATCCAGGTGGGCACCAACCTGTGGAACGATGCGGCGGATGCTGCCAGCGGGGTCGACCAGCCCGACCGGTTGGGGCCGCCGCGGATGACGGCGCTTGGGCTTCTCGATGGCACAGAGGTGCGCCGCGCCGCGCTGACGGCTTTCGGCGTGGCGCTGCTCGCCGGTCTTGTCCTCGTGCGGCTCGGAGGCTGGCCGATCGTGGTGATCGGGCTGGTCTCGCTGGCGCTCGGCTATCTCTACTCGATGGGGCCGCGTCCGCTCTCGGGCTTGCCGTTCGGCGAGCTCCTGGTGATCGGCTTCTTCGGCGTGGTCGCGGTCTCGGGAACGGTGCTGCTGCACGGCGGCCCGGCGCTGGCGGCCAGAACGCTCCTGACCGGCCTGATGATCGGGCTGCCGGCCGCAGCGGTACTGATGCTCAACAACCATCGCGACCGGGTGCAGGATGCCCGTGCCGGGCGGCGAACATTGGCAATCGTGATTGGATCGTCCGCTTCGCGGCTGTTCTACTTCGCCGCCCTGATCGCGGCGCTCGGGGTTGGGGCAATCCTGGCGCCTGCCTTTTGGCTCGCGCCGGTCGCCATGCTCGCGCTCTGGCTTGGCCACGCGATGTGGCACTGGCCAGTCTCAGTCCGGCTGAACCGGCTCCTCGGTCAAACCGCGCTGTTCCAGGTCCTGCTGTTCACCGCCGTTGTATTGGGTGCATAGAAAAACCGGCGCCCGGGAGGCGCCGGCTGTTTCTGGGGTCGGGCGCGTCAGTTCACGGCGCCGGGGCCCTTGATCGGCAGCGTTACGTCGATCTCGCCGCCCTGCTCAAACACCAGGGTCACGTCGACGGTTTCGCCCTCGATGAGCTGGGTATTGAGGTCGATCATCATCAGGTGCAGCCCGCCGGGCTTCAGCACCGCCTCGCCGCCGGCCGGCACGTCGATCGCCTCGACCTGACGCATCCGCATCACGCCGTTGTCGTTGATATGCGTGTGCAATTCGGGCCGGTTGCAGGCCGGGCTCGAAAACGCCACCAGCCGGTCGGCCTCGCCAAGAGACGTGACCGTCAGGAACGCGGCGCCCGCCATCGCCTTGCCCGCCGACGCGCGCGCGAAGGCGCCCGAGATCTCGAGATTGTCGGTGCTGGCCTGCTGAGCCAGGGCAGGGGTCGAAAGCATCACGCCTGCGAGGGCGAGCGTCGCAAGAATGGCGCGGCGATTGATCATGGTCTGACTCCGGGAAATTTAAGGTCCGTTTCTTCTGTGCGGTCCGGATAGCACCGGTCGCCGGGCCGTCTCCTTAACAATAGTCAAGGAGCCGGTGTCCTGCCCGTGTGATGGAAAAGAACGGCATGGGATTCGGACCGTCCGCGCCGGAGTGTTTCACGCTCGAATTCGGTCCGGACGAAAGGGACAAAACGAATGGCCAAGACCATTTTTAATGGCCTGTTGGCGACGGCAGCGGCGGTGACCCTCACCCTGCCATCGATTGCGTTCGCGCAATCGCTGGACGAGGTGATGGAAGCGCGCGGGCTGACACAACAGGATCTGCTTGCGGCGGCGAAGACCTATACGCCGACTGGGGGCAGGGACGAATTTATCGTATTCTCTTCCGGCGGTCAGTCGGGCCAGATCATGGTCTACGGCGTGCCGTCGATGCGAATTCTCAAATACGTTTCGGTGTTCACGCCCGAACCGTGGCAGGGCTTCGGCTTCGACGAGGAATCGAAAGCCGTGCTCGCCCAAGGCACGATTGACGGCCGCGAATTGCAGTGGGGCGATACGCACCACCCGGCCTTGTCGGAAACCAATGGCGATCTCGATGGCGAGTTTCTCTTCATCAACGACAAGTCGGCGCCCCGCATCGGCCTCGTCTCGCTGCACGATTTCGAGACGCAGCAGATCGTCGTGAACCCGATCATGCAATCGGAGCACGGCGGCGCTTTTGTCACGCCGAACACCGACTACATCATCGAGGCGGCGCAATACCCCGGCGTTCTCGGGCGCGGGTTCGCCCCGCTGTCGGAATTCAACGAGAAGTTCCGCGGCGCGGTGACCTACTGGAAGTTCAACCGCGAGGCGGGCCGGATCGAGCCCGAAAACAGCTTCTCGATGGAACTGCCGCCCTACAGCCAGGACTTGTCCGACGCCGGCAAGCTGGTGTCTGACGGCTGGTCGTTCACCAACTCGTTCTGCGCCGAGCGCTATGTCGGCGGGATCGAATCGGGCCGTCCGCCGTTTGAGGCCGGCTGCTCGCAGAACGACACCGACTACCTGCATGTGATCAACTGGAAGAAGGCTGAAGAGGTCTACAAGTCCGGTGAAGTCACCATGATCAACGACCACCCGGTGATCATGATGGACACCGCGATCAAGGAAGGCCTGCTCTACCTGATCGCCGAGCCGAAGTCGCCGCACGGCGTCGACGTCTCGCCCGACGGCAACTACATCGTCGTCGGCGGCAAGCTCGACACCCAGGCCTCGGTCTACTCGTTCGAGAAGATCCAGGCTGCGATCGCGGCCGGCAATTTCTCGGGGACCGATCCTTACGGCATCCCGGTGATCGCCATGGAAGACGCGCTGCACGTGCAGGTGGCGTTGGGCCTCGGCCCGCTGCACAACCAGTACGACTCGAAGGAATGCGTGATCTACACCTCGCTCTACGTCGATAGCCAGATCGCCAAGTGGGACTATTGCGAAGGCAAGGTGCTCGACAAGATCTCGATCCACTACAACGTCGGCCACCTCGTGGCGATGGAGGGCGAGTCGATTCACCCGGCGGGTAAATACCTGATCTCGCTCAACAAGCTGGCGATCGACCGGTTCAACCCGGTTGGCCCTCTGCATCCGCAGAACCACCAGCTGATCGACATCTCCGGCGACAAGATGGAGCTGCTCTACGACATGCCCGTGCCGCTCGGCGAGCCGCACTACGCTGCCGCCATTTCGGCCGACAAGTTGCAGCCGCTGGTACGCTACCAGTACGGCACCAACAGCCGGACCGGCGAACGGCACCCCGACGCGGTGCGTCCGGGCCAGGAGCGGATCGAGCGTGACGGCACCAACGTGAAGGTCTACATGACCGCGATCCGGTCGCACTTCACGCCGGAGATCGTGGAAGTGAACGAAGGCGACACCGTCGAGTTCATCATCACCAACTCCGAGCGGGCCGAAGACGAGACCCACGGGTTCTCGGTGTCGACCTACAACGTGAACCTGTCGCTCGAACCGGGCAAGACCGCGACCGCCAAGATCGTGGCCGACCACCCCGGCGTGTTCTCCTTCTACTGCACCGAGTTCTGCTCGGCGCTGCACCTGGAGATGACCGGCTACCTCGTCGTGAAGCCGGAAGGCTACGTCGAGCCGGAAGTCGCTGGCGAAGAAGGCCAGGCCTACACCGAGGCTGACTACACCAAGCAGGTCGAAAACAACGTCGCCACTCAGGACGTGATCGACTCGGTCGTGGTCTACATCACCGAGCGCAACTACGCGGACTTCCCTGAAGTCGTGGCGCTGGTGGAAGACGCGACCGACCAGCTCAAGTTCGCGGAAGACGCGAAGGCGAAATCCGAGGCCGCGGCCGCGGAAGGCGACTTCCAGAACGCGACGCTCTGGGCCGGCCAGTGGTGGCAGTACCAGGTGAAAGCGGCCGACATCGGCCTGCGCGCCAAGACGTTTCTTGACGAGCACGGTGCGGTGAAGACCGCCGAGTGAACCAATCCCGGGCGGCGGCAACCCTGCTGCCGCCCGGACCCCACCGAAGACGCGAACAGAAAAATTCAACGAGGACCGACATGCAGCTTTTCAAGACAACCGCGCTGGCCGCGTTGATGGGCCTTGTCGCGGTCACCGCCGCACACGCCACCTCCGAAGAGCAGCTCAAGGCCGGCAAGAGGGTCTACATGACCAAGACCTGCCTGGCCTGCCACGGCCGTGGCGGCGCCGCCCCGGTTTTGAGCTACCCGATGCTGGCCGGGCAGAATGAAGACTACATCATCGACCAGATGGAAGTGATCCGCGATGGCGAACGTGTCGGCACGGTCGATGCGGCCACCGGCCATCCTTTCGTGCAAGGCATGGTCGACATCATGCACCTGGTCAGCCAGGACGACATCGAGAACGTCGCCGCCTGGCTCACCGAACAGCCCGCCGCCGCGCCGAAGCCGTTGGATCCGGCGCCCGACCCGGACCTGCTGGCCGCCGGTGAAAAGGCGTTCAAGCAGCTCGGCTGCCGCGCCTGTCATGGCCCCGACGGCTCGAAGCCGACCAACAAGCGCTACCCGTTCATCTCGGGCATGAACCCCGAATACGCGATTCGCGCGATGACCGAGATCCGCGACAAGGTGCGCACCTCGGGGCAGGCGAAACTGATGTTCGGCACGATCAAGAAAGCCGACGACGACGAAATTCTCGCAATCGCGACCTGGCTCGCGACGATTGACCGCTCTGCGGAATAAGGAAAGGACCTACGATGAAACGGACCCTCATCACTGCCGCGATCATGGCGCTGGCGCTGCCGGCCATGGCACAGGACGAAGGCGCCGCCCCGACCGACTGGAACACTGGCGGTGGCGAACAGGACGAGGCGCTGGGCCTGATTCCCGACCACGAAAACGGGATCTATACCTACGAGGTGTGCTCGGCCTGTCACCAGCTCAACGGCTGGGGGCTCGACGACGGCACCTTCCCGCAGATCTCGGGTCAGCACGTCAACGTCATCATCAAGCAGCTCGCCGACATCCGTGCGCTCAACCGCGACAACCCGACGATGTATCCCTTCGCGCTGCCGCAGGAAATCGGCGGGTCACAGTCGATCATGGACGTGGCCGCCTACATCTCGAAACTGCCGATGAACCCGAACAACGGCAAGGGCGCGGGTGACGACCTCGAGCTTGGCGCCCAGCTCTACGCCGACAATTGCGTGAAGTGCCACGGCGAGACCGGCGAAGGCTCGGACGAGAAGTTCTACCCGCGCATCCAGGGCCAGCACTACAACTACCTGCTGCGCCAGTACCAGTGGATCAAGGAGGGCAAACGGCGCAACGCCAACCCCGAGATGATGGCGCAGATCCAGAAGTTCACCGACCGCGATACCGCAGCGGTGCTCGACTACGTGAGCCGCCTCAGCCCGCCGGCAGACATGGTCGGCGACCCCGACTGGGTTAACCCCGACTTCGACTGGTAACAACAACAACCGGACCGGGCGGGTGACCGACCGCCCGCCCGGCCCCCGAATTTCAAGGACCTCGCTCCATGGACCAGGCCGCTTCCCGCAAGCGTGGTATCACCTACCGCGTCCTGACCCTCGTCGCCGTCATCCTGCTTGGCGTCGCCTATTTTCAGCCCGGCTGGTGGGTCTCGCTCACCGCGCCGAACTACCCCGAAGCGACCTTCCCGCAAGGTATCCGCATCCTGTTCCACATGGACTCGGTGCAGAACGGCTGCGACATCCGCACATCGACGGAAGTGGAAGAAACCGAGGCGCTCGATTGCGTCCACGAGATGGACACGATCAACCACTACGTCGGCATGTACCCGATCGCCTCGGGCGGGCCGGTGGAAAAGGCGTTTTCCCCCTTCCTGTTCGGCCTCGTCGGTGTGATGGCCCTGGCCTTCGCGGCGCCGGGGCGCAGATCCCGGATCGCGGTCAGTGTCGCCGGCTACGGCGCGGTTGCGGTGTGGATGACAATGGCGGTCTATGGCGAGAACGGCATCGCGTTGCACACCACGAACTACGTCAAGGGGATGGTTGTCTCGCTCGGCCAGGATTCCGGCGAGCAGATCGACGACAGCAACCTCTCGCCAATCGTCAAGATGCTGCGCGAGTCCCTCGCCGAGAGTGCGGCTGAAGAGGGCGGGGCAACGCCGAGCGTCGATACCAGCGACCGTCAGGCGCTGATCGACAACCTGCGGGCCAATTACAACATCGACAACAACAAGCTGCCGGCCGCCGAGCAGGAAGAATGGACCGGCTCAATCATGCAGGTCTTCAAGTGGCATTACGGCAAGTCGCTCGCGCGCTGGTTCAACGAGCCCGAGCGCAACGATCCGCTGGTGGCGACGATGACCACGGTTGCCAAGGTGCTCTACTGGTCGGTGCTCGTGCTGATGCTGGTGGGGATCTTCGCGGCGCTGTCCGCCAAACGGATATTCTACTGGATCCTGGTGATCGGCCCGATGGCGGTGCCGGTGGGCTTTCTGGCCGAATACGCCGGCTGGCTCTGGTGGTATGGCCACAGCCTGAACAAGATGGGGGCGTTCACGCTGAAGCCCTTCATGCCCACCGTGTTCGGCGACGGCAAGGTGGCGCAGTTCACCACCCACTCCTACCCGGCGATCGGCTTTGGGCTCTTGGTGGCCGCCTCGGTTCTGCTCGCGCTCGCGGCGCTGATCCGGCACAAGCAGCTCAAGGATGCCGGCGCTGCGGCGGCGACGATGTAAAGCAAGCCCGATGCGCGCGCTGTTCCTGACCCTTGCGATGCTGATCCTGGCCCCCGGCGCTTTTGCCGGGGATCTCCAGGACATGATCGACGCGGCGCCCGACGGGACCGAGATCGTGCTCGAAGCGGGGCGCGTCTACGCCGGGCCGATCGTGATCGACCACCCGGTCGTGATCGACGGGCAGGGCAGTGCGGTGATCGACGGCGGTGGCGAGGGCACGGTGGTGACCCTCACCAGCGACGGAGCAACGCTGAAAAACCTGACCATCCGCAACTCGGGGCGGCTGCACAACAAGCTCGACGCGGGCCTGTCGGTGAAAGGCAATTACAACGTGGTGCGTGACGTGCGGATCGAGAACTGCCTGTTCGGGGTCGACCTCAGCCAGTCGTCAAACAACGTGTTTCGCCGCACCTACATCTCGTCGAAAGACATGCCGCTGGAGATGCGCGGCGACAGCGTGCGGATCTGGTATTCGAACGACAACCTGTTCGAGGACAACCACATAGAGCACTCGCGCGACATCGTGATCTGGTATTCCGAAGGCAACGTGATGCGGAACAACCGGATCCAGCACGGCCGCTACGGCATCCACTTCATGTATGCGCATCACAACGAGGTGGTCGGCAACGAGATTTCCGACTGCGTCGTCGGTGTTTTCCTGATGTATGCCAACGACATCACGGTGCGTGACAACCAGATCCTGCGGGCCTGGGGCGCGGCGGGGATGGGGATCGGCTTCAAGGAAACCTCCGGCGCGATCATCGAGGACAACCTGATCCTCGGCAACGCTGTGGGCATTTACCTCGACCCCTCGCCCTGGGATCCCGACAAGACCAACCAGTTCCACCGCAACGAGATCGCCTACAACGGCATCGGCGTGCAGTTTCACACCGAGTGGCAGGGCAACCACTTTTCCGACAACAACTTCCGCTCGAACTTCACCCAGATCTCGGTGCGCGGGCGCGGTACGGCGTTGAAGGAGAGCTGGGAAGGCAACCACTGGGACGATTACGCCGGCTTCGACAACGACGCCGACGGCATCGGCGACACGCCCTACGAGATCTACAACTACGCCGACCGGCTGTGGATGGACCTGCCCCCGGCCGCCTTTTTCCGCGGCGGCTTCGCGCTCGCGGCGCTGGATTTCGTCGAGCGCCTTGCGCCGTTCTCCGAGCCTGAACTCCTGGTGCGAGAGTACGACCCGCTGGTGCACCGGATCGACCACGCCGCTTCGCGCCAGGAGGCCGCGCCGCAAACCGGCGAGGGCGCCCCGAAATCAGCCCTGGAGCTGCTCACACAATGACAGACGCACCCGAAACTACCCCGAAGCCGAAAAAACGCCTGACCCGGCGCGAGCTGGAACGCCGGCGCATTCTGCTGCGCTCGCTGGGCGCCGGCTTTGCCGCGATCGCCGCCGGCCTCGTCGGCCTCTACCCGGTGATGAAGCGGATCTTCAGCCGGTTGCGTCCGCCCGGCGCGCTTGAGGAAGACAAGTTCCTCGCCGCCTGCATCAAGTGCGGCCAGTGCGTACAGGTCTGCCCGGTGCAGGCGATCAAGCTTGGCGATGGCGATGAGGGCTACGGGCTTGGCGTGCCATACATCGACGCGCGCAAACAGGCCTGCGATTTTTCCTGCGACGCGGTGCAATGCGTGCTGGCCTGCCCGACGGGCGCGCTTTCGCACGAGATCGCGACCAAGGAAGAGGTGACGATGGGTGTGGCCCGGCTCGCCCGCCCCGACGCCTGCCTCGCGATGCGCGGCGAGGGCTTCAAGGGGCTCGCGCGCGGCGCCGGTTTTTCCGGCCTGTTGCGGTATGAGGAGATTGACCGGTGGGTGCCCCAGCCGGTGGCCTCGTATGACTACGATCTCGAGATCTGCGATCTTTGCGTGCGCGAATGCCCGATCGAGAATGCGATCAGTCTCGAGCCGGTCTCGAACGATGCGGACGACGCGCGCCGGATGCCGGTGATCCACGATGCCTGTGTCGGCTGCGGCACCTGCGAGATGATGTGCCCGGCCGAGCCCGCGGCGATCGTGATCGACCCCGAATTCGTGATGGAGGCCTGAGATGCGGTGGTTCCTGCACAAGCTGGCGATGATGTTCGGCGCCGAACCGCGCCGCCCCTCCGAGGCCGAGGAAACCGACGCCGCGCGCGAAATGAAGGTGTTCAAGAAAACCAAGGAAGAGGTGATCAAACGCAAGGCGCTGATCCAGGACGAGCACGATCACCCGGTGGTGTCGCACAAGTGGCGCAACCGGCGCTGGCTGTCGATCATCCTGATCAACGCGATGTTCATCGTCTCCTTCGCGTGGGATGTGCAGCTCGTCGAGGGGTCGATGTCGGCCTCGCGCTTTCTCGGCTTCCACATGGCCGATCCCAACGCGGCGTTGCAGGTGTTTCTGGCGTTCAAGGAGGTGGTGCTGAACCTGGTGATCGGCACGGTGACGGTGGTGGCGCTGTGGTGGATCGTGGGCGGGCGGGCGTTCTGCTCCTGGGCCTGCCCCTACCACCTGCTGGCCGAATGGGCCGAGGCGATTCACCTGTGGCTGAACGCCAAGGGCTGGGTGAAAGATCACCCGTTCCACCGCAGCCTCAGAATCGTGCTCTGGGTGGTGTTCATGCTGCTTGCGTTCTTCACCGGCTACACGGTGTTCGAATACATCAACCCGGTGGGCATCGTCAGCCGCGCGCTGATCTACGGGCCGACGGTGGCGGTGATGTGGGTGATCTTTCTGCTCGGGATCGAGATCTTTTTCTCGCGCCGGTTCTGGTGCCGCTATGTCTGCCCGATCGGGCTGACCTACGGGATCACCGGGGCGGTGGCGCCGGTGCAGGTGAAATACGACCTTTCGAAATGTTTGCACGAAGGCGAGTGCCGCAAGGTCTGCCTGGTGCCGCACGTGCTCGAGATCACCAAGATGGGCTATGCGTCGGATACCTCGGAATTCATTGGCCCCGACTGCACCCGGTGCGGGCTTTGCATCGACGTGTGCCCGCAGGAGGCGCTGACCTTCACCGTTCGCGGTCTCGACAAGATCATCTGAGGAGCTGGCCATGATCACCATCGACAAGCTCACGAAGCGGTTTGACAAGCGCGCGGTGCTCGACGAGCTCACCCTGTCGATCGACGCGGGCGACCGGATCGCGCTGATCGGTTCGAATGGCGCGGGCAAGACAACCCTGTTTCGCGCGCTGCTCGGTCATTACCGCTACGAGGGTGAGATCCGGTTCGATGCGAGCAAGGCCAGGCGGCGCGACGCGGCGGTGCTGAGCCGGATCGCCTTCGTGCCGCAGCTTCCGCCGCCGCTGCGCATGCCGGTGGGAGAGCTGCTGACCTTCGCCGAGAAGGGAGCGGGTGCGGATCGTGCGCTGATGAACGAGATCGCCGGGGCACTCGGGATCGACCTGGGCGAGGTGCGCACCCGGCCGTTCAACCGCCTCTCGGGCGGGCAGAAGCAGAAAATCCTCGTCACCGTGGCGCTCGGGCGCAACGCCGATCTGATGATCTTCGACGAACCGGCGGCAAACCTCGATCCGGCGGCGCGTGCGGTGTTCATCGACCTGCTGGCGCAACGGCGCGACGCCTCGATGCTGATCGCGAGCCATCGGCTTGAAGAAGTGGCGCCCCTGGTGAACCGGGTGATCGAGCTGGACCGTGGCCGCGTGGTGCTCGACGACAGTGTGGTCGACCGGCTGAAAGAAGGCGAGCTCCGCCAGGCCGAGATCGTGCTTGCCAGTCCGCACGCGCCGTTTGCCCAGGCGATCGGCGAATGGGGGTTCGAGGGCGATGCTTCCGGCACCCGTTTCACCGGCCCCGTGCCGGCCGCCGAAACCTTCCGTTTTCTGGGCCTCCTGGCACGCTACGGCAGCCTGATCGATCGCCTCGCGCTCGATCAGGAGATCCGCAAAAGGAGCTGACGCAATGCCCGCCCCAATCTTCACTCCCAACCGGCGCGCGATGATCGCGCTCCTCGCCGCCGCCCCGGTGCTCGCCGCCTGCAAGCCGACGAAAGAGGGGCCGGAAGAGGTGCGGTGGGGGCGGGAGGTCTGCGAAATTTGCGGGATGATCATTTCCGATCCGCGCTTCGGGGCCGAGGTGCGGGGCGGCCCCGAGAAAAAGCTGGTCAAGTTCGACGATATTGGCGACGCGTTGCACTGGTGGCGCATCCAGCCCTGGTCCGACGACCCGGACGTGGAGATCTGGGTGCGGGATTATGAAACCGGCACGCGGTGGCTCGATGCGCGGCAGGTCCGCTACGTCACCGAGGTTGTCAGCCCGATGGATTACGGGTTCGGCGCGGTGCAATCGTCGGGGCCCGACACGGTCAGCTTCGACGAGATGTATGCGGAGGTGGTCAAGATCGGACTCACCTCGCGCTGCCTGCACACCGACGGACAAGAGTATTGAAGGAATGAACGCGATGACACCCGATCAGCCCGATCACCGCGCCGCGGCGCCCGACCGGGGCACCGGCGCCGCGCGTACTGGCCTGGGCCTGTCGATGCGGCTCGAGCTTTCGGAAAGCCTGCGCTCGCGCTGGTTCCATTTCTATTCGGTCGTGGTCATCGGCCTGATGCTCCTGCTGATCACCACCGGCATCTCGGAAAGCCGCGTGCTGGGCTTTACCGGGCTCTCGCGTCTGCTTGTGACGTACATCCAGATCGCGATGGCGGTCCTGCCGCTGTTCATCATCATTACCACCGCGCGCTCGATGGTGGGCGACCGCGAGGCGGGCAACCTCGAATATATGCTGGCCTTTCCCGTCAGTCTGCCGGTCTGGTATTGGGGCCGCTTTCTATCGCGCCTCCTGCTGGTGCTGTCTCCGGTGTTGCTGTCGCTGGGCATCGCGGCGCTCTACGGCCTCGCCATGGGGCATGCGGTGCCATGGTATCACATCGGTCTCTACGCTGGTCTGGTCGCCGCCCTTGCCACCGCCTTTCTCGGCCTCGGCTTCCTGATCTCGGCGTTCAGCCGCTCCACCGAGGTGGCCCTGGGCGCCTCGCTGCTGATCTGGCTTTCGCTCGTGGCGCTGCTTGACCTGCTGTTGCTTTCGGTTCTGATCCAGGAACGCTTCGTGCCGGATTTCGTCATCGCCATCGCGCTTGCGAACCCGCTGCAAAGTTTCCGCACCGCGTCGATGATCCTGTTCGACCCGCAGCTTATCCTGCTCGGCCCGTCGTCCTACGTGATCCTCGACCACTTCGGCGTGACTGGCTATGTCGCCTGGGCGATGGGCTACCCCGTCGCGCTGGGATTGGTGTTTGCAGGCCTCGGCTACTGGCGCTTCTCGCGCGGTGATCTGGTGTAAGCCGGGGGGCCTCAGGCGAGGCCTTTGAGCCAGGCGAGCGTGGCGTCATCGTCCCAGGTGGCTTCGCCGGTGACCGTGGCAATATGCTTGCCGTCGCCGTCGATCACGACGGTGGTCGGCAGAAGCTCGATCCCCAGCGTGGCGAGGAGGTTGTCGCCGTCACCGATCAGGATCGGCAAGGTCTCCACACCGATTTCCTTGTAGAAACGTCTGACCCCGATGCTGCCCCGCCAGTCGAATGCCAGCGGAAGCACATGGATATCACTGCCCTGCAGCCGCTCCGACAGGCGGGCGAACGAGGGCATCTCGCGCCGGCAGGGTAGGCACCAGGGCGCCCAGAGGTTCACCACGAGCACCCGTCCGGCAAAGCTTGAGAGCGGCACGCGATTGCCTTCGGCGTCTTCGATGTCGAGCCCGGCGGCACTGCGAACAGGTGCGGCGGGGCGCGCCAGCGACGCGGCCGAGGGGGCGAATGTTCTGCCATCGCCGAACGCCGCTCCGGCCGCGAGACTCGCGAGTGCGCTGGCCAGGATCGTCCGGCGCGTGAGCGGTGGTGTCACTGCGGCGACTCGGACAGGATTGCCGAAAGGTCGGTGGCCATCTGCTCCGCCGTTGTTCCGTGCGGGTAACGCTTGATCAAGAACCCGTCGGGGCCCACCAGCGCGACGGAGGCGGTGTGATCGATCACATACCGTTCGGGAAATTCCGGGTCTGGAACATACTTTTCGTAGCGGGCATTGAAGGCCTTCACCATGTGGTCGGTATAGGCTTTCGGCCCCCGCAGGCCGACGATGCTGGGGTGCATGAATCCGGTGTATTCGCGCAGCAGCTTCGCGGTGTCGCGGTCCGGGTCGACGGTGATGAACAGCGGCACCACCCGCTCGGCCTGATCGCCGAGCAGGTCCATCGCTTCGGCGATCGTCGAAAGCGTGGTCGGGCAGACATCGGGGCAGCCGGTGTAGCCGAAATAGATCAGCGTGAATTTTCCCAGCATGTCTTCGTTGGTGACGACCACGCCGTAGGTATCTTCCATCATCCAGCGGCGCTGGATTGGCATGTCGGTCTCGGTCACACCGAGATCCTGGTGTTGCGCAAACGCCGGACCCGCGGCCACGGTCATGGCCACTGCGCCGGCGAGGAAGCTGCGTCGGTCTGTCATTGGGTGAGATCCCCTGTGTTGTCCGGTGGCAACCTACGGTGTCGATGATAGCATGCTCCTTGACTTTTGTCAGGGACCGGGCCGCTTGCGCGCGGCGAAAACGACTGAAACGGGAGATGCGCCATGTCCGCCTTGTTGTCCGCCTTTCTGCCCATCGCGATGATGGTGCTGATGCTGTCACTCGGGCTGCGGCTGCCGCCGGGCGAGGCGGTGCGGGCCGTGCGCCGCCCGCGCGCACTGATCGCCGGCCTTGGCGTGCAGCTCGTCGTCCTGCCGCTGCTCGCCTTTGGTATCGCACGCGGGTTCGGCCTTGCGCCGGCGCTGGCGGCGGGCCTGTTGCTGGTGGCGGCGAGCCCGGGCGGGGTGACGTCGAATTACGCCGCCCTGCTGGCGCGCGGGTCCGTCGGACTATCGGTGACGATGACGCTGATAACGAGCCTTGCCGCACCGATCACCCTGCCGCTTGTGCTGATGCTGGCCCGCGTGGCCGTGCCTGGCGCGGCCGGGGGATTGTGGAAGATCAGCCTGGCGATGGCCGCTGTCGCGCTCGTTCCGCTGCTTGCGGGAATGGCCCTGGCCCGGCTCGCACCCCGGCACACGGCGTGGCTTTCGCGCCGGCTCGACCCGTTGGCGCGGCTCCTGTTCCTCGCCATCGTGCTCGCCACCTTCGCCCAGAACTGGGGCGCGATGGGCGCGGCCTTTGCCGAGGTCGGCGCGGCGGTCACGCTCTTTGCGGCGCTCACGCCGGTGCTCGCCTTCACCGTTGCCCGCCTGGCGAGGATAGGCTCTGCCGAGCGGCGCAGTGTGATGGTCGAGGCGACGATGCAGAACGTGGCGATCACGATCTTCGTGGCCTCCACCTTGTTTGGCGAGTCCGCGCTTGCGATCCCCGGCCTGATCTACGCCGTCGAGATGAACATCGTTGTGCTGCTAATCATCGGTGCGGCCCACCTGGTGGCGCGGCGCAACCGCGTCGGTCGTGCCGCCTGACCCTAGCGTTCGGCCTGGTCCAGCAAAGACTCGACCCAGATGGCGGTTGCCCAGCTGGCCGGCACGCCCAGCGGGACCGACAGTGCCAACGCCAGAGAGGGTGGGAGCACGGGAAGCCCGAAAGCCGCGCCGAGCAACGACGCGAGGAACAGGTTAACCGCCACCGCCGCGGCGACGAAGGGGAAGAACATGACCGCGAGTTTGCGGCGCGACCAGCGGAGGGCAGGTGGGGGGGTGCCGTCCGACATGCGCGCCAATCCTTTTCCGGGTGTTCCCGTGCCTGCTCTTCGTCGCATGAAATTTACCTGGGCGAATTGATTTTTGTTAAGCCGCCTCTGCGCGCGGCATGCAAAATCGGGCGAGGCAACCAGGGGTGAGCGCAATGGGCGAAGCTGCAAGACGGCTGTTTGGCGAGGGATTCCGGGTTTTTTTCCTCGCCGCCGGTGTCTTTGCGATTCTGGCGCTCGCGTGGTGGGAGCTGTATCTCGGCGTGCATTACAGCGGCGGCATGGTCACCGCGATCCCCTTCGTCATGGCGCCACATGAGTGGCACGCGCACGAGCTCGTGTTCGGCTACGGATCGGCGGCGCTCGGGGGGTTTCTGCTCACCGCGGTGCCGAACTGGACCGGCGCCACCGCGTCGCGCCACTTGTTCATTGGCGCGGCGGCCGGGATCTGGCTTGCGGGCAGGCTCGCGCTGTTTGTCTCGGCGGCGCTGCCGGGTTGGCTTGTGGCCGTGATCGACCTGGCCTTCCTGCCGCTGCTCTGGGCCAAGGTGGCGAGCTTGCTGATCAAGCGGCCCAAACCGCAAAACATGGTCTTTCTGGTCTTCCTGACGCTGCTCTGGCTGACCAACCTTGCAACCCATCTGGGCTGGGCCGGGTACTGGAACCTCGGTGAGATCAACGGGCCGCGCGCCGGTCTGCTCGCGCTCGCGGGGATGATCCTGGTGATCGGCGGGCGGGTCGGCCCGGCCTTCACGCGCAACGCGATGCACCGTGACGGCGTGCCCGAGAGCGCCCTGCCGCGCGATCACGCCGCCTTCGCGCCGCTGATGATCGGCGCGGCGATCCTCTTGCCGGTGACGGCCCTGTTTCTGCCCGACACGGCGCTGGCCGCGCTGGTGGCGATCAGCGCCGGGGCCCTGCAGCTCGCGCGCCAGATGCGCTGGGGCTTCGCCTTCGCCGCGACCCGGCCGATCCTCGCGGCGCTGCATGTCTCGGCGGCGCTGGTGGCGGTCGGGCTGATCCTGATCGGGCTCGCGCAGTTCACCGCGATGAGCGAAGTCGGCGCGCTGCATGTTCTGGCGATCGGCGGTGTTGGCGGCATGACGCTCGCCGTGATGTCGCGCGCCACGCTGGGCCACTCCGGGCGCGCGCTGGTTGCGCCCTGGCCGGTGGCGATTGCCTATGCGCTGTTACCGCTCGCGGCGCTCCTGCGCTGGGTGGGCTCCGAGGTTTCCGGCGCGGCCTACTTTCCCGCCGTGCTCGGCGCCGGCGCGCTCTGGATCATCGCCTTCGCGCTCTACACCGGTGCGCTGCTGCCCGCGTTTCTCGGCCCGCGTGCCGATCGCGCAGAGATGACGCCGCCGCCGGGAATGGCGCGCAATCCCTGATTGACTTTTGTTAAGGCCCTTTCCGTCGCGTCAGCCGATACCTGAAGGCATGCACACTTGCCAGGGAGGCCTCGTATGCGCGAAGTCATGACAAAGAGCATGGCCCGAAACATTTTTTATGGCGGGTCGTTGTTCTTCATTCTTATTTTCGTGGGTCTTTCGGCCCATTCCCACATCTACATCACCCGCACCTCGACCGACGTTGCGACGCTTGACGAAAGCGTCGAGCACGGCAAGCGGATCTGGGAAAAGCACGCCTGCGTGAACTGCCACACGATCCTCGGCGAGGGTGCGTATTTCGCTCCCGAGCTGGGCAACGTGATGACCCGCTGGGGTGTCGAGGTGGGCGACCACGAGGGCGCCTTCGAGGTGCTCAAGGGCTGGATGGACGCCATGCCCACCGGCATCGAAGGCCGCCGCCAGATGCCCAACTTCAATCTGAGCGACGATGAATACCGCGCGGTCGCGGACTTCCTGCTGTGGACCGACACGATCCGCAACCAGGACTGGCCGCCGAACGATGCCGGCTGAGGAGACCCAGCGATGAAATACCAAACCCAGAAGATCGCCTATCTCTATTTCCTGACGGCGATGATCCTCTTTCTCGTGCAGGTCTCGATGGGCCTGACCCTTGGTTGGATCTATGTCGAGCCAAACTTCCTGGCCGAGATCCTGCCGTTCAACATCGCCCGGATGCTGCACACCAACTCGCTTGTGGTGTGGCTGCTGACGGGCTTCTTCGGCGCGGCCTACTACCTTGTGCCCGAGGAGGCCGAGCGGGAGATCCACTCCACCAAGCTTGCCTATATCCAGCTTGCCATTCTGATCATCGGCACCGCCGGCGTGGTGGTGACCTACCTGTTCAACCTGTTCGACGGCAACTTCCTGCTTGGCAACGAGGGGCGTGAGTTCATCGAGCAGCCGCGCTGGGTGAAGGCGGGCATCGTCGTGGCCGCGCTGATCTTCCTGTTCAACATCTCGATGACGGTGCTCAAGGGCCGCAAGACCGCGATCACCAACATCCTGCTGCTCGGCCTCTGGGGCCTGTCGCTGCTGTTCCTGTTCGCCTTCTACAACCCCGCCAACCTCGCGCTCGACAAGCAATACTGGTGGTACATCGTCCACCTCTGGGTCGAGGGCACCTGGGAGCTGGTGATGGCGGCGATCCTCGGCTTCCTGATGCTGAAGCTCACCGGCGTGGACCGCGAGATCGTGGAGAAATGGCTTTACGTGATCGTCGCCACCGCGCTGTTCTCGGGCATCCTCGGCACCGGCCACCACTACTACTGGATCGGCACGCCGGGCTACTGGCAGTGGATCGGGTCGGTGTTCTCGTCGCTCGAAGTGGTGCCGTTCTTCGGCATGATGGCCTTCGCCTTCGTGATGGTCTGGAAGGGCCGGCGCGACCATCCCAACAAGGCGGCGCTGCTCTGGGCGCTGGGCACGGCCACGCTCGCTTTTTTCGGCGCGGGCGTCTGGGGTTTCCTGCATACGCTGCACGGGATCAACTACTACACCCACGGCACCCAGGTGACGGCGGCGCATGGCCACCTTGCCTTCTTCGGCGCCTATGTGTCGCTGGTTTTGGCGATCATCACCTATGCCATGCCGGTGCTGCGGGGGCGCGACCCGTATAACCAGGTGCTCAACATGGTGTCGTTCTGGCTGATGTCGGGCGGGATGGTGTTCATGACCTTCACGCTCACCTTCGCGGGCACGGTGCAGACGCACCTGCAACGGGTGAACGGCGAATACTTCATGGATGTGCAGGATCAGCTCTGGATCTTCTACGTGATGCGCTTCGGCTCGGGCGTGGCGGTGGTGTTGGGCGCGGTGCTCTTCATCTACGCGATCCTGGCTCCGCGCCGCGAAATCATCGCGGCCGGTCCGTCGCAGCAGCCGGCCGAATGAGGTCCGTTATGGACGGCAGCCGCGACAGGAAGGGGGCGGCGGTCACCGCCCCCTTCTACCTTCCCCAGGGCGATGAGGTCTCGGTGTTCGAGGCTGCCGCGCGCCACGACCTGCCGGTGCTTCTCAAAGGGCCGACCGGCGTTGGCAAAACCCGCTTTGTGGCGCATATGGCGGCCCGGCTTGGCCGGCCGCTCTACACCGTCGCCTGCCATGACGATCTGTCTGCCGCCGACCTGATCGGGCGCTACCTGCTCAAGGGTGGCGAGACGATCTGGGTTGACGGCCCGCTCACCCGCGCGGTGCGCGAAGGCGCGGTCTGTTACCTCGACGAGGTGGTCGAGGCGCGCAAGGACGTGGCCGTGGTGCTCCACCCGCTCACCGACGATCGGCGCATCTTGCCGATCGACCGGACTGGCGAAGAGCTGGTGGCCGCGCCCGGGTTCATGCTCGTGGCGAGCTACAACCCCGGCTACCAGAACATTTTGAAAACCCTCAAGCCGTCCACCCGTCAGCGCTTCGTTGCGCTCGATTTCGACTTCCCCGCGCCCGAGCACGAGGTGGCCGTGGTTGCGCACGAATCTGGCCTGGACGAAGAGCGCGTGCACGCGCTGGTGCGGCTCGCCGGCAAGCTGCGCGCGATGAAAGGGCAGGACATCGAAGAGGGGGTATCCACCCGCCTCGTGGTCTATGCCGCCACGCTGATCGCGGGCGGCATGGGGGTTGAGCGCGCGGTGCGCGTGGCGATGATCGAACCACTCACGGACGACGGCGACACCCGCGCCGGCCTACTCGATCTTGTCACCGCGATCTGGGGGTAAGCATGGACCCCCGGGAGCTGTTCGAGCCGGAAGAAGTCGTCGGCAAGGCCTGGCACCGAATCGCTTCGCGCCTCGACACCCCCGAAAACCACGATGAACACGCCGTCGCGCTGGCCGAGGTTTCGGGCCGGCTCGCGGTGTTCTTCCGCGGGCTTGGCGGCGCGGGGGCGGTCGAGATCCGGCCGGTTGCCGATGACATGTCCGGCCACCGCCTGAGCTTCCTGCGCCGGCTCGGCACCACGGCCGAGACCGTGCCGCGCGCGAGCTTCGACGGTGCTGTGCTGCGGCTGCCCGGACGCCTCGCCGTTTTTCCCGCGCGCGAGGCAAACCTGGCGCTCTATTTCTGGCTGGCCGCGATGGCCGCCCATGCCCCCGCGCCGGCGGTGGCGCAAGACCCGCTCCAGCGCGACCTCGCCACCTTGCGTGGCGCGATGGCGATGATTGCCGTGACGGTCGCGGACGCCCCGGGCCTCGCGCCGCTCTGGGGCGACCTTGCCGCCGCGCACCTCGCCCTGCGCAAGCGCCCGGTTCTGAACGACACCGAGGCCGCCGTCGAGGCGCTGGCCCGGTCGCTTCTCGGCGATCCGGCGCCTCTGCCACCGCTGGCCGAGGTCTTTGCCGAGCTCATGCGCGATGGCAACATCGCCGCCGCCGAGGCCCCGCGTGGCTATCGCCCCTATGCGCCCGTGCCGCTCTGGCCCGAGTTGCGCCCGCTCGAGCTGTCGGATGCGGAGGCGGTCGAAATCCGCGATACCGACCAGGCCCCGGAAGGCCCCGGCGAAGATGGCCCCGCCCGCAAGGCGCGTCGCCACAAGACCGACCAGGCCGAGCGCAGCGACAGTTTCATCCTCCACAAATTCGAGGCGCTGCTCAGCGTGGCCCAGTTCGTGAACCTCAACCGTCGGGTCGAGGACGACGATGAAGACAGCGCGAAGAAGGCTGCCGACGACATGGACGAGATCGGCCTTGGCCAGATCGCCAAAGCACCGGCCACACGGCTGCGCCTGCACCTCGACCTCGCCCCGGAAGATGCCGACATCGAGGCGCTCTCGGCCGAGCACACCTACCCCGAATGGGATACACGGCGCGGGGTTTACCTGCCCGACCACTGCCGCGTCCTCGCCGCGCCGATCGTGGCCGATTGCAGTGTCGCGCACGCGTTCGATCCGCGTGCCGAAGCGCGCAATCGCGCCGTGCGCCGCCAGTTCGAAGCGCTGCGCCCGGCGCTGGTTTCCACCCCCGGCCACCTCGACGGCGACGAGCTGGACAC